>ERZ827528.4224-NODE-4224-length-10802-cov-3.667256_pt1 | contig 10802 bp, 8 predicted proteins | sample MGYA00519768_ERZ827528 | MGnify/ENA primary metagenome ERZ827528 (study PRJEB31778, sample SAMEA3449343) | human gut metagenome | biome: human gut; feature: human-associated habitat; material: faeces | place: United Kingdom | collected 2010/2012 ...
CGGGGCTGTGGTTTTTACTTGGAATGCTTAGCTGGCGCTGATGACCAGATCCTTGCGGATATATCGGGTGTCGCCGTCGGTCATGGGCATGGCCTCCACCGTGGCGTCATACCATTCCTGCGTGTCGGTGTTGCGCAGCTCGGTTTCGATCTGGTAGTCGCGGTAGGTGGTATCGCTCTTGCCAACGAAGTACATGACATGGTAGCCGTACTGGGACTCGATGATGCCGGTGTTGCCGGCCTGGCGGCTTTCGTCGAAGCACCAGTCGTTGAAGCTGGACACCATCTGGCCGGGGTAGACGTTCTCGTACAGGCCGCCGGTGGTGCCGTTGCCGTCGTCGGACTTCTCATTGGCTAGAGCAGCGAAGGAATCCTCGGTGGCGTCGCCGGACATCCACTCGTCCAGAATCTCCTCGGCCTTCTGCTTGGCAGCTTCCTTCTCCTCGTCGGAGTAGGTGGTGGTGCCGGTGGTGGAATCGGTGGTGCCGCCCTCAAACTTGATCAGAATGTGGCGCACGTTCACCAGCGGGAAGGTGTTGTCGTTGGAACCGGTGAAGAACACGGCATAGTAGCCCTGCGTGGTCGTGGTTTCCTTGCCGTCGTCATCGGTAGAGGTGGAAGTATTGGCGATGACAGTCTTGTCGCCTTCCTTGCGGGCGCTGTCGATGACCCAGTCTCTGATGGTGGCGGAGACGGAGGAATACTGCTGGTCGGTGTAGGCGGTGCTGGAAGCCTCGGTGTCCCGGTTGACATCCAGAGCGGCGATGGCGGCGTCAAAGTCCTCGACGGTGGCGACATCCTCGCCGATCAGGGAATCAGCGGCTTCCTTGGCGGCCTTCACGGCCTCATCGCTGTCCGCGTCAACCTCATCCGTCTGGAACTTGCTGGCGGCGAGGTAGTAGGTGTTGTAGGTGAAGGAAGAATACTTCTCGTAGTTCTCGCTCTCAGCGGCGCGCAGGTCGGCGTCGGTATAGGTCAGGGAAGACGAATAGCTGTTGCGGTAGGCACTGGCGAGGGCGTTGAGGGTAACGTACTGTCTGTAGCTTTCCTCCGTTGCGCCGTTGCCGTACTGGGCTTTCAGGAAGTCCTTGGTGCTGGAATAGCCGTACAGGTTGGCATAGAGCTTCATGTTGTTAATGGTGCTGTCGATATCGGCAAGGTCGTCTTCGGACAGGGTGAAGCCTGCGGCCTCAGCGGCGTCTGCCAAGGCGTAGGCGCTGCGGGCATTGTCCTTGGCTGTGTTCAGAAAATCGTCCGCCCAGGTCAGGCCGGTGTCATTGTTGATGACCTGCTCGTTCAGGGGCTTGGAGGTGTCCAGACCAAGCATGGCGGCGTAGCTGCCGTAGTTGGAGTTAAAGTTGTTGATGGCGCTCATATAGAAGTAGTTCAGCTCGGCATTGCTGATCTCGTGATCGCCAACGGTCAGTGCCACGGTGTTCCGCTCGTGGACACCGCTGTTAGTGATGCTTCTGGTGACGCCAATGGCGATCGCGAATACCACCATGACAGCCAGAACGACGACAAAAATGGTGGTGTAAAGCGTCAGTTTCTTTGCTTCCTTCTGCTCAGCGACCTGTTTTTCCGTCATTTTGGCGGTCTGCTGCTCATTGCGAAGCTTCTTCTTGCTGGATGCGCTCATGTAATCAAATCCTCTCATTTGTCCTTTTGGTCATAACGCGATTGGTTTTACGCACAGACCAGAGTATTATAATCTATTTTCCCGCCGGTTTCAAGGGGCAATCTGCTGAAGAAGACGGAATTAGAAAAAAATTTACAGAAAATCTGCACCGGCTGCCCTACAAGGGCGCGTATATGACCCGCAGGTGCGATAACCAAGGGTGAGAAAAACGTTGCTAAGCCGAAGGCGATCTGGTCAGAGTTTCCCCCCCATAAAAAACACGGGGAGCCGAAGCTCCCCATGCACCCCGCTTTAGCCGTATCGCATCCAATTATGACCTGCACGAAAAGGCAGGTGGGATGCCGCTCCCGACCATTACTGCTCCCAGCGTCCACCATCCGTCGATGCGGGGGCGGGAGGTCTGCAAACAGGCCGGGAAGTCTAACGTCCCAATAAGAAAATGTGGGTCCAAAAGGACACGCTACGCACCAAGCAGGAGGAATACCGCGTTTACTCCGCGTCCTCCGAATAAAGAGAATCCATAATCAGGTCGTAAACGGCCTGCAATTCCGCCTCGTCCTCGATGGCGCAGAGGATCGGCTCTCCGTCTTCCTCAATGGATTTGAAAATGCTGACCTCCAGATCCAACGAATCGGAACCGTCGTCGGCGGGAATGACTGCCATATAGGTATTGCCGTTGTACTCCAGTGTGCTGAGTACCTCCAGCTCGTATTCGGTGCCTTCCTCATCCACGATGGTGATGAAATCAGAACCGTATTGGTCTGCCAAGGAAATCGCCCCCCGCTTTTGATGCCTATATTCTACCGCAGGGCGCGCGCAAAATCAAGAGGTCATTTTGTACAGAAACAGGGCGGCATTTTAGGACAGAAAATCTTCCAGAAACTGATTCAGTTCGTCCTCTGACCGGACGGGGATGCCTTTTTCCAGAGCCTCCCGGTCGGCGTCGGGGAGGGAGGACACCTGACAGGGGAAAATCTGCTTCGGTTCGGAAGCGCCTTTGTCGAACAGCGCCAGATACCCCCGGAAGCACCCCAATGTGAGGTACAGAAGCAAAATAAGGCTTGCCGATTTTTTCAGCATATCATGCATTCCTCCTTTTGCTGCTAGTATTTCCCACAATTAAAACTTTATTTATAAATTGGGGCTTTCGTTTTTTCATCCGGTATGGTATAATGATATGAGTAGTGTTATGCGAATATGACACTGGTTATAATGGATTTACCAGGCAGGCACGTCCTGCTTCTATTGGAGGTACCCTATGGCAAATGAAAAAAAGCCCAGGAGGCGCAAGAAGCTCCGGCAGGAGTGGAATCCCCACTGGTCGCTGAAACTGCTGTATACGATCTTCTCCGTGGCCGGTTCCGTGCTGAAAATTGCCGTCGGCGCGGCGGCGACGGTGCTTTTGATCGTGCTGATCTGCGGTACGGTCTTTGTTGGCACGCTGGGAGATTATTTGCAGGAGGATATTCTGACGGAGGCCGCGGACTGGTCTCTGGACGACTACGATCTGGAACAGACCTCCTTCATTTATTATGTGGACAACCACGGCGATATCCAGCTGCTGCAGCAGATTTATACCACCACCGACCGTCAGTGGGCGTCCATTGACGAGATTCCCGAAGACCTGATTCACGCCGCCGTGGCCATCGAGGATAAACGGTTCTACGAGCATCAGGGCGTGGACTGGATCACCACCATGAAAGCCTGCCTGAATATGTTCTTCGGCGGCGACGAGCAGTTTGGCGGCTCCACCATCACCCAGCAGTTCATCAAAAACCACACGGGTGAAAAGAGCGTTACCGTCCAGCGAAAGGTCATGGAGATTTTCCGGGCGCAGATTTTCGAGCGGGAATACGACAAAGACCTGATCATGGAGTATTACCTCAACGAAATTTATCTGGGACGTGGCTGCTACGGCGTCAAGAGCGCTGCGGCGGAGTATTTCGGTAAGGAGCTGCGGAACCTGACCACCGCCGAGTGCGCCAGCCTCATCAGTATCACCAATAACCCGTCCCTGTTCAACCCCTATTCCGAGAGCGTATATATGTACAAGGGCGAGGAGCGGGACGGTGCCGGACGGAACCGCTACCGTCAGCTGAACGTTCTGAGCGAAATGCTGGATCAGGACTATCTGACGCAGGAGGAATACGACGCCGCTGTGGCGCAGGAAATGGTGTTCAAAGAGGGCATCGCCGACGCCGACCGCTGGACGATCTGCGACAACTGCGGCTACGAGAACACCCGCAGCCACTTTACCGGCGAGGGGGATACCTGCTACTGCCCCCAGTGCGGCGAGCAGGTGGCCGTCAGCACCGACGCTTCCCAGCACATTTATTCATGGTTCGTGGACGCTGTGATTGTGGACTTTGCCAGCTATCTGGCAGATCAGGACGGCAAGGTCTGGGACGACTTAAGCACTAACGACCAGAGCATCTACCTCAACCGCATCCAGAAGGGCGGCTACCATATTTATACCACCTTGGACATGGACGTGCAGAAGCAGGTGGATGCGGTTTATACCGACCTGAGCAACATTCCCACTACCCGCAGTGAGCAGCAGCTCCAGTCCGCCATCGTGGTCATCAACAACGAGACGGGCGACGTGGTTGCTTTGTCCGGCGGCGTGGGGGAGAAGACGACTTTCCTTGCCTACAACAAGGCTACGCAGGCGAAGCTCCAGACCGGTTCTTCCCAGAAGCCCATTTCCGTTTACGCCCCGGCCTTTGAGTCCGGTGAGGTCACCCCGGCGTCGGTGATGAAAGACCTGCCCATGACCTATATCGACGGCAACAACTGGCCGAAGAACGATAACCGGCAGTACCAGTACGCGAGGACTGTCTATCAGGGCATTGTTTCCTCCGTCAACACCGTTTCTGCCCGGACGCTGGACACCATCGGTGCGGATTACGGCTACAGCTTCGCCAAGTATAACTTTGGACAAGCCTCCCTGACCGACAATTACCCTCTGCCCAACGGGCAGAGCCTGTCCGACGTGGGTCTGGCACCTTTGGCGCTGGGCGCACTGACGGTTGGTTCCACCGTGCGGGAAATGTCTGCCGCCTACGCGACCTTCGCCAACGATGGCGTTTACCGGGAGCCGAGACTGTTCACCAAGGTCTACGACAGCAACGGCAAAGTTGTGGTGGACAATGAGCAGGAGTCCCGGAAGATCCTCAGCCAGAAGACTGTGGATTATATGAATTACTGCCTGTTCAACGCGGCGAACAACGGCACCGGCGGCGCGGCCATCTTTGCGGGACAGAACATCGCGGGCAAGACCGGTACCACGTCTTCCAACCGCGACCGGTGGTTCTGCGGCTATACCACCCACTACACCGCAGCCGTATGGTGCGGCTACGACATCCCCGAACAGATTTATCTCACCGGCAGCAGCGCCAACCCGGCGGCACGGCTGTGGAAGGCGGTCATGCAGCCCATCCACGACGGCCTGCCCAGAGAGGGACTGTATAACGGCAACGCCTTCCACAGCGTTGGCGTGTGTCTGGATTCCGGCAAAAAGGCCACTGCGGCGTGCAGCGCCGACGTGCGCGGACTGGAGCGTGTGGTCTACGTGAACGTCTACGACGGCGACGAGCCGGAGGGAACCTGCGACAAGCACATTCAGGTGGACTATTGCGTCACCGGCGGCGGTGTGGCGACGGACTACTGCTATATGTTCAGCGACGCGCAGATCGAGTCCCGGTCTCTTGTGAAGCTGACGCAGGCCGAGGTGGACGAGATCAAGGCGGCGGACGGCTTCGGGCTGAACGACATTTACACCGCCAACTACTATGTATATCTCATCGATTCCGACGGTAACCCCGCTTCGTGGCACGGGTTCTACAACAACCTGAACAACGGCGTGGACGCGCCTTATATCATGTGCCCGCTGCACAACCAGAGCTCCTGGGAGGAGTATCAGCCCGGCGGTACGGAGGAAGACACCACCGGCGGCTGGGACAACAGCTCGGACGGCGGCTGGCATGGCGGCTGGGACGGCTTCGTCGGCTGAGATAAGGAGAAAGAGGGAGGAGACCCAATGCTCTGGATTTCCGATGAATGGAAGGAATATGAGGTGCTGGACACCAGCGGCGGCGAGCGGCTGGAACGGTGGGGCAAGTTCATTCTGGTGCGCCCCGACCCCCAGGTGATCTGGGATACGCCACGGACGGTACCCCAATGGAAGCGCTATGACGCCCGCTACGTCCGCTCCAATACCGGCGGCGGACACTGGACGGATAACAAGCTTCCCGAGCGGTGGCAGATTCACTATAAGGACTACCTGACCTTTAACGTCAAGCCCATGAATTTCAAGCACACGGGTGTTTTCCCGGAACAGGCGGCAAACTGGGATTTCATCCGGGAGAAGGTGGCGGCGGCTTCCGCCCGCCGCCCTGTCCGGGTATTGAATCTGTTTGCCTATTCCGGCGGCGCGACACTGGCGGCGGCCGCCGGGGGAGCGGAGGTGTACCATGTGGACGCCTCCAAGGGCATGGTGGCATGGGCGAAGGAAAACGCCGTGGCTTCCGGCCTTGCCGACCGGCCCATCCACTGGATCGTGGACGACTGCGGCAAGTTCATCCAGCGGGAGATCCGCCGGGGACGGCGCTACGACGGCATTATCATGGATCCGCCCAGCTATGGCCGGGGGCCAAGCGGCGAGATCTGGAAAATGGAGACCAGCTTTTATCCCTTCTTACAGGAGACGGTGAAGCTGCTGTCCGACGACCCGCTGTTCGTCATTATCAATTCGTACACCACCGGGCTTGCGCCCTCTGCTGTGGCTTACGCTTCCGACGTGGTGTTCGGGGCGGCGCATGGCGGCAAAACGGCCGCCGGTGAGCTGGGACTGCCGGTGAAGCAGTCCGGGCTGGTTCTTCCCTGCGGCGCCACCGGCCGGTGGACGCCGTAACAAATAGGAGGATGCCTGATTTGAGCGACATAATTTCTGTAGAGCATCTGGCATACACGTACCCGGGCGTGGAGGACACGCCCGGTGTTCCCGTGTTTGCGGATTTGAATCTGACCATTGAAGAAGGCAGCTTTGTGGCCGTACTCGGCACCAACGGCTGCGGAAAATCCACCCTTGCCAAGCATTTCAACGCCATTCTGCTTCCCTCCGGGGGAAAGGTCTATGTCTGCGGCATCGATACCGCCAACGAAGACCGGCTGATCACCATCCGCCGGAACGTGGGCATGGTATTCCAGAACCCGGACAACCAGATCGTGGCGAATGTGGTGGAGGAGGACGTTGCTTTCGGCCCTGAGAATCTGGGCATTGCCAGCCCGGAGATCCGCCGCAGAGTGGACAGCGCCCTGAAACAGGTGGACATGTACGAGTACCGCACCCATGCGCCCCATTTGCTGTCCGGTGGACAGAAGCAGCGCATCGCCATCGCGGGCGTGATTGCCATGGAGCCGAAGTGCATCGTTCTGGACGAGCCAACCGCCATGCTTGACCCGAGAGGACGCCGAGAGGTGATTGACACCATCGGACGGCTGAATCGGGAGAAGGGCATCACGGTGGTTCTGATCACCCACCACATGGACGAAGCGGCCAAGGCGCAGCGCGTTGTGGTGCTGGACAAGGGCAAGGTCGCGGCAGACGGCACACCGAAGGAGGTTTTCTCCCAGGTGGAGCTGCTGCACGGCATCGGCCTTGCTGCCCCGGAGACGGTGGAGCTGTGCTGGGAGCTGAATCAGGAGGGCTTTGACCTTCCGCTGGATAAATTAGACCCAAAGGAATGCGCGCAGGCACTTTATGATATGATGATGGCCTGACCCGCTGGGAGGTATTTTCTTGAAACCCATTCTGGAAGTGAAGAATCTCACTTATATTTACAGCGCCGGGACGCCCTTCGAGCATAAGGCGCTGGACGACATATCCTTTTCCGTGGAGCCGGGGGAGTTCATCGGCATTATCGGCCACACCGGCTCCGGGAAATCCACCCTGATGCAGCAGCTGAACGGACTGCTGAAACCCACCTCCGGCACGGTACTGCTGGACGGGCAGGACATCTGGTCGGACAAGAAGCTGACCCGGCAGGCGCGATTCCGGGTGGGGCTGGTGTTCCAGTACCCGGAGTATCAGCTGTTTGAGGAAACCGTGTACAAGGACATCGCCTTCGGCCCCAAGAACATGGGACTGTCCCCGGAAGAGGTTGACCGCCGCGTCCGGGAAGCTGCCGGGTTCGTGGGACTCACGGAGCAGCAGCTGGAGGTCTCGCCCTTTGATCTTTCCGGCGGGCAGAAGCGCCGGGTCGCCATCGCGGGCGTCATTGCCATGGAGCCGGAAGTTCTCATTCTGGACGAACCCACCGCCGGTCTTGACCCTGTGGGACGCTCGGAAATTCTGGGCAACATCCAGGCCTACCGCAAGGCGAAGAACGCCACGATTATGATGGTCTCCCACTCCATGGAGGACGTGGCGCGGCTGACCGACCGGCTGCTGGTGATGAATGGCTCGAAGCTTGCCATGGATGCACCGCCAGCCCAGGTGTTTACCCATGCCGAAGAACTGACCCAAATGGGGCTGAGCATACCCCAGGTGACCCAAGTCTTCCTGGAGCTGAAAAAGCTGGGGCTGGACGTGAAGAACGTCTACACCATCGACCAGGCTGTGATGGAGATCAAGCGGCTCAAGGAGGGAACGCGCCATGCTTAAAGACATTACCCTCGGCCAGTATTTCCCGGGCAATTCCGTCATTCACCGCCTTGACCCCAGAACGAAGCTCATCGTGCTGGTCGTTTACATGGTGGCGCTGTTCATCGCCTCCGGCTGGGTATCCTACGGCGTGCTGCTCCTGTTTCTGTTGGCGGTGATCAAAATTTCCGCCATTCCGGGAAAATCCATCGTCCGGGGCATGAAGCCGCTGGTGATGATCCTTGTCTTCACCGGCGTGCTGAACCTGTTCTTTACCAAAGAGGGCAGGGTGCTGGTGGATTTCTGGGGCATTACCATCACCACCGGCGGCGCGGAGCGTGCGGCCTTTATGCTGGTGCGTATTCTGATGCTGGTCACTGCGACCTTCCTGCTGACCTACACCACCTCGCCCATCTCCCTGACGGACGGGCTGGAAAGCCTGATGAATCCGCTGAAGGTCATCAAGGTGCCTGTCCATGAGCTGTCCATGATGATGTGCATTGCCCTGCGGTTCATCCCCACGCTGATCGAGGAAACGGATAAGATCATGTCCGCCCAGAAAGCCCGGGGCGCCGACTTTGAAAGCGGCAAGCTGATGGAGCGGGCAAAGGCGTTGATCCCCATTCTGGTGCCGCTGTTCATCAGCGCGTTCCGCCGTGCGGACGAGCTGGCCACCGCCATGGAGTGCCGCTGCTATCAGGGCGGCGAGGGGAGAACCAAGATGAAGCAGCTGCATTATCAGCGGAGCGATTTTGCCGCATTCGGCGCGGCGGCTCTGCTGACGGCGGCGGTCATTATTCTGAAAAAGTTTGGTATGTGAGGGAAATATGCGCAATATCGCCCTGTTTTTGACTTATCTCGGCACCCATTACCACGGCTGGCAGGTGCAGAAAAATCTGCCCACCGTAGCGGAGACCATGGAAAAGGCCGCCGCCATGGTGGTTGGGCATCCGGTGCATATGACCGGCTGCGGCCGGACGGACGCGGGCGTCCACGCCCGGGTGTACGTGGCGAATTTCCGCACGTCCTCCACCATCCCGGTGGAGCGGCTGCCCTATGCGCTGAATACCCACCTTCCCTGCGACATTGTGGTGACAAAAGCCTTTGCCGTTCACGAGAATTTCAACGCCATCGGCTCCTGCGCCCGGAAGGAATATACCTATCAGATTTACAATTCCCGTCTGAAAGACCCGTTTTATGTCAACCGCGCCTGGTTTTACCCCCGGCACTTAGACGAGAACGTGATGCAGGCGGCGGCAAGCCAGTTTGTGGGCACCCACGATTTTGCCGCCGTGAGAAGCGTCGGCACGGATGTCAAATCCACCGTCCGCACCGTATACTATTACAATGTAGAGCGGCAGGGGGAGCTTGTCACTCTCAGGGTCTGCGCCAACGGTTTCCTTTATAACATGGCCCGGGCCATGGCGGGGACGGTGGTCTACGCCGCTGAAGGGAAGATACGCCCGGAGGAGATCGGCGAAATTCTGGCCTCCGGCAACCGCACCGCCGCCGGCCCGACAGTCCCGGCGGGAGGGCTGTACATGACCCATCTGTGGTATGACGATGGAATCGAAAAGTTTGAGGTCGGAAGCGATGGTAACGTCTGATACAGGGTGTTATCGTTCATAATTTGTTTTCCCTTTTTCAGACGCAATATGCTATACTGCACCGAAAAGGAGTGAGCGTTATGCAGCCAAAAATGTGCAGCAAATGTAAGAAAAATATCGCCGTTGTGTTTATTACCAAGGTTGAAAACGGCGTTACCATGAATGAAGGCTACTGCCTGAAATGTGCCCGGAGTCTGGGAATTCCCCAGATCGATCAGGCCGTGAAGCAGATGGGCATTTCCGACGAAGACCTGGATATGCTCAGCGACGAAATGAGCAGCATGTTCGGCCAGAAGGACGACAGCGACAGCTCTGACGACGATGAGATCGACAGCCAGACCGCCACGTTCCCGCTGCTGAACCAGCTTTTCGGCGGCAGCAATACCCCCGCGCCCCAGCCCCGTCCTTCCAGAAAGGAAGAGGGAGAACCGAAGGAAAAGAAAAAGTCCAAGCGGCATAAATTTCTGGACAGCTATTGCATGGACTTGACCGGCCGGGCACGGGAGGGCAAGCTGGATAAGGTCATCGGCCGGGATGTGGAGACGGAACGGGTCATCCAGATCCTCAACCGCCGCCAGAAGAACAACCCCTGTCTCATCGGCGAACCCGGCGTGGGCAAAACCGCCATTGCCGAGGGACTTGCCCAGCGGATTGCGGCGGGGGATGTCCCCTACAAGCTGCGGGATAAGGAGGTTTTCCTGCTTGACCTCACCGCGCTTGTGGCAGGTACCCAGTTCCGCGGGCAGTTTGAAAGCCGCATGAAGAGCCTGATCGGCGAGATCAAGGAGTGCGGCAACATCATTCTGGTCATTGACGAAGTCCACAATCTGGTGGGCGCGGGAGACGCGGAGGGCAGCATGAACGCCGCCAACATCCTGAAACCTGCTCTGTCCCGGGGAGAGATTCAGGTCATC
>ERZ827528.4227-NODE-4227-length-10796-cov-19.588865_pt1 | contig 10796 bp, 8 predicted proteins | sample MGYA00519768_ERZ827528 | MGnify/ENA primary metagenome ERZ827528 (study PRJEB31778, sample SAMEA3449343) | human gut metagenome | biome: human gut; feature: human-associated habitat; material: faeces | place: United Kingdom | collected 2010/2012 ...
TTAAGCGCAGAAGGACGAAAAGACCCCGGGACCTTTACTATACCTTGGTATTGGCATTCGGTGTGGATTGTGTAGCATAGGCGGGAGGCCGAGAGGCGCGGTCGCCAGATCGCGCGGAGCCGTAAGGTGAAATACCGCTCTGTTCGCATTGGATGTCTAACCTCGAACAGTCATCCTGTTCAGGGACAGTGCCTGGCGGGTAGTTTAACTGGGGCGGTTGCCTCCCAAAGAGTAACGGAGGCGCCCAAAGGTCCGCTCAGCCCGGTTGGCAATCGGGTGGCGAGTGCAAGTGCACAAGCGGGCTTGACTGCGAGGACGACGGTCCGAGCAGGGACGAAAGTCGGGACTAGTGATCCGGTGCCGGTGTACGGACGCGGCATCGCTCAACGGATAAAAGGTACCCCGGGGATAACAGGCTGATCATTCCCAAGAGTCCATATCGACGGGATGGTTTGGCACCTCGATGTCGGCTCGTCGCATCCTGGGGCTGGAGCAGGTCCCAAGGGTTCGGCTGTTCGCCGATTAAAGCGGCACGCGAGCTGGGTTCAGAACGTCGTGAGACAGTTTGGTCTCTATCCTCTGCGCTCGTTGGAATCCTGAGGAGGCCTGCCCATAGTACGAGAGGACCTGGGTGGACGAACCTCTGGTATGCCGGTTGTCGCGCCAGCGGCACGGCCGGTTGGCTACGTTCGGAAGGGATAACCGCTGAAAGCATCTAAGCGGGAAGCCTGCTCCGAGATTAGGATTCCTCGCGGCCTCGGGCCGCGCGACCCCCCATGTAGAACACGTGGTCGATAGGCCGGACGTGGAAGCCCCGCAAGGGGTGGAGCTGACCGGTACTAACGGGGGAAAGGCAATCATACTCCATCATCCGGGTCCCGGGTGGTGGCCCGTATTGCGTCCTTCGGATGATTCCCGACGGCAGGGAGCGTCCGGAATGCGTCACAAGACTTTTTTCGCGTCCATTGTCCGGTTCCCGGACCGTCACGGTCCGATCCCCCCGGGGTCCTTCCGGGGAAGGTCGACAAGATTTGCGGCGGCCATGGCCAGGGTGAGACGCCCGGTCCCATTCCGAACCCGGAAGCTAAGGCCCTGCACGGCGATGGTACTGCACCCGAGAGGGTGTGGGAGAGTAGCGCGCCGCCGCTTTCACACGATACGGTTCCCCCCGGTCGAGCCCCCACGGGCTCCCGGGGGGTTCCTCGTTTTCCCCCACGCACGCACGCACGCACGGGCCCGATGGCGGGGCGGACGGGCAGGGAAACAGGGAAGACGCCGCAGGGCGTCCATGTGCCGTTTCTGTCATGGATTGCCGCAGGGGGTACGCGGTGCATACATCAAGTGAGAGAATGACGGAATGCATTTGAAGGCACATTACGATACGCGGGCACGTTCCGCTATTACAGTGACGATTCTGGTCTGCTGTATTGTTCCCCTGATAGGTTTTCTGCTTTGCAATTCACATACGTTCGTATCGTATGAGACTCATTTGCTGGTAAGACTGTCCAACCGTCCACAATGGCTTTATGATTGTTCCGCTATATTCGCACTCCTGTTCTCTACAGGGGGCTGCGTGCTGCTGCTGGCTATCATTGCCTGCATCGATTTTCGATTTGCGCATTCAATCAGAACCGTTTTAGGCGATGTGGCTGTTGCAACATCGCCAATCGTATATGTGACCGGCATCAAATGGTTGGTGGAACGGCCAAGGCCGGTTACCGCCTTGCATTCCAACCTGTTGCCGACCGATCCGAGTTTTCCCAGCGGCCACACCGCCGGGGCGGTTATTGTGGCGACGATGATCCTATTGACAGTGCGTAACGCTGCGCATTGCAGGATGCGGAAGATCGAAGAACTACGACGGCATATGGGAGTAGTGCCGGCAACCTGCAGAAATGGCGGCACTGCTGGAAGCATTGAAGCCGTTTATACCAGGCGAGCAATGGTAACGGGCACGATTCTGGTCGTTGCAGTTGGAATATCGCGTTTGCTGCTCGGTTTGCATTTTCCCACGGATGTGCTCACCTCGGCCATTGTCTGCCCGCTGATCTCGTATACGGTCTGGATAATACGCGAACAATTACGATCGGCAAAAGCACGACGGAACAACGACTGAGCAACAAGACATCATCTGTAGCCTAATGCGAATAATATGTGGTTAGCGATATCGAGATACGACGAGTGAGGGGTTGATTGGTACGAAACAGTACCGACCAACCCCCCTCACTCATATGGGCGGACTTGGATTTTAGCGCACGCGTTTGATGCCAAGCACGGAGATTGCGGCGATGAGCGGTGTGGTACGGTTCCTGCGTTCCCAGGGGCATACGACGCTAGCCTACGTAAGCCAGCTGGTGAATGCCTCGCCATTCATCTGCTCGGAGTCCGTGCGTGAGCAGGGCTTTGTACGAGCCGCCGAGGAATGCGGTTACGGGGATGGCGATGTCATAGGGATTCCCTCGCTGCGTAATGCGGGTGAACAGGTGGAACAGGATATGTATTCGGGCATCGTCGCGCAGCTGTTGAGCGCAGTCAGAACGCCGACCGGCATATGCGTCTCCTGCGACGCGGCAGCAGTGCCGTTGATCAAGGAGATGCGTCGTATGGGGTGGCGTGTGCCACAGGATGCGTCGGTTATCGGATTCGACGACGATATCAGCGCCGCCGTTGCCGACCTGACCACCGTGCACCAGAACCCAGTGCAGATCGGTCGGGAGGCGGCACACAAGGCGCTTGCATTGATGAACGGGCAGACTCTGGACGAGCCGTTCATCACCATGCCGACATCACTGGTGCTGCGCAGCACCACGGAACGGGTTGCGGTTCACTGACCGCCGCCTTCCGCCTGAACGGCATCTTCGTGTGGGCCGGTTATGCAATCCGCTAATCTCCCTACCTCGCGGTATCTTCGTATGTTCGGCCTCACGGCCGCAACGCCACGACATAACAAGGAAACGAGGCAATGATGGTAGATGCGCATGATGGCGAAACTTACACCGCGGAGGGTTCGCGCCTGATCTGGATCGACTGCGAGATGACCGGCTTGGATATCTTCGGCGGCGACGAGCTGGTCGAAGTCTCCGTGGTGCCGACCGACTTCGATCTGAACGTACTGGACGAAGGCGTCGATTACGTCATCAAGCCCAGCCAGAAGGCCGTCGACCATATGAACGACTTCGTGCGCAACATGCACACCCGTTCCGGCCTGATCAACGAATGGGAGAACGGTCTGTCGCTGGAGGAGGCGCAGGCCAAGGTCGTCGAATACGTCAAGCGGTTCACTCCGGACGGCGTCAAGCCGCTGCTGGCCGGCAACTCCATCGGCTCGGACAAGAAGTTCCTCGACCATTACATGCCGGAACTCATGGAACACCTGCACTACCGCGTCATCGACGTGAGCACGCTCAAGGAACTCGCACGCCGCTGGTACCCCGCCGTATACCAGAACCGTCCGCCGAAGAACGGCGGCCACCGTGCGCTTGCGGATATCATCGAATCGCTCGACGAACTGCGCTACTACCGCAAGGCCTTCATGGCTCCAGCCCCCGGCCCCGATGACGCCGCAGCCAAGGCCATGGCCGACGATATCGCGGCTACGAGCATTCTGAACAAGTAAGCGAAGGCGAAGCGAACCCCGCGAGGCGAGGAGAGATATGCAGCAGTCGGAAGCGCTGGCCATTCTGAACGCCGGGGCGAACGTGTTCCTCACGGGTGCCCCCGGTGCAGGCAAAACCTACGTGCTCAACGAGTTCGTGCGTGCGGCTCGTGAGGAGGGCGCGAACGTCGCTGTCACCGCATCCACGGGCATCGCGGCCACGCATATCAACGGTCAGACCATCCACTCTTGGAGCGGCATCGGCCTGGCCACCTCGTTGAGCGAGCGTCTGCTCACAACGATTCGCACGCGACGCAAACGCAAACTGCAAGCGGCTGACATCCTCGTCATCGACGAAGTGTCGATGATGCATGCCTGGCTGTTCGACATGGTCGATCAGGTGTGCCGCAGGATCCGACTCGACCCGCGCCCGTTCGGTGGGCTGCAGGTTGTGGTTTGCGGTGATTTCTTCCAGCTGCCGCCGGTCAGCACATCCAACCGCAATCATGATGTGATCGCGCCGACCCCGGAATTTGTGGCATCCCGTGAACGGTACGCCAGTTTGGGCAGGGACCCGGAAGGGTTCATCACCGAATCGTTGGTATGGGATGAGCTTGATTGCACCGTCTGCTACTTGACCGAACAACACCGTCAGGACGATGGCAGGCTGTTGGGCGTGCTTACCGACATTCGGCAGGGAACCGTCAACGATGATGACCGCGCTGCATTGGCGACACGTCTCGGCATGCTGCCCGAACCAGGCCAGCAGGCGGTGAATCTGTTCCCCGTGAACAAGCAGGCGGACACCCTGAACGATATGAGACTGTTCGAGATCCGCGAGGAGCCGCACGAATACCTCGCCCGCGCGGCAGGACCGGCGAATCTGGTGGAACGGCTCAAACGCAACATGCTTGCGCCGGAACGGCTGCAGTTGAAAACCGGTGCGGCGGTGATGGCCGTGCGCAACGATCAGAACCATCAGTTCGTCAACGGGTCGCTCGGCACGGTTCGGGCGTTCGTGCCGGAATCGAAGGGCGGTTGGCCGATCGTCGAATTCGAAAACGGCAATATCGTCACCATGAAACCCGATTGTTGGGAGATGATGGACGGCGACACCGTGCTCGCCAGCGTGAACCAAGTACCGCTGCGCTGCGCGTGGGCGATCACGATTCACAAGTCGCAGGGCATGACGCTCGACCGCGCGGTGATGGACCTGCGCCGCACCTTCGCGCCGGGCATGGGGTACGTGGCGCTCTCCCGCGTGGAATCGATGCGAGGGCTGTATCTGACCGGAGTGAACGAACGCATGTTCCTGGTCTCGCCGGATGCTGTGAGGCTTGATGGCAGTCTTCGCGTGGCTTCCCATGAAGCCTCGGCGCGGCTGGCCGATGAGGGTGCAAGCGTGTTCAAACCCAGCAACGCCGAAGCCGCCGACGAATCAAAAAGCGAATTCGCCCAGGATGCGCTGTTCTAGGCGCATACAACATTTGATGGCGAAAAAGACGCTTTTTGCTCATCTGATAACTTATTGTTCCTATCCTCTTAATGGAAGACACAAAAGCGGGAGTCCGCGGCGTGCGCCGCGGCGGGACGCCCGTCGCCACCAAACCGGCGAAGGGCAACGGATGAGAACCCTGGCCTGATGACAAGGGGAGACTGAATGAGCGACAATCGTAATCGCGACGGCATGGACGAGCTGCGCGAGCTTGGCGGTGAGGAGTATGGCGACACCGGTGGGCAATCGGACGGCGATGGGAGCGGCAAGGCCACCGGCAGGAAACGGCGCGTAATCGTCGGTGCCCTTATCGCGATATTCGCGGCAGGCATGGTATTCGCCGGATGGAACGTCATCGGCGCGGCCATGGCGAACAATCGACGGGCCCATGCGGCGGCGCTCGCCGACTGCCGGTCGGCGCGCACGGATTACATCAGAACATATACCTCCTATACGCCGGCCATGAGCAAGGCGGCGACTCTGCTGAAGGAGACGAAATCCATCACCGACAGCGACGCCCGCGACCGGCTGCAGCAACAGGTGGACAGCCTGCGCGGCAGCGGCGTCGAAGAGCTCGCAGCGAAGGAATGCTCGGCGAAGCAGTCGCGCGGGGAGCTCTCGGACCTTGCCGACAGTTACGGCAGGTCGAGGACGGTCATGGTGAACGGCCTGACTACAGTGCAATACGATTCGCAGACGCTGCAGCAGATGATTGACGGGATGAACGCGCAGGACATGCGCAAGCAGCTGTCCAAGCTCATCTCCCGCGGCGAACTCGCACTGGAACGGTCCAAGGGCAAGGCGGATGAGTCCAAGCGGAGCACTTTGGAGACGGAACTCGCCTCCGCCAAGCACACCCTTGATACGGCAAGCAGCGACGATGTGACCGCCCTGAACGGCGAATTCGCCCGACTGAGGGGCGCTGTCGACGATATTATCGCGTCTATGCCGCTCGACTGCCATTTCACCCAGTGCGTGGCGCTCACCTTCGATGACGGGCCGAACAAGACGAACACGCCGAAGGTGCTCGATGTGTTGAAGAACGCCGGTGTGCCGGCTACGTTCTTCCTGCAGGGGCAGTTCGTGAACGGTTCCAATGTGGGGCTTGTCAGGCGCATGACCGGGGAGGGGCATGATGTCGGCTCGATTTCGTGGCGGCATACGCAGATGCATGGCATGCCCGCCGAGCAGCTGAGGAAATGGTTTGACGACACTGATGCGGTGATCTCCAAGGCAAGCGGGAAGGATGTCACGCTATTCCGCCCTCCGGATGGCGCATGGGGCGACGCATTGCGTGCGCAGGCCAGGGATTCCGGGCAGGCCATAATCCTATGGGGTGTGGATTCCGGCGATTGGGGCAAGCTTGGTGCCGACGCCATAACCAAGCGTGTGGTCGACGGCGCGTATTCCGGTTCCATCGTCTCACTGCATGACGGCAATGCCGCGACGGCCAAGGCGCTGCCGAAGATCATCAGGGGGCTTAAGGACAAGGGATATACCCTGGTCACGGTGAACACGCTGCTTGCTGGAGACATTCAACCCGGCGATGTGGCATACGGCCTGAACGACGTGCAACGCGACGCCGAATGACTGTATTCAGTGGGGCGCATAGTGCTTTCTAAGTTGCCGCCAAATCCGGTTCGGTGCATAGTAGGGGTGTAACGATAGCGAAATGAGGAGCGTGAAGTGATGATTCGATTGGCGGTTTCCGGCCTGTTGACCTGTGTGATGGCGTTTGCGCCGGCGGCGGGTGCGGGGGTTGATGTTCAAAGCGTTGCGGATGACGGCGCACGCATATCATGCCCGGCATATCCTGCATGTAAGAGGATTCCCAGGTGCGTATCAATGTGCAAGGCCTGAAGGAATCGTCACCTCTACGTGCCATGTGTTGCCGGACAATCCATACCGTATGGCTCCGCCCGAAACCTCCAACTGATGTTCGAGAAGGCTGAGCCCGAACCCTGAAGTGAGTTCATTGGGATTGCCCGATGAGGGATTGGTCTCGGTGATGCGGATGCTGTTTTCGGAACCGCTGATGGTGATGCTGTATTCGCCGCCATTCTTTGCCATGTGGCGAGTGATATTGGCATACAACTCCTTGATGCATAGTTGTATCAGCATGAATTGGCTGTTGGAGACGGGGAAGGAGTCCAATCGAATAGATAGACGCCCCGTGAACCCCATTGACTGTGCATCGTGATTCAGAGCTTGTGCATAGGCGGTGATATCGGGCGATTTATGGGACTCGTCGGTATCGGCGTTGCCTGTGTCGGACAATGTGCGGATGATGCTATGCATATTAGCTAGGCTGAGCCGGGCTACGGTCTCGATGCGTTCCAGGGTGCCGTCGTCCTTGCTTCCGGACCGTGCCATGAGAATGATGGAGGAGAGCTCGCTGGTGACCGCCGAATGGAGGTGCGAGGCTATCCGCAGATTATGCTCCATCTGCTTGGCCTGAGCGGTGCGCTCCGTGGTAGCGAGCAGTATGCCGATGCAGAATACGAAGAGATCTTCGCTGGCGAATCCGACGAAAGCGTCAATGGAACCCTCCATCAGTTTCATCTCAAGGAACTCCGCAATGAGTAGCAGGCACAGAACTCCGCCGGAAGCCCAACGTCGCAGGTAGAAAGCGATGTAGAAAATGGACAGCAGCATGCCCCAGCATATGTTGGCTGCGGCATATGTGGGAGAGAACAGCAAGCAGCAGTATGTAATCATGCATACCAGACCTGCCGGCACGGGGAAGAATACCATCACCACCATCGACAGGAGGTATTCGATGGCAATCAGCCGCCCCACCGTTCCGGGGAACAGCTGATCGAAGATGCCGGACCATTCGAAAAGGGATATGCCGATGCAGATGCAGCAGATAATCGCCCGATAGCGTTTCTGGTTCAGGAAGAACGACGCGTCGGTCGGGCGCAGTACGGCATGACGGAATCGATCAAACATGTTTCGCCCTTTGCCATTTGACCAGTGCTTCGCCCAATGTGGCGGCACCGAGTTTGGTTCGTGCATGCAAGGTATACGTTCGCACGGTCACCGGTGTAACTTTCATCTGCTTTGCGATTTCCTTGGAGCTTAAGCCATGGGAAGCCAGGTTCAAGGCTTTCATCTCGTTGAATGTCAAAGTGGTCAGAGGGTCTGCTGGCGTGCTGCGGATACGGTCGTATGCGTTTTCGGCTGTTTCGAAGGGGGTGTTTGCCGGCAGTACGTCTCCGTCGTGGACGATAGCGATGGCCTGCGCCAGCATCTTGAAATCGTCCTTGGCAATGATGCCCTGTGCTCCTGCCTCGGCGGCTTCCGTTTCGTAAATATCCAACGGGTAGGAGGTGATCGCCAGTACCTTGGGGAACGGTGTGCTGGCTCGCAGACGCCGGCAGAGCACGGTTCCCGGCATGTCCGACAATGCCATGTCAATGAGCAGCACATCCGGCGCCGCATCGTCTTCAAGGCAGCGGGTCAACGCTTCGCGACCGGTTGTCGCTGTCCAGATAATGCGCATCGTTGGCGTTTTCTCGATCAGTGTACGTAATGCATACAGTGCAATGGCATCATTATCGACTATGGCGATTGAGAAAGGCCTGTTTTCTACGTCATCGTTGTCTTGTACGACGTTCATGATGCTATATGTTCTCTCTTTTGGCTGTTCAGCAGGGGCCGAAGGTTCGATTGCCCATATGATGCATCGCCCCTCTACAGAGGAGCATAATACCTGCTGGGTGCATATGTCAGTGTCATGTCGTTTTATGTCACCCGCCACAACATTTGTTGTTTTTTCTTGATTCCGCTATGTGGTGAGGGTCAACCATGGTAATAAATATGCACGGGTGAGGCCCGCGGCCACATAGGGTGGCCATCACGTTGCAACGAGGCAACACTCGCGCAAATCCGGCATGATCATTGTTATGCCGGAGGCGTTGGCGTTCTGCAGGCTTGTTGCGGCGCCGCTCGCCGTGGGTGCGGGTCGCGCTATCTTGGAACCTATGACTTCCAATACTCTTCGTATGTCTACTATGTTTCTGCGCACGTTGCGCGAAGACCCCGCCGACGCCGATGTGGTATCCGACAAGCTGCTGCAGCGTGCCGGCTACCTGCGCAAGGCGGCCCCCGGCATCTGGACCTGGCTGCCGCTGGGGTTGAACGTGCTGAACAAGATCGAGAACATCATCCGCGAGGAAATGGCCTCCATCAACGCCCAGGAAGTGCACTTCTCCGGCCTGCTGCCACGCGAGCCGTATGAGGCCACCCATCGCTGGGAGGAATACGGCGACAACATCTTCCGCTTGAAGGACCGCCATGAGGCCGATTACCTGCTGGCGCCGACCCATGAGGAGATGTTCACTCTGCTGGTCAAGGACCTGTATTCCTCGTACAAGGATCTGCCGGTTACCTTGTACCAGATTCAGACCAAGTATCGCGACGAGTTCCGTCCGCGCGCCGGCCTGATTCGTGGCCGCGAATTCATTATGAAGGACGCCTACTCCTTTACGCTTGACAAGGAAGGCCTCGTCAAGGCCTACATGGACGAGCGCGGCGCCTATGAGCGCATCTTCAAGCGTCTCGACCTCGATTACGTGCCGGTGCACGCCATGGCAGGCCCGATGGGAGGCTTCGAATCCGAGGAGTTCCTGGCCCCGATGGAGATCGGCGAGGACACCTTCGCACAGTCGCCGTCCGGCAAGGCCTGGAACGTCGAGGCGCTGACCACTCCGGAACCGCCGGCAATCGATTACTCCAACACTCCGGCCGCCACGAAGCGCCCGACCCCGGACGCCGCGACCATCGACAAGATGGTCGAATTCGCCAACGTCAACCATCCGCGTACCGATGGCCGCGAATGGCAGGCCAGCGACATTCTGAAGAACGTCGTTATCGTCGTCAAGCACGCCGAGGACGAGAACCACGACGAGCCATGGCGCGAACTCGTGGTTGTGGGCGTGCCCGGCGACCGTGTGGTGGACATGAAGCGCTTGGAGGCGCAGTTCGCCCCCGCCGAAATCGAAGAGGCCACCGAAGAAGACCTTAAGAAGCACCCCGAACTGGTCAAGGGCTATATCGGCCCGATGGTGCTCGGCCCGCAGGCGCGTGACGGCAAGAAGGCCGAAAACGCCGATGAGACCGGCGAGGCGCTGCGCTACCTGCTGGACGCGCATATCGCCCGCGGCTCCGCATGGTTCACCGGCGCCGACGAGGCTGGCGTGGATTACTACGATCTGGTGTACGGCCGCGACTTCGAGGCCGACGGCACCGTCGAGGCCGTTGAGGTGCGTCATGGCGATATGAGCCCGGACGGATCCGGCCCCCTGAGCTTCGAGCGTGGTGTGGAGATCGGGCAGGTCTTCCAGCTCGGTCTGAAGTACTCCAATGCGCTCGGCTTGAAGGTGCTCGATCAGAACGGCAAGACCGTTCCGGTGTGGATGGGCTCCTATGGCATCGGCGTCTCCCGTGTGATGGCTTGCATCGCCGAGACCCACCATGATGAGCGCGGCCTGGCATGGCCGAGCTGCATCGCTCCGGCTCAGGTGCATGTGGTCGCCACCGGCAAGGACGAGAAGGCGTTCGATGGCGCCGAACAGCTGATCGCCGAGCTTGAGGCTAAGGGCGTTGAAGTGATCTTCGACGATCGCAAGAAGGTCTCCCCGGGCGTGAAGTTCAAGGACGCCGAGCTGATCGGCGTGCCGCAGATTGCCGTGGTCGGCCGCG
>ERZ827528.4228-NODE-4228-length-10793-cov-2.973086_pt1 | contig 10793 bp, 8 predicted proteins | sample MGYA00519768_ERZ827528 | MGnify/ENA primary metagenome ERZ827528 (study PRJEB31778, sample SAMEA3449343) | human gut metagenome | biome: human gut; feature: human-associated habitat; material: faeces | place: United Kingdom | collected 2010/2012 ...
TCTTATTTCATATCGCGGCGTTCGCCGCATCTCGGCATAAGTAAAGACAGCGAATTGCTCGCGTAACTTTCCATTTACTTTATTTCCTCCGCAACCAATTCTGCCCACGCCACAGCAAATCCGGCTCTGTGGGCGACCCGTTGGGAGGCAATATGTGACATGCTTGTGCCGTAATAGGGAACGGCACCTTGAGCGATGATATCCTGCGCCAGAAGTCTTACCAGAGTAGAACCCACATGCATTCCGACAGCATGGGAATCAACATTGATACCTATCTGCCAGAACAGAGGACTGTCGGCACTGGCACCGGCCATGCCAAGGATCTGTCCGTCTTTTGCTGCGGCAATACCCAGAACATCCGGGGCATAGGGATCGAAGGCAAATGCCTCATCAAAGCGGTTGTCTTCCCGGAACTGCAGAATGGCATTTTGGTCATACCGAATCAAATCGAAGGCGAGAGCAGCAGACGCATCTGGCAAAGGAATGCCAGAGGAAGGCATGACATCGGCTTCCGGCAGAAAAAAAGGATGCGCCTGCGCAACACGGAGGTGGAACGGCAACAGCAGTTCTTCTATTTCCCGAAGTCTTTTCGCATCGAAGAACCATTCACCGGTTACATTGGCATAACGCTTTCTACATTCTGCAACAATTTCTTCGGAACCGGTAAATAATAATTTCCCATTGACGACAGCAATTTTCAAGCCACGGATCAAAGCTTCCTGAAAGCGGCGGCGTCCTTCCTGTGGAGCATAAATTGAAAAATGGTTCTTCGAATCAGCAACATCTGCGGGACTACAGCAGTAATCCAGTGCCAGTTGACGAGACAATTCTTCTCCATACATAAATGTCGGAACTCCTTTCACAATGGACCGCATCGGACGGTTTGAATGCTCGAAAAAGCATTTCACGCAAAGGTTCAGAATGTCTGTGGCTCCCAACCCTTCATCACCCGTTCCACGGTATACTCCGCAGCTTCCGCATCCGTCAGTTGGTGGGAGAAGTCGGCGCGGGTGGCAGGGGAGGCACCCGCGCCGTAGGAGTTGTATTCTCCGTAGTAGAAGTGGTCGTGGGGCTTTTTCCAGTCCTGCCAGCCGGCGGGGTGGATATGTGCACCCAGTTCACAGTGCAGGAACACTGTCTTTGCCCATTCTCTCCAGGGACGTCCCAGATAGATGGAATTGGGCGGGCAGTCGCTCTCTAATTTGCATTCATGGAACACGTAGCCGTAGGGCTCTTCCTGCGGGGTGGAGGCAGCAGTCACATAGCCGTAGATTACTTCAGACTCCGGACTTTCCGGTGGAATCCGGTCTCCGGGCAGCTTGGAGAAGATCGTGCAATGCTCAAACCAGGCAATTCCACTGCCGAAGATGAAATCCACATCACCCTGGATAAAGCAATTTTCATAATAATGGCGTCCTATGGTCCGGGGCTTGAATTCTCCGGGACCCTTGAATCCGCCGGGCTGAGCCTCTTTTAATGGCAGGGGGGCATCGAAGATCGTATCCTGACTGCCTAAGAACCGGCAGTTATAAAAGGCATTGCGGTCACCGTCCACATAGACGGCCAGTGCCTGCCCTACGGTGTGGCCGTAGCCGGAATCGTTCTGGAAAGTCAGGTTTCTGGCGGTAAAGTCATGAGTGTCGATCCGGACGGAAGCAGTACGGAAGGTACCTCGCTTATCCCCCTCCGGCATGAGATCGAAGGCAGCATCTCCATAGACAAGGATCGTCTCGTCACCGCCGGTACCCTCAAAAGTAATATTCGGACGGGTGATTACCAGCTTTTCCCGATAAATTCCTTTACCGATATGCAGGATCACCGGCGGCAGCTCTGAAACGGGAGCCGGGAACTGCTTTCCGGATTCTGAGGCAGGAACATCCGGCAGGGAAGCCAATGCTTCTCCGATGGTGGCAAAAGAAGTGCCCGGAATTGTATTTCCGGACATATTTACATACAAATGAATTGTGTCTGACATAAATAGAATACCTATACCTTTCCGTACCTCCGCATTTTCAAGCCCATTTCTCCGCTTTGCTTCGATCCGTGCTAAACATGTGCCACTGGCACATAATATATGCTTTAGTGCTTTGTATTATAGTACAATGTGAGGTACAAAATTGTGCGTAAAAAATAATTTTCAAATGATAACTTACAACAGCTTTTCAATTTTCAGATCCGGCTGGTCTGCCAGATTGATATATTCCTCGCCGTACTGTACTACAGGGCGGGACAATTTTTCCTTATTGATGTAAATGATTGTGACTTTTCGTCCATCGTTCAACAGACAACGGTTTTGCAGGCAGGAATTTACCACGTTTTCCAGGAAAGGAAGCAGAATGGAAACATCGTATTTCTGGAAGCCTTCCGTTTCGAACATTTCAATCACACAGAACGGACACAAAGGTCCTCTGTAACAGCGGGCTGCCGTCATGGCATCGTAGACATCCGCAATGGCTACCATCCGTGCATAAGGATCGATCTGGTTCCCTTTTAATTTCGAGGGGTAACCGCTGCCGTCACTACGTTCGTGGTGCATCAGAGCTGCATTTTTCACATGCACGTCCACATCCTGAGACTGCAGTAATTCATATCCCAGAGCAGGATGTTTTTTTACCGTGGCAAACTCTTCCTCGGACAGTCTGCCGGGCTTGGCGATGATGGAATAGGGAATCAGCATTTTGCCGATGTCATGGAACAGACCGCAGGCAGTAGCCAGTTCCACGTCTTCTTTCGGAAGCTTCAGCCATCCCGCCAGAATATTACAGATCAGTGCCACATTCAGACTGTGGGTATAGGTGGAATCATCGTATTCCCGCATATTTTGAAGCATATCCAGAATACTGATGCTGCCGGAATGATTCGAAACAATGGAAAGTGTGTTTTTCAGCAGAGTTTTCACATCCAGGGCTGTATTCTTCTGAACGACCAGATTCATATTTTCCCGGAAAAGTTCGACTTCATTCTCAAAATCTTCTTTAAACAGATGAAATTCCGGAGAACTTTTGATCCGTTCATAGTGGGAGGATTCCGTTTCAGAAAGATCCGATGCCGGGAGTACATCTTCGGCGAAGATTGTGAGAATACCGTACAGATCCAGCTTCGTGATGAGCTTGTCCGTGAGAACCGTGCCCTTCGGAATCAGAAGTTCATGATCCAGATTGTAGACATCTTCTGCAACAATCATTCCGGGAATCAATTGTGTGATGGATAATCTCTTCATAGACCGTAATCCTTGTGCCTTTCGGTAACCTGAAAATCATCAGGTGCTTTCGTAAATCCTACTTATTTCAATTATAATAATTTTTCCCCGGACTGTCAATTTTCCGGGACAGAATAGATGAAGAGAGCTGTTCATAAAATTTTTACAGTCTTTTCACGGCTCTGCAGGCACAGAAAGGTTGAAACATAGAGGAAAATCTGCTACAATAACCTTTGAATTATGCGAAGACCCATGGACATTTTATTGTCAAAAGGGTGCGGAAACGAGGAAAAAATGAGCGTTATTGAGAAGATATTTGGCACGCACAGTTCCAGAGAACTGAAGCGTATTGAACCTCTGGTGGACAAGATCGAGGCACTCCGCCCTGCGATGCAGGCACTTTCCGATGAGGAGCTGCGGGGGAAGACCGAAGAGTACAAGAAGCGTCTGACCGAGGGAGAGACTCTGGACGATCTGCTTCCGGAGGCTTATGCAACCGTGAGAGAGGCTGCAAAGCGTGTTCTGAACATGGAACACTACAGAGTACAGTTGATCGGTGGTATCATCCTGCATCAGGGACGTATCGCAGAGATGCGTACCGGTGAAGGTAAGACTTTGGTGTCTACCCTTCCCGCTTATCTGAATGCTTTGGAAGGCAAGGGTGTCCATGTTGTTACCGTCAATGACTATCTGGCGAAGCGTGATGCGGAGTGGATGGGTCAGGTACATGAGTTCCTGGGACTGAAGGTCGGCGTGGTACTGAACAGCATGACCTCCGAGGAGAGACAGGAAGCTTACAAGTGTGATATCACTTATGTTACCAACAACGAACTGGGATTTGATTATCTTCGTGACAATATGGTCATCTATAAAGAACAGCTTGTTCAGAGAGATCTTCACTACTGTATCATCGATGAGATCGACTCTGTTCTGATCGATGAGGCACGTACACCTCTGATCATTTCCGGACAGAGCGGCAAGTCCACCAAGCTTTATGAGGTGTGCGATATCCTTGCACAGCAGCTGGAGCGTGGTGAGGCCAGCCATGAGATGACCAAGATGGCAGCCATCATGGGTGAGGAGGTTATCGAGACCGGTGACTTCGTTGTAAATGAGAAAGATAAGATCGTCAACCTTACCGAGCAGGGTATCAAGAAGGTTGAGAAATTCTTTAATATCGAGAACCTGGCAGATCCGGAAAACCTGGAGATCCAGCACAACATCATCCTTGCACTTCGTGCACATAATCTGATGCACAAGGATCAGGATTATGTTGTAAAAGATGACGAGATCCTGATCGTTGATGAGTTTACCGGACGTATCATGCCGGGCCGTCGTTATTCGGATGGTCTTCATCAGGCGATCGAGGCGAAAGAGCATGTGAAGGTTAAGAGAGAGAGCAAGACTCTCGCAACCATTACCTTCCAGAACTTTTTCAACAAATATGATAAAAAAGGCGGTATGACAGGTACAGCCCTTACCGAAGAAAAAGAGTTCCGTGATATTTACGGCATGGACGTTGTAGAGATCCCGACCAACCGTGTAGTACAGCGTAAAGACCTTGATGATGCTGTTTACATGACAAAGAAAGAGAAATTCAACGCCGTTGTAGAGGCAGTTAAGGAAGCTCACGCAAAACATCAGCCGGTACTGGTTGGTACGATCACCATCGAGACTTCCGAGCTTCTCAGCAGAATGCTGAAGAGAGAGGGAATCCCCCACAATGTATTGAATGCCAAGTTCCATGAGCTTGAGGCTGAGATCGTAGCTCAGGCAGGACAGGCAGATGCCGTTACCATCGCGACCAACATGGCAGGCCGTGGTACCGATATCAAGCTTGACGATGTGGCAAGAGAGGCCGGCGGTCTGAAGATCATCGGTACCGAGCGTCATGAGTCAAGACGTATCGATAACCAGCTCCGTGGACGTTCCGGACGACAGGGAGATCCGGGTGAATCCCGTTTCTACATTTCCCTTGAGGATGACCTGATGCGTCTGTTCGGTTCCGAGAGACTGATGAAGGTGTTCACATCCCTTGGTGTTGAGGAGAATGAGCAGATCGAGCATAAGATGCTTTCCAGTGCGATTGAAAAAGCACAGGAGAAGATAGAAAGCAACAACTTTGGAATTCGTAAAAACCTGCTGGAATATGACCAGGTAATGAACGAACAGAGAGAAATTATTTATGAAGAAAGACGTCATGTACTGGACGGAGACAACATGCGTGATTCTATCTTCCATATGATGAATGATTATATAGAGAATGTTGTAGACATGGTGGTCAGCCCGGATCAGGATTACGATGAGTGGAATCTGGCAGAACTGAACCTGACGATCCGCAATACGATTCCGATGGAAATGATTACAGAAGAAGATGTCAAGGATATCAGTCAGAAAGAGCTGAAACATATGCTGAAAGAGCGCGCAGCCAAGGTTTACGAGGCAAAGGAATCAGAGTTCCCGGAACCGGAGCATATGCGTGAGATCGAGCGAGTAGTTCTTCTGAAAGTAATCGATGCAAAATGGATGGATCATATTGATGATATGGACCAGTTACGTCAGGGAATCGGTCTTCAGGCGTATGGACAGAGAGATCCAAAGGTTGAGTATAAGATGATCGGTTACGAGATGTTTGATGAGATGACAAGAAGTATCGAAGAAGATACAGTCCGTACGATCCTGCACGTTAAGCTGGAGCAGAAAGTAGAAAGAGAGCAGGTTGCCAAAGTAACCGGAACCAATAAGGATGATACGGGAGTGCGTGAGCCTAAGAAACGTGCAGAAAAGAAAGTATATCCGAACGATCCATGCCCGTGCGGAAGTGGAAAGAAATACAAACAGTGCTGCGGACGTAAGAACTAGATTTATTGAAATATAAGATATGAGAAGACGGCAGCCGGGGAAAGAACGGCTGCCGGATAATTGAGCATATAATTTCAAACAGAAAGAGGTGGTAATATGGTTGAATTAGATCAGTTCAAAACAATAATGAACGCTTATGAAGAACCTCTTGCCGAAATGAGGGATTCACTTTGACGTTGCAGGAAAAGAGCGGAGAATCGAAGAACTGGAACGCAAGATAGAGGAACCTGGGTTCTGGGATAATCCGGAAGAATCACAGGAACTGATGAAAGAGCTTAAGAATTTAAAAGAACTTGTAGAGACGATCCACGGTCTCTATACTTCTTATGAAGATATCAATCTCCTGATCGAGATGGGATATGAAGACGAAGATCCTGCAATGGTAAAAGAACTGGAGGAAGAAATTCATACATTTGAAAAGGTGTTTGAAAAGCTGAAGATCCAGACGTTACTGTCGGGAGAATATGATGCATGCAATGCAATCATGACCATTCATGCAGGAGCGGGAGGAACGGAATCCTGTGACTGGGCAGGCATGTTATACCGTATGTACTGCCGTTGGGCAGAGAGAAAAGGATTCTCGCTTCAGGTGCTGGATTTCCTGGATGGCGATATCGCAGGGATTAAGGCAGTTACTTTTGAGGTAAAAGGTGAGAATGCTTACGGATATCTGAAATCGGAAAAAGGAGTGCACAGGCTGGTACGTATTTCACCGTTTAATTCTGCCGGTAAACGACAGACATCTTTTGCATCCTGTGATGTGCTCCCTGATCTGGAAGATGATATTGATATTGAAATTGATGAAGATGATCTGAAAATCGATACTTACCGTGCCAGCGGTGCGGGAGGCCAGCATGTTAATAAGACATCTTCGGCGATCCGAATTACACATCTGCCAACCGGAATCGTGGTGCAGTGCCAGAATGAAAGATCACAGCATCATAATAAAGAAAAAGCTATGCAGATGTTGAAGGCAAAATTAAAGCTGCTGCAGGAGCAGGAACAGGCAGAAAAAGTATCGGATATCCGGGGAGAAGTAAAAGACATCGGATTCGGTAATCAGATAAGGTCCTATGTTATGCAGCCATACACGTTGGTAAAAGACCACAGAACGAATGTGGAAAATGGCAATGTTACGGCGGTTCTTGACGGAGATCTTGATATGTTTATAAACGCCTATTTAAAATATGTATCAGGCGGTGAAAAGGGAGGAACGGTATGATAAATATAGCAGTGATGGGGTATGGTACAGTTGGTTCAGGTGTCGTGGAAGTTATTGATACCAATGGTGAGCGCATTGCCCAGAGAATCGGGGATGCACTGAATGTAAAATATGTGTTGGACATCAGAGATTTTCCAGAAGACCCGATACAGGAAAAAATAATTCATGATTTTGAGACAATTATCTCTGATGATGAGATCCAGATCGTTGTGGAAGTCATGGGAGGAATCGAGCCAGCGTATACCTTTGTGAAAAGAAGCCTTCTTGCCGGAAAATGTGTCGTAACTTCCAATAAGGCACTTGTGGCAAAGCACGGTGCAGAATTGCTTTCTATTGCAAAAGAAAAGAACATAAATTTTCTGTTTGAGGCGAGTGTAGGAGGTGGTATTCCGATTATCCGTCCGCTTAATTCTTCACTGACAGCAGATGAGATCGATGAGATCACAGGAATCCTTAACGGAACCACCAACTACATGCTTTACAAGATGAGCACAGAGAACTGTGATTTTGATACGGTTCTGAAGGAAGCTCAGGCAAAGGGCTATGCAGAGGCAGATCCGACTGCAGACGTAGGAGGTGCTGACGCATGCCGTAAGATCGCCATCCTTTCTTCACTTGCATACGGAAAATTCCTGAATTACGAGGATATTTATACAGAAGGAATCACAAAGATTACACCGGCAGATATGGAATATGCAAAAGAGCTTGGCATGACTATCAAGCTTCTTGCCACAAGCCGCAGGATCGGAGATTCTTTCTATGCAATGGTAGCGCCGTTCCTGGTAGGCCAGAGTAGCCCGCTTTACAGTGTAAATGATGTGTTTAATGCAGTATTTGTGCACGGAAATGTTCTTGGAGATGCCATGTTCTACGGAAGCGGAGCAGGTAAGCTTCCGACTGCAAGTGCAGTAGTTGCAGATGTTGTGGATGAAGCAAAGCATCTCCACAGAAATATCATGACAAACTGGAGCAGCTATGCCCTGAAGCTTATGGATATGGATGAAGTTGAGGGACGTTTCTTTGTACGTGTGTCTGATACTACTATGGATGAAGTGGAAAAAGCTTTTGGTGATGTACAGACCATCGAGCCGGATGACCTTCCGGACGAATTCGGATTTATCACACCGGTGATGAAGCAGGCTGAATATTATGAGAAGATCAGCAAGCTCACCGGAAAAGTACTGGCAATGATCCGTGTAAAGGATTGATGCCGAAGGGAAGAAAAGAACATGTTGATTGTAAAAAAATTCGGTGGTACTTCTGTGGCAAACAAAGAGCGTATCTTTAATGTTGCCAGAAGATGTATCGAAGATTACAAAAAAGGAAACGACGTGGTGATCGTGCTTTCTGCAATGGGTAAGTATACCGATGAGCTGATCACCATGGCGAAAGATATCAACGACAAACCTCCGAAACGTGAGATGGATATGCTTTTTACCATCGGAGAGCAGATGTCAGTGGCACTGATGTCCATGGCTATGGACAGTCTGGGAGTACCGGCTGTTTCTCTGAACGCCTTTCAGGTAGCTATGCACACAACAAGTGCACATGGCAGCGCACGCCTGAAAAAGATCGAGGCGGCACGTATCCGCAGAGAGCTGGATAACCGCAGGATCGTTGTGGTCACAGGCTTCCAGGGCATTGATAAATATAATGACTATACCACACTTGGACGTGGCGGTTCTGATACCACAGCCGTAGCTCTTGCGGCAGCGCTTCATGCAGATGCCTGTGAGATCTATACCGATGTGGACGGTGTTTATACCGCTGACCCGCGTAAGGTTCCGAATGCCCGCAAGCTTAAGGAGATCACTTACGATGAAATGCTGGATCTGGCAACTCTGGGTGCGGGAGTGCTTCATAACCGTTCTGTGGAGATGGCAAAGAAATACGGCGTGCCGCTGGTGGTACGTTCCAGTCTCAACAACAGCGAAGGAACTGTGGTAAAGGAGGAAGTAACAGTGGAGAGAATGCTGATCAGCGGTGTTGCTCTGGATACAGATGCAGTACGTATTGCTGTGATCGGACTTAAAGATTCACCAGGAGTGGCATTTAAGCTTTTTGATACCCTGGCTAAGAAAAATATCAATGTGGATATGATCCTTCAGTCTATCGGCCGTGCCGGAACCAAGGACATTTCCTTTACTGTTGATAAAAATGATCTGGACGATGCAATGGGTGTTCTGGAAGCTAACCAGGCACGCATCGCCTATTCTGAGCTTCATGCGGAGAAAAACATTGCCAAGCTTTCTATTGTAGGAGCAGGTATGATGAGCAATCCGGGTGTTGCTGCAAAAATGTTCGAAAGCCTTTACAATGAGGGTGTGAACATCAATATGATCGCAACATCTGAGATTCGTGTGACGGTTCTCATTAACGAGAAAGATGGCGTACGTGCCATGAATGCGGTACATGATGCGTTTAATCTTGCAGATTAAACAAAATAAGAAATGAATGACAGGGCGGAGGCTTGGTATAAGTCTCCGCCTTCTATAACGGAGCGATGTTAATCGTTCATAAGGAGAGAATTTTTATGAGAAAAAATCTGAAGGGTTGTAAGAAGCTGGCAGGGGAAACTCTGGCCGGCAATTTTACGGTCCCTGTGATCGGGAGTATTGCGGTTGCGGCGATGAGCGCAGTTTCAAGCTATATTTCTACAGCACTTTTTCCGGGAGATTCCCTGTATGCGATCATTGGAGGAGAGGTATTCAGCTTTGTCCTTTCTCTGGTGATCTGTATTTTTTCCGCAGGACTTTACCGGATCTATCTGAATATTTCCAGAAGGGAAGCCTACTCTTTCGGAGACCTTCTGTACTTTTTCAGCCATCAGCCGGATCATGTGATCGTGGCATCCTTTGTGCTGGCATTGATCAATCTGGTGACATCACTTCCACTGGCGTGGTTTTCTTTTACAAGCAATATGGGAAATACAACGGAGGAGCAGATGAACTGGGCAGTAACTTACATGCTGCTCACACTTCTCGGGTTCGCGCTGAACCTGCTGGCAGCTATGCCGTTCACCATGAGCTATTACATCCTGTCCGATAATTCGGACATAAAAGGAGTGCAGGCACTGAAAGCCAGTGCAAAGCTTATGAAGGGACATTACTGGGAATATATGAAAATGCTCTTAAGTTTTGTTCCGTGGATCATTTTTTCCATATTTACATTGTATCTGGCACTGATCTGGCTGGTGCCTTATATAGAAACCTGTATGGCAGTTTTCTATCGGAATATTTCCGGAGAGTTTGATGAACCTCCAGAGGATCCTTATCCTCCGGTAACTCCGATCCCGCAGTTCCACGATGAAACAGAAGCCTGATCGCCTTCCGGAGGATGTTTTCCCTTTCCGGGAGGATGCATGAAACGCAGGTGATGCCCTTTCCGGGGGGTGATGCTTGAGACGCAGGTACTTTCCCTTTCCGGGGGACCATTTTGGCATGGGCAGGTACGAGGGGGAAAGCACTCAAAGTTGCGAAGCCCGTTTTTCCCCCTCGAGCTCCCCCTTTC
>ERZ827528.4236-NODE-4236-length-10786-cov-3.388221_pt1 | contig 10786 bp, 10 predicted proteins | sample MGYA00519768_ERZ827528 | MGnify/ENA primary metagenome ERZ827528 (study PRJEB31778, sample SAMEA3449343) | human gut metagenome | biome: human gut; feature: human-associated habitat; material: faeces | place: United Kingdom | collected 2010/2012 ...
CCCATGAGAAGATGCCGACTGATACAAGGTTGAAGCCGGCCTTCTTCATCAGTTCGAATTCAAAGGCCTGTTCGCCGTGCCGGTTGAAGGGAGTACCGGTATCAGTACCGAAGCCGATCTTGACGCCCTTTGCCATGCACTTCTTCAGGTTCTCGTAGTGGTTTTCCAGGCAGCGCTCCGCCTTCTCCACAGCCCAGGCGGGGATACCGGAGGCAACGCCGTTGATTACGATGTTGTGGGCGGCAATGATGGTGGGGATCAGGTAGGTGCCATGCTCTGCCATCATATCCATGCACTCCTCGTCCATGAGCATGCCGTGCTCGATGGAGGTGATGCCGGCCCGGACAGCGATCTTGATGCCCTCAGCGCCATGGGCATGGGCAGAGGTGATCTTGCCCTTGGAGGCAGCCACATCGATGATAGCCTTCATCTCCTCATAGGTCAGCTCGGGAGCGCCGGGCTCATCGCCGAAGGACATTACGCCGCCGGTTGCCATGATCTTGATCTGGTCAGCGCCATACTTGAAAGCGGTACGGGCAGCCTTGCGTCCGGCATCCGGGCCGTCGATGATCTGACCGAAGGCATGCTTGCCGGTTACACAGGGCAGGAAGTGGGAGTCGGCATGACCGCCGGTGCCTCCGATGGCCTCACCGGAGCAGGAGATGCGGGGGCCGACGATCTTGCCGGCATTGATGGCATCCCGGACAGCCACATCAGAATAGCCCTGGGCGCCTTCATCACGCAGGGTGGTGAAGCCAGCCATCAGGTCACGCTGGGCATAGATCATGGAGTTGATGGCTGCAGTAGCGTCGCTGGTGACAGCATACTGCATGGAAGCCTCGCCGTTCATGTTGATGTGCACATGGGCATCGATCAGGCCAGGCATTACAAACTTGCCCGAGAGATCGATTACTTCAGCGTCCTTGCAGCATACATCGGCAGCAGGAGCCACTTCTGTGATCTTGTTTCCGTCAATGACAACGGCAATGTCCTTGAGAACCTTACCGGTATTGGAATCGAAGAACTGACCGCATTTGATTACTTTTTTCATGATATGGATTCTCCTTTTCAAAACAGGGAAACCGCACAGCTGCAGTTTCCCTGAAATTTGTGGTATTGAATTTTAGAAGATAAGGGGAGTGATGATGCCGGCGAATATTACCGAAGCAATGGATACTGTTGTGAAACCGCCAACCAGCATTCTGGGGAGCAATACATTAGAAACAGCAGCCTTTTCCTCCGAAGAGGCACTCAGAGCATTGACTACATCATCGGTAACGATCTGGGTACCGGGGTAGCCCATCAGAGCGCACATACCGATTGCGATCGACATGTAAACCGAGTAGCCCAGGAATTTACCGGCGATGATCGAGAAGATGGCAATACCGATGGCACCGAATACCAGGGTACCTACCAGCGGGATCACCATGTCCAGCAGGGCTTCGGGAGTAACCGAAGTGAAGCTGTTGGGAGTCAGCGAGTAGAGGCACAGCATGGTAAAGCCATACAGGCCGGCCTTCTGGAGGCCGTTCTTAACCAGGAAGCCAACTTCACCAAAGACGATACCGAACAGCAGGTAAGCTACATTGGGGTTCAGGTAGTAGTTGGTGGGGTTGGAACCGGGGATAATGGTCAGGTTGGAGATGAGGTAAGCAATGACTGCAATGATTGCAACACGCATGGTGATGATAGCAGTGGTCTGGTACTGTACCGGACCGTCGCCCATCAGATGGATGCTGAACTTCTTTTTCTTTTCAGTGTCTATCATCACATCGGACGGACCAATGGCAAGCAGATGCTTGTTGTTGAGCAGATACTCAGATTCCTTCTTGAGCATGAAGGACGAAACAGGCATACCAATGAACATCTGGAAGGATACAACCAGCATGGCGAAGGCGCCATATTCCGGCTTGCCGGCTGCGACAGCCGCTTCATTGGTGATGATCGCCGCGATGGTACCGCCGGCGATGGGAGAGGAGGCGCTAAGAGCGTACTCTCTTGTGAACAGCATGCTGCTCACTGTAAAGGAGATCAGTGCCAGACCAACGAGACCGATTAGAGCGATGGCCACTGTCTTCCATTCCGAGAGCAACTGGGAAATACTGATCGATGTACCGAGGTTGACCAGCAGCAGCGGAATCATAAATGCTGTCAGCATGGTCGGCATCCCGGTGGACGCGACCGAGTCTGTGGGAATGATGCCGGTCCAATATCCTGCGATGTACACGACAGCCGCGATAATAATTCCAGATATCAGACCTTTGGTTTTGTATGAGACTACGTCTCCCACTGCGAATACAATCAGAAACACAGTCAGGGAGAAAAGTGGTGTCCACAAGTTTTCCATCTCATAACCTCCTTCAAAAAAGATTTTCTTACACTATATCACTAAAGCGTGGGTTTGTCACGATCTTTTTTCATACTTTGGTAACATTTTGTACCTACGCACGATTTACATCGCTAAAGTTAAAAATGCTTGTGCAAAATGTAGAAAAAACGGCAGAACAAGCCAAATGTACCAAAAACTTTTATTTGCGAAAATGATTATAACTTCAAATAAACATCTATTGTATGCGGTCTGATAAGATGTTTAAGGTATGCTGACCAGCAATGGCTATCCATAAGTTTTATGAATAGCAGCTATTGTCAGAGGTGCGTTCCTGCATGAAATACGGGCCGGAAGGTGCTTTTTCAGGGAGATTCTGCATGATTTCCGGCAAACTGAACAAATCCAGGGCAATAAAAAACAGACCCCCAAAGGGAGGTCTGTTTCAGAAAGGCTATTCAGCGGAGTCCGGTTCCGTCCGGCTTTCACGCCCGAAGCGGAACTCGTACCACAGCAGCGGCACCAGAGCCAGCCCGGCATAGAGAGCGAAGGCCAGCCCCGCTGTGAGCGGGAAGGAGAAGGCGGTCAGGGCAGTCATATCGCTGTGATAGGCGCCGACAGTGATGCTCAGCAGGACTGCGCTCACCATCAGAGTGTTGACCATCAGACCCCGGCCCCGTTCCTGCTGGGCGGCCCGCAGAGCCATGGCCCAGTCGGCGGCGGAATCAGCGGGATGCCGTTCCATGGCGGCAAAGATAGCGGTGATGTCATAGACCGCAAAGACCACCAGCGAGAGGGCTGCCAGAATGGTGCTGAAGTCGAATACCACGCCTACCAGAGCAGAGAGCGCACACATTCCCAGCAGGCTGAACAGGATGCCGAGCATTCCGGCAGCGGCGGCAGGGGAGCTCTGGAGCCGGCGGCAGCGCAGCAGCAGATACAGCGCCGAGATACCCAGCAGGACGATCAGGCAGAGCAGATAGTCCACTGTGGAGCGCACGGCGGTACCCCGGCTCTGGGAGATGCCGGCGGTGGTCTGGAAGGTCCAGCCGGGGAAGCTGTTGATCAGGGCATAGGTCAGATCCTGGAAGTCATCGTATGGGATCTCGTCGGTGGGGTCCAGCCGCAGCTGGAGCAGCCACAGGTTCTCCTGGGCCGAGGACGGGACCAGGGAACCCTCCACAGGGAGCCCCAGGGTGTCCGAAGCGGTCTGGATCAGTGAGGACTCGGCAAGCTGTTGCTCCTCCTCGTCGTTGAAAACGGCATGGATGCGGTATTCCAGCCCCACGCCGCCTCCCAGGGCCGGGGAGATCTCCGGCGGCAGGAGCAGCAGCACCGCAGCCAGGAGCAGGACGAACAGTCCGGTGAACGCAAAGATTTTCCGGCGATTCCGGGTCAGATCAATCATGGCGGACACCTCCATACAGCACCGGGTCACGCAGGGCCGGATATTTGGTCAGGGACCGCATCATGGAATGGGCGATCCAGTTGCAGGAAATATAGTTTGCGGCGATTCCAGCCAGCACAGCATATAAGAAGGAGTGCAGCGACTGGGCAGCCACAGTCTGCTGTCCCTGGAGCAGACCAGCCAGGGTCTGGGCAGGGGTCAGCCAGGTGAGATCGGTGACAAATCCGCTCACCGCAGTCAGGAGCAGGATCAGCAGAAAGACCAGGGTGGTATGTCCGTCGAACAGGGTGGAATAGGTGCGCTTGAATCCGTGATTGACTGCGTAGTCCAGATTCCTGCCGCCCAGGAGTTCCGCCTTGATGTGTTCGGCGGTGTTGACGCTGGTATTGACTCCGAAGCCCATGGTGAGCAGGATGCCGAGCAGTCCCGACACGGTGAGCTGAACCGGCTGCACCAGCGGCACAAGACCGGTGAAAGCAGCCAGGGTGAGTTCCAGCTGAATGACCAGAGCCGTCAAGCCCACAGCGCCGGGCAGACGGTAGAGTGCGAGCATGAGCACAGCCAGCAGGATCAGCCCCAGACCGGCAGAGCGGCAGAGGGTGGTGAGCATCTGGCTGCCCTGGGCCGGGGAGATGACCGAGAAGTCCTCAGCGGTGAGGGACAGGGGCAGGGAACGGGCATTGATTTCCGCAGCCAGACGGATGGCGGAATCAGCGGTGAATTCCCCGGTGATGACCGGCTCCACCGGTTCATTGCGGGTGTAGATCACCGAGATGAGCTGGTTGTCCATCCAGACGGAGATATTGCGTCCGGCCTCAGCCAGCCGGGCAGCGGCGGCATCAAATTTGCTCTGACCGTCCTCGGTCAGGGAGAGCCGCACGGAAATGGTGTTGGTATCCCGGTCGCCAGAGGCCTGGGCGGAGACAATATCCTTTTCCTCCAGCAGGATTTCACCGGTGGGACGGCCCTGTTCATCCGAGGCGATGCCATCCCGGACGGTCAGGGCATTGCGGGAGGTGAGAGCTGAAACAATCTCAGGGTAGTCGGACTGGGAAACGCCTGATTGATTGGGGAAGCGCACCAGCAGACGGCTCTCCTCCGAATCCACCGTGACTTCCGCATTCTGGATGCCGAGGTAGTCCAGCCGTTTCATCAGGACTTCCCGGGCATTGTCCAGGAGCTGCTGTTCCGCAGGAAGACCGGATTCGGGCTGCAGGGCCAGTTCCAGACCGCCGGTGAGATCACTGCCCAGATTGAGGTCATCCACGCCGCGGACAATGGTCCGGACTGTGTCGCCGTACTGGAAACGCAGTCCGTTCACAGTCAGAAGCCCGAACAGGAGCATTGCTCCGGCCCAGATGAAGATCCATGCTTTTTCCAGCTTTTTCATGCCTGCCTCCCAACTGCCGCAAAACCGGATCTGCCGGTATAAAAACAGGCAGGACCCGGTGCGGTGATTCTGTGAACATTATATTGTAACCATACCAAAAAGTCAATCGAACAGCCAGCTGCCATCCGGGCAGAAAAAAGCGTCTGCCATACCGGCAGACGCAGGAATTTCCCCATAAAAGGATCAGCCATGCAGACCATCGGACTGCAGCTGCATATTTTCCAGAACGATGTCATGGATCTCACCCAGGGAAGCACAGTATTCCAGTACCAGCCAGGGCTCATTGGTATGATAGTGGATCTTGATGAGATCCTCATCGCCTACCACCAGCAGGCAGTCACCCTTGAAATGCTCCACAAAATAATCGTAAATGGCATCTTCATCCAGGCCGGTGCCTTCAATGAGCAGCTGGGTATCAAATTTGTATTCGATCATGGCAATACCTCCTCGTATAATAAGTTTGAAAGTTAATAATTCAGATATCAGCAGGCTTAGAGATGCCCGTGATACAATAGCTGTAGGACAGCAGGGTCAAGTTCTCTACCTCCTGGTTGAGCCGTAGGGCTGCTTCAAAATAAGTCAGTTTCCCTGAGCCGGAAGTTAGCTGCAAACTCATTGGCTGTTTGCCAGAGTGTGGGTCGCCCTTTCAGCAGTGAGGGATATCGCATTGGTCTGCTCTGGAATGATTCTGATACACGAGGTTGCGGATGCTCCGGTTATCATGGGTATCTCCAAGCCTGCTGGCCTGAAATCTCCATGCGGGGAGGTGAAAATCGTGAACCCATTATTCGTTGGCATTGATGTGAGCAGCAGGAGCAATGTCGCCTACCTGATGAAGCCGGATGGAAGCAAGCACAGTAGCTTTTCTGTGCAGAACAATCTTGGCGGTGCTAAAATGTTGTCAGAGAGAATTGTGTCGGCACTCAGCTCCATGCGGCTCAGTGATGTGGTGATTGGCCTGGAAGCCACCTCTATCTACGGGAACAACCTTGTGTATGCCCTCCGGGAGGATGGCAGCCTGAGCCGGTTCCAGCGGAAGATCCATGTCCTCAATCCCAAGCAGGTCAAAAAATTCAAGGAAGCCTATCCAGATCTGCCCAAAAATGACTTTGTGGATGCCTTTGTGATTGCCGACCATCTCCGTTTTGGCAGAATCGCCAAGGAGGTCTATATGGACGACTATCGCTACCAGGCTCTCAGAACCCTCACCAGAGCCAGATTTGATGTCATTCAGAATCTGACACGGGAGAAGCAGAGGTTTGCCAACTACTTATTCCTAAAATGCTCTGGTATTGCTCAGGAGAAAGACATTCAAAACACCAGCGCCACTACCATTGCTCTCATGGAGCATTTTGAAACTGTGGATGATCTGGCAAATACTGATCTGGATGAACTGACCGACTTTATTGCTCAAGCAGGCCGGGGCAGATTTGTCGATCCAGATGCCACTGCCAGAGCAGTACGGGCTGCGGCCAAAGGCTCTTACCGTCTGCCCAAGACAGTGAACGACACCGTGAACCAGGCAATGTCTGTTTCCATCGCCTCTATGCGGGCACTGAAGGAACAGGTTAAGGTTCTGGACAAAGCCATTGAACAACAGTTTGAAATCATCCCAAACACTCTAACTTCCATCCCTGGCATTGGTAAGGTTTACTCCGCCGGTATTATTGCTGAAATTGGTGATATCCACCGTTTCGATTCCCAAGCCTCTGTCGCCAAGTTTGCCGGCCTTGTCTGGACACAGCACCAGTCCGGTGAATTCGAAGCGGAACACTCTCGGATGATTAAGTCCGGCAACCGCTATCTCCGCTATTACTTACTGGAAGCCGCCAACTCTGTGAGAAGATGCGACTCCGAGTTTCGGCGTTACTACGACCTCAAATACCATGAGGTCAACAAGTACCAGCACAAACGCGCACTCGCCTTAACTGCCAGAAAACTGGTTCGTTTGGTCTTTCGACTGCTGAAGGACAACCGCCTGTATCTCCCGCCGGAGGGCTGAGCCAACTGCTTGCCGCTCTGACGTCGCAGCCCTGTCTCAAAAATTTGCAGGGGCAGGGCTTAGATGACTGTTACCTTTTTACTGCCTACACCGGTTCTTTTTACTCGATTTTCTTCTTTTTTTCTTCTTTCACCCCCTTGACTTAATACCATTGGACTTTCTTTTTATTTTTCCTGCTTTTCCATTGTAACAACATTACAATAGAAAGCGCATACAAATCAAACCTCTTTTTTCTATCTATGTTAATTATATTGCGCAAGTAATTATTGTCAATATCGGAGTTTATTATGGTGCGCTTCGCTCTGTTTTTTCTTCGCGCCAACGCTCTTTACAGCCCTTTCTCCTAGTTGGGATAAGAGAAGCTCCATTCCGATTCGGGCAGCGCCTCCAGGGTTTTCAGATATGCGCTGCAGATTTTTTTAGCCGCTGCCAGATCGAGCTCTCTGTAATTGCCGCATTCCTCTTCTGAAGCGCCGAATACGGGCCCCTCGTAGGAGCAGATTTTCCGAAGCGTGTCCTTCACAAGGCGGAGCACCGTCCCGCCTGCAACGCCGCGTGTAAGCAGATAAAAACCCGTTCGGCACCCCATCGGGCCGAAATACACAACGTGCGGTCCGATTTCCGAATTCCGGATGAAAGTGGCGAACAGATGCTCTGTGGTATGCATCTCGATATGGCTCATATAATCTCCGGCATTCGGCTTTTTGACGCGCAGATCGTACGTTGCGACGTCGCCGTCTGTTCGGGAAAGATAGATTCCCGGGACGATTTTTCTGTGATCCGCGCGAAAACTGGCTATTTTTTCCATCTCTGATCTTCCTTTCAGTCGTTTTTGTTATTATAACACAGATTTGGAAAGCAGGCCGCATCGTCGGATCCATAAATTCCGTTTGACGGATAAAAATTTATTTGCTATATTAAAAACGATAGTAATTATTATTATCAAATATCGATCACAACGACGGGAGCAGACTTGAGATGAAAAAATACAGCAGGCAGCGTGAGGCGCTTTTGACGGAAATCAGAAACAGAAAGGACCATCCGACGGCGGAGGAGCTTTATCAGAGCCTGCGGATCGTAATGCCCAATTATAGCCTGGGTACGGTATATCGGAATTTGTCCGAGCTCTGCGCGCGCGGTTATGTCATAAAGCTTGCATCGACAGGCGGACCGGAACGCTACGATGGCTGCGTAACCCCGCACGGCCATTTTGTCTGTACAAAATGCGGAAAGATCTATGATCTTGTCGGAGTATATGAAAAATATATTGACAAGGATGCTATAATAAAAGAACTGAAGGATCGCGGGGAACAGAATGAAATGATGACGGTGGAGGAAATCCGCATGACGCTGTACGGGATCTGCCGGAGCTGCGGTTCGGAAGAATAAAGCAAGAAGGAGTACAGTATGGATCGGAATTTTAAACTGGCGGTAAGCTCTTACAGCTTTCTCGGCGCGGTACGCCGGGGCATGCTTTCCTACGACGATATTTTGCCGAAAGCAAAGGAAATGGGCTTTACCGGCGTTGAATATGCGGGACTTGAGATTCCCGCGGGAATGACGGCGGAGGAATACGCAGAAGTGCTGCGGGAGCAAGCAAAGGCTCTGCAGCTTGAATTGACCTGCTACAGCGTGGGCGCAAATTTTCTGTGTCCGGATCCGAGGGAGAGACGGAGCGCGTCAAGGCCGAGGTGCGGATCGCGCAGCGGCTCGGCGTAAAATACATGCGCCACGACGTCTGTTACGCGCCCATGCCGGGCGGCAGGCGCAGCTTTGAGGCCAATCTTCCGCTGCTTGTCAAATGCGTGCGGAGCGTAACGGAATACGCAGAATCTCTGGGGATTAAAACCATGGTGGAGAATCATGGAATGTTCTGCCAGGACAGCCATCGGGTAGAAATGCTGATCGATGCGGTGGACTCTCCGAATTACGGCGCCCTGATCGATCTTGGAAATTTCCTCTGCGCCGACGAGGATCCTGCAAAGGCGGCGGGGATCCTGAAGGAGTATGCATTTTACATACATTGCAAGGATTTCTATTATAAAGAAGGAGCCGGCCGCAGAGCGGCGCCGGAGGGACCGGGCTGGATCCGTACGCGCGGCGGAAATTATATTAAAGGGGCGGCGGTCGGAGACGGCTGCGTGCCGGTGGCAAAATGTCTCGGCATTCTCAGGGACGCCGGCTTCCGCGGAGTGACGGCGATCGAATACGAGGGAACGGAAGATCCGCTGGAATGCATTGCCGCTGGAAAACGGTATCTCGAAAAAACAATAGACTGACCAAGGAGGCCTTCCGGTTCATATATTAGATTATAACAAATTGAATCGGAAGGTCTTTTTATGATATATATGGATAATGCGGCCACGAGCTGGCCGAAACCGAAAACCGTAAGAACCGCAATCAACGAAGCGCTGGATCATGCCGGAAACCCCGGCAGGGGAACGCACAGCTACACCGTATGGTCCTCCATGAAGCTGAATGAGGTTCGCCAGAAGCTGGCAAAATTATTTTGCATCAAAAATTCTCAGCGTATTGCGTTCACGTCGAATGCCACGCATGCGCTGAACATTGCAGTCAATCTTTGTTATGGGCAGATCGTCACGACCGCGATGGAGCACAACTCTGTGCTTCGTCCGGTCGCCACGCGCGGATATTATCATGTAAACGAAGCGGACGCAAACGGGAGCCTTGATTATGACCGGATCAGAAGAAGTATTACAGAGCTGACCGGGGCCGTCGTCATGACGCATGCCTCCAATGTAACGGGAGAGGTCTACGATGTCGCCCGCATCGGCGAGTATTGCCGCAAAAAGGGAATTCTGTTTGTTGTCGACTGCGCCCAGAGCGCCGGTGTCGTCCCCATCGACGTAGAAAGCATGTGCATCGACGTTTTATGCTTTACGGGGCACAAAGGCCTGTTCGGCATACAGGGAACCGGCGGGATCTATGTCGCAGATCATGTGCGGATCCGGCCGTATATGTCCGGCGGCACCGGCAGCCACAGCTTTCTGCTGCGGCAGCCTACGGAAATGCCGGACTGCTTTGAAGCGGGAACCGTCAATACGCACGGCATCGCCGCGCTCGGCGCGGGGCTCGACTACGTCAGCGGAATCGGCGTCGGTAAAATGCAGGAAATCCACACGGAGCTCTGGCGGTATTTTACCGCGAATGCACGGAAAATCAACGGAATTACCGTGTACGGGCCGGAAGACGCAGGCGGCGGAATGATCAACACCGGCGTCGTGTCGCTGAACGTCATCGGGCACGAGCCGGGGGAGGTCAGCATGCTTCTGGGAAAAGAAGGAATCTGTACGCGCGCCGGCTATCACTGCGCCCCGCTTGCCCACAAAGCGCTGAGAACAGACGCTTTGGGAGGAACGGTGCGCTTCAGCTTCAGTCATCTGAATACGAAGGAGGAAATCGATACGACGCTTTACACGTTGAAAAAGCTTTTCGCGTTATCATAGCAGACGCCTTTCACGAGCAAAGCCAGCGAAGCCTCGTCGTCCGGATATTCTCCGTTTTCAACCAGATCCGCAATAAAATTGCAGAAGATCCGGCGGAAATACTCATGTCTGGCATATGACAAAAAGCTGCGGCTGTCGGTCAGCATTCCTGTAAACGTGCCGAGCACGGACAGCTCGGAATACGCCCTGAGCT
>ERZ827528.4240-NODE-4240-length-10781-cov-18.763285_pt1 | contig 10781 bp, 7 predicted proteins | sample MGYA00519768_ERZ827528 | MGnify/ENA primary metagenome ERZ827528 (study PRJEB31778, sample SAMEA3449343) | human gut metagenome | biome: human gut; feature: human-associated habitat; material: faeces | place: United Kingdom | collected 2010/2012 ...
TGAAGCTGACCGTTCCGGCCGGCGACGTGGCGAAGGTCGAGCAGTTCCGCGATCTTGTGTCCGCCGACACGCTCGCCGACTTGCTTGACGTTACCGCCGGCGCCGAAGGCTCCGAACTCGCCGTTGAGGTTGCCAAGGCCTGATTCTTCGAGTGAGCTGATTCGGCTGGACTGATTTCGGCAATTGATGTGAGGGGCCCTGTTGCTTATGCAGCAGGGCCCCTCACGTATTTGCGGTATGGTCGATTTTGCTATATTCCTTGCGCAATTTCGCTGCCTGTTTGAGCGCAATTCATTCTGCTCTAATCGCGTCCCGTTCTAAGCTCAAAATGTCGTCCGCGTGGGTGATCCGTAACCTTTCCCACGCAAACGACATTTTTACTTTTGTATTTTTGTGCAGAAGCTTTTGCGATTGCCGGCTCATTCCGACGGAAGGTGCCACATTCGCGTCGCTTTCGACAGATGGAATCGTAATTGTCTGCTCAAACCGACGATGGACACCCGTTTTGCGTCGTTTTGGACAGACAGGTTGACGTTTTTCTGTTTGTTCGACCGTACGACTAGAGTAGCCTGTGGCTTTTCGGCTGGTTTTGCGCCGGCTGGAAAATTAATACAGACTTGATTTGTATCTGCCGCGTGCCTGCGCCATATTTACGTCGTGCCGGCACGTGCGCGGAAGCAGATCGCAAGCGAATGGTTCTCAGTACCATCCATGTGAGTCAAGCACACATCTTTGAGAAGCAGTCGCGATGCCGGGAGTTGGGTTCGTCGTAATTCAAACGTCGCATCCGTTCCCGGCTTTTTCATCTTGGTTAGTCTGAATTTAAAAAAAGATTTTGGGTTATTGCCGAGCGTGTCCCATGCGGATAAAGGGGTTATCAGGTGTAATCTATAGCTAATTGTTTTTAAGCCAACGGGGGTCTTATGAGCCGCAAAAAAATAGTTCCGAATTATGCAATTTCTTTGGATATCGGTAATGCTTCCGTTGGATGGGCCGCGTTTACTCCTGATTATCGGTTGATGAGAGCTAAAGGGCGTGAGTTAATTGGTGTAAGGCTATTCGAGCCTGCGCAGACTGCTGAAGCTCGTCGTATGGCTCGTACTACTCGTAGGCGCTACTCTCGTAGACGTTGGCGTTTGCATATGCTTGATGCTATTTTTGATGCTCCCTTGGCAGAGGTGGATCCGTCATTCCTTGCGCGGAGGAAGTACTCCTGGGTTCATCCTGCTGATGAGAACAATGCGGATTATTGGTATGGCGGTGTCTTATTCGATTCGAAGAATCAGGATAAACGTTTCTATAAACAATATCCGACAATTTATCATCTGCGCAAAACTTTGATGGAAGATGACAAGCAACATGATATTCGAGAAGTGTATTTCGCTGTCCATCACCTGTTGAAGTACCGAGGTAATTTCCTTGTTGAAGGTGATTTGGATTCTTCGAGTGTATTCGACTCAAAGAATCTTTTAAATCTTATCGGTGAAATCATTCTGTGTGTATTTGATGAGCAGCTGGATGGATCATGGACGGCAGGAATCGACAAAAAGCGTCTTGCTGATACGTTGTGCACGACAAAGGGTTCTCGCAGTATGCGTGTTGAAAATGCGCTTGCTGTTATTTGTGAGTCGTGTGAACTGCCAAAAGAACAAATCAATGTCATTAAGGCTATTTTTGCTGGTCTAGAGGGAAATAAACTTGATTTAGCGAAGATTTTCCCATCTGAAGAACGTACCAGCGATGAAAAGAAAGCGCTTGGTATTTATTTCAATAAATCTGATTACGAGGAAGTTCGTGCTCAGGTCGTAGATTCGGGCTTGCTTGATGATGAACAATGCGAGTTGCTCGATAAAATGCAGAAACAATATAGCGCTATCGCTCTGAAACAACTGCTTGGTAACGCAAAAAGTGTTTCTGAATCGATGTGTGCGAGTTACACACGACACCAAAGAAATTGGGATCTTATTAAAAAAGAGCTCCGTACGGAAGACAATGCCGATGAAATCAACAAGCATTATGGTGAGTTGGTTGGCTGGACAATGGTTGACGGTCGACGTCGGAGCATCAGGGGTACTTCTACGTATGAAAAAACAAGACAGAACGCAAATAAATATTTTTCGAAGTTAATTGAGGCTTCTAATTTGTCTGAATCCAAAAAAATGGATTTAAAGCACGCAATTGATGAAGATCGGCTTTTCCCAGTTCAAAGAGACTCTGATAATGGTGTGATTCCGTATCAGCTTCATCGAAATGAGCTTAGGAGAATTCTTGAAAAGCAAGGAAAATATTATCCGTTCCTTTTGGATACGTTTGAAAAGAACGGTGAACAAGTCAATAAAATAGAAGGCTTGCTGACTTTCCGTGTGCCTTATTTTGTGGGTCCATTGGTAGAACGGGAAGGAATGCAGCCTTCAGATAATGGCGAAAACCATTGGATGAAGCGTAAAAAATCTGGAGAAATCACTCCTTGGAATTTCGATAAGATGGTTGACAAGGATGAGTCGGGTAGGCGTTTCATTGAACGGCTCGTGGATACAGATAGCTATCTGCTAGGTGAGGCGACCTTGCCGAAGAACTCCATGTTGTATCAGGAGTATGAAGTTCTTAACGAACTAAATAATGTCCGTTTATCGGTTCGTTCGGGCAACCGATGGGAAAACCGTCGTCGTCAACGACTTGGTCGAGAAGAAAAGACGCTGCTGATTCGTAACTTGTTTATGAAAGGCGGTGTAGTCACCAAAAAGGCTGCGGAAAATCTGCTCCGCAAAGAGTATGGCCGTACCTATGAGCTGTCTGGTTTGGCGAGCGAGTCAAAGTTTATGAGCTCTATGTCATCATATGGAAAACTGTGCCGTATTTTCGGCGCAGAACGGGTGAATAAAGATTCAGAGCTTATGGAGCAGATAATCGAGCTCCAGACTGTGTTTGAGGATAAAGAGACTTTACTGCATCAGTTGCGTATGCTTGATGGACTGTCCGATAGTGATTGCGAATTGTTGGCAAGGACTCACTACACGGGATGGGGCAAGCTTTCAAGGAAGTTGCTTACGACCAAGGTCGGCGAATGCAAGATTGGTGATGATTTTGCCCCTCAGAAGCATAGCATCATTGAGATTATGCGTTTTGAAGATCGTAATTTTATGGAAATTATTACTGATAAAAATTATGGTTTTCCTGAATGGATTGATGAGCAGAATCTTGGAGCGGATAAAAAGCAATCGTTGGAGTCAATGGTTGACGAGCTTCACGTATCTCCGAAAGTGAAACGAGGAATCATCCAATCCGTTCGACTCATTGATGATATCTCTAAGGCCGTTGGAAAGAAGCCATCGAGAATATTCCTAGAATTGGCCGGAGATATTCAGGCAAGCGTGCGAACCACTTCTCGAAAGAATCGCTTGCTGGAGTTGTACAAGAATGCTGGATTGAGAAAGGAATTCAGTGACATTTATGATCGCTTGGAGGCAAGCGACGATAAAGGACTTCAGGATGATCGGTGGTTCTTGTACTACACACAGCTTGGTAAGGATATGTATACGGGCGAAGAGCTGGATATCGACAGGCTATCGTCTGATTACGATATCGATCATATTATTCCCCAAGCTGTAACGCAGAATGATTCCCTGGACAATCGAGTACTTGTGTCCCGTGCGGCCAATGCGCGTAAAACAGACTCTTTTGCATATTTGCCGGAACTAGTAGAAGCAAGAAGAGGCTTTTGGCAGGAACTGTTGGATAATAGGTTGATTTCCCAGACTAAATTTGAACGTTTGGTACGACAAAATGATTTCGGTAGACATGAGAAAGAGCGTTTTGTCGAGCGATCGCTGGTAGAGACTCGTCAGATTATGAAGAATGTGGCGACTTTGATGCGGCGGAGGTATGGAAATAGCTCTGCTGTGATTGGACTTAATTCCGAATTGACCAAGGAGATGCGCCAATATCTCGGGTTTGAACATAAGAATCGTGATATTAATGATTATCACCATGCTCAGGATGCATTATGTCTTGGTGTAGCTGGGCAGTTTGCTGTTAACAGAGGTTTCTTTGATAATGGTGCAGTTTCTGATGGAGCGGCGAATGCATATAATATCTATCTTCAGGACTACCTGAGAGGATATCGTGAGAAATTGAAGGCGGGGGACCGTAAACACGGTAAAGCCTTCGGTTTTATTGTCGGCTCTATGGCTTCGGCGGATGAAAATAAGCGTATCAATCCTAAGACTGGTGAGATTGCGTGGAGTGAGGCTGATAAAGATTATCTCCGAAGAGTGATGAATTATCGTAAGATGCTTGTCACTCAGAAGGTGGGGGATAGTTTTGGCGCTCTATATAACGAAACGCGATATGGAGCTGCGGTTAAAGAAGGGCATGACGGTATTGCTTTCGATAAAAATAAAGCCGATACGTCTTTGTATGGTGGTTTCTCCAGCGCAAAGGTGGTTTATTCGATTCTTGTCGAATTAAAGGGAAAAGTACGTCTTGTGAACATCACGATGCAGGAGTACTCGATGTTGGGAGATTGCCCTTCGGATGAAGCATTGAAGAAAGTACTGGTGGCAAAAAAGCCTGAATATGCAAAAGCGAAAATTTTGCTTCGACATATTCCGTCAATGCAGCTTATTCGCTATAAAGGGGCATGCATGACAATAAAGTCTGCTACTGAATTGAATAATGCTCGACAGTTGTGGCTGGATTGTGATGTATATAATGCCTTGGATGATTATCTGAAGTGTGGGACTTCTAAAAGCTCAATAGACATAATGCAAATTTGGGATGCATTATTCGACGCGGTAAATAAACATTATCCGCTTCACAGGGTTGAAGAAAGTACGCTAGCTAAGGCGCGGACTAAATTTGAGAAGCTTGATTTGGACAAGCAGTTGGATGTTTTAGGGATGATTGTTGTCGCGCTTCATGCTGATCCTGGTCGTGCAAACCTTTCGTTGGTTGGCCTCCCCAGCGAGTGGAAACGTGTTAGAAGTGTATCTTTCTCCGATGATGACGAATTTGTTTTTCAATCTCCGTCTGGACTATTTGAAACGAAAATTACTATTGCAGAACTGAAAAAGGCTGAATAAATGAAAAGGGCTTCCGGCATTGCCGGAAGCCCAAAGCCATAAGGCAAGGCATTAATCCTTCTGAAGCTCGGTTATAAAAACCTTGCTTTATTTCAATATATGCCTGTCAGGTCAACGACCTAGACAATCGGATTGCGACCAAACAATCCTTTAACAGAATACCACAACCACGATGGAGTGAGTATGGCGTGGCGGAATATTGTAGTGACGCAACATTGCAAAGTTTCGATGAAGATGAACTTGCTTGTTGTGCAAACGGATGATGATACTGTTCAGATTCCAATCGATGATATTGGAATGGTGCTGTTTGCTACAACGCAAGCTGTAATCACCACAAGCGCTATGGCATCTCTTCTTGAGCGGGATATCAAAGTGGTGTTTTGCAATGATAAACATCTCCCAATTGGTGAAACAAACCCATACGAAACTGAATCCTCTAGACGAGTATGCGTTGTGCAACAAATGGGTTGGGCGGAAGAACGAAAGAACATATTATGGCAACGAATCGTGCAAGAAAAGATAGCTCATCAGATTTTCGTATTAAAGGAAAAGTGCGCTTTCCCTGATATAGAAAAGATGAAAACATTAATCACGTCTGTTCAGCCGGGAGATTCGGATAACCGTGAAGCGGTCGCGGCTCATATGTATTTTCCAAGACTGTTTACCTATGAATTTGTTCGCTCAGATGATAGTAATGAAACGAATGGATTGTTAAATTACGGCTATTCGTTAGTGATGTCTGAAGTCGCTCGAAAGATAGCAGAATTTGGCTATTTAACTGAATTCGGCATCCATCATGATAGCGAGAAGAATCCTTTTAATCTTGCTTGTGACCTTATGGAGCCTTTTCGGCCATTTGTTGATGCAAAAGTGTTTGAGCTAAGGGAACAAACTCTGAACTCAGAAGTGAAGAATGAGCTTATACGGCTGTTGCGCACTGATTTGCCTGAATTTGGAACTAGTTTGACGCAATTGATCAATATTTTTGTTCGTGATGCATTCCATTACCTATCAGGAGATGACAGATTGCCAGAATTGGGGTTTATTGATGAGGTATAGGGTTATGAGGGTTTTGATATTCTTTGATTTGCCTGTGAAAACAGTAGCAGAGCGTAAGGCATACGCAACTTTTCGAAAGAATCTGTTGCGAGAAGGTTTCATTATGGTTCAAGAATCAGTATATTCTAGAATCGCTACCACTCGTGAATCGGCTGGTTTTCTTGAAGGCCGTGTGGCGAGTTTTGTTCCTGAAGAAGGTTTGGTGCAGTCACTGATTATTACGGAAAAGCAATATGCTTCAATCAAATTTCTTTTAGGAAATCGAATTGAGGATGTAAGAAATTCGGATGAACGGACAGTGATTATATGATTGATAGCATTGTCATGTATCCGCTCGATGTGATGCCTCTTGAATTAGGGCTGAATGTATTGGGATTATCGTCGCCAGAACTTTTGTTTAAATTTGTGGAGGGCCTACAGGGGTTTGGTGATGACGTGGTTCTGGGAGATGGGAGTAAGACCGCGGTCTTAACAAAATCAATATTATATGTTGGGGATTGCGCTGATATTGTTGACTACAATGCACTATTCCAAAAAGCGGCAATTAAGAAAATAATAGATGAATTTGATGTTGATAAATTAACTAGAGTGCTTGAGTTGCAGGTAGAGTTAAAAACGCTTATTCAAGATGAAATATGGGATGATGATTTGCCTCTGGAAATTTCTTCTTCGCTGGATTTGAAAACTGCGATTTCAATGGCAAAATTACGTGTTGATGTGAGCTCTGTGGGTTCCCTATTTGATAAAATTCAGATGGTGGTTGATACTGCCGGTGCTCTTGCTGAGAACAGGATGCTTGTGACGCTTCATACAACTCAATATTGTAATAACGACCAATTGATTTATTTACATAGAGACCTATTAAAAAATGGTATGCAGCTTCTTGACCTGGAATGCTGCAACAAAAGGGTTACCCTGACAGAAGGAAGAAGCCATTATGTTGATGGAGATTATGTTCAGTTCTCATGAACTGTTCAGGAAGCTCCAAGGCTATCGGTTTCAGAAGCCTGTCAGATCAATGACCTAGACCACGGTCATGGCCGAAAGCATTCAAATGCATTTGTTTCAGAAGCCTGTCAGATCAATGACCTAGACCACCGGGAACCTTGAGGGACAGCGTTACCGTCTGTTTCAGAAGCCTGTCAGATCAATGACCTAGACCACCCGCCGCCCCGAAACTGCGATACAGCTACTGTTTCAGAAGCCTGTCAGATCAATGACCTAGACCACCGACACCATTGGCGAGATTTTCAACCGAAAGTTTCAGAAGCCTGTCAGATCAATGACCTAGACCACCGGCAAGCTCGGCATCGAATGCATCCCGTAGTTTCAGAAGCCTGTCAGATCAATGACCTAGACCACGGATGTCACCAGCCTGCGGATTGCCGTTCGGTTTCAGAAGCCTGTCAGATCAATGACCTAGACCACTCGGCATGGACATTTCACTATATTCATGTAGTTTCAGAAGCCTGTCAGATCAATGACCTAGACCACTGGAATGCAGGTCATCAGCGCCAACCAGTCGTTTCAGAAGCCTGTCAGATCAATGACCTAGACCGACTGCAGTCGGCGCTCAACCAAGGACGATTCTGTTTCAGAAGCCTGTCAGATCAATGACCTAGACCACGTGCTCACTCTCGGACTGTGCGGCATGCGTGTTTCAGAAGCCTGTCAGATCAATGACCTAGACCACATTGCCTGGCGAGCAGTGGACGCAACACCAGTTTCAGAAGCCTGTCAGATCAATGACCTAGACCACGCCGTATTCGTGAATATAGTCAGATATTGTGTTTCAGAAGCCTGTCAGATCAATGACCTAGACCACGCGGAAACAACGCCCCGCGAACTTATTATGGTTTCAGAAGCCTGTCAGATCAATGACCTAGACCACTGGTCGACATGTCGGACAACGCCAACAAGAGTTTCAGAAGCCTGTCAGATCAATGACCTAGACCACTTTGCCAACGGGGCTGTTCCGGCGGGCATGAGTTTCAGAAGCCTGTCAGATCAATGACCTAGACCACCCAAGCGCTGATTTAACCATTCGAGAGTCGGTTTCAGAAGCCTGTCAGATCAATGACCTAGACCACCGCTTCGGTAGAGTCGGCCTTACCAACGTCGTTTCAGAAGCCTGTCAGATCAATGACCTAGACCACCGCTTCGGTAGAGTCGGCCTTACCAACGTCGTTTCAGAAGCCTGTCAGATCAATGACCTAGACCACTTGTTGATTTGATGCGGCGGGGATTGTGGGGTTTCAGAAGCCTGTCAGATCAATGACCTAGACCACCTACCATTGCCTTACCTGTGTCCAAGCCTTGTTTCAGAAGCCTGTCAGATCAATGACCTAGACCACTCATCGCCCAAATATTCCTTATTGAAGTTTGTTTCAGAAGCCTGTCAGATCAATGACCTAGACCACCGAACTTATCCAGCAGATAGGGCGTAGTGTGTTTCAGAAGCCTGTCAGATCAATGACCTAGACCACCTCAACTCAGAGATCTACACCGGCCGCAAAGTTTCAGAAGCCTGTCAGATCAATGACCTAGACCACTGCAGGACATGAGCGATAATGCGAACAAGAGTTTCAGAAGCCTGTCAGATCAATGACCTAGACCACGGAAGTTATACTATGACCGTGCAAGACAATGTTTCAGAAGCCTGTCAGATCAATGACCTAGACCACGTCCGTCCCGCCGGAGCCCGCGACAGGATGGTTTCAGAAGCCTGTCAGATCAATGACCTAGACCACGCGCCGCCTCGCGGACGCCGACATGGCATCGTTTCAGAAGCCTGTCAGATCAATGACCTAGACCACATACACATCCAAGCAACTGCGTGAGGACCTGTTTCAGAAGCCTGTCAGATCAATGACCTAGACCACAGAGTCCAACGACAACCACTACACCCTTATGTTTCAGAAGCCTGTCAGATCAATGACCTAGACCACCGATCTCTATACCGAGCTGCACGACGGCGAGTTTCAGAAGCCTGTCAGATCAATGACCTAGACCACCCCTCGCCTGAACGACGGCGGCGCCCACAAGTTTCAGAAGCCTGTCAGATCAATGACCTAGACCACGAACGATTCGTTCCGGTCAGCGGCAGCCTAGTTTCAGAAGCCTGTCAGATCAATGACCTAGACCACATCACCGTGCGCGGCAGCCAGGTCGACCGAGTTTCAGAAGCCTGTCAGATCAATGACCTAGACCACGGCGGCAAGCAGAGTCCTATCATCGTCGGAGTTTCAGAAGCCTGTCAGATCAATGACCTAGACCACAGATACACTAATGAAATATATTCTCAAAGAGTTTCAGAAGCCTGTCAGATCAATGACCTAGACCACATCACCGTGCGCGGCAGCCAGGTCGACCGAGTTTCAGAAGCCTGTCAGATCAATGACCTAGACCACGGCGGCAAGCAGAGTCCTATCATCGTCGGAGTTTCAGAAGCCTGTCAGATCAATGACCTAGACCACCGCGCGCGACCCGCCAACAATTTCACTCATGTTTCAGAAGCCTGTCAGATCAATGACCTAGACCACGCGCGTTCCAATTGGTTGAGACTGCGCCTAGTTTCAGAAGCCTGTCAGATCAATGACCTAGACCACGGATGGCGGGCACGCGGAAATCTGGTTCGAGTTTCAGAAGCCTGTCAGATCAATGACCTAGACCACTTCTTTCTTAGGCGGCCATTTGGTGCGTGCGTTTCAGAAGCCTGTCAGATCAATGACCTAGACCACTCGCGGCTATGCCTATTTCAAGGCTCGGAATCATATTTTCGAAAGATATGGGATTGATATTCGCGTCGAAGGGAATATACATTTCCTAGACGATTGGGATGAAATGAAAGCGAAATGGGCGTTTTATTTAGGGGTGGCCGATCCGGATTACATCAAACGGGCTGATGAGAATAGGCAAACTCGCTATAGAATCGTGGAAGAAGAACTAATCCGCGTATGGTTGCAGAAAAGACACGGCAAAGAGAAACGTTTTCGCATTTACACCGGCCATCTGACCACCACACAGGAAAGGGAAAGGTTATGGCCCCTGATCGGCAAGTGGCGGCAGCCTACCGACAGTTGAGACCCTATTGCGATTCTCTTCCCGATGGCCAAGTCCAATCCCTCGATGATGGCTTTAATGCAGGAGAACCATACTACTCGCTGAGCTGGCTAATAGCAGACATCCTCGAAAATAACATCGCCGTCCCCCAAGACGTCTTGCTTGACGCCTATGCGCTGCTCGACGACGAAGACAAAGAAGAATATGCCAGTCTAATCGAAAAGAGATCCGATACGCCGTGACATGGACCTGATTCGCGACATCCTCAAAACGGTAGTGGACTCCAACATCCAAGGGATGCCCGTGCTTTCACAATGATGTCCATCCTTTCCATGCGGTTGTCTACCATGCCGGCTTGCTGTGATAGGTCCGCCTAGTCGACGTGTCTGAGATAAAAGCGGCAGATGGTGAGATAGTCCCAGCGACCATCGGTCTACTCATATGGGAGAACAACGATTTCAAACGCAATTCGTTTCGATAGCATATAGAGCTGGGCGAAATGGCTTGTTGTTTCCATTTATTGCCAATCTATCAGTCGCATCGCATGTGCGTTAGCTACACTTATCCGCATAAGTGTAG
>ERZ827528.4245-NODE-4245-length-10773-cov-13.376096_pt1 | contig 10773 bp, 10 predicted proteins | sample MGYA00519768_ERZ827528 | MGnify/ENA primary metagenome ERZ827528 (study PRJEB31778, sample SAMEA3449343) | human gut metagenome | biome: human gut; feature: human-associated habitat; material: faeces | place: United Kingdom | collected 2010/2012 ...
AGGTTCTGGCCTGCGAGGCCCAGGCGGAGCTCGGCAAGATCGGTATTTCCAAAGACGAGGCCCAGTGGATCCGCGACCATGCCAACTTTGAGAAGGCGAAGGTCGATGAGATCGAGGAAGTCACGCGCCACGACGTCATTGCCTTCCTGACCAACATGAAGGAGTACATCGATGCCGATGTTCCCGAGGGCGACCCCAAGCCCAGCCGCTGGGTTCACTATGGCATGACCAGCTCCGATCTGGGCGACACGGCCCTGTGCTACCAGCTCACCCAGGCCTGCGACCTGATCATCGAGGACGTCAAGAAACTCGGCGAGATCTGCAAGCGTCGTGCCTTCGAGGAGCGCAACACGCTCTGCGCCGGACGTACTCATGGCATCCACGCCGAGCCGATGACCTTCGGCATGAAGTTTGGCTCTTGGGCCTGGGAGCTCAAGCGCGATCTGGACCGTCTTGAGGACGCCCGCAAGAATGTTGCCTTCGGTGCTATCTCGGGCGCTGTCGGCACGTACAGCTCCATCGAGCCGTTTGTCGAGGAATATGTCTGCGAGCACCTGGGCCTGGTTCACGACCCGCTGTCCACGCAGGTTATTAGCCGCGATCATCACGCCTACCTCGCCGGCGTTCTTGCCACCACCGCGGCCACCTGTGAGCGCATCGCTACCGAGGTTCGCAATCTGCAGAAGACCGATACACTCGAGGCCGAGGAACCGTTCCGTAAGGGTCAAAAGGGCAGCTCAGCCATGCCGCACAAGCGCAACCCCATCACCATGGAGAAAGTCTGCGGCCTGTCGCGCGTCGTGAAGTCCAACGCCCAGGTTGCCTTCGATAACGTCGCCCTGTGGCACGAGCGTGACATTTCGCACTCCTCTGCCGAGCGCGTCGCCCAGGCCGACAGCTTCATCGCCCTCGACCACATGTTCCAGTGCCTCATCCGCGTTATCGACGGCCTGCAGCTGTATCCCGCTCGCATGATGGCCAACCTCAACAAGACGCGCGGCCTCATCTTCTCCTCCAAAGTGCTGCTCGCCCTCGTCGACACGGGCATCACCCGCGAGGACGCGTACGCCATTGTGCAGGAGAACGCCATGGCGACCTGGCACGAGGTACAGGATTGTGTCTCCGGCCCCACCTTTAAGGAACGTCTCGAGGCCGACCCGCGCTGCACCGTCAGCCAGGAGAAGCTCGACGAGATCTTTGATCCATGGGACTTCCTCACTCGTATCGACACGGTCTTTGATCGTCTGGAGCAGCTGAGCTTCGAGTAGGTTCGGGCATAACGTTAGCTTTTTAGGGCGCTTTGCTGGTAATGTGTGTTGCCGGCAAAGCGCCTCGTTGCATTTAGGGAAAGACGGGGATAATAGTCGTCTCGAATAACATTCTGAGAGGGGATCGCATGATTTCGTTTGATTACAAGCCTCAGGGCGTGTGTGCTCGCAATATTCACCTTGACCTTTCCGATGACGGCAACAAGGTGATAGGCGTTGAGTTTACCGGTGGCTGCGACGGCAATCTCAAGGCAATCTCCAAGCTGGTCGAGGGCGCTCCTGCCGATCGCGTAATCGAGGTTCTCGCCGGTAATACCTGCGGTATGAAAAAGACCTCCTGCGCCGACCAGCTTACGCGCGCCATCGAGGCCGCTCGCGCCGAGATCGCCTAATGGGTATCGCCGATCACATCAAGAACGGAATATCGCGTCGCGGCTTTGTACTCGGTGGGGCTGCCGCGGGCGCTGCCACGGTGCTTGCCGGATGCTCGAAAAAAACGGGTACCAGCGATGATGCCGCCGGCGAGCCGCAGGTTATCAAGGACGATTCCAAAATTATCTCGATTACGGATGAGTATGAGGCTGTCGACATCGATCTTGAGCCGGCGGCGTCGTGGACGCTGCCTCTGGGTACGCTGCTGTACTACTGCGACGGCGATTACGCCGCGGCGATGATGGCGCCCGCATCGGCATTGCACGCCAACACGCTCGGTGTGCTCAACCTGGGCGATGGCTCGCTTACCACATTAATCGAGGATCCTATCGAGGGCACGGGATATGCATTCTACGATGTCCGCGCCGGCGACGGCGTATTCGCGTGGGTTGAGATGAACTTTGCCAATTCATCGTGGAAGCTCTACGCTCAAAATCTGTCGGGCGCTTCGCTCTCTGGCGATGTGGTTGAGCTCGATCGAGGTGGCAAGGACTATGATCCGCCCCTGTTTACGGCGTTCGGGTCATCAGTCATCTGGTATAAAATGCCTTCGGCAGGCGGCAATAAAACGAGTAGTGATTCGTTTTGCTATCGTCGCTCACTTGATGAATCCAAGGCCGAGACAATTTGGAAATCGACGGGCCGCTTTGCATCGGCCCCGCGCGCGAGCGACGGCATTTTGACCATCTCGCCGCGTGTCCGCAACGACGAGGGCGTCTACTACGGCATAACGGCAATCGATCTGACCGACGGCAACAACACCAAGCGTGCCCAGCTAGTCCTTCCCTCGTCAGTCTCGCCTTTCGAGGCCGTGTATATGGGCGATACCTTCGTGTTTTCTATCGAGGCGGCCTATAGCGGCGTGGGCAGCCTGGGCAATATGGGCACGTATATCGGTAATGAGGGAGGGCCGTACCTCTTTCTGTCACGCGAGCCGCTCGCATGTGCGGCTGGCAAGAAGAATAAATACCTTGTTAAGGTACAGGCGTCGCATTTCCTGATCGACACCTCTGCCAAGACCTATGGCTCGCTGCTGTCGCCCGACCGCGCTTTGGAGTATGGCGATTATCCAGCTACGGCGGGAAAATCGGACTCATTCCTTACGTACGCCACGGTGCGCAACAGCCAGGGTATACCAGAGACGGTCGCTGCACGCCTATTCTCTCTTTAAGCTTAGAGGGGTTAAAAAGGCGCCAACAGGGGAATAAACGCGTTGTAATTGTGAGTACCGCCCGCCGAGCTGCCGCGTCATAGCGGCATCCGGCGGGCTCAGGTGCGTTAAAATGGGCTTGTTCTTAGCTAATTGAGACAGGGGGGCCGTGTTATGGCTTCAGATGCAAAAAAGATTCTGCTGGTCGAGGATGAGAAGGCAATCCGTGACGCCGTCGCTGCCTATCTCGAGCGCGAAGGCTACTGGGTTGTGGGCGTCGGCGACGGCCAGTCCGCGATCGAGGAGTTCGAGAAGCATCAGTTCGACCTGGTCGTGCTCGACCTTATGCTCCCCAAGATTCCCGGCGAGCGCGTTTGCCGCACCATTCGCGATACCTCGGATGTCCCCATCATCATGCTGACGGCTAAGGGCGAGATCGAGGACCGTATTATCGGTCTTGAGCTCGGCGCCGACGACTATCTGATTAAGCCGTTCTCGCCGCGCGAGCTCGTCGCCCGCGTTCGCGCTCTGTTCCGCCGTGCCCATCAGGCCGACGAGCCCGCCGTCGAGGTACTCGACTTCGGCGATCTGGTCATCGATATCTCGGGCCACAAGATCTTGGTCGAGGGCAAGGAAGTCGATCTGACGGCTTCCGAGTTTAAGCTGCTCACCACGCTTGCCCGCCATCCCGGCCGTGTGTATAACCGCATGGAGCTGGTCGAGAAAGTGCTCGGGTATGACTTTGAGGGCTATGAGCGCACCATCGATAGCCACGTGAAGAATCTTCGCGCCAAGCTGGGCGATGATCCCAAGAAGCCCAAGTGGCTCTACACCGTCCATGGTGTCGGCTATCGCTTCGAGGCTCCGGCCAAGACCGATAAGTCGGACGAGAAATAGGGAAATCACATATGACACCTGCGCGCTTTGAAATCGGACAAAAGCACAAGCAGGAGAGCGAGGCGGGTTCCAAGGCTAGTTGGAACACGCCTCGTTCCGATTCACGGCCAACGATGAGCTATCCCTCGCGCATGGCACTTGCTTTTGCTCTGACATCGCTCATGACGGTATTGGTGCTGGTGGGCGTTGTCTCTGTTGTGTGGGGCACGGTCTTTTCGGATTACACACGCTCCAATATCGTCGAAATCGCAAATTCCGCTGCCGAGAAGTTGGCGACCTCATATGAGGAAAACGGCTCTTGGACCGCGGGAGAACTGCGCACGGTCGCAACGTCGAGTTTGGTTTCCGACGATCTGGGCATGCAGGTCGTCAATAAAAAGGGTGTGATCGTTTATGACGATTCCTGGCCCTCGGCAAGCGCCACCGCCGATGTACGCGAAAACCAGGCTACGACCGACGACACGAGCGGCAAGAGGGCATCGCATAGCCCGGTCTCGTCTGCTCCAACCGACTCCGATAGCGTTGCTAACGTCGAGATTGTAACGTCTTCCGGCGAGCATGCCGGACAGGTAAAGCTGTGGGCCATCGGCTCCGACGCTCTGCTCACCAAGGCGGACTCTGCGTTTAGGGAGAAGACCTTTAACGCCATGGCCCTCGCCGCGGTTGTTGCAATCTGCATTTCGGTCGTTATCGGATCGCTCGTGTCGCGCATGCTCACCAAACCGATTCATCGCATCACCAGTACCGCAAAGCAAATCCGTGACGGCGACCTGTCGGCTCGCACGGGGCTGCGCGGTGATGACGAGATCGATCAGCTGGGTGAGACCTTCGATGAGATGGCCACCTCGCTCGAGAAGGATATGAAACACGAGAAGCGCCTGACCTCAGACGTTGCACACGAGCTTCGCACGCCGCTTATGGCCATGCTCGCAACGGTCGAGGCCATGCAGGATGGCGTGTATCCCACCGACGATGAGCATTTGGAGACCGTTGCTTCCGAGACGCGTCGCCTGGCTCGTCTGGTGCAGCAGATGCTCGACCTATCGCGTATGGAAAACAGCACGGCTCCGCTCAATCTAGAACCGGTGGACATGGTTCCGTTCGTGCGATCGATTGTGAACGGCCAGGAGCGTCTGTTTGCCGACCGTGACCTTCGTCTTCGCTTTGCAGATGAAACCCAAGGGCACGACGATGTCGTCGAGGCCGATCCCGACATGATCACGCAATGTGTTATCAACCTCATGAGCAACGCCATGCGCTACACCCCCGAGGGCGGTTGGGTCGTGGTGTCGGTGCTCAGTGACCGCAGGCACGTCAGCATTGCCGTTTCTGATACCGGCATCGGTATTGCCAAGGACGATCTGTCGCGCATTTTCGGGCGGTTTTGGCGCGCCGATGCCAGCCGCGCCCGCGAAGCTGGCGGCCTGGGCGTCGGCCTCGCCGTGACCAAGCAGATCGTCGAGCGTCACCATGGCTACATATCCGTGGAGTCGGAGCTTGGAAAGGGTACGACTTTTACAATTCATCTGCCCCGCGAGCACACGGCGGACGCGGCATCTACTACAATGGAGCACTAGCTTTTCGCTATTCGGTGAAGGAGGGGCCGCGTCCCTGCCGCTCCGAGTTTGCGAAAACGTGCGGGAAAGAACCCGCATTACTGTCGTATTTTGGTAAGGAGTGACTCACGTGACAACGATGGAGCGTCGTCCGGATTCCCGTGGCAAGGTTCGTGATATTTACGATGCCGGTGAAAACCTGCTGATGGTCGCCACCGACCGCATTTCTGCGTTCGACTTCATTCTTCCCGACGAGATTCCGTTTAAGGGAGAGGTGCTCAATCGCATCTCGGCATTCTGGTTCGATAAGTTTGCCGACATCGTCCCCAACCATCTCGTTTCCATCGACCCGGCGGATTTCCCCGAGGAGTTTGCTGAGTATCGTGACTACCTCGCTGGCCGCGCCATGCTGGTTAAGAAGGCCCAGACGATTCCTATCGAGTGCATCGTCCGCGGCTATCTGACCGGTTCGGGCAAGAAGACCTATGACGAGAACGGCACCGTCTGCGGCATTCAGCTGCCCGAGGGTCTGACCGAGGCCTCAAAGCTTCCCGAGCCGCTGTTCACGCCGTCCACGAAGGCCGAGATCGGCGACCACGACGAGAATATCTCGTTTGAGCGTTGCTGCGAGATCGTGGGTGAGGACATCGCCGCGCAGATTCGCGACCTGTCCCTCAGGATCTACAAGGCCGCTGCCGAGTACGCCGCGACCCGTGGCATCATCATTGCCGACACCAAGTTCGAGTTTGGTGTCATCGATGGCAAGGTCACGCTGATCGACGAGTGCCTCACGCCCGACTCCAGCCGTTTCTGGCCTGCTGCCAGCTACGAGGAGGGCAAGATCCAGCCTAGCTACGACAAGCAATTCGTCCGCAATTGGCTCAAGGCCAACTGGGATATGACGGGGGAGACCCCGCACCTGCCCGCCGAGGTCATCGATGGCACGTCCGAGCGCTATCGCGAGGCCTTCCAGATCATCACGGGCTCCCAGTTCACAAGCATGAAGGAGAACGCATAAGTGAGTACCCGTAGCGCCACGAACAAGCGCACGCAATCCCACGAAGTTACCGGGGTTGCGCGCAAGTCTGCCGCATCTGCTAAGCCCGCCCGCCAAGCAGCGAGCTCCGTTCGCGTCGTGCCGGCTTCGTCTAAGGCACGCCGCAAAGAGCTCGAGAAGGGCGAGAACCTCGAGGGCCTCTCTAAAGAGGAGAAGCGCGCCCGCAAGGCTAAGCAGCGCGCCAAGGAGGACCGCATCTATACGGTGTCGAATATCCTCCTCAAGCAGGACGAGGACTACACCAAGCGCCGTCGCATCTGGTGGATTGTGCTCGCCATTGGCATGGTGCTCGTCGTGGCAATTTGGGCCTCGCTGTACTTCGCTCCCGCTGGCATGGTGTCCAGCCCTGTCCAGATGGTCGGCATCGTTTTGTCCTATGTCATCATCCTAGGTGACTTTATCTACGACTTCGCTCGTATTCGTCCCTTGCGCAACATGTACCGCGCGCAGGCCGAGGGCATGTCCGAGAACAAGCTCAACGCTCTTATCGAGCGCGCAGCTGCCGAGGAGGACAAGAAGGACTCCAAGAAGAAGTAGCGTTTGCATCCATACTTATCGCTAAGATATAAGGCGCGTCGTTTTTGCGGCGCGCCTTTTTACTGTTCTATAGATAGATGGAGTGGCACATGATTCGAGCTGCCCTGACGGTCGAAGAGGCCCTGGAGGGTATGAAGTCCCTGGAGCCCAAGATTAAAAACTATGCGCGCCTGGTTGTCCGCAAGGGCGTAAACGTTAAGCCCGGCCAGGAAGTTGTCGTTCAGTCTCCGGTTGAGTGCGCGCCGTTTGCGCGCGTGGTGGTCGCGGAGGCCTATGCTGCCGGCGCCGGCCACGTGACGGTCATCTGGGCCGATGATGCCGTGACGAGGCTCACGTACGAGCATGTCGAGAAAAGCTATTTTGAGCAGACGCCCGAGTGGAAGCGCCTGCAGCTGGATTCCCTGGCCCAGGACGGTGCCTGCTTTATCTTTATCGAGGGTGCGGACCCCGCCGCCCTTAAGGGCATCGATCCCGCTAAGCCCGCTGCAGCTTCTAAGGCAAAGAACACGCAGTGCAAAGTTTTCCGCCGTGGACTGGATTACAACATCAATCCGTGGTGCATCGCCGGCGCTCCGGTCGTGGCTTGGGCGCGCGAGGTGTTCCCGGGAGACGCCGATGAGGTTGCAATCTATAAGCTGTGGAATGCGATTCTGCACACCGCTCGCGCCGATGGCCAGGACCCAGAGAGCGACTGGGAGCTCCATGACGCCGCATTCGAAAAGAACCTGCGTTTCCTGAACGACAATCGTTTCGACTGCCTGCATTACACCGCGGCAAATGGAACCGATCTGACGATTGGCATGACGAAGGGTCACGAGTGGGCCGGCGGCAAGGGCAAGACGCCCGATGGGCACCCCTTCTTCCCCAACATTCCCACCGAGGAAGTCTTCACTTCGCCCGATCGCATGCGCGCTGACGGTATCGTGTACTCGGCCATGCCGCTCATCCACCACGGCAATAAAGTCGACGATTTTTGGATTAAGTTCGAGGGCGGCCGCGTGGTGGACTACGACGCCCGCGTGGGCAAGGCAACGCTCGCAAGTATCATCGATACTGACGAGGGCGCTGCTCACCTGGGAGAGGTCGCGCTCATTTCCAAGAACACGCCGATCCGCGAAAGTGGTGTTCTGTTCTACGATACGCTCTATGACGAGAACGCTAGCTGCCATCTCGCGCTAGGTGTCGGTTTCCCCGAATGCATCGAGGGTGGGTACGACATGTCTAAGGAGGAGCTCCTGGAGCATGGTGTTAACGTCTCGAGCACGCACGTCGATTTTATGATCGGCACGGACGACATCGATATTACGGGCATTACGCCTGATGGACGTGAAGTTGTGATTTTCCAGAACGGCCAATGGAGTTGGGAATAGTCCCAGACCGTGGTACAATGCCTCCCGCGGGCCGTTAGCTCAGCTGGCAGAGCAGGGGACTTTTAATCCCAAGGTCCAGGGTTCGAACCCCTGACGGCCCACCATGGAATAGAAAGCGATCAACTCCGGTTGGTCGCTTTTTTGTTGCCGGTGCACGGGTTCGAACCCGTCGGGGCGCGGAGCTGAGTAAACGCGTGAGCGTTTGCCAGCGCAGCGCGCAAGGCGCGAAAGCGCCGCAGCGGCCGCCTGCGAAGCAGGCTGAACCCCTGACGGCCCACCCAAAGAAAGGGAAACGAAATGAAAACAGATAGATACGGAATTAGCGGCAGCACATTAAAGATAATAGCGGCCATTTCGATGGTTCTCGATCATGTAAGCAGGATCGTCCTGACCAATGGAATCATGACTCACGCATCGTACAATCAGATATCAGACGAGCAGTGGGCGATTCTAAGCGAGGCTTCGGATGTGCTTCATGTTCTTGGCAGAATTGCATTTCCCTTATTTTGCTTTTTGATAGTTGAGGGATTTTTGCATACTCATGACATAAAGAAGTACCTGCGAAATATGCTTGTCTTCGCAATCATTGCGGAGCCCATATACGATTTCGTTCAAACCGGGCAACTATTTGACCTTCGGCAACAAAATGTTATGTGTGAGCTCCTGCTTTCCTTGGTCTTTTTGATTATTCTGGAAAAGATACAAAGTCTTTCAAAATGGAAGAGGCACATTGCAGAAATTGCTCTGATTGTTTTGACAGCACTGGCAGCTGAATACACTAAACTAGATGGCGGCGTGTATGGCATTCTGCTTGTGGCTGCATTCTATTTATTTCACGACAGCAAGGCCAAGATGTTCTTTGCTGCAGTATGCGCAGTGCTCCTTTCGTCATGCCATATAGTTGGCGGCGGATTTGAGTTTGCTACAGCTAATGTATTTAACCCTGATGTTGCTGCCGCGGTCGTTTCGTTGCTGCTTATCAATCTTTATAATGGCAAGCGAGGGCTGAAGCTGAAATACTTCTTCTACGTTTTCTATCCGGCACATCTTGCTCTGCTTTATGGTGTCTCGCTTATTGTTTTGAACTGTCTTTAAAAACTCTCAAACAAGTCTCTGAAAGCAGAAACAAATTGACCCTAAGACTGCTTGTGAATTTCCGGAAGACCTGAGAGATGCGAGGATAGACAACGAGGGCTGCAGAAAGATGCTTCTCAGTTCTCTGGCGGATCGCACGTATCTGTATGAGGATCACTTCCGCACACTCATTAATAGCAGTGATAAACACGGCAGATCCTCAAAACATGGGACTGCGGAGGTCGAACGATGCTTCGACAGCATGAATGGCAGCGAGAAAGTGAGTTCGGAAACATCCTTTGGATGCTCCACCATAGAACAGAAAGCGATCGACTCCGGTTGGTCGCTTTTTTTGTTGCCGCGCCACGGGTTCGAACCCGAACTTCTCTATATATAAGAACGCTTGGCGAACAAAACCTGCCTTTTACCGACGGGAAACAAATAGCTGATGCTTTTGGAGTAAAGTGGCACTCCAGAGATGACCGATGCCTTAACACCTATAAACCAGCTGGTCATCGCCAATATCAGAAGCTGCTGCTTCGAATAAGGCCTCAGTGAAGCAACTGAGGGTTCTATTCATTTGTGAACAAAATATGGAGTGCTGGATTCCCGCCCCCGGGGGCCCTCCGGTCTGGCAATATATCTCCTTGCCGCGCGGCCCGGTCGGACCGGATGAGCCGCAAAGCGTGCACCTTGAGAACCGGATACTGCGAGGATGGACACTTACTTCAGTGTCGCATCCGGGCAGACATCGAACCATTTGAAATGGTCTAACTTGGATTTGTTTTTCGCAAGGCCGCCGAGAGGCGGCCCCGAGAAATTCCTTTTCCTATCTAATAGAACCATATGAATCGAACGGAACCGATCAGCGAGTGACTGAGAGGACCGGACGGGCTCGAAGCCCATATATTTTGGACGGAGAGTTCGATCCTGGCTCAGGATGAACGCTGGCGGCGCGCCTAACACATGCAAGTCGAACGGCACCCACCTTCGGGTGGAAGCGAGTGGCGAACGGCTGAGTAACACGTGGAGAACCTGCCCCCTCCCCCGGGATAGCCGCCCGAAAGGACGGGTAATACCGGATACCCCGGGGTGCCGCATGGCACCCCGGCTAAAGCCCCGACGGGAGGGGATGGCTCCGCGGCCCATCAGGTAGACGGCGGGGTGACGGCCCACCGTGCCGACAACGGGTAGCCGGGTTGAGAGACCGACCGGCCAGATTGGGACTGAGACACGGCCCAGACTCCTACGGGAGGCAGCAGTGGGGAATCTTGCGCAATGGGGGGAACCCTGACGCAGCGACGCCGCGTGCGGGACGGAGGCCTTCGGGTCGTAAACCGCTTTCAGCAGGGAAGAGTCAAGACTGTACCTGCAGAAGAAGCCCCGGCTAACTACGTGCCAGCAGCCGCGGTAATACGTAGGGGGCGAGCGT
>ERZ827528.4248-NODE-4248-length-10772-cov-2.959317_pt1 | contig 10772 bp, 7 predicted proteins | sample MGYA00519768_ERZ827528 | MGnify/ENA primary metagenome ERZ827528 (study PRJEB31778, sample SAMEA3449343) | human gut metagenome | biome: human gut; feature: human-associated habitat; material: faeces | place: United Kingdom | collected 2010/2012 ...
CGAGTAGTGGTATTGGCCTACGCCACTACTCGCGTGAGCCGATGCCACTATACGTATAAAAACAGCCTTAACGAGCCATCTTCATCAACTCGTCGATAGTCGTTTTATCATATCCCATATCCTCAGCTTTCTTGAAGTCTAAGGCGGCCGATGCCTTCTCATATTGGGCGAGTTTTACTTTGCCTCGCAATACATATAAAGCGGCTGTCGGGGTACTTTCCACGAAAACACGATTGATATCGGCCATAGCCCGGGCGTTCTTGCCCATCATGAAGTATAGATCGGCACGGCCTTCGTATAAGATCCATTCACGGGGCATCTCGCTGATCAAGTAATTAAAGATGCGTTCGCTCTCATCGTAATTCCCCCGTAGCTTTTCGAGAATCGCGTGTCCCAGACGTCCTTTCACGGATTTCTCGTTTACTTCCAGTATCTTATCGAAATCCTGCTCGGCCAAAAGATAGTTCTTATGTTGTAAATGAAGCATTGCCCTGCAATATAATGCCTCTTGATGATGGGGGTTCAAGATTAACAGGGCATTGTAATCGTTCGTCGCTTTTTCTATCTCACCCATTTCCGTATATAAGCCGGCACGATTTTCCAGTATGGCCTCATTATTCGGATGGCGGCTTAGGGCGGCGGTATAGGAGAGAAGGGCATCTTCCAGTTTCCCTTGTCTACGCTGTATCGTCCCGAGATTCATGAGCAAGGCGTAGTTATTGGGGTTGCCCGGTTCAAGGCGCATGGCGGCTCGTAGGCTCTCTTCGGCGGAGACTAAGTCGTTCTTGTCCAAGAAGTCAAAACTTTTCTCGACAAACTTCTCGTATGTCTGAGCGTGGCCATAGCCTATTGAAAGGAAAAGGGCGGCGAGTATCGCAAGGATTTTCATGCTGTCGAATTTAACGTGTTATTTGATTGATCGCAAAGCTACGTAATTATTTCATGGTTTTACCAGATTAAAAAAACTTTATACCTTTGCTACATTTCATAATATTTTGGAAGATCAGATTGTTATATAATTAATAGATTAATTAAAATAGAAGAGATATGGTATTATTAGCAGCTGTAGAAGCGAGTTCTAAATTAGAGGAAGCTATCAGATCCTTGGTTGAGCATGGCTCCCAATTGGGTTTTACGATTATTAAAGCCCTTATTGTCTTCTTGGTGGGACGATTGGTTATAAACTTACTTAATAAACTGGTTCGGAAGATATTGAGCAAACGGGATATCGATCCTTCTGTCAAGACTTTTGTCGGCAGTTTGGTGAATGTCAGTTTAACCATTTTATTGATTATTTCAGTCGTAGGGGCGTTAGGCGTTCAAACTACGTCGTTTGCCGCCTTGTTGGCTTCCGCCGGTGTCGCTGTCGGTATGGCATTGAGCGGTAACCTGTCAAACTTTGCCGGTGGATTGATCATCCTTCTTTTTAAGCCTTATAAGGTGGGTGATTATATTGAGGCGCAGGGCGTTGGCGGTACCGTGAAAGAGGTCCAGATGTTCCATACCGTATTAGGTACGGTTGATAATAAGGTCATTTATATACCGAACGGCTCTTTGAGCAGTGGCGTTGTGACTAATTTCAGTAACCAGACGACTCGCCGTGTAGACTGGACTTTTGGCGTGGAATACGGCAGCGATTATGAGAAAGTAAAGCAAGTGATAGAGTCTGTATTAGCGAAGGATTCCCGCATCTTGTCCGAGCCGGCCGCTCCGTTTATCGCCTTGACAGCCTTGGCGGACAGCAGCGTAAACGTGGTGGTACGTGTTTGGGTAAACAGTTCCGACTATTGGGGCGTGTATTTCGATATTAACAAGAATATCTATGCGACCTTCAATGAGGTAGGTATCGGTTTCCCATTCCCGCAACTTACCGTACACCAAGCGAAGGATTGAAGTTCGTGATAATCTATGACTTGTCCTTAAAAGGAATCTCTTTGTTCAAAAATCTTTGAGTTTCGTTAGATGAGCGGTTATTTTATAGATGGTTGAACAAAAAGATTTATCTTTGTGAATCGCAAATTAGAGATTAGACACAGAGTGTATACGATATTACGGAACTTTATTTTATTACTTTAGTATTTTTATTTGATTATATTTAAGTAGAATGATTTAAGGCTCATCCTTATATAGATTAAGGGTGGGCCTCGTTTTTTATAGTAGTGTGTAGAGATTCCACACTCTCGTGGGGAAATTTTCCACATTCCACGGTTTGTTCCACACTTTGGCAACCGAATGATTGATTCTTCGCTTTTGGTTAATTGTCGGATTTACAACTTGTTATTCTCTTGTCGTTTTTTAGGGTGAGTTTTGGCACGGAGATTGCACCCTATACTGCGAATTTATGATGTAAGAGAAAAAAGGTTTAGGTATTTAGGTTTTTAAGGTATGAAAAAGATTGTTTACGGGGTTATTGTCGCTTTATGTGGCTTATTTATTGCCCCTGATGTAGAAGCGCAAGCCGGGATGGCCGGTAGCGCTAAGGAAACAGTGGCACAGGATAAATTTTATCCGATCGAGGTAACTGATATGCCCCAAGTATTGCGTGATGCGGTAAATACTTCCTATGAGGGATGTATGGTGAAATCAGTTGAGGTGTCAAACAATAGCACGTTTGTGAAGTATAAGGTAGTATTACTTTCCAGAAATGGTAAGATATATAAGGTTTATTTCGATGACAGAGGTCATGTCGTAAAAGAACATGCTTATTTCGAGTAAGCCTGTGAAGATATTTATTGAGTAGATTAGATTTCCAGCCGTTTTGCCTGTGAAGGTGGAGCGGTTTTTCTCCAAAATATATAGTTTCATGATATTACTATATAAATACACTGTTTACATTTTTAGTAGTATAGTCGTCCTGTTCGTGAGAATAGGACGATTTTTGTTATAAGACGCTAAATCGATTGTTAATCTCATACCCCCTCAAAACCTTTTCTAAACAACCCCTGTTTAGACTGTGATTAATAAATAAAATCTATTTGATTATGGACAAAAAATGTACTCTTATTGCTGCGGCCCTGATGGTTGCGGGCGTATTCTCGGCTAATGCTCAGTCGAGTACGACCGTTCCGGAGGCTCAGTGGAAAGCCGGTAACTATTATTATTTAAAGACAGGTTCTTCCGTTTTGTCTTTAAGTGGTGAGAAAGCCGACTCAGTAATTGTTAAAACTTTGGCGTCAGACGCTACCAAAGCCGCTATTGATTCTGCCTTGTGGCAAATCACGAATGCGGGCACGACTCCTGCTGGTCCTGTGTATCAATTCAAGAACAAGAAGACACAGGCCGTTTTGTCGTTTGCGGCTTCATCTACGGCAAAGCCTGTTATCACATCGGGCGTGAATCAGTGGACATTCTCTGACGCTGCCGGTGGTAGCGCTATTCAGGCTTATTACGGAAACAATCAAATCTTGGCGTTGGATGTAGCTGGGACAGACTTGAGCTTAGGTTCTTCTGCCTCTTCTACGAAATTTACCGTAGAGGCTCCTAGCGACGCTATGTATTTGAGCGCAAGTGAGCTAGGGGATGGTTTCCAAGTCTTTCAATTGACGTTTGGAGGAAATTATCAAGGAAATATCTTCGAGGGTAAGAACTTGATAGCGAAGAATACGGCGGCTCCCGCTACAGGCGCTATTGCGAACGCTAAATATGTGACCTTGCAAATCCAAGGTGACCAAGTATTTAGTGATGGTAAAGCAAAATACTTAGGTGTCGATACATTGAAGAATGTGATCGCCGGTGCTACCGGTGTATATGGGGCTAAGTTTACGGCTGACTCCACCTATGACGCTAGTGGCTTGCATACACTGGGTAACGCTGATTTCCAGAAATTCTATTTCACGATCAACTTGAAGAACGATGCTTTGGCTATGTATGCCGCTGCCGCTCCGACCGTGAACGCAAGTCCGATGACCTCCGTTCCGAACGTACGTGTCGTATATGCCAGCGTGATCGAGACGAAAGCCTTGACCGTATCTGACTTGCAGTCGGGTTCTACTCAACCTGCTCAAGGAGCCGCTCCTGTTATTACCGTAACGAAGGGAACTCCTTCTACGATCGCTACAGGTACAGGCGTATACTTCTTGAAGAGCGCGAGCAAGGGCGATAAGGGCGGACAATACGCTGTCGCTTATGATAAGAGTGCCGCTTCCGATAAGTTGGTAACCGCGGCAGGTTTCAAACCTTCTATTTATCAACCGAAGGGACAATGGTATATCAAGGAAAACAACGGAATGTATTCGGTTGTAGACCGTAATACGAATACGACTATTATTTCTAACGAGGAGATCTTTGCCGTTCAAGGTATGGCCAATACCTATACATTTGGGGGTAGCACCGATTCTATTACGGTGGAATATCAAGCGAATGTGGATTTAAAGGATAAATTCTTGGGTACTCGTCACTTCTCTGCGGAGGAACTCGCTGATAATGGTTATGTATTGAACTTAATCTCCGGTACTCCGGGTGTAGACGATCTGTATGCGTTTACTTCTGATTCCGTATTGATGATTAAATCCGGTGACGCAGCGAACGCAGCCGCTCTTCGTATCGTGGTTAGCCAAGATTCCGTACAGAATGTAACGGATGGTTTAGGTGCCCGTGCTTTAGGTGATACCTTGTATCATGCGACTTATATGTTGAAAGAACGTTTCAGCAATGATTTGGTTGCCAGCGAGAATGGCGGACCGTTGAAATTATCTGATTATACCGCTCCGTTGGAATTCGTATTCAATACGGCTACGACCGGTGGCAAATACCAGATGGCTACCACTGTAGGCGCGACCACCCAATATGTCTTTATGAACGTGAATACGGCGAACCTGATCCTTTCCGATAAGGTTAACTACTTCGACTTTGTCGCTGTAGAGGCTCCGGAGTACGCTTCTATCGACAATTCTCACAAGCGTTTCGGTACGAATGGTAAGTTCTTGGCGATGAATCCGCTGAATTTCTTCGCCGAAGTGAAGAACGAAGGCCAAGATATCTTGAAGTCAACTTATGAGACTGACAACTTCTCTTTGTGGGTTCAAGAAGCCGATACCGTGATCGCTGGTAAACCGTTGTATTTCATCACGACATCGATCTATACGCCGGAGACAACTACCAAAGCTGTTTCTCCTCGCTACTATATGGTATCCTTGCGGGATTCTAACGAGACATTCGTTAGCAATGGCGCTACTTACTACCGTGTAGGCTTCAGCGATAAGGCGAATATCGTTCCGTCTTTGGATAACAATGCTTTGTTCGCCTTCAAGACAACTCAGGATGGTGGTTACTTATTGGAGAACCAGAAAGAGCTGAATCGCACTGTGGCTGCGGGCGAGTTGAAGACTCCTTATGTAGGTGTGGTAAACAATGTTGTGGTAATGTCTAATGTTGGCGTTCCATTCACGATCGAGAATGCTCCGACTCCGGTTTCCAACGAACAATTGGATGAGGTTGCCAGCTTCACGGTAATCGCTGGCGAGGCTAGCGTTACGGTCTTGAACGCGGCAGGCAAGACGGTTACATTGTCTAACATCTTAGGTCAGACCACCGCTTCCGCTATCGCTTCTTCAGATAACTTCGTGATGCCGGCATCGAAAGGTATCGTGGTAGTTTCCGTTGATGGCGAGACCGCTCAGAAGGTAGTCGTTAAATGATGAATAACTGATAGTGGATATCAGTCTGTATACTAACGCCGGGATTCCTACTGTATGGTAGGGGTCCCGGTGCTTTGTTTATAGGTAGGCCATTTGTATGGAGGAATTCTACTCCTCCAGTTTATTCTTTAGATAAGCGATCTTCTTCTCTGATTTCTCTTTCAAGGTGTTCATGCTCTTGATATCGCTTAATACGGTGGCGAGGTTGAAGGTGTTGACGATCGCTTTCTTGTCGGCGTCCGCCATATATATAATGTAAGGCTTGCCTCCCGTGTATTCCACCTTGATCCGCTCTTTCTCGTTATCGTAGATGAACTTGACGGCATCGACGCAGTGCTCCCCCTTGTAGGTCACTACCTCCGTGGTGCTTCCCATATCCTTGAAGCGGTAATTCAGTCCGCCGTCGTACGGGATGGAAGCGGTCTCGGCGAATTGGCCGTCTTTCAGGCTCAGCTTGATTCCCGTATGCTCGATGGGGCGTCCGCCGTAATATACGCTGGCCAGATACATCTCGCCCTCCTCGTTCACGCCGCAACGTACGTAACAACGTTGCACGTTGCGCTCGATCGTCTGCTGTTTCCAGATATAATTGCCGATTTCCTCGTAAACGGAATCCTTCTCGAAAGCGAAGCCTTTCTTCAATCCCTCTACTTCCTCCAGCTTGATCGGGAGTAAGCTGTCGCAGAAAGCGATGTTTCGCTCCGCCTCCTTTACTTCTACTTGGCGCATAAGCGTTAATCCCTGCTTCAGTACCTTTACTTCCTTGGGATAGAGTGCCCGGATACTGTCTATCTCGTTCTTCGCCCCGAAAAACTCGTTATTCTCGTACATGGCCCGGGCCTTGTCCAAACGGGCCTGAGCCGCTTTCTCGTCTCCGTTACAGCCCGTTAAAATGGCGGCAATGAGCGTTATACAGATCGCTAACTTTTTCATATCTTTCTCGTTCAATGTATTTGATACCGCAAAAGTACATGAAATTTGATTATCTTTGCGCTCTTTATTGGATTTGGAATACATAAATATGTATATAAACGAGGAAGAGATAGTAAATCATATATCCGCGAAGCCTTTCCATTTGATATCGGAGGCGGCGGAAGAGCTAGGTGTTGAGGTATATGTAATAGGCGGATATGTGCGGGATATTTTCTTGAACCGCCCATCCAAGGATATAGACGTGGTAGCGGTTGGCAGCGGTATCGAGTTGGCCAAACGAGTGGCCAAGAAGATCGGGCGTGGCGCTTATCTTTCCGTCTTCAAGAATTTCGGGACGGCGCAGGTGAAAGCCGGCGATCTGGAGCTGGAATTCGTGGGGGCAAGGAAAGAATCCTACAGCCATGACAGCCGTAAGCCAGTCGTGGAAGATGGCACTTTGGAGGATGACCAGAACCGCCGCGATTTCACGATCAACGCTTTAGCCCTTTGCCTGAATAAGGAGCGTTACGGAGAATTGGTCGATCCCTTCGGCGGGTTGGAGGATATGGACGAGCTTACGATCCGTACGCCTCTAGACCCGGATATCACTTTCAGTGATGATCCGCTCCGGATGATGCGCGCGGTTCGTTTCGCCACTCAATTAGGTTTCTTTATCGATCCCGATACCTTCGACGCCATCATCCGCAACCGGGAGCGTATCTCCATCATCTCCAAGGAGCGTATCGTGGATGAGTTGAACAAGATCGTCCTCTCGCCAAAGCCCTCTATCGGTTTCGACTTGCTGGATAAATGCGGCTTATTGCCATTGATTTTCCCCGAGCTTTGCGCCTTGAAAGGCGTGGAGACCAAGGAGGGGATCGGGCATAAGGATAATTTCGCCCATACCTTGATGGTGCTGGATCGTTTGAGCAAGACTTCCGATAATCTATGGCTGCGTTGGAGCGCCCTCTTCCACGATATCGCCAAGCCTGCCACGAAGCGTTTCGACCCTCGCTTGGGATGGACGTTCCATAATCATAATTTTATCGGCGAGCGGATGATCCCCGGTATTTTTAGGAAGATGAAACTCCCGATGAACGAGAAGATGAAGTACGTGCAGAAGATGGTAAGCCTGCATATGCGTCCGATCGCCTTGTCGGACGATGAGGTGACGGATTCGGCGATCCGCCGTCTGCTGTTTGACGCGGGAGATGATATCGACGATTTGATGAAACTGTGCGAGGCCGATATCACGAGCAAGAACCCGGAGAAGGTTCGCCGTTTCTTGAACAACTTCCGTAAGGTGCGCGAGAAGCTGGCCGATATAGAGGAAAAAGACCGTGTCCGTAACTTCCAACCCCCGGTATCCGGCGAGGAGATCATGGAGACGTTTGGCTTGGCTCCCTCCAAGCCTGTCGGCGTGCTGAAAGAGGCGATCAAGAACGCCATCCTCGACGGCGTGATCCCGAACGAGTATGAGGCGGCCCGGCAGTTCCTAATACAACGTGCGGAGAAGATGGGGCTGAAGCCGATTCTGTGATCCGGGTATAGTCCAAGACCCAGTCTTACAGTTGGCACAGTCCCCTGTACGAAGTACTGCGGTACTTCCTAGAGGATACTGTAGTACTTCGTACAGAGTACTACGGTACTTCGTGCACAGTACACTGTCTAAGAATTTAATCGCTCTACCGCTTTCACGCCGTTTACCGCCTTGATCTTTTTCGTCAGCAAGTTTAATGCGGTCGTATCTCTTACCAATACGGTAAAGTTACCTTGGAATAATCCGTCTACCGAGTTGATGTTTAAGGAGCGAAGCGTGACGTTCGATTCTTTTCCGATCACGGAGGTGATGTTGGTGACGATCGCTATATCGTCCCGTCCGATCACCCGCAACGTAACCGTATAGCCATTGTCTCCCTTGCCGCTCCATTTCGCGCGGATGATCCGGTAACCGAAGCGGCTGAACATCTCTTGGGCGTTCGGGCAATCCATACGGTGGATCTTGATACCCTGCGTGGAGACGAAACCGAAAACCTCGTCGCCATAAATCGGGTTGCAGCATTTGGCGAGTTTATATTCGATACCCGTCAGGTTCTTGTCGATCACCAAGACATCCTTGTTCGTCGATATCTCCTCCACCGGAGTCATCGTCACGAATTCCTCCGCGCTACGCACCTCGGTACGCTCGTTCGGACAGTGGTCGCGCAGAGCCTGCAGCAGCTGCGGGGCGTCGTCCGCGAGCGGGAAGGCAAACAGCAGCTCGTCCGTGCGGTAATCGTAGCACGCGCCGCCGTTATAGAGAATGCACGGCGCATTCACCGGCACGAGCGCGGCCTTCTTGCGGAACATCGGAATGCTCCGGCCGCTGGCCACGGTGAAAATGCCGCCCTCGGCCTGAAAGGCGGCGATGGCCTCGAGATTGCGGGCGGGGATCTGCCCGGACATATCCGTCAGCGTATGGTCAAAGTCACTGGCAAGCAGGACATTGGAAAATCTACCCATGCTGTTCCTCCGTAAACGATGTAATCTGTTGTTATTATACCATATTCTGATATGAGCGGCAAGCCGCCAATTTTTGCGCGGAAGTTGCATTTTTCGCGGTTTTGTGTTATCGTTATGCAGATGAAAGAAAGAAGAATGGGGGAGATTGCCTTGCGACGATTTTTTCTTGCCGTTTTCTGCGCGCTGGCGTTGAGCCTGAGTGCGCTGGCGGCGGACGCGGCGCTGCCGTCGCTCGAGGCGGCGGTCAACGTCCGGGAGGACGGCGTGTGCGAGGTCACGATGACGGCGGAGGTGGATTTTTCCGCCGCGCAGGACAGCCTGCTCATCCCGCTCGGGACGGACGCGCGCGACATCACGCTGGCCGGGTGGAGCTATGAAACGGTCCTGCAGGATGGCGTGACCTGCCTGAAGCTGAGCAATCCTGCCGGCTTCAGCGGCAAGCAGCAGTTCACCTGCAGCTATACGCTGCCGTGCCGTGCGGCCGAGGCCGCGGACGGCCAGCAGTTCCGCCTGAGCCTGCCCGAGACGGGCTGGGACTATGCCATTGACAGCTATTCCCTGACCATGACGTTCCCGGCGGAGGTCACGAACGCGCCGGAGTGGACGAGCGGCTACTACGGCGACGTGGTGGACAACTATCTCGACATCCGCACGCAGGAAAATACCGTGACGGCGAAGTCCACGGCCGCCATGCGAGACCATGAGACGCTCACCGTTTCGGTACAGTTCCCGGCGGATACGTTCAATCTGCGCGACCAGCCCGGCAAGACGGCCGGGTTCGACCGCATCGCCTTTCTGGTGCTGCTGGCGGCGGCCGTGGCGTTCTGGTTCCTGCGCCTGCGCAGCGGGCTGATCCTCCCGCGCGCGCAGCAGACCATCGGCATGGAATCCACGGCGGGTGAGATTCCCTGCCAGCTCCTCGGCGAAGCGCCGGACGCTGCGGGCATGATCGTCCATTGGGGCAACCTCGGCTATCTGACCGTGCGGATGTCGCGCGGACGGGTGATCCTCTATAAGCGCATGGAGATGGGCAACGAGCGCAAGCCCTCGGAGCGGCGCTTCTTTGCCGCGCTGTTCCGCGCGGGCGCTTCGTGTGAGGCGGGCGGCCTGCGCTACCAGGCTGCCGTGCGCGAGATGCAGGCTCCGATCCTGACGGGCTGGCGGCGGCGGATGTTCACGGGCGGAAACCCGCTCGTGCTGCGCCTGCTCGGCGCAGCAGCAGGCCTATTTGCCTCGCTTCTGACGTTTGACCGCCTTCTGCCTGCGACGGGCTCACGCTGGGTCTGGCTGCCGGTGCTGACGGCGCTGGGTACGGCGGCCTGCGTGCTCGTGCAGCGGGGCGTGGGCTCCCTGTTCCGCCGCCGCCGTGCGCTGGCCTTGGCGCTGGGCGGCCTCAGTGCGATCGCACTTGTGATCTTCGGCGTACTGGCGGGCTCTCTGCCGTATCAGCTCCTGAGCCTGCTGCTGCAGGCCTTCTGCGCGGGGACAACGCTGTTCGGCGGCCGCCGGACTTCCGCAGGCGAGGAGCGCCTGCGCCGCCTGCTGGACCCGGCCAGTGCCCATCAATAAAGGAGGAATCCCATGGAACCGATCTTGGAAGTGAAAGGGCTGTCCATCGCCTTTCAACAGTATGACGCGGGGACCCGCCAACGCCGGTTGCCGGTCATCCGCGACCTGTCCCTGTCCATCGGGGCCGGGCAGGTGGTGGCCGTGGTGGGGTCC
>ERZ827528.4251-NODE-4251-length-10760-cov-10.783372_pt1 | contig 10760 bp, 12 predicted proteins | sample MGYA00519768_ERZ827528 | MGnify/ENA primary metagenome ERZ827528 (study PRJEB31778, sample SAMEA3449343) | human gut metagenome | biome: human gut; feature: human-associated habitat; material: faeces | place: United Kingdom | collected 2010/2012 ...
CACGGTTGGTCTGCTCTACGACCATCGGAACTAAACTCATACTTTTGACACCTCCGGATCATCTTATGGCAGAGCGAGCGTCAAAATGCGCTTATTCAGCGTCAGCGGTTTCCTCTGCCTTCTTCTTTCTTGTGGTCTTCTTCTTGGGAGCTTCTTCTGCACCCTCAGCCGGAGCCTCTTCTGCCTTCTTGGCAGTCTTCTTGGCAGCGGTCTTCTTGGCAGGCTTCTTCTCTTCCTCAGCCTCAACCGGCTCAGCAACAGCATTGGCCTTGATCAGCTCGATTGCCTTGTTGACTACGATATCCTGGCTCAGAGCGTTGAGAGGCATGTTCTCGCGAACTTCCTTCTCATCCATGTGGTACATCTCAGCGATCTTGGCGATCTCCTTGTCCACATCCTCATGAGTAGCAGTCAGGCCTTCCAGCTCAGCGATCTTCTCCAGAGCCAGGCGGATGCGTACATGACGCTCAGCCTGCTCAGCGAAGGTCTTTCTCATAGCGGGCAGGGTCTCGCCAGTGTACTGGAAGTAGGTGTTCAGATCCAGGCCCTGGGATCTCAGACGGTAGTCGAAGTCCTGAACCATCTCATCGATGCGGGTATCGATCATGCACTGGGGCAGATCGATCACAGTGTTCTCCAGCACAGCGGATACCAGACCGTTTTCATAGTCCTCTTCGCACTTGGCTTCAGCTCTCTCCATGAGTCTTGCCCGGATATCGGCCTTCAATTCATCCAAAGTGTCAAACTCGCTGACATCCTTTACAAAGTCGTCATCCAGCTCAGGCAGCTGCTTCTCCTTGATGGAGTTGATGCTGGTCTTGAATACAGCCGGCTTGCCAGCCAGATCAGTAGCATGATACTCCTCGGGGAAGGTAACAGTTACATCGAAGCTGTCGCCGGTGCTGTGACCAACGATCTGCTCCTCAAAGCCGGGCACGAACGTGTTTGAGCCGAGCTCGAGGTCATAGTCCTCGGCCGTGCCGCCGTCAAACTGTTCGCCGTCGATGAAGCCGGCGAAGTCGATCGTGACGTGGTCGCCCATCTTCGCCTCGCGCTCAACATCGAGCAGGCGGGCGTTGCGCTTCTGGACGTTATGCATCTCTTCGTCGACCTTGCTCTCGTCAAACGCTTCGTGGTTCTGCGGGACCTCGAGGCCCTTGTACTGGCCGAGCTGCACTTCCGGGTACATACCGACCTCGAAGGTGTAGATCAGCTCTTTGTCCTCGGTGACCTTCTGGTCGATCAGGCTCGGCGCGCCGACGCACTCAAAGCCGCAGTCGGCACGGCCGGCCTCGAACGCATCCTGTGCCAGCGCCTCGATAGCGTCGGGATAGAACACTTCCTTGCCATACATGCCCTCGATGACGGCGCGCGGGGCCTTGCCCTTGCGGAAACCAGCCACGTAGAGATGGTTCTTGTTCTTTTTATATACTTCGTTGACCGCATTGTCAAAGACATCGGCCGGGACCTTCACTTCAAAGGTCGCCATATTTTTCTCTTTCTTTTCGATGTTCTGGATGTTCATTGGGTTTCCTCCTCTAATCATTTATCGCCGGGTGCATTGTTTATAAAATTTGTCATGAAAAGAACATGCCTAAATACTATAACAGATTTATGCCCTAAAATCAACACCTGTTTCACGGGAGAATCCTGCGCGGACAAAACGAAATATAATCCGCCGACAGCAGCCGGAACTCCGTGTCGTGATACATACCCTGAAAGGCGCTGCGGCAGCCGCGGCTGTGGATATGTCCATAGCAGCACAGCGGCACATGATACGCATCGAGCAGGTCCAAAATCTCCGGGCACTCATAGCCGAGGTACTTCGGCGGGTAGTGCAGGAAGACGAGCTTCGTCCTGTCCCCCGCCGCCTTGAGCGACGTCTCGAGCCGGCCGACCTCGCGCAGCATGATCTTCCGGTCGTGCGCCTCGCCCCTGGCCTCCTCATAAAACCAGCCGCGCGTGCCGCAGATGGCATAGTCTTCATAGAAGTAGCAGTTATTATTGAGGATATCCATGGTGTGCATGTCGTGCGCTTCAAAGAAACTGTAGGCCTTTTTCGCGGTGCTCCACCAGAAGTCATGGTTGCCCTTGAGCAGGATCTTTTTCCCGGGCAAAGCCTCGATGAACTGAAAGTCCGGCAGCGCCTGCTCCATGGTCATGCCCCAGGCAAGGTCGCCGCAGAGCACGCAGACGTCATCGGCATGCAGGGACGAAAAACCAAGTTTGATTTTTTCTACATAATTTTCCCACGGTCCGCCAAATACGTCCATGGGCTTATCTGCGCCCAGCGACAGATGCAGGTCGCCGATTGCATACAATGCCATTTGCGTTCCTCCGTATATTCCGCGCCCGGGTGCACACAATAGATTCGACCGGCGGATGCCGGAATCTGATCTGGAGGCAGAAACCATGAGCGATCATACCAAAGACTGCTGCGAGTACAACGTCGCGTGCGACGTGAGCAACTGCGCCTACAATGCGGACGGCAAGCGCTGCCACGCAGACCACATTCAGGTCAAAAACACCCAGGGCACCTGCACCTGCAAGGACGAGACGTTCTGCAGCACCTTCACCAAGAAGGGCAGCGCGGCGTTCTGACCCGGCGGACGGGTCTCCCCGTCCGTTACATATTATTTCAGGAATTCGTCCACCGTATGCAGCATCTGCGCCTTGTCCACGCAGCCGCCGAAGCGCACCGGGCGCGCGTCCAGGCCGGTCAGCGGCGCGGGCGCATCGATCTGTGTCTCGCACGACAGGCGGCGGATCAATGCCGGGCCGAAGGCGTCGGCCGTGCCGCCGATGCCGCGCAGCACCTGGTCGCAGAACTTGAAGGGGCTGGCCGTGGACACGACAACAGCGGGCGTCGCGTCGCCGGTCTCGCTGCGGTAATCCTCAAGCACGTGATAGGCGACTGCCGTGTGCGTGTCGATCAGATAGCGGTGATCGCGCCAGGCATGGCCGATCTTCTCGCGCGTCTGGATATCATTGCAGAAGCCGCCGGCAAACGTCGCCTGAATCTTTGCCTTGAGTTCGTCAGAGACTGTATAACTCCCCTGCTCGCGCAGCTGCTGCATGTAGCCCGCGACCTCCGTGTCGCTGCCGCAGAGGGCGTAGAGCAGGCGCTCGAGATTGCTCGACACGAGAATATCCATCGACGGGGATGCCGTCGTGTGGAACGGACGATTTTTATTGTAAGTACCCGTGCGGATGAAATCCGTGAGCACGTTGTTCGCGTTCGACGCGCAGACGAGCTTGCCCACCGGCAGGCCCATCTCCTTGGCATACCAGCCGGCGAGAATGTCGCCGAAGTTGCCGGTCGGCACGACGAAGTTGAGCCGGTCGCCCATGGCGATCATGCCACCGGTAACGGCGTCACAGTACGCCGAGAAATAGTAGACGATCTGCGGCAGCAGGCGGCCCCAGTTGATGGAGTTGGCCGATGACAGGAACCAGCCGCGCTGCGAGAGCTCGGCGGCAAACGCCTTGTCACCGAAGATCTGCTTGACACCGGTCTGCGCGTCGTCAAAGTTGCCGCGCACGGCGCTGACCGCGACGTTATCGCCCGTCTGCGTGACCATCTGCAGGCGCTGGATCTCCGACACGCCGCTGTAGGGATAGAACACGAGGATCTTCGTGCCCGGCACGTCGGCAAAGCCCTGCAGGGCCGCCTTGCCGGTGTCGCCCGAGGTGGCGACGAGGATGCACACCTGCCGCTGCTCGCCGCACTTTTTCAGGCTTGCCGTGAGCAGGTACGGCAGGATCTGCAGCGCCATGTCCTTGAACGCGCACGTTGGCCCGTGCCAGAGCTCGAGAAACGCGGTGGTGTCGTCGAGCCGGTGCACCGGCGCAACGGCTGCATCGTCAAACTGGCTGCCGTAAGCCGCGGCGGTAAAATGCTCGAGCTCGTCGTCCGTAAACTCGCTCAGAAACGGGCGCATGATCGTCACGGCGCGCTGCTGGTACGTCATGCCGCACAGCGCCTGAAGCTGCTGCGCGGACACCTCCGGCAGCGCCTCCGGCACGAACAGGCCGCCGTCCGGCGCGAGGCCGCAGGCGATCGCCTGCGCGGCGGAAACAATATGCTGATGATCTCTTGTGCTGTAGTAATTCATATCTGGTCCCTCGCTATTATTCAAATGCATTTTCGATCTGGTTGAGCCTGCGTTGGCGGCGCGGGGTATCCGCATCGCCGTAAATTTCGATCACGTCAAAGCGCGGCTGCAGCTCCGTCTCGTGCTCCGCCAGCCAGAGCGATGCCGCCGTGTGGATGCGCGCCTGCTTGGCCGGCGTGACATACGCGCCCGCGCGCACGAACCGGTCAGACGCGCGCAGCTTCACCTCCACGAACACGACGTAGTGCCGGTCGGCCGCGATGATGTCGATCTCGCCGAAGCGGCAGCTGTAGTTGCGCGCGAGGATACGGTAGCCATGCCGGCGCAGGTGCGCCGCCGCGCAGTCCTCGCCCCAGGCGCCCTTCGTCCCCTTGACTGCACCGGCCATATCAGTGCATCTTCTTCAGGAACGACGGCCGGTGGATGGGGCATGGCCCATGCTCCCGAATGGCCGCATAGTGTGCCGCCGTGCCGTAGCCCTTATGTTTTTCAAAGCCATACTGCGGATAGGTCTCCGCCATCCGGCGCATGTAGCGGTCACGCGTGACCTTTGCGAGCACGGAGGCCGCCGCGATGTCGGCGCACTTGCCGTCGCCGCCGACGATGCACCGGCTCGGCACCGCAATGCCGGTGTTCCGGTTGCCGTCGATGAGCGCGAGCGCCGGCTGCGGGGAGAGCTGCGCGATGGCCCGGTTCATGGCCAGAAACGTCGCGCCGAGGATGTTGTGCTCCTCGATCTCCTCCACGGTCGCAAATGCGATGCCGTAGCTCAGCGCCTGCGCGATGATGGTATCATAGAGCGCCTCGCGCTTGTTCTCCGAGAGCTTTTTCGAGTCATTCAGGCCCGGGATCTCCAATCCCGGCGGCAGCATCACCGCCGCCGCGCACACAGGCCCGGCCAGCGGTCCGCGCCCGGCCTCGTCCACACCGCACAGCGGATCGGTGTCCGGCGTGCGGAGCTCGTTTTCCAATGTCCACAGATCGACCTGCGTCATACATCCGCCTCCGGCATCTCGAGCGTGATGCGGCCAAGCTTGCCGCCGCGGTATTCATCGAGCAGCACACCCGCCATCCGCTCAAGGTCATATTCTCCGCCGGAGATGAGAAAGCCGCGCTTTTTGGCCGCCTGCTCCAGCAGCTCGAAACCGTTGCAGGCGGGGTCCGGGCGGAACTTGTAGCGCTGCTCCACCGCGTCGGGGTAAAACTTTGCGAGCCGGAGCATGAAGTTGGCCGCAAGCGTCTCGCGGTCGAGCACCTCGGCCTTGATCGCGCCGGTGATGGCCAGCAGCTCACCGACCTCCTGACTGTCAAACCGCGGCCAGAGGATGCCCGGCGTGTCCAGCAGCTCCAGGCCCTGATCGACCGTGATCCACTGCTTGCCGCGTGTGACGCCCGGCCGGTCGCCGGCGGCGGCCGCCTTGCGCCGCGCCACCTTATTGATAAATGTGGACTTGCCCACATTCGGGATACCCAGCACCATGACGCGCATCGGCCGGCCGACCTGTCCCTTGGCGGCATACGCCTCGATCTTATCGTGCAGCGCCGTGCGCACGGCGCCGGCAAAGCCGTTGACGCCCTTGCCGCTGCGGCTGTCGGTCTCGAGCACGGTCATGCCCTGCCGCTGAAAGGCTGCGCGCCAGCGCGCCGTCGCCTTTGGGTCGGCGAGATCGGTGCGGTTGAGCACGACGATGCGGGGCTTCTCGCCCGCGAGACGGTCGATGTCCGGGTTGCGGCTCGCCATCGGGATGCGCGCATCAAGAATCTCGCACACGGCATCGACCTGCTTCATGTGCTCCTCGATCATGCGCTGGGCCTTCGTCATATGGCCAGGGAACCACTGGATATTCAGTTTTTCAAAGTCCTGCGCCATGTTATTTCACAACTCCGATGTTCTTGACCGGGAAGAGTGTAAAGTACACCCGGCCCATGATATAACGCTCATCGACGCAGCCGAGACGCGCGTCGCGGCTGTCGGTGGAGGCGTTGCGGTTGTCGCCCATGACGAACACGCAGCCTTCCGGCACCGTGATCTTGCCCTCGAAATTCTCCCGGTCGTGCACGGGCTCGTTGACATACGGCTCGTCGAGCGCCTTGCCGTCGACGTAGACCACGCCGTCGTCAAAGTCGATGTCCACGGTCTGCCCCTCCGTCGCGATGATGCGCTTGACAATGGGCTCTTCCATGAGCGTCTGCTTGCGCAGGACGACGATGTCCCCCTGCTTCGGATGATAGAACAGGTTGGAGATGACGACCTTGTCATTCTGTTCGAGCGTCGGCACCATGGAGTGACCGACGACATTGACCATGCGCACCGCAAACACAAACAGCAGCACGCAGAACACCAGCGCAAAGATGATGCACTGGATCCAATCGTATACTTCGGCGCGGCCCTTGGCGCCGCTCGGATTCTTGCTGTCCATTTTCAAAACCTCGGTGTAAAAATTTCGTAAACTATATTATACACGCTCAGACCCGTTTTCGGCAACTAAAATTGTGTGAATTCTTTTCCGGCGGCATCACAAAAACGCCCCGAAAATGCAAAAAAGAGGCCGAAGCCTCTTTTTTGCAGTATCCACTTAGATAAGCTCTTTGACCTTGGCTCTCTTGCCCACGCGGTCGCGCAGGTAGTACAGCTTGGCTCTGCGGACTTTGCCGCGGCGAACGGTCTCGACGGACACGATCGTGGGAGAGTGCACCGGGAAAACCTTCTCGCAGCCCACACCGTAGGAGATGCGGCGGACGGTGATCGTCTCGTTGATGCCGCCGTGCTTCTTGGCGATGATGGTGCCCTCGAAAGCCTGGGTACGCTCACGGTTGCCCTCGGTGACGCGGACAGTGACACGCACGGTGTCGCCGACGCGCATGGCCGGCAGTTCGGGTTTCATGTACTGCGCGGTCAGAGTTTTGATGAGATCCATAATGAAATCCTTCCTTTATCAGACGTTCATACCGGTGGACAGAGCCGGTCACGGCAGCGGACCGTCGTTATCTTGCGAAACGCTGTTTCGCACAAGCCATAAGATAATAGCACATCCCGTGTCGGTTTGCAAGTGTTTTCAGCGGAAAATTTGCATATCTTCCGTGTAGACCTCCCGCCGCGTGAAAGCAGCGAAGTCCGGCGCCAGCTCAGGTGCCAGCTGATGCAGCGCCGTAACGAGATGGTCGGGGTTGAGCGTCGGCTCCTGTGCGGAGACAACGGCCTCAATCGTCACGAACCGCACCTCCGGGCGCACGTGCAGCTCCGAGATCGCAGGCACGATGTCCATCTGTCCTTCCCCGCGCTTGGTCTTGCGGGTGATGACGATGGCATCCTGCGCGTAAAACGCGCGGAGCTTTTCCGCAATGTCCGCGGGGTCTGCGTTGTCGTATTCATACCGCCCGGTCACGCGCAGCCACTTGAGCTCGCGCACCTTACGCCCGCCGGAGTACGCCTCGAGCGCGCGGATGCCCTCCGGCATGACCGCTGTGAGCCGCTCGGGCAGCGCGGCGAGGTCTACTTCCTCGCGCAGCTGGAAATCCATCAGCTCACACACGCTCCCGACGCCGACGGACAGCGGCAGCAGAATGGAGATGAGTGCGTGGGGATTGAAGCCCTCGGAATATTTCAGCGGGCAGTCGGCGCGCAGAAACACGCGCTGCATCGTGCGCATGAGGTCGAGGTGCGAGATATAGATCGCGCGGCCAGTCTTTTCAAAGCGCAGTCTCAGCTTTTCAGGCATCGCACTTGCCCCCTTCCGTCATGAGTGCGAGCGCACCGCAGCCGGTGCACTGCTTGCGGCAGTCGGGCGAGAGCTCGGCCTTGTACGCCTGCTCGCGCTCGTGCCACAGGTGCGCGCGGCGCACGCCCATGTCCACGATGTCCCACGGCAGGAACTCGTCCCTCCCGCGCTCGCGGCAGGCGTAGAACATCGGGTCGACGCCGCAGGCATCCATGGCCGCCATCCAGCGGTCGAACGAGAAATAGTCGCCCCAGGCCTCGAGCTTGCCGCCGCAGCGCCAGACCTCTTCAATGACATCGGCAATGCGCCGGTCACCGCGCGAGAGCACGGCTTCGACGAAGCTGGTGTCCGGGTCGTGCCAGTTGTAGGTCACGTTCTTAGCCCTGATATTTTCGCGCAGGAGGTTGACCTTGCGCTTGTACTCATCCATCGTCACCTGCGCCTCCCACTGGAAGGGGCTGTGCGGCTTCGGCACGAAGCACGACGTGCTGACCGTAATGCGCACGCCGCGGGCCTTGTTCGTCGCGTGCATGCGCCACGTATGCAGCACCTGATTGGCGAGCTCCGCGATGCCGAGCACGTCCTCGTCCGTCTCCGTCGGCAGGCCGAGCATGAAGTAGAGCTTGACACCGTTCCACCCGCCCTCAAAGGCGACCTGGCAGGAATGGAGCAGGTCTTCCTCGCGCACGTTTTTATTGATCGCGTCGCGCAGGCGCTGCGTGCCGGCCTCGGGCGCGAAGGTCAGGCCGCCCTTGCGCACCTTCTGCAGGCGGCTCATGATGTCCATGGAGAAGTTGTCCGCGCGCAGCGACGGCAGCGCGAGGCTCATGCTGCGCGGCTCGCAGTATTCCAGCAGCCCGTCGCACACCTCGTCGAGCGGGCGGTAGTCGCTGCTCGAGAGCGACAGGAGCGTCGCCTCCTGATAGCCGGTGTTTTTGAGCGATTCGATGCCCTGGCGGATGATCGTCTCCGGTTTGCGCGGGCGCACCGGGCGATAGACATACCCCGCCTGACAGAAGCGGCAGCCGCGGATGCAGCCGCGAAACAGCTCCACGTTCACGCGGTCATGCACGATCTCCGTGCTCGGTACGATGGGGTCGGTCGGATAATAGCAGGCGTCGAGATCCTGAATGATGCGCTTGGTCACGCGCGCGGGTGCGCCGTGCGTCGGCGTCAGGTCGTGCAGCGTGCCGTCCGGGTTCCAGTGCGGGACATAAAACGACGGGATGAGCACGCCCTGGATCTTCGCCGCCGTTTCGAGAAACTGCGTCTTGCTCCAGCCGGCCTGCCGCGCCTGCCGGAACAGCGCGAGCACCTCATTGTTGACCTCCTCGCCCTCGCCGATGATCATGAGGTCAAAAAACGGGGCCATCGGCTCCGGATTGCTGCAGGCCGTGCCGCCCGCGATGACGAGCGGCGTCAGTTCCGGCCGGTCGGCGCTGCGCAGCGGGATACCGGCCAGGTCGAGCATATTGAGCACGGCGGGATACGCCATCTCATAGCCGAGCGAGAATGCCACGACGTCGAACGCGCTGACGGGGTCGCCGCTCTCGAGCGCGTAGAGCGGGATGCCCGCGCGGCGCATTTCGGCTTCCATGTCGCCCCAGGGGGCGAACACGCGCTCACACCAGACGCCGGGCATCCGGTTCATGATTGCATAGAGAATGCGCATGCCGATGTTCGACATGCCGATCTCATAAATATCCGGGAAACAAAAAGCGAGGCGCAGGTCCACCTCCGCCTTGTCCTTGATGATCTGGCGGTATTCGCCGCCGGTATAGCGCGCGGGTTTCTGCACGCGCGGCAGGATGCGTTCCAATCGCTGATCCATACTACACTCCTACATATGATAGTAGGAGTATTTTACATCATGTTTTCCCCCTTGGCAAGTCATTCCCGGCTGCAAAAGTGCCAGCCACGCGCCAAACACGCCCAGCGCAAGCCCCATGCCGCGCGCAAACAGCACCACGCCGAACCCCATGAGTGTGACCGGCAGCACCAGGCCCAGCGCGTCCAACTGCCGCTCCGCCGCGCGCTCCCCCGCCAGCGCCGTGACCGCCGGACGCTTCGCGCCGCTCAGGCCGAGCGCGTGCGCCCACAGCCAGAAAAGAATCGCGTATTCGCCCATGTGCGCGCCCTTGCGAATCACAAGCTCCAGTGTGTCCGTCGGAATCCGCGCCGCCGTCTGCGCCCCCAGCACGAAGGCCAGCGCCCTTTCGACCAGCTCGGTCACAAAGCCGCTCTGCGCGCCGGAAACGTCGCCCGACATTTCGGACATCATAAAAATCACCATCATCCAGAGGACGCAGAGCGCCCACGCCGCTGCCTTTTTCATTCCGCCAACCCTTTCCCTTCCGTCATCCGTTGGCATCATCATAGCACAGGGCGGCGGAAAAAGAAAGCCGCGCAAACCTTTCTGCCGCGCGAAAATCCGCCGCGCGCCAAAATTGGCAAAAAACGCTTGAGTTTTCATCATCTTCTGGGTATAATGAAGGGAGAAAAAGCTACCCTGCGTCCGCCCCGGGCGCGCAAACTCTGATTATCGGAGGGCATATTATGAAAAACAAATGGATCGCGGCGCTCGCTCTGGCGGGCCTGCTTTTGACCACGGGCGCTTATGCCGAAAGCACACCGTCGGAGACGGGCGCGCCCGTTCAGGCGGAAGCGGCGGCCGAGCCGCAGCATCAGCTCAAGGTCACGACCAAATACCGCTATTTCATCAGCCAGTATCACTACATCCGCGAGCGCAAGGTCTCCTATTTCGACAACGTATACGCCTATAACCACGGCGAATACGGCCTGACCCCGTTCGCCAGCACCGTGCCGGAGGAATACTTCGTCGCCGACGAAAACGGCACGCTGGCCATCGCGCCGATCGTGCTGGATATCACCGACGCGATGCGCGAGCGCCTCTACGGCGCGGACG
>ERZ827528.4257-NODE-4257-length-10749-cov-2.389845_pt1 | contig 10749 bp, 13 predicted proteins | sample MGYA00519768_ERZ827528 | MGnify/ENA primary metagenome ERZ827528 (study PRJEB31778, sample SAMEA3449343) | human gut metagenome | biome: human gut; feature: human-associated habitat; material: faeces | place: United Kingdom | collected 2010/2012 ...
CTGGCCCCTGCGGCTCTGCTGCAAGCTGCTCCATGGCGTGGGGAAACTGCTCGGAGCCCTGTGGAAGCTGGTGCAAAAGTGGCTTCCGGAGCAGCCGGGTCCGGGACTGGAGGACGGAAATTTTTCAGAGGAAAGCACGAATTCCCCTTGAAAATCGACAAGGCTTTATAGTATAATCTTCTAAAGATGATCTGTTTTCATGTGAAATTTTTGAGGAGGGGATTCCGATGGCGAAGGCAAAGGCTAAGAAAAACACCCTGCTGCGTGTATCGGTAATTCTGTTTCTTCTCTATGTAGTGATTTCACTGGTTCAGATCCAGGGAAGTATCCAGAAAAACCGGGAACAGCTGGCAGCGCTGGAACAGCAGAATGAGGAGCAGCGCATTGCCAATAAAGAGCTGGAACGGATTCTTTCGGACGGCACCGAAGAAGAGTATATCGAACGGATTGCCCGGGAACAGCTGGGATTTGCCTATCCGGAAGAACAGGTGCTGGTGGATATTTCCGGCAGTTGACAGCAAAGATTACAGGAGGATGCAGACTGAATGCAGCAGTTGGTTGTGGGGAATATTGTAGAGGGTAAAGTGACGGGCATTACCAAGTTCGGCGCTTTTGTGGATCTTGGTGACGGTAAGACCGGAATGGTACATATTTCGGAGGTTGCCCCGACCTTTGTCAAGGAGATCCGGGATTTTGTCAAGGAAAATGACACCGTAAAGGTGAAGGTTCTGAGTATTTCGGAGGATGGCAAGATCAGTCTTTCGATGAAGAAGGCAGAACCGCAGCAGGCAGCGCCGGCGAAAACCGAGCGTCCCGCACGACCGAAGCGTACTGCTCCGCCCCGGGATATGGGTTGGCGTGGTCCCAAGCCTACACCGGAGCCTCAGAGCTTTGAGGATATGATGAACCGGTTCAAGCAGACCAGCGACGACAAGATGTCTGATCTCAAAAAGTATATGGACGGCAAGCGCGGCACTTCCTTTAAGAGAGGACAGCGGTAAACCCCACTTGAACCAAACCATAGCGGAGCGGGCCTTTGGAAAAGGGCCTGCTCCTGTTTTATATATTGGAGGAAACGGATGATGATTCTGAAAAATCTGCGGATCTGGTCCCGGGAAGGTTTTGCCGGGGACTGTTACCTGACAGTGGAGGGCAGCCGCATCCATGCCATCGGTCCCATGTCGGAATGCCCGATGGACGGGGAGAGCCTGGACTGCCGGGGCTATACCGCCTATCCCAGCTTTATTGACGCCCACAGCCATCTGGGCATGTTTGATGACAGTATCGGCGCTGAGGGCGAGGACGGCAATGAGAGCACCGATCCCATCACCCCTCAGCTCCGGGGAATCGACTCGGTCTATGCCATGGACCGGGGCTTTGCCGATGCGCTGGCAGCCGGCGTGACCACCGTAGTCACCGGACCTGGCAGTGCCAATGCCATTGCCGGTACATTCTGTGCCGTCAAGACCTATGGACGCATCGTGGATGAGATGGTGATCAAGTCGCCGGTAGCCATGAAGATGGCCTTTGGCGAGAACCCCAAGGGGATCTATGGTGATAAGTCCGAGACTCCGTCCACCCGTATGGCCACTGCGGCACTGGTGCGGGAACAGCTCTTCAAGGCCCAGCGGTATATGCAGGACCTGGAGAAGGCAGCAGAGGACCCCGATGAGGACGAGCCGGAATTTGATATGAAGTGTGAGGCTCTGCTGCCGGTGCTGCGCCGGGAGCTGCCGGTGCATATCCATGCCCATCGGGCGGACGACATCGCCACAGCGGTGCGGATCTGCCATGAGTTCGGGCTGCGCTATGTGCTGGTGCACGCCACCGAGGGTCATCTCATCGCCGACTATCTGGCAAAGGAGAACATCAGCATCATCTGCGGCCCGATGATCAACCACCGTTCCAAGCCGGAGCTGTCCGGATTTGTGATGGATTCCCCCACCCAGCTGGCAAAGGCCGGAATCCCCATCTCCATCTGCACCGACCACCCCGAGATCCCTCAGGATCTGCTGGCAGTGAGCGCGGGGCTGTGTGTCCGGGAGGGGCTGCCGTGGCAGACTGCCATGGAGGCCATCACCTGGGTGCCGGCAGTGCAGGCCGGCATTGAGGACCGGGTGGGAAGTCTCGCTCCGGGACTGGATGCAGACCTGGTGCTGTTCGATACCGATCCCCTCACTTTGGAAGCCCGTCCGGCCCTGGTGATGGTAAACGGACAAATTATCCATAAAAAATTCACAGAATGATTGCGGATTTGTATAATTTATGGTATACTATAGGTATCAAAGAAACGGAGGCTTTTGAGTACACCGTTTCATTGAGGGAAAGGCAGATCTGCCCGACCCGATTTTATAAAAAGGGGTTGAGTTTATGACCATCAACATCACCGGAAGAAAAACCACGATCAAGGATTCGTTCAGGGAAGAAGCAGAGCGGGAGATGACCCGTTTTGATCGCCTGTTTGATGATGATGCATCGGCCCATATCACCGTATCCAATGAGGGCGGTCGTGAAACGGTGGAGATTACCATCCGTTCGGGCGGCATGATTTTCCGTGCCGAAAAAACCACCGAAGACCGCAAGCAGTCGCTGGCTCAGGCCGGAGACCTGCTGTTCCGTCAGATCGTAAAGAATAAGTCCAAGCTGGCTGACCGCTTCAAGAAGCGCGCACCGGAGATCTATGCCGAGCCTGCGGCAGAGGAGCCGGATTACAGCGTTATCAAGCGCAAGCACTTCGCACTCAAGCCCATGCATGTGGATGAGGCGATCCTGCAGATGGAGCTGCTGGGACACAATTTCTATATGTTCCTGAATGCGGAAACGGAAGTTCCCAATGTAGTCTATAAGCGCAATGCCGGCGGTTATGGCCTGCTGGAGCCGGATGAAAACTGAATCTAACCCATCGGAGGGCAGACAGAAATGTCTGCCCTCTTTTTGTTGTGCGCGGCTGTCTGTTCAGAACCGTCCTGGCTCGGCCTGCCTGCGCCCCGAGTCCCTGAAAAGGGGAAGATGACCGGATTTCCCATTGGCGCTCCTTTTGGGGCATCAGAGCCGGTCTGGGGGCGTGCCTCTGATTGGGTCGCCGCGGGACTTCACAATCGCCCCCGAAGATTATGGGAGGTCTTTCCCGGATTCCCGGCCTGATGCGCTTTTGGCGCATCAAAGGCGGCGGACAGCATATCAGCCCGATTTCATAGACCCTATTGTTTTACAACAAAAATCCCCTCCGGACTGTCTCCAGAGGGGATTTTCAGAAATTTGTCAGCGCTTCATGTAGCTGGCGTCAGTGCCGCCCCATTCCACAACGGTAAATCCGGTGCGCTCCATGGGGGTAAGCTCCTGTTCAGGGATCTCGATGGGCTCGCCCAGCGGCAGGTAGACCATGTGCACCCGCACAACGCTGTCCGGCTCAGGAGTGACGGTGAGGGGTGCCAGCTCCTCATACTGCTCCTCGGCGAACATGATGAGGTTGTAGGGGGAGTTCTGCATCTTCGGTACCCAGTAGGTGATGAAGTCATTGTACTCCCGGGGTGTGAGCCCCAGATAGGCCAGTTTTTCCCGGAGGAAGGACTCGGTATCGCTGCCCTTGACCACAAAGCCGCTTTCGAAGTCCCAGAGGGGACGGGCGCCGCCCTCCCAGAACAGGTAGTAGTGTTCGGTGCCGTCAGCCTTGTTGATGAGGCGTCCATCGGGATAGGCTGTTACCTCCCAGCCGTCATTGTAGGCGGGATAGGTGTAGGTGAAGGGGGAGTAGTCCACCGTCACGGTGCAGTCGGTGACCTCCTCAGGATAGAGATAGATTACCGGCTTGCCGGTGGGTGGGTTGAGATGACCCATCGCAGTCTTTTCATAGACACTATTGCCAGACCGGAGGGTATAGAGCAGCCCCTGGTCGGTGTCATTGGTGGTGACCAGCAGCTGGGTTTCAGTGGCGTAGATGGTGTAGACCAGGCCGTTATTGAAGGTGACTGTCACCTGGCTGCTGTCCGGCAGGCTGGTTTTATCGGTGAAGGTGCCGGCAGAAGTTACCTGCTCGGCAATCTGATCAAAGACATAGTACTCCCAGGGATTGGAGGCATCGAACCGGTTTTCCTCACCTGTGGAGGCACGGTAAGTGATGGATTCGGCACGGCTCTCCCGCATCATGGTCAGCCAGGCGGGGTAATACCAGCCGAGCTCATCCGCCCTCACTTCGGATTGGGTGAGGTTGTTTCTGAGGGTGGTGAGATCGGCATCATTGAGCTTGAGCTTGACACTGTCGCCATAGCCCTGTCCGGGCAGGGAACGGGTGAGTTCCACACCCTGCTCATAGAGCCGTCCGGTGAGTTTGGTGTCATCCTTGCCCACAATCTCAAAGAAGGTGTCGGTCATCACCGGCTGGCCGATGTCCTCCGCTTCCACGGCACTGTCCAGAATCAGCGCCACCGGAGCGGTTTCAGCAGTATCGCTGCTCCGGGCAAACAGGCCGTTTCCAAGCCAGCTCACCTTGCGTGTGTCGTCATAAATCCAGTAAGAACCTTCCGGGGTTCCGCAGGGGGCAAAGCCCAGCACCGGGTCGGGGGTGGCAATGAGCTTCTCATTGGAGAGCTCCTGCTGCCACCAGGCCAGCGCCACAGCGGGCTGAGAGGCGGCGGAACTGTTCTGAGCAGTACTGGGCTGCGGTTCGCTTACGCTTTCAGAGCTGCTCTCCGGTTCCTCTTCCGGGAGACTGGAGCTCTGGCTGGAGGAGTTCTCCGGTTCCTCCGGCGCGGAGGACGGTTCTGTGGTACAGCCCGCCAGCAGACTGAGTGCCAGCATCAGGGCCAGGAGTCGTTTCATCCGATCGCATCCTTTCAATCTCTTTTTATAGTGGTGTGGGAAAACGCCCGGTTTATTCCGGGAAATTACAGATCCGGGGGATCTTTCCAGAGCCACCAGCGCAGTCTGTCCGGGTTGGGATCGGGGGTTTCGGCGTAGTAAACCGCCAGCCGGTAGACATAGAGCTGACAGCGGTCCTCCTGGTACCCCTTGCGGAGGCAGTCCAGGCGGTACAGCTCCTCCGGGTCCTTTCCCCGGAGGTCAGCAATGGAATGGATGCCGATGGCTTCCAGATCCGCTTCGATATTCGGCCCGATGCCCGGGATCTTCCGCAGTTCGCCCATATTTCCCACATCCTTCCTGTTTTCAGCATAGCATAGCCCAAAAGAAAAGTAAACAAAAACAGACACCGCCGGTACAAGCGGTGCCTGTTCATGCAAAGAGGTTTCGTTCTGCAGGTTATTCTGCCGGGGAAGTGCCGGGCAGGTCCTCCGGACGGTCGATGTCATGGAGTTCCTCGGCATCCGCTGTTTCCAGCATCAGCACTCGGTCCGGATAGCGCCGGATCACTTCCCGGGCGCCGGTATCGCCGGTGAGAGCCGAGATCTCAGCAAAGAGAGCCCAGGGGAAGATTGCCGGATTGCCGGGCTGTCCCCGGAAGCTCAGCCGACAGATCCGGTCCGGGTTCTCCCGGAACAGCCGGAGCAGGGCTTCCATGCTCTCTCTGGTGCAGTAGGGCTGGTCTGCCACACAGAGCATACAGCCGTCCATCTCTGCCATTTCAGCCAGCCCCAGACGGATGGTATCGCTCTGGAGCATCAGAGGGTTGTCCAGGGCCTGGAAGCCATATTCCGCAGCCATCGCCCGGACAGGTTCATACCGGGAGACCACAGTCACCCGTTCCAGCGGCAGGGCAGCCAGCTTTTCCAGGGTGTGGCGGATCATGGGTTTGCCGTCCACCGGCAGCAGCAGCTTGTTCTCGCCGGAGAACCGCCGGGACCAGCCCGAGGCCATCACCACACAGCCCACCTGACAGGGGTGCTGGTGCAGATCCAGGTCCCAGACAAAGACATCCGGGCGGCTGCGCAGCCGGTCCAGCAGCGGGGTGTGGTCCTTTCGCAGGGCGGCGATGACGGTGCAGCGGTCAAGCAGCCGCTCCAGTTCTTTGGCATAGCGGGCACAGGAGGATTCCAGATAGCCCACCTCATCGATCATCACATCGCTGCCGTCCGGGATCTTGCGCAGGATTGCGGCAGCATGGCTGTCCAGCGCCTCCGGAATGGGTTCCATGCGGCCCTGTCCGGGTGTGCCGATGGGGAAGACCTCGCCTGTGACAAGGTCCCGCATCTCGATGCGGTCCGGGGTGGGACGGCTGCCCCAGCAGGCGTAGCTCTGGAGGCCGGCGAACGGCTTTTGTTCCAGCAGCAGGTCGCACAGGGTGGATTTACCGATCCGTTTTTGTCCGGTGATCAGCAGGTGCCGTTTCCCGGAAGCCCGAAAAGTACTCATCATAGAGCTGAGAAGCTGCCCGGGCACAGGCCGATTTGTATTGTTCATAGCGAGTCATCAGTTCCTTTGCCTCGGCAGTGAGCCGGGAGCCGCCGCCCCCGGTGCCGCCGATGGTTTTTTCTGTGAGGGGGAAGCCCAGTTCCTCTTCGGCATGGCGGATCAGATGAAAGGCTTTGGTATAGGCCATGTTCATCTCCTGAGCCGCTGACCGCAGGGAACCGCACCGTTCAATGCAGCGCAGCAGCTGATAGGGGCCTTCCCCGAAAAAGCGCTGTCCCTCCTCATTGCAGAGGTAGAGTTTTATCTGTTCGCGCATGACGGTTCCTCCTTTAACATGATCCAGTGCCCGCCGGCCCGGATCACATGGGTGCCGGGATAGATCTGCCGCAGGGCGCTGGAAAGGCTTTCCGCATCAGCTTCCGCCAGCCGGAGATCTCCGCAGAGCTCCCCGTCTTTGAGCAGTACCAGCCGGGTGCAGTACTGCATGGCAAGGTTTACATCATGCATGGTCAGAAGTACCGTGCGTTCCCGGTTGCCGCAGAGGGAACGCACCGTGTCCAGCAGCAGGTGCTTGTTGTTGTAGTCCAGGGCGCTGTCCGGTTCGTCCAGCAGCAGCACCGGAGTATCCTGCATCAGGGCACGGGCCAGGATCACCAGCTGTTTCTGTCCCTCGCTGAGGGTGAGAAAATCCTGCTCCTCCCGGCCGTCCATGCCCACCTGTCGGAGCAGGTCACGGGCAGCCTGCCGCTGGGCCGCGGAGGGCTGGGCCAGCAGGGGCAGACGGCTGTTGAGCCCCATGAGCACTACATCCAGCACCGGGATGGAAAAGAGAATGCTGGTGCGCTGGGGGATCATGCTGACAGTCTGCGCCAGAGCCTTGGCGCTCCCGGGGGTTTCGCCTGCCAGACGGCAGATGCCGCTGGAGGGAATCCGGGAGCAGATGCCCCGGATCAGGGTGGTTTTGCCGCTGCCATTGGGGCCGATGAGCCCTACGGTTTCTCCGGGCTGGATGGTGAGGTCCACATTCCGGACTGTCCAGTCCCGTCCGGGATAGCCGGCGGAAAACTGCCGCAGTTCGATCATTGCCATACCGAATCCCTCCTTGCGATGAGCCAGATCAGGAACGGCGCCCCCATAAAGGAGGTGAGGATGCTGATGGGGATCTCACTGGAGCTGAGTGTGCGGGCGGCACAGTCCGCCAGCAGGAGCAGTGCCGCGCCGATCACACCGCTGAGCGCCAGGGCATGGCTTCCGCCCCGGCGGTCCAGCAGACGGGCAATGTGAGGCGCCAGCAGGCCGATAAAGGAGATAAGTCCGGTGACACTGGCAATGGAAGCCACCGTCAGGGTAGCCAGGATCAGCACCAGATGGCGCATCCGGTCCACATCCACGCCCAGCAGGGCAGCTTCGTCCGGGTCCAGGGCCAGCAGGGTAATCTGACGCTGGAGCAGGAAGAGCAGCCCGCCGCAGAATCCCACACACAGGACGGTGGGCAGGATCTTTTCCCGGGTGATGCTTGCCAGGCTGCCCATGGTCCAGAAGTCGATGGCAGCCAGCTGCTGATTGGGGTCAGCGGCATATTTGAGGAACATCACAGCGGCTTCCGCCAGGGCGTTGACCGCAATGCCAGCCAGTACAAAGGTGGCGGTATTGCGCCGGTCGCCGCCCCGGGCCAGCAGCAGGGCCAGCACCACAGCGGTGAGACCGCCGGTGAAGGCCAGCAGGGTGTTGGTGAGCAGTCCGCCTCCAAAGAAGAGGATGGATACGCTGGCACCCACACTGGCTCCGGAGGATACGCCGATGATGTCCGGTGCAGCCAGCGGATTGCGGAACAGCAGCTGATACACGCTTCCTGCAAAGGCCAGACCGGCTCCGGCAGTCACCGCCATAATGGTACGGGGAACACGGAGCACCATCAGCACCTTCCAGGACATCTCATCGCCGGACAGCAGGTCAGCAGGGGTCAGGGGATAGCGTCCGGCGCAGAGGGAGAGCAGAATCGCAGCTGCCAGGATCAGCAGTGCCGCAGGCAGAAGAAATTTGCGATGGGTCATAAATTACAGAACAGAGGAGGCGTCAAAGCCATAGAACTGCTGGTAGAAGTCCACACAGGCCTTGGTGTAGTCCTCGGTGGAAACAGCGTCAGGATAGAGCACAGAAGCCATCCAGATGGAGCCCAGGTAGGAGCTGGGGATGGGAGAATCCCAGCTTTCGATCACGTTGGGCATTGCATAGACCTTGCCGTTCTTTACAGCGTCCAGGTCAGCCAGGGCGGGATCGTTCAGAACATCGTCCACAGTGTACTCAGCCTGAGGAGCCAGAATGATGGCATCGGGGTTCCAGGCGAGCAGCTGCTCATAGGAAACGGTAGCCCAGTAGGTATCGGTGATCTCGGAAGCCACATTTTCAGCACCGGCGTTGCGGATCAGCAGATCCTGGAACATAGCGGGACCGGCAGTGCTCAGGAATGCGCTGTTGCCGCCCAGGTATACACGGGCAGGCTCTACGCCTTCCAGCTTGGCAGCCAGGTCAGCAATGGCCTTGTCATAGCTCTCGGTGAGCTCATTGGCACGCTCCTGCACATTGCAGGCAGTACCGATCATCGAGATGGTCTCCTTGAATTCCTTCTCGCTCTCGGGGTTTACAGCGATGACCGGAATGCCCAGCTCTTCCAGCTTGGCAACAGCATCCACATCCACAAAACGCGACTCATAGAAAGACTTGCGTCCGCCGATGGGGCCGTATACGATCCCGCATCCGCTGGCAACGATTTCATCAAGATAGTTGCTGGAGCCCCAAGCATGCTCAATGGTAAAGCGGAGATTATACTTGGACAGGCACTGAATCGCTGCAGCCATGTCATTGTGGGTGCAGTGGATGCGGGCGGGAATCTCCCTCTTCAGCACGGGGATCGCCACCTCATATTGTTCGTTGTAATCCACCTTATCGCCACGATCCTTTTTATCCATATAGGCCTTGGCATTGGCAAAATACTCCTCCAGAATAAATGTAACGCCCATGCGGGAATCCGGCTCCATATTCTTGTTCTGGAACATGCCCTTGGGATTTTCGCCCAGAGAGAGTTTCATACATATATTGCGCTTGAGGCACATCTCAAAGATATTGCTGCCCCATGTGCGGGTGGCAAAGCCGGTGCCATCGATGACATCGCAGCTGCCGGGGAGAATGCCCAGAGTGGTAACGCCATTCTCTATAGCCCAGCGATAACAGCCATTGGTAGGATCAGCGGCATAGATAACATCCATCTCGGGACTTACGGGATTCGCCGTGTCCGTACAATAAGACAAAGTTGCCACATCCCCGTTGGGGCCAAGGCCTGCATGTGAATGGCAATCCACGATTCCCGGCAGCAGGTTCAACCCGGTCAGATCTATGGTCTCTGCGTCGTCAGCGGAAAGATCCTTGCCGATCTCCTTGATCCTTCCGTTCTCACATCGCCCATAAAGGGAGCTTTCTCCGTCTGAGGATAAACGGTGGCATTCTTCAGCAGTAACATATTAGCGAATCCTCCCTTTCTCAAGCCTGATAAACGGTCTCGCCGTTGATAACGGTCTCCAGCAATACCGCGTTGCACTTTTCAATGGGATTGCCTTCATAGATCAGATAGTCTGCATCCAAGCCAGCCTTTAGCTGGCCGATACGGTCGGAAACGCCAAAAAACTCAGCGGGATTGACTGTCAGCATGGAGACGATCTCCTCGCTGTTGGTGCAGGTCTGCATCAGCTTGGAAGCGTTCCAAAGTAGCATCTCACGCCCCCATGCCATATTGGGTCCTAAAACGGTGAGGCCAACTTTGGTTCCGTCTTCCGCCATATTCATAAGCTTGGCAAAATCCATGCGGTGTACCAGATGCGTAGCATTGCGTGATGTATCGCCCAGTACTACTGCCGCGCCGCGCTTCTTAATTGCATCGGCACAGCGATCCGCCTCATACGAAAGCGTGAAGATGATCTTCATTTTTGTGTATTCCTTAGTCGCTTCAAGGAAACGCTCCATCTCCGGTGCGGTCTCGCAGGCGACAAGAATAGGTATCCTGCCCTCGCGCACAGCATCCATGACTTCTTTGGTGCGCTGACTGCGGTAGTCATTGGCATACTCTGTGGTTTGCAGCGCCGTCTTCAGCATGGCGATCAGGGCCATTGGCGTTTGGGGGCTGCCCTTGCCGCTAAATACGCGGATAACTTCGCTGGTCATGGAAGCCTTCATCGCCGCATCGCGCTTGACCGTGATCTTATTTATATTTTTTCCCTTGGTCTTTACTACGGTGCAGGTACCGCCCAGAATTCCCTCATTGCCCGGGGTAACTAACATACTGGTGATGCCGGCCTTATACAATTCCTGAAGACTCAACTCATCGGGATCAATAGAATGCCAGATATCGAGATACGGCGTGACAGGGTTCGAGTTTTCGTTATAGTCCTT
>ERZ827528.4258-NODE-4258-length-10748-cov-2.666230_pt1 | contig 10748 bp, 9 predicted proteins | sample MGYA00519768_ERZ827528 | MGnify/ENA primary metagenome ERZ827528 (study PRJEB31778, sample SAMEA3449343) | human gut metagenome | biome: human gut; feature: human-associated habitat; material: faeces | place: United Kingdom | collected 2010/2012 ...
CGCAGGCCTCCAGCTGGCGCTGAAAGAAGGGGCGGATGTCTGCCTCGGTCTTGAAGTAGCTGCCGGTGAGCTTATCCGTCAGCACATAGCGGTCTCTGGGGTAGCGGCTGGTGAGACAGTCCCGCAGGGCCGTCTCGCTCTTGCCCTGCAGATAGCCGTGCGCCGTGTCAAAATAGTTGAAGCCTGCGTCCAAAAATGCGTCTACCATTCGGTTCGTCTCCGCGATATCGACCTCGCCGTCCCGAATTGGAAGGCGCATAAAGCCAAAGCCGAAGTTCTTTTTGATCCGTTCCATGTCCGCTTCTCCTTTCGTATCATATTGTTTTATATTGGACCACAGAGGGCCTGTGGTCACTTCGTTTTTTGACCCTTTTCCATTAATAAAGGGATAACCTGCGTTGAGTTTATGATACCATACTTTTTTATAAATTGCAAATCCGCGAAACAAATTGCTGCGGCAGCCGTCATGAGAAACGAAGGGTCAGTGCAAGAGCCTGACCGCATCAAAACAAAAAAGGAGACCATTCCCATGAAAAACATGAAAAAGACGTTTCTGCTTCTCGCAGTGGCCTGCATCCTCAGCCTGCTTGCAGCCTGCAGCAGCAAGCCCACCCCGACGGAACCGGCGCCGACGGATGCAGCTCCGACGGAACAGGCACCGACAGAACAGACGCCGACGGAATCGACACCGACAGAAGCGGCTTCGACGGAGCCCGCCGCGTCCCGCGATCTGCAGACGCTCTATCAGAGCGGCATCACCGCCATGGGCGCGGACGCGCCGGTCCTGTTCCCGGTCTCGGACATTTCGGAGCTGAGTCCCCTGTTCCCCGGACTGGAGGAAATTTCGTTCCGGCAGGTCAGCGGCGGCCTCTCCCCCGTGACCGGCGCGCCGGACGAGGTCGTTCTGCTTGAGGTTGAGAACAGCGCCGACGTGCAGAAGGTCGTGGACATCCTGCAGAAGGCCGTGGACGAGGGCGCCGTCGAGAGCGAGGGCACAGACGAGGCGATCACCGCCGCATGGAAGGACAATGCCAGCATCACGACGGATGGAAACTATATCTGCCTTGCCGTTTTCATGAACGGCGTATCGATCCCCGCCGAATTTATGCTTCCCTGAATTTGGAACGAAAATCGCGTCCGTCATGTTGGCATACCAACATATTTGCGTGCTGTCATTTGCTATGATGTGTCCATGAAGTGAACCCCAAACCACAAGAAGGAGTTTTCCCATGGACCACAACATGTTTTGCTTTCAATGTGAGCAGACCGCAGGCTGTACCGGCTGCACGAGCCGCGGCGTCTGCGGCAAGGACGCGCAGACTGCGCAGGCGCAGGACCGCCTGACCGGCGCACTGATCGGTCTGGCACGCGCGGCGGACACCAGTCCCGACGCCGGTCCGGAGACCTGGCAGCTGATGATCGAGGGCCTGTTCGCCACGCTGACGAACGTGAACTTCGATCCGGACAGTCTGCATACCCTGACCGCGCGCGTTTGGGTCGAGAAGCAGCGCCTCGTGCCGGACTGTGCCGTCTGCACCGCGCCCTGCGGCCGCACGGGCGACTATGATCTGGCGCAGCTCTGGGGCGCACAGGAGGACATCCGCAGCCTGAAGTCCCTGCTGCTGTTCGGCAGCCGCGGCATGGCAGCCTATGCCTATCATGCCATGGTGCTCGGCAACCGGGACGAGTCCGTCGAGCGCTTCCTTTCTAAAGCTCTGTTTGCCGTCGGCGAGGACTGGAGCATGGAGGAGCTGCTGCCGCTCGTGCTGGAGCTGGGCGAGGTCAACCTGCGCTGCATGGCGCTGCTGGACAAAGCCAACACCGAAAGCTTCGGCAAGCCTTCCCCGGTCCATGTCCCGTTCACCGTGGAGCCCGGACCGTTTATCGTTGTGTCCGGTCATGACCTGCACGACCTGAAGCTCCTGCTGGAGCAGACGGCAGACCGCGGTATTGCGGTCTACACGCACGGCGAGATGCTCCCGGCGCACGCCTATCCGGAGCTGAAAAAATATCCCCATCTCAAGGGGAATTTCGGCACGGCTTGGCAGAACCAGCAGAAGGAATTTGCGGACCTCCCCGCGCCGATCCTGTTCACGACGAACTGCCTCATGCCGCCGCGCCCGTCCTACGCCGACCGCGTGTTCACCACGGCTGTCGTCGCCTACCCCGATCTCCCGCACATCGGCGCGGAAAAGGACTTCACGCCCGTCATCGAGCGCGCACTGGAGCTGGGCGGCTATGCCGAGACGCAGCACCGCACCGGCATGAACGGCGGCACGGGCACGACCACGGGCTTTGCGCACGACGCCGTGCTGGCAAACGCCGCGCAGATCGTCGAGGCCGTGCGCTCCGGCGCGATCCGCCACTTCTTCCTGGTCGGCGGCTGTGACGGCGCGCGCGCAGGACGGAATTACTACACGGAATTCGTCCGCCAGACTCCGCCGGACACCGTCGTGCTGACGCTCGCCTGCGGGAAATACCGCTTCCACGACATGGACCTCGGCACCGTCGCAGGCCTGCCGCGCCTGCTGGACATCGGTCAGTGCAACGACGCCTACAGCGCCATTCAGATCGCATTGGCGCTGGCGGAGGCCTTCCACTGCGGCGTGAACGATCTGCCGCTTTCCATGGTCCTGTCGTGGTATGAGCAGAAGGCCGTCTGCATTCTGCTGACGCTCCTGCACCTCGGCATCCGGAATATCCGCCTCGGCCCGACGCTCCCGGCCTTCCTGTCGCCCAATGTGCTGCAGTACCTCGTGGAGCACTATGCCATCGCACCCATCACCATCCCGGAGGCGGACCTTGCCGCTCTTCTGGGCTGATCAGCTCAAAAAATGGAGCACCCGCGTCATGCAGGTGCTCCAATTCTTTGCAGAATCATTGCAGGCTCTCAAAATCCCACTTCCGCCGCCGGTTATTACGCAGCAGCCGCAGGCGGCTCGCCTCCTCGTGCGCATAGCCGTCGCCGAGGGCAGCAGCCTGATCGTACAGCGCAATGGCCCGGTCCAGATCGCACGGGACGCCGCAGCCCGCCTCATAGCATTCCGCAAGGCAGCTCAGTGCCTGCACGTCGCCCTGCTCCGCTGCGCGCGTATAAAGCTCCGCGGCACGCGCCCGGTCCTGCTCCACACCGTTCCCGGTAAAGTACAGGTTTCCGAGGGCGCACTGGGCCTGTGCATCCTCCTGCTCCGCCGCCAGCGCATACAGCTCGACCGCCCGGGCCATGTTCCGTTCCAGTCCGATGCCGTGCTCATAGCAGAGTCCCAGCTCATACTGTGCAGGCGGAAAGCCGAGGGCGGCACTGTCCCGAAACAGCTCAGCCGCAGTCCGCTCATCCTGCTTTGTTCCCTTGCCGATCACATAGCACGCACCGAGAAAGCAGCGGCCCGCCGCATTCTCCGGCGAGGTCCGGCTGAGCCAGTAGAATGCGGCATCCGGGTCTTCCGGGACGCCGTTTGTGCCATAAAAATAGTTGATGCCAAGCTCCGTGATGGCGGCTTCATTGCCGTTCTCCGCAGCCTGAAGGCAGGCATCGAGCCGGGCCTGCTTCTGCTGCGCAAGGCGCACCAGCTCCGGCGAGAGCGATACGGCAGAGACGTTCCATTCCTCATTCTGCATGGGGGATCTCCTCCTCACAGCGCGCGAGCAGCTCCTGCAGCTTTTTGGCAACGGTCTCCACCACGCAGTAGCACGGGTCCTCATAGCCGTCGATCTCCAGCCCGCGCAGCTCATCGCACCAGAGCGTTTCAAACTGCCCGAATACGTTCGTCAGTTCCTCCACGAGCGCGGGGCCATCCGGATTGTCGCTGTTCCACGCGCCATCCGGCGTGGTCATCAGTCCGAGGATCGCCGTTCCGGCCGTCAGTGCGCCGCAGCAGGACAGGCCGGTCTGCATCCCGCTTCCCAGCAGCGTGAACAGCTTCCGCGCCTGCTCCGGCAAATGCAGATGATAATATTCTTCACAGCCCAGCAGGATGGATTCTGCGCAGCTGTAGTTCGTTCCGATATGATAGCGATTGACGATTTCGTATAATTCCATGCTGTCTCCTGACCGCAAGTTCCCCCGGAGCCGAAGCTCCGGGGGTTCATTTGTAATGTTAACGATAGAGATAAGAATAGCTGTCGCGGATCGTGCGCACGAGCAGGGCTGCATCGGCGGGCAGCTCGTCCGGATCACCGACGGTCTCCGTCGTCAGGCGTGCGCGGACCTTGCCATCCGGAAGGAAGCAGAAGCCGAAGTTCTTGGAATCGTCCATGTCCTCCGTCGTCTGGAACAGCGTCAGCTTATCCTTGCACGGCTCGGAGGAGTACGGACAGAAGGCCGTGCAGTTGCCGCACTCGTTGCACATTTTGTCGACGTGCACGATCTCCGTGCGGCCGTCCGGCAGACGGACGGCGACGTTGGCGCGGTTCGGGCAGACGTCCACGCAGTTCTGGCAGACGGTGTCGCAGCTCAGGCAGCGCTCGCCCTCGCAGCAGACCTTGCCCGGTGCGCGCAGGACGCCCTTTCGGGCGATTGCCTCGGCCTCCGTAGGATGGGCCTCCGCCGGGATGTCATAGGTGTGCGGCGCGCCGATGACGGCCTCCGCAAAGCGGGCTGCGTCTGCGATGCCTTCCACGACCGTAGCCGGGCCGCGCAGCGCATCACCGGCAGCATAGACGCCGGGAACGTTCGTGCAGAAGGCAGGACGGCCCTTCGAGCTGAGCGTGATGCCGTTGTCCGTAAACACCTGCTCCTCGACCTGCTCGCCGACGGCGGAGATTACGAGGTCGCACGGCAGCTCGACCGTTTCGCCGGTCGGGACCGGGCTGCGGCGTCCGGAGGCATCCGGCTCGCCGAGGCGCATCTTCTCGCACGTCAGGACGCCGTTCTCCTGTTTGACGGGCGCAGCCAGCTCGAGGAAGTCCACGCCATCCTGCATGGCAAGCTCCAGCTCCTGCGCATCGGCAGGCATGAAGCGGCGCGTTCTGCGGTAGACGAGCGTCACGGACGCCGCGCCGCCGCGCTTTGCCACGCGGGCAGCATCCATGGCGGTGTTGCCGCCGCCGACGACGGCGACATGGCCGAGCGGCTCGTTCGCACCGGCCTTGCGCTCCTGCATCCAGCCGATGACGCCGCGGACGTTGCCGGGGATGTTCAGCTTGCCGGGCTTCCATGCGCCGGTGGCATAGAGAATGTGGGTATAGCCCAGCTTGTGCAGCTCTTCCACGGAGGGAGCCTCGGTATTCAGGCGGACCTCCGCGCCGTAGGCCTGCATAAGGTCGATATCGCGGTCAATTGCCTCGTCCGAGATGCGGAACGCCGGGATGACATGGCGGACGATGCCGCCGAGCTTGCCGGTGCGCTCGAAGATGGTGCAGGCCACGCCTGCACGGCCGAGGAAGTAGGCCGCAGCAATGCCGGTCGGGCCGCCGCCGATGATGGCAGCGCGCTTGCCGGGAACGGGAGCCGGGCGGACGACGGATGCCATTCTGGCATCGATGCCCTTCTCGGCCGCCAGCAGCTTGGCCGCGCGGATCTGGACGGGATCCTCATAGAAATTGCGGGTGCACTTGCCCATGCAGCGGTGCGCGCAGATCGTGCCGGTGATGAACGGCAGAGCGTTGCGCTCCGTGATAAGGGCCAGCGCCTCGTTATACAGGCCCTTGCGGCACAGCTCGAGATACTCGGGGATGTCCTGTGCGATGGGGCAGCCGCCGCGGCAGGGGGCGGAGTAGCAATCGAACCAGGGCACCTTTTCCTCGGACTTGCGCGTGGGCAGCGGCTTGACGGGCTTGCAGTGGTGCGGGTCCGTGCGGCAGGCGGCGGACAGGGCCGCAATGGCCTCGGTGTCCGTGCCGTCGAACGGGCGGAACGGCATGCCGGCCGTCTTTTCGGCCATCTGGGTCAGGCGGTTGTAGCCGCCCGGCTTCAGGATCGTCGTGGCGACGGTGATGGGCCAGATCCCGGCCGCCAGCAGCTTGTCGCAGTTGAAGAAGTCTGCGCCGCCTGCGAACGAGATCTTCATCTTACCGCCGAACTGCGCGGAGATGCGGCGGCACATTTCGATGGTCAGCGGGAACAGGGAGCGGCCGGACATGTACATCTCGTCGTTCGGCAGCTCGCCGCGCGTCGTGTCGACCAGGAACGTATTCGACAGCTTCAGGCCGAACTGCAGCTTCTCGTGGTCCGCCAGCGCCTGCAGACGCTCAAACATCGGGACGGCGTCCTTCCACTGCAGATCCTCATTAAAATGGTGATCGTCGAAGACGATGTAGTCATAGCCCATTGAATCGAGGATCGTGCGAGCGTCGTGATAGCCGAGGATCGTCGGATTGCACTTGACGAACGTGTGCACATGCTTCTCGGTCAGCAGGTAGGACGCGATACGCTCGATCTCATCGGGCGGGCAGCCGTGCAGCGTCGAAAGCGTGACGCTGTGGGAGACCTGCGGCGAGATAGAGGCGATGAACGCCGCCTCCTCCGGGAACAGCTCCGTCAGGACCTTGCGGCACTCGGCAAACACCGGCAGCTGCGAGGCATCCTTCATGGATTCGATGTAGTGGTCGATCTTCGGGCCACGGATTCCCTCGAGGTCATAGCCGACGGACATGTTGAACACAAAGCCGTCCGGGTCGCCGTAATGCCAGACCTTCGCCATGATCTTCAGGGCGAACCACGCCTTGACATACTCGTCGAGCGCCTGCACGACCTCCAGCTCCGTGGACCACTCCTGGTTGTAGCCCTCGTCGTCCGCAAAGATGCAGGGACGCGGCACACAGGCGGCAAGCTCCGCGCCGTCCATCTTCTGAACGGTCTTGACCTCGAAGAAGCGCGCGCCTGCGACGTAGGCGGCGATGATATTCTGCGCCAGCTGGCTGTTCGGGCCTGCAGCGGGGCCGAACGGGCTTTCGATCTTCTCGCCGAAGATGGGAAGCGTCTTGGCCGGGTCGGCGATCCAGCGCTTATGCACGCCGAAGACCTCGCCGGTCTTCTCCCGCTCTGCGAGGATCCAGTTCATCAGACTGCGGAACGGAATGGGATACATTTTCTCAGACATGGGATCATCCTCCTGTGATGCTTGTTGCGGCGCCGCGCGCGCCCCGGGTAAGACGGACGCGGCGCAGGATCATATTTGGCAGAATATGACAGAAAGTTATTGTTAATTACTTAGTTGTTATTCCCTGTCAGGGCAGCACCGCACAATTCAGACGATGCAATGTGCGGGAGAGAAGCCTTAGTAGGTGCAGTCGTTCAGCGCGCCCCAGAGCTTCTTGGACTCCTCGAGGATGTGCGCATTGACAGCTTCTTCGTCGATACCGATGAGCTCGCGGTCCTTCATAAGGAGCTTGCCGTTGGCGATCGTCGTCTGGCACTGGCGGCCGGTCATGCCGAAGATCATATGGCCGTCGATGTTCGCATCGGAGAACGGGGTGTATGGCTTGTAGTCCATGACGATGACGTCCGCCGCCGCGCCCGGCTCCAGCACGCCGAGGGGCGCGTCAAAGTAGCGCGCGCCGATCTTCGCGTTGTTCTTGAAGAGCATGTCCGTGACCTCGCACCACGCGACATTCGGTGCGCAGGCATTGCTCCGCTGCGAGCAGAGGGCTACCTTCAGAGACTCGAGCATATCATTCGTGTAGGCATCCGTGCCCATGCCGAGGAGGATGCCCGCCTTGGACAGCGGCAGCACCGGGCAGATGCCGACGGCGTTGCCCATGTTGGACTCCGGATTGTTCACGACCATGGTGTCGGTATTCTTAATAAGCTCGATCTCCGCCGTATTGACATGGATGCAGTGGCCAAGGATCGTCTTCGGGCCGAGGATGCCGTGGTCCTGCAGGCGCTGCACAGGGCGGCGGCCATAGTTCTGCAGGCTGTCGTAGACATCGTTCATGCCTTCGGAAACGTGGATGTGATAGCCGGTGCGGCCGTTGTTCGCTTCAACCATGCGGTCAAAGGTCTTGTCGGAGATGGTGAACAGGGCATGGCCGCCGAACATGGCCTTCAGCATGTCGCTGGGATTCTGCTCACAGTAGTCGATGAAGTCCTTGTTCTCCTGGACGGACTGGAGGGATTTCTCCTCCCCGTCCCGGTCGCTGACCTCGTAGCACAGGCACGCCCGCATACCGTATTCCTTGGTGACCTCGGCGATCTTCATCAGTGAGCCGGGGATTTCGCAGAAGCTGGCGTGGTGGTCGAAGATGGTGGTGACGCCCTGCTTGATGGAGTCGATCACCAGCGCCTGGGCGCTGGCCCTGGTGGCCTCCAGGTCCAGGTTCCGGTCAATGTACCACCACTGGCCGTCCAGCACCTCGTAGAAACTGGTGGGGTTGTACCCGTCGATGGAGAGGCCCCGGGCCAGGGCGGAGTAGATGTGGGTGTGGGCGTTGATGAGCCCCGGCATGATGACGCCGCCCCGGGCGTCCACGAACTCCGCCTGGGGGTACTTGGCCTTCAGAGCGGCGGTGGCGCCCACCTCCACGATCTTTCCCCCGTCGGTGACCACGCCGCCGTCCGGCAGATAGCCCACGCCCTCCGGGTCCCGGGTGATGACCTTGCCGTTTGCCAGTAAAATCATAAAAAGACCTCCTTTTGTCCCTGTGGATGGCTTCGGTAAAAAGAAAAGGCGCTTCAAACCGTCCTTGGTTTGAAACACCTATCAAAAAACCGGAATGATAGGTGTCAGCCCGTGCGCGCAGCACTACGTTGCAGCTATCATTCTTCCCTTGTACTTGTATTTTACCGGACAATCCGCTAAAATGCAAGCAGGGAAGCTCAAAAATTTTTTGGTGGATTTTGTGTAGTTTGACAGAGAACAGCGGAACCAATTCCCGGTGGTTCCGTCTATACCAATAGAGAGACAGGCAAAGACCGTACAGAAGGAAAGGGGATATGGAGATGAAGCGGCTTTGGATCTGCCTGCTGGCGCTGTTGGTGCTGGCGGGCTGCGGAGGCAATCCTACGGATGTGGGAGTGACCCTGGTGGTCCCCCAGTCCGCAGGGTCCTATAGTCTCAATATGGAGACCGAGTGGATGGAGTACGATCCCTCCGTGGACTCGATCTGGTGCATCTTGTCCTATGAGGGGGAGGGAGAGCCCCTGGAATTTGGGGCGGAGTACCGGCTGGAAGTCCAGACGGACAGCGGCTGGGAGCAGGTGCCCTGGAAAAACGAGGCGTGGGAGGACATCCTGTACACTCTGCCGGCGGGGGAGTCCTGGGCGTTCCCCTGTGTGCTGTCCCTGTTCGACTATGACTTCACCGAGGGCACCTACCGGGTGGTGAAGGACCTGGAGGTCCTGCCCGGTGAGGCGGAGCCCCTGCCCTGCTGGGCGGAGTTTACGCTAAGAAAGGGTGCCGCTGTCTCGGCGGAGGCCCCCTACGGCTTCGGCCCCATGGAGGAGGTGCCGGAGTACGGCGACCCGGCGGAGCTGGCCGCCTCCGGCGCGGTGGTGTTCACCGAGGCGGGGACGGAGAACGCGGACGCGGCGAGACCTTCCTGGACAAGGTGTCCCTGGGCATCCCCTGCCAGCTGCGGACGCTCCAGAGCTACTACGAGAGCTGGCCCATGCTGATCGACGTGATCTATGAAAACGGCAGCTTCCTCTGGCGGATGCGCACCGGCGGGGAGATCACGGAGAAGCGGTTCTCCTACATTGTCACCGACGGGGCGGATGTGTACCTCTCCAACGGCGCCGACTGGACGGCCACGGAAGCATACGACAGTGACCGGGCCTTTCTGGTGCCCTCTGGTTCCGGGAGCGGCCTGCTGTCCGTGGCCCAGGAGCTGATGGGAGGCCAGACCACGGGAAATACTGCCTGGTACCGGGTTTGGACCCAGGACGGCGGCAAGAGCGCGTTTCTGACACGGACGCCCACGGAGTTCGGCGTGGAGGGATCGGACAGCGGCAGCCTGTACGACCTGGGGGACTGGTATGACAGCGCGCCGTCCATCACCGGCCTTGCCTGGCAGGCGGACGGCACCCTGCGCCTGACCTGCGAGACGGCGGAGGGCGGCACGGTGTGCTATGACTTCGACCCGGAGAGCGGGTACCTGACAGAGGCCCTCTGCGGCCTCCCGACGGCGAATTGAAAGCGCGGAGGGGCATTTTGCCCCTCCGTCTCTGATTTTGACGCAAAAACTTGAATTTTGCCATTGACAACCCTGTAAAGGTTCTGATATTCTAGTCGGGCTGACAAGTGCAGAGAGACTGCGTATCCCCAACAATGACAGAAGGAGAGGAATTTGTACATGCTGGGAGAGATGATCGTCGCCCTGAGCAACTTTATGTATACCTATCTGCTGGTGATCCTGCTGGTGCTTCTGGCGGCTTTCCTGATCCTGCGCTTTACGGGCGTGGGCGGGCTGGATTCCGCCAGCTTCGAGACCCAGCGCAACGCCAAAATCCGCAGCGAGATGCAGCACGCCCTTTCCAGTGTCAACAATCTGAGCCGTCTGGGCGCTACCAGCACATCCAGCGTGCTGGCGCGGGTACGGCAGTACGTCCACGGCATCGAAGTGGTCAACGATCTGAACGTCAGCATGTACGGCGAGGTCGGACGGCTCTACGACGTCAGCACCTTCGACAACATCTACGCCATCATCGACAACTACGATTCCTGTCTGGCCAGCGGGCAGAAGGTCAACGATGCGCTCAGCAAGCTCACCGACGCGATCAACCAGCTCAACACCCTGACCAATGCCGTTCTGAACAACACCTCCGCCGCCGATACGGCTGCGGAATAACAAACAAGCCGTTTGAAAAA
>ERZ827528.4263-NODE-4263-length-10740-cov-8.034441_pt1 | contig 10740 bp, 10 predicted proteins | sample MGYA00519768_ERZ827528 | MGnify/ENA primary metagenome ERZ827528 (study PRJEB31778, sample SAMEA3449343) | human gut metagenome | biome: human gut; feature: human-associated habitat; material: faeces | place: United Kingdom | collected 2010/2012 ...
CATGCTGCGTCTCCCCGATGCGCGTGGGCAAGCAGATGCAGTTCTTCGCCGCCCGTGTGAACTCCGCCAAGGCCCTGCTGTACGCCATCAACGGCGGACGTGACGAGATGACCGGCATGCAGGTCATCGACAAGGGCGTCATCGACCCGATCAAGCCGGAAGCCGATGGCACGCTGGATTACGAGAAGGTCAAGGCCAACTACGAGAAGGCCCTCGAATGGCTGTCCGAGACCTATGTGATGGCTCTGAACATCATCCATTACATGCATGATAAGTACGCTTACGAGTCCATCGAGATGGCTCTGCACGACAAGGAAGTGTACCGCACCCTCGGCTGCGGCATGTCCGGCCTGTCGATCGCGGCCGACTCCCTGTCCGCCTGCAAGTACGCCAAGGTCTACCCGATCTACAACAAGGACGCCAAGACCACGCCGGGCCACGAGAACGAGTACGTCGAAGGCGCCGATGACGATCTGATCGTCGGCTACCGCACCGAAGGCGACTTCCCGCTGTACGGCAACGATGATGACCGTGCCGACGACATCGCCAAGTGGGTCGTCTCCACCGTCATGGGCCAGGTCAAGCGTCTGCCGGTGTACCGCGACGCCGTCCCGACCCAGTCCATCCTGACCATCACCTCCAACGTGGAATACGGCAAGGCCACCGGCGCCTTCCCGTCCGGCCACAAGAAGGGCACCCCGTACGCTCCGGGCGCCAACCCGGAGAACGGCATGGACTCCCACGGCATGCTGCCGTCCATGTTCTCCGTCGGCAAGATCGACTACAACGACGCTCTTGACGGCATCTCGCTGACCAACACCATCACCCCTGATGGTCTGGGCCGCGACGAGGAAGAGCGTATCGGCAACCTCGTTGGCATCCTGGACGCCGGCAATGGCCACGGCCTGTACCACGCCAACATCAACGTGCTGCGCAAGGAGCAGCTCGAGGATGCCGTCGAGCATCCGGAGAAGTACCCGCACCTGACCGTGCGCGTCTCCGGCTACGCGGTGAACTTCGTCAAGCTCACCAAGGAGCAGCAGCTCGATGTGATCAGCCGTACCTTCCACCAGGGTGCAGTGGTCGACTGATTCGTTGGCTGGCATAATAGCCGATGACGCCGCTCAGCGGCGATAGCGAGGGGCGGAGCTGGATGAGTTCCGCCCCTCTGCTTGTGATACGTACAAACCCATCCAAGGATGACCAAGGAGCGCAACGATGCCCGAAACCTCGCAATTCCGCAGTACCACACGTCATATGCTTCGCGAATCGAAGGAATATGCGTCCCAAACCCTGATGGGAGGCCTTTCCGGATTCGAATCGCCGATCGGCCTCGATAGAAGGGACAGGCTGCACGCGTTGAAGACCGGTGACATCGGCTTCGTGCACTCATGGGACATCAACACGTCCGTGGACGGTCCGGGCACGCGCATGACGGTGTTCATGAGTGGCTGCCCGCTGCGCTGCCAATACTGCCAGAATCCCGACACGTGGAAGATGCGTGACGGCAAGCCGGTGTATTTGGAGGCGATGATCAAGAAGATCGACCGTTACGCCGACCTGTTCAAGGCGACCGGCGGCGGCATCACGTTCTCCGGCGGCGAGTCGATGATGCAGCCGGCATTCGTCTCTCGCGTATTCCATGCGGCCAAGCAGATGGGCGTGCATACCTGCCTCGATACCTCCGGCTTTCTGAACACGAATTACACGGACGAGATGCTTGACGATATCGATCTGTGTCTGCTGGATGTCAAATCCGGTGACGAGGAGACCTACCACAAGGTGACAGGCGGCGTATTGCAGCCGACCATCGACTTCGGGCAGCGCCTGGCCAGGGCCGGCAAGAAGATCTGGGTGCGTTTCGTACTGGTTCCGGGGCTCACCTCCAGCGAGGAGAACGTCGAGAACGTGGCAAGGATCTGCGAGAGCTTCGGAGACGCGGTGGAGCATATCGACGTGCTGCCGTTCCATCAGCTTGGCCGGCCGAAATGGCATGAGCTGCGCATCGACTACCCGTTGGAGAACCAGAAGGGGCCGAACGAGGCCATGCGCAAGCGTGTGGCCGACCAGTTCAAGGCGCACGGCTTCGTCGTATACTAATCGTTTTGCCCGGTTCTGCGGGAGCCGTTCGCGCCGCCAGCCGCATAGCGGTAGGCGCTGGCGCGAACGGCGTGCAGCTACTGCCTTTTGCCGGTCGCGTCACGACAAAAAACAATGCGACCGCGCGTCAATCCGCGCCGAACGGCGTTCCGGCACGTAGCCTAGAAGCATGGCCGAGATTTTCTCTTTTCCTGAGGGGATCGCTCCGCGGGCTCAGGATTCGCAAGCGCATCTGCCGCCTCGCCCACAAGGCGTGCCGGATGAGGTCTGGCGCGCTGTGGAATCCGTCCGCGCCATGCGCACTGTGCCCGGCGTCCATTATCGAGAAATCCCCGTTCCCTCCACTCTGGCCGATTACGGCATCGGCGTCGCGCTTGGCATCGAGGCCAGCGACGCGTATTCCCATCGTCACCGTCAGCAGGCAAATGGCTGGATCATGCTGTTGTACGGTCGAAGGTTCTACGAGGAATGGAACAGCAGGTGGCGATGCGTGTGCTTTGCGCAGCTGCCCCTCGAATCCAGCGAAAACGACGGTCTTGCACCATCCATGTATTGGGAGGATATGTGCGAGTATCTGGGCGATGTGGTGCCGGACAGCGTCGGCGGCACGGTGAGCATCACGCAGAACACGGCGTTTGGTTCGCAGGGTGCTGATACGTTTGCAGGCTGTGAGATACGTGTCTCCTACACGCCGGCGATCCCACCCGCATGCGGATTCGACCCCGGTGCCTGTGTGGAGACATGGGCCGAATTTCTAAAATCCACCGTTCGCGGTGAAGGAGAATCACGCGTTGAGCGAAATTATGCATGAGCCACGGTTGCAGTCCGAACCACGCGGGGGAGTGCCCGATGTGATCGACACCGTGGAAGGGTTCAACGACGCATGCGATGAGCTTGCCGCGGCATCCGGGTCCTTGGCGGCCGACGCCGAACGGGCTTCGGGATTCCGCTATGGGCATGAGGATTGGCTGGTGCAGTTCAAACGCGAGGGGGCGGGAATCTTCCTGTTCGACCCGATCGCGTTGACTGCCTCCGGAGCCGATTGGGGCAGGTTCAACCGTGCGGTGGGCGATGCGACGTGGATTATTCACGACGCCATGATGGACCTTCCGGGCTTTGCGCAAATCGGCATGACACCGCAACGCCTGTTCGACACCGAAATGGCGGCACGCATGCTCGGGCTGAGCCGTTTCGGCCTGGCGGCCGTCACCGAACGGTATCTGGGCATCACGCTCGCCAAAGAGCATTCCGCAGCCGACTGGTCGTACAGGCCGCTGCCGCGTGACTGGCGCAACTATGCGGCATTGGATGTGGAACTGCTCATCGAATTGGAGCGTAAGATGCGGGCCGATCTGAAGGCCAGCGGCAAGGAAGAATGGGCCGAGGAGGAGTTCCGCCATATCCTCACCGAAGGCACATCGGGCAAACCCCGCCATGTGCACCCCGTGCCCTGGCTGCGGATCTCGCGTATCACCATGCTCAAAGGCGACCGCAGGGCGCTTGCCGTGGCACGAGCGCTCTGGACCAAGAGGGATGAGCTCGCCAGCCAGCACGACATCGCGCCGACGCTGCTGCTATCCGACCAGGCGATTATCGAGGCGGCGTTGAAGAAGCCGCATAACGCCCGGGAATTCCGTGCCATTCGCTCGTTGAACGAGCGTGTACGTATTCAGACCGGCGGTGAGCAGGACAAGATGTTCGAACGGTATGCGCCGATTCAACGCGCGATCAAGCCGTCCGTATGGAAACACGAGATTCAGGAGGCGCTCGCCTTGCCGGAATCCGAACTGCCTGTGATGCCGTCATCGCCCGACAAGGACGGTGCCGAAGCGAATGCGCCCAAATCGATGCGCGTATGGTCCACGCGCCACCCGAAACGCGCGGAGACCCTGAAAAAGGCCAGACGCGCCTTGAACCAGATCGCCGAAGACACGTCAACTCCCGCCGACGTGCTTCTCAAACCGCAGATTCTCAAGAATCTATGCTGGACGGATAATCCGGAACGGCGTGACGTTGCCGAGTTCCTTACCAGGCAGGGCGCGCGCGACTGGCAGGTGCGGCTTATCGCAGCGTCCTTAAGCCACGCTATAGTATGAGAGTTGTGCCTAACGGCAAAAAAGAACAAACACGACTTTGCAGGAGCGTTTAGCGTGAAGATCAGCGTTCGTAACCTCGAACCCACCAAGGTAAAGCTCACCATTACCGTCGACCAGGAAGAGTTCGACCCGTATCTGGATGAAGCCCGTAAGAACATCGCCAAGGAAGTGAACATCCCCGGTTTCCGTAAGGGTCATGTTCCCGGCAAGCTCGTCGAGCAGCGTTTCGGCTTTGGTGCCGTCGCTGGCGAGGCTGTCAACGGCGCCGTTCCGGAGCTGTACTCCAAGGCCCTGGAAGAGAAGAAGATCCGCCCGATGGCCGAGCCGGAGTTCGATGTCGTCGACATTCCGGAATCCGCCAAGGACGAGAAGAAGCTGAAGTTCACCGCCACCGTCGAGCGTCGCCCTGAGTTCGACCTGCCGGAGATCGAAGGCATGGAGATCGCCATCGCCGCTCCGGAAATCAAGGACGAGGACGTCGACAAGCGCCTTGAGGCTCTGCGTCAGCGCTTCGGCACTCTGGTGAGCGTCGATCGCCCGGCCGCCAAGGGCGACTTCGCCAACATCGACCTGAACGCCGAGATCGACGGCGAATCCGTCGACTCCCAGGAAGGCGTGAGCTACGAGCTCGGTTCCAACACCATGCTTGACGGCCTGGATGAGGCTCTTGATGGCCTGTCCGCCGGCGAGGAGACCACCTTCGAAGGCACCCTGGAAGCGGGCGAGCACGAGGGTCAGAAGGCTCAGATCAAGGTCAAGGTCAACTCCGTCAAGGCTGAGGAGCTGCCGGAGCTCGACGACGAGTTCGCTCAGGAAGCCTCCGAGTTCGACACCCTGGACGAGCTCAAGGCCGACATCCGCAAGGCCGCCGCTCAGGACGCCAAGGGTCGCCAGGCCACTGAGGCTCGCGACGCCTTCATCGCCAAGCTCGAAGAGGGCCTGGAGATTCCGGTGCCGAAGGGTGTGAAGGCCAACATGATTGAGCAGCAGCTCAAGAACGTGACCGCCGATCCGAAGAAGGCCACCAAGGAGCAGAAGGCCGAGGCCGAGGAAGCCGTCGAGAAGGAACTGCGCGACCAGATGGTGCTCGATGCTCTGGCTGAGAAGCTGGACGTGCAGGTCTCTCAGGCCGACGTGTTCAACTTCCTCGCTTCCATCGCCCAGCAGTACGGCATGGATCCGAACGCCTTCATTCAGGCTATCATGCGCAACGGCCAGCTCGGCTCCGCAGTGCAGGAAGTCGGCCGTTCCAAGGGCCTGCTTGCCGGCATGCGTGCCGTGACCTTCAAGTCCGAGGGCGAAACCCTGGACCTGAGCGCCTTCCTCGGCGAAGCCGCTGAAGATGAAGAAGCCGAGAGCGTTGAAGCTGCTTCCGCAGCTGCCGCTGTGGCTGACGAACTCGCTTCCGAAGAGTGAGCTTCTCTTAATGCCTGACTCGTTAGAGTCATCTTTCTAGGGCGCTGAGGGGTGGAATCCAGTATGGACTCCACCCCTCAATTTATTCCGTATTCGGATCCTTAACCAGAGCAAAGAGATTGCCGAAACGTGAGCTACAGCAGGAATTTGATTTCGGCGAAAAACTCACGAACCATATTGTTGACGAGCATATCCGGGGGAGAGCCGGCCGCAATGCCTTGGGCGTTGTCTAAGCCATATTTGTCGGCAATCTGCAACGCGCGAAACATGTGGAAATTATTGGTGATCACGCCTATGGAAGCATTATCGTCGTTGATCATCTTCTTGCTGTTGACGATGTTTTCCTCGGTGGTTTTTGAATCCGGCTCCTCAAGAATGCGCTGTTCGGCAATACCATGTTCCTTAAGATAGTCAGCCATGCCTTGGGCTTCGGGGAACGGTTCATTCGGTCCTTTTCCGCCGGAAACGATGCAGATGGTATTCGGATTCTCATCTAAATATTCGATGGCCTTGTCGAGACGGTAGCGAAGTACAAGGCTTGGGCCGGACTTACGCACCTGGGCGCCGAGCACCACCACATAATCAAGATCCGGTTTGCCTTGCGCATGCATTTTACTGACGATGCAACTTTCCACTGTGCCGAACGCGACCAGACCAATACACGCGACCGCAATCAATATGCCTCTGACCAGTCTTGGCAATATCGTCCACCACCGGAAGAGCAGACCGAATCCGAGTATCGCGAATAAAACTGCGAACGCTAGCCAAACAATCCAGAAACTCGTGCCGGAATGCGTATTGCGCACGGCGAAAGCGTAACATGCGCATGCCACGGCAAGTACTAAGCATAGAGTGCCTGTGATTCGTCTAATCAACGTTGCCATGATGAACCTCTCATTCATTGCGTGTCGCACGCAATCCTGTCTCATCCTAAGCGCGTGACCCCTAGACTCCCAAGCGTCGCACGCCAATGCCAACAAATCCTGCGCATTCCTGCTATTGCAATACTATGTGCATTATGCCATCCATGAACGGAGCTTTGGCATGGCTGCGGCTAGGATGGGTGAGCATGACTTCAGAAACGATTATGCTTCGGACGATGCGTCGCACGGATTTTCCTGCGCTTGAAGAGCTTGTTCGACAGGCTTGGTATGCGGATGATGAGTCGGATAATAACGGGAATGTTCCGAACGATGGGCGCGAGTTGCGTGAGTACAAGCTGCGCAAGGCGATTCGTCTGCGCAATATGCACCGACTTGCGGCAATCGACATGCATGATTTTCTTTCTCGCACCACCGAGGCTACGGTCGCTGAACGTGATGGTCGGGTGCTTGGCGTGGTATTGGGATCGTTGAGGTCCCGTGTCACCACAGCGCAGAGGATACGTCATGCTATTACGCGAAATTGCTTGGCGTTGCCCTTGTTGGCAAGCAAGGATGGTCGTCGAGGACTTGCCGATCAGATTGCGATTTTGCAGGCCGATGAAGTGTTGAAGCGAGATGCTGGCAAAAGCTATCAGGCTGAGGTAACGCTGTTCGTGGTTTCTCCGGAAGCGCGGGGCATGGGTGTCGGCCGTAAGCTGTTCAATCACATGCTTGACGTGTTTCGTGATGCTGGAATGAACGAGTATTTCCTCTTCACTGACACTACCTGCGATTACGGTTTTTATGATTACCGTGGTTTGACGCGTAAAGCGGAACGTACCATACGCAGGGATTCCTTTACTCAAGGTGGTTTGGAAGACGGTTCGCTTTCCTTCTTCCTGTACGAGGGGCGCTGCTGAACGTTTCTGCCCATCACTGTGAAAGGTGAGTGATTGAATCACTGAGTTCATTGGCTATCCGATTTGGTGGGGCGGAGCCGCATGGCTGGCCAATCACTTTGTGACTGACCGTGACTTCATCAGCAAGAAAGTCATTCTATTCGCCGCTTCTTCGTCATCACCGCTGGGCAGCAGCGGTTCTGACTTGACGACCATGGTCGGCACCGGTGATTGGCAGGAAGGACAACGGCTCTCGTCCAACGCCTCGGCCGGTGAAGTCTCCTCTTGGGTGGAGAGCCTCGACCTCTAACTCAGCATATATGGCAGATACTGCCCCGCGGAGTCAAGAGAAGCTAGTTTCGAGTGGTTTCCTTGAGTGTGGGAGCCAAAGTGCCGGCCAAGGCCTTCTCTCCTGGGCGGGAAAGCGGACCGACTAGCTCATGCGCGGTATACGGCTCTTCGAGATAGTCGGTGTCTAGACGCTTGAGCGTGCCGCCGATCTCGTGGTCGATGGCCCACTGATGGAAGTCTGGTGAGGCTTTGCCGAAGCTCATGCCGCCAAGGCATACTTTGGATACTTTGATGCCGGACCAGCCTAGCGGCGCGTACTTCATGTCGGTCATGATCAGATGGAGCTCCTTTGCCTGTTGGATGTGTGAAATGTTGCTTTCTATAGCACCGCTCGGTCCGCGAATGAACCTAATGCGTACCTCTTGCCTCTATTATACGTATATGCGTTTGCTGCATGGAAAAGCATGTTCGTCACTCGTTATACGTTGACACGGCATTTTCGTCGAGGTTCAATGAACGCGTATTGCAACGAAAGGACCATTATGGAAAATCCAAGCACATTCCCCATAGGAGAGCCGAACGACGGCTTTGCCCAGTATTTTGTAGGTCAAAGCTATCTCGCGTCGGTGCTCGACACTCCTGAATTTTCCATCCACAACGTCACCTTCGAGCCAGGATGCCGCAACAACTGGCACATACATCACGGCGGAGCCCAGGTGCTCATCGCAGTGGGTGGTCGAGGCTACTACCAGATCGAAGGTCAGGAACCCAAGGAACTCAAAGCTGGCGAAGCCGTGTGCATTCCTGCAGACACCAAGCACTGGCATGGTGCGGCTCCAGGCGAATCCTTCTCCCACCTGGCGTTCATGGTTCCGGCAGGAGACCCTGACGCGATGAGCAACGAATGGCTTGAACCGGTCGATGCGCAAGCGTACGAGTCCCTTGCCTGAACAGACGGGCGCATACATGTGATTCAGCCGGGTCAAGTCAGACCCGGCTGAATCTATTCGCCACTCACATGTGAAAGGCTTATCTCATGTCTGTCCTAAGGTGGGATAGGTGGGAATCGAGAATAATCACAAACTTATCGTCAATTCCTGCCGTTGACGCCATCCGAACAAGCGCAGTTTATGCGTGCAGCCAAAGGCGTGCCGCAAGAATTCGTAGGCGATCCGGCGCAGCGTGGCAACATGGCATGGACGGCCATCATCCTCGAAGAACTCAAAGCTCAAGTCACCGCCATCATCGGCAATGTTGATCCGGGAACATGCCGACAGTGTCCCAAACTCGAATGGTTGCAAACTTGGAGTGCCGGCGTCGACAAATACCAGCGACCCGGCATCCTACAGGCCGGATCCATGCTCAGGGTGGAATTCACTTTGATTGGTCGGCGCACCGGGATGCAAGCCAGGCGAGGATCTGCTGTTCGCTGACGGGCTTGAAATCCCATGCGTCGAGTCCCACGTTCACACTTCGCGGATCGGTGCCGTCGGGAACGTCCTGATGCGTATGGCCGTAGAGCAGCCAGCCTTCGGTGGTAGGTGCCATATCGGCGAACTCGTTCCAGTTGCTCGGCCAATCGCCGTGTTCTTCGGCCAATGCCGAGAGTCTGGAGAAGTGGCTCATGGCGATGCTTTGCTGCGTGGTCGCCACCGTTATTTTGCCGGATTCATCGAGAACGGGAAGTTCCATGTCGATTTCGTAGTAGTCATCGATGGTCTCGAACACGTCTTCGTATAGTATGTCATTGAATCGGAGGCGGAAGTTGCGGTCGTGGTTGCCGATGATCAGATGCAAATGCCGGCAGTTGATGCGGCGCAGACATTCAAGCGTGTGCTCGACGGTGCAACGGTAGGAGAGGTCGCCGAGAATCCACAGTTCGTCGTCGTGCCCGACGATCTCGTTGATATTGTCGATGATGGTGTTCTCGTGGCGTGCGATGTCGCAGATCGCTTTGAACGATGTCTGATTGTCGTGCACATATTGTTTGATCCACGCGTGTGCGGCGGCGCGGGTCTGCGTCTGCCAGATGTCGAGGTACTCAGCACGTAGCCTGCCATTGTTCAGGAACCCGCGCAGCGCGGTGACCAGTGGGTGGCCGAAATGCGTGTCCGAAGTGAAATAACGCATGTGATTCCTTACGATATGCGGTTGCTGGATGCTTTTATCAATGATAGAGCGCAACATCGCACGAATAGCTCTCCCCAAAATGCTTGTTGGCTTGTTTGTGGCACGTGTTGATGATGATCAGATGGAAGAGTCCCGCGAAACGACAAAAGAAGCTCGGCGCTTACGGCGTGACTCTCCGGCTTATTTCTTGCCCCACCCGAACTTGGGCAGTTTGATCTCCGGGAGCTGTTTCAATCCGTCTGCTATTCCTTCGCCAAACTGCTGCACTCCGTCGGCTATTTCGGCGCCTGCGTCCTGAGCGCCTTTCGCGATGGCGTCGCCCGCATTCTGCGCGATGTGCGCGGCCTGGTTTTCGGCGTCCTGCATTCCCTTGGCAACGGCGGCACCGGTGCCTTGAGAGCCCCTTTCAACACGGAAACTCTTCTAGGAACAGTGTAGTTCAGAAAAGGCGGGCATTGGTTGATTTATACATGCCTATGTGGCTTGGCAAAAAGGAAGAGACCCTGGATTTGAGCATTGCTAAGAGGCTTGGAAGCTGTTGCTGCTACTCGTAGCAGCAATGAGATAGAAAAGAGGCCCACTGCATTTCAGGACGTAAACGTAGCCTTGGATGGGCGCTGATATAAAAGGCTGTACATTTTTTGGCGATTGAACATGCCGCATGAGTGACAAAGTATGTAATCGAGATGTAGATGCATGAGAGTGCTGAGAGTGCGTAAAGGCGCGCGGACGCATTCTGACGAATTACTAACCTGGAAGCAGATCCTATCTGTTGAAAGCCTGTCGCGCTCGCGAAGAAAACATGGCTCATAGTGAATGCAGATTGAGCAGCGTGCAACTATTCAGGTGTTACCTACGAACGTATATACAGCGTCAATTGGCTTTATTATTATTGCCGTAGGCAAATTCAGCCGGATATCTCTGAGCATTCTTCGCAAGCTTATC
>ERZ827528.4266-NODE-4266-length-10737-cov-4.497192_pt1 | contig 10737 bp, 10 predicted proteins | sample MGYA00519768_ERZ827528 | MGnify/ENA primary metagenome ERZ827528 (study PRJEB31778, sample SAMEA3449343) | human gut metagenome | biome: human gut; feature: human-associated habitat; material: faeces | place: United Kingdom | collected 2010/2012 ...
ACGTGGAGCCCAAGACCCCGCTGGCCTTCATCATTCAGGCTGCCGACGCCATCAGTGCCGCCCGCCCGGGTGCCCGCCGCGAGAACGTGGAAAGCTACGTCAAGCGCCTTGAAAATCTGGAGGAGATCTCCTCCGGCTTCGAGGGCGTGGAGCAGGCCTTTGCCGTACAGGCAGGCCGCGAGGTACGCATTCTGGTCAAGCCCGATGTCATCAGCGACGATCAGGTCATTCTGCTGGCACGCGCTATCGCCAAAAAGATCGAGGATACGCTGGATTACCCCGGCCAGATCAAGGTCAACGTCATCCGCGAGAGCCGCGCTGTGGAGTACGCAAAATAAAGCCTTTTCCGCAGGCTGCCGTGTTTTTTGCACGGCAGCCTGTTTTTTTACGCCAAAATGATTGCATTTCCTGTTAAAAAAAGGTATCATGGATGCAGAAGAAAGCAAAAAGAACTGCGTCCGTGCGGACGCAGACCCGCAACGATCCCGGAACGGAAAGGAGCATCGTTCTATGAAAAACTGGAAGAAACTGCTGGCCTGCCTGCTGGTCGGCCTGATGGCACTGACCGTGTTCACCGCCTGCGATGCCAGCGTTGGCGCACCGATGGGGCCGAAGCGCTCCACTGCTGAAAGCGCAAAGGCGCTGTGCAATAGATTCAAGGTGAGCTACAGCGAGGAGCTGAGCGAAAAGGCTTACAACATTGCGAACTGGGTCGCAAAAGAGTCGCTGTCCTGCCGCCCCAACCCAGATAAGTCCGAGCTCTACCGCTTCGGTACTGCAAATAATGAGGCACGAGCATTTTTGAAAGAGGAAAACTATGCCACCGCGTTTGAAAGCCTGAGCATGGGGACTTTTGGTCCGAACAATTTTGTTCCGGGCTTCGATATCAAAACCGCCGAGTGGTCGTCGAAGGACGATTCCATCACCTTTGTTCTGCCGAAGGACGGCACTTACCCCGAAGCTATGACCAAGGCCGCAAAGGGCAAGACCAAACTGGGCGTTGCCTACGTGGTAGACAAAGGCGTAAGCTACGCCGTGGTTCTGTTTGGGTAATTACATTACAACAAAAAGCAGCCGCTGCACTTTCTCGTGCAGCGGCTGCTTTGTTTATGCTAGGTTATCAGCCCTTCAGGAAAGCCGGCAGGGGCTTGCCTTCCTTGAGCCACTGGTGATACTCGGCGGTGGCGGCAAATTCCACGTCACCGGCGGAGTTCAGGGCAGTTTCCACCGAGTCCTGCACCACGCCGATGATGAAGCCCACGCCCACCATCTGCATGGCGATGTCGTTGGAGATGCCAAACAGCGAGCAGGCCATGGGGATCAGCAGCAGGGAGCCGCCAGCCACGCCGGAAGCACCGCAGGCACCCAGAGCGCTCATGGCGCTCAGCACGATGGCGGCGGGCAAAGACACCTGAATGCCCAGCGTATTGGCCGCTGCCAGCGTCATGATGGTAATGGTGATGGCGGCACCGTCCATGTTGATGGTAGCGCCCAGCGGGATGGACACGGAGTACATATCCTTGTCCAGACCCAGCTTTTCACACAGGGACATATTCACAGGGATGTTGGCGGCAGAGCTGCGGGTGAAGAAAGCGGTCAGGCCGGACTCCTTCAGGCAGCGGAATACCAGCGGGTACGGGTTGCGGCGCAGGTAAACGAACATGATAAAGGGGGAAACGATCAGCGCCATGAACAGCATGGTGCCCACCAGCAGTGCCAGCAGCTTGCCGTACTGGGTAAAGATGGCAAGACCGTTGCCGGAAACGTTGGTGTACACCAGACCCATGATGCCGAAGGGTGCCAGATTGATGATCCAGCGCACGATCTGGGAAACGGCATCGGCGGTGTTGGCCAGAAAGACCTTGGTGCTCTCTGCGCCGATGTTCTTCATGGCAATGCCGAACATACAGGCCCAGAACAGGATGCCGATGTAGTTGCCGTTCATCAGGGCGCTGACGGGGTTGGCCACAAAGTTGGTCAGCAGGGTGCTCAGCACCTCGCCCAAGCCCTGCGGGATCACATCGGACTGTGCCGCATCGGCCAGCACCACCGTGACCGGGAACATAAAGCTGGTGACGGCCGCAATGGCTGCCGCCAGAAAGGTGGTGAGCATGTACAGCCAGATCACGGTGCCAAAGCGGCGGTCCAGCTTGGACGAGCCCTGTGCCAGTGCGCTTGCCACAATGACGAACACCAGCACCGGGGCAATGCCCTTCAGCGCACCGACGAACAGGCTGCCCAGCTCGCCGACCCAACCTGCGCCCGGCGCAACAAGCGCCAGCACCGAACCGACTGCCAGGCCGATCAGGATGCGCAGAATCAGGCTGGTCTGGTTGTATTTTGCTACAACCGCTTTCAAGGTTTTCATATCGTAACACTCCTCTTATACTGTACGCCAAGCACGTACAGCTTCCTGTTTCTTGTGCAAGAACAGTTGTCATTATAGCACATACGGCAAAAAAGAGGAAGTGTTTTCAGGCATTTTGACGTCTCAAATCACGTTTTTTGTAACCTTTTGCAAAATCACCTTGAAAACTGTACTTGAATAAAATACAGTTTTGCGGTTTTGACGAGGGAAACCCTCTCAGTCATCGCTGCGCGATGCCAGATTCCCCCACCCGTGAAAAAGGGGTTCTGAAAAGCCCGCAGGCTTTTCAGAACCCCAAATTTCAAATATTCTTCCGCTAAACATGGCTAGAGCGCAGCGGAAGCCATTCTAAATCGTCCCGTCTGCCCGGCAGCCTTTACTTCTTTTCCCGCAGCTGTTCCAGATAGCCATCGGCCTTGATGGCCTCTGGGGTGAAGGAGTTATTCTTCCACCAGTTCACAAGGGCGGCGGTCACGGTCAGGCCGGTGGTCACCAACTGTTCCACGGTGGCACTCTCGATGGGCAGCACAGGCTTGCCGCAGGCGCTCAGCACCTGATTGGTCAGTGCCAGCGCCAGCGCAGCCGTGCGCGCCAGCGTAGCAGCAGAAATTTTGCAATGGGTATCGTTCATAGGTTCAGTTCCTCTCTTTCTCTAAATCTGCGATGCGGTGGTTGGCCACCTTCATCTGTTCTTCTAAAATGGGTACGCGGCGGGCAAAGTTGTTATGCTCCCGCACCTCCCGGGTCAGTTCCTCCAGCTTTGTGTCGGTCACCGCCTGGCTTTTTCCGTTGGCGATCAGCACGCCGATCAGGGTCACCGCACCTGCGATGATGGCTGAGATGATGCTTGTCATCGCGTTCACCCCCTCCACCGGGCTTTGTCTGCCCGGGTATCCACGTGCACCCAGCCGGTGGCTCTGCCCGCCTTGACGGGGTAGTGTCCGATGCCGCCCCAGTCCGGCATCAGGCGCTCGGCGTAGGCAGCCACGTCCTCCACGCTCACGCCCTGTACCCGGATGTCTGCCGCCCGGCCCAGCAGGTGCTGGCTGCTCTTGGCACCGCCCACGGCCGCGTTGTGCGCCGCCGTCCGGTAGCCGCTGGTAATGGTCACCGCCTTGCCAAAGTGCTCCCGGATGCACTGGAGCAGCAGCACCAGCGCCTCGTCCACCATAACGGTGTCGCTGCCGTCTTTACAGCGCAGCTCCCGCACCTTAAAGTCCGGTGCAAGCAGCTTTGCCCCGTCCTTGGCAAGGCTGTACTTTCGGATCATCTCTCTGCCTCCTTTCCGCATCACAGTCCCCGCATCCAGTTCTCAATGATGGTGCTGCGGTACTCATGTGCCCGCAGACCCGGATGGCCGTTGTAGAGGGCAAGTTGAAAGGCATCGTTGCGCAGCTGCTTTGCCGTAGGGCTGGCATCCGCGCGTCCTGCGCTGTGTGCGGTCAGCAGCAGCGGGTGCTGCTCGTCGTTCAGGTCCAGTACCGGTACACCCCAGTAGGCACAGATCTCCTTCACCGTTGTCCGGTAGGCTGCACTCATCCATCCGTCCGCAAGGATCACGCCCAGCTTCGCGTAGGGGATGTTCTTCATCAGATACTCAAAAACGATATTGTACGCGCCCCACACCGTTGCGTTGGTGGTATCTGTTTTAGTGCCAAAAATGGCGGTCGGGTCAAAGCCCTGTGCTGTGTCCGGCTCACACTCATTCAGACCGAACATCAGGGTGATGTAGTCCGCATCCTTCGGTACGGCCTTGTACCGCTCCACCGAGAAGGGCGAAAGCCGCCCGGTGATATTGGTGAACACAGAGCCGCTCACAGCCTCGTTCACCAGCGTCATGTCGTTGCGCTTTGCGATCCACCACGGGTATGTTTTCCATGCTTTCAGCTTCTGGTCGTAAAAATCCGAGTTCGTGCCGGTGTTGCCGGCAGCATCCGTGTAGCCGGTCGCGTCGCCTGCGGTAAAGCTGTCTCCGCAGGCCACATATTTCTTCCCGTACAGCACGTTGCCGCTTGCTGTACCGAGGGGATCACCATGTACATCATAGATCATACCGTGCCCTCCTGAATGAACTTGTTGATCTTCGTATCGCTCAGCAGTCCTTTGTACACCTTACACTGGTACAGTGTGCCGTCCCAGCAGCGGGTCATCTCGCCGCCATTCGTGCCCGGAGCACCACCGATCAGCAGGCTCTCCGGTACGTCCGTAAGGGTATGTTTGGTTACCTTCCAGCCACTCAGCGTGCAGTGGGTGCTGCCGCCGCGATACTTCTGGCCGTCCAGCTGGATCACGTACCGTGTGCGCGTCTTGAGGTGCGCAACGCTGTCCGATAGCGTCACGTCGCAATAGTCGTAATAAGCAATACTGGTGGTGCCGTTGTTGGGGTTCAGATTGATGTTGATACCCGGCAGATTGAAGTTATCGCCGGTCTCGGTCATGCAGTGCACAAACACGATCCATGCTTTGTCGTTAAAGCTGTCGCTGGCCTTTGCATCCAGCAAAATGGTGTACTGCGGTGTCTCAGTACCCGCGTGCTCCAGCATCTTTACGCCGGTATCAATGCCCTTTGTCAGTGCCGTTTCACCGGGCAGATCGTAGAGCAGCTGCGCCGTCTCCACCTCTGCCACCGTCACCGTACAGCTTGCACTCTTGCCGCCTGCGGTGGCAGTCACGGTACAGCTGCCCGCTTTGATGCCCGTCACCACGCCGTTTGCCACCGTGACAAACCCGGCAGGTGCAACGCGCCACACCACTACATGGCTGGTGGCGTTTGCGGGCAGCACGGTAGCCGTCAGGGTCTTGCTTTCGCCCTCGTTCAGGGTCAGGGTGCTGCTGCTCAGGCTCACGCTCTGCACCGGAATATCCTGTGCACTTCTGCCCCACTCTACACGCAAGGCATTCAGGGTATCTTGTGCATCGCTGGTTTTGTAGGCTGCATTCTCAAACAGGTTCAGCAGCAGCTCTTTCGCAATTTCACTCACTCCCTCGCCCGGGTCGCCCTTATCGCCCTTCGGGCCTGCCGGACCCGCCGGGCCCGGGTCGCCTTTCTCGCCCTTTACCCCTGCGGCTGCCGCAATGCCCGCTTCCATGTGATTCAGGTGGGCAGCCGTCAGAGTCTGGCCGTCCACAAAATTCTGTTTTACGTAGCTCATATTAACTCCTTCCAAGGATCATTCTGCCCAGCACCGCAAGGCTCAGCCGGGCAGTCATCTTGTTTTCCGGCTTTTCCGGCTGTGGGGCGCTCCACAGCGCCGCCAAGCGGTCATAGGCGGCCATGGCTGCATCATTGCCCGCCGCCAGAAACCGCAGGATCGCCAGCAGTTCCCGCTTTTCCGCGGTGGTAATACCGCCGGTTCCCAGCAGCCTTACCAGCGCCTCCCACGCCGGGGTGTCCGGTGCAGGCATCGTGCCCTCTGCCGTGCCGCTGTTGGCGCATACCTTGCACCGCACATCGGCGCTTGTCACAGTACGGCTGCCGTCCGTACCCTCAAAGGTGATGCAGCCTGTGCCGGGCACTGCCGTCACCGCCGCCGGAACGGTCAGCACACCGTTTTCCACCAGCGTGGCCGCGCTTGCACCGGGGGTGTGCCAGTGGGCGCATACCGTCAGCCCCTTCCACTCGCCCCGCTGCTCAATGCGCAGCCGGTAGTTGCCCCGGTTGCCCGCGTAACCCAGCAGCAGCTGCCCGCCGGGCACTGCTGCCGCGCCGTTGCGCTCCAGCCGGATGGTCATCTCATTCATGCTGCACCCCACCCTTACACATACTGGTAGCCCTCTACGTTAAAGGGGTACTCAAAGCTGAGGCTCGAGTCCGTTCTCACAACGCCGATGCTCAGCACGCCGCTGTCTGCAAAGCTCATCCGCACAGGCGCTGCACCGCTGCACTTCACGCCGTTGCTGTAGTCATAGCCTGTGCCGCCCACCATGGCCACCGCCGTGCCACCCCGCACAATGCGGGTGCTGCCGTACTCCGCAGCAGCGGCGACCTGGTTCGTACCGTTTTCTGCCGTGGGTGCCACCATCCGCACCACAATGTAATCCACCGTCTCCGGCACAGTCAGGCTCGTTGCGGCCTTGCCCGCAGTGCCCGCACCGGTGTATACCAGCTTTCCGTCCATGTTCATCATCCTTTCCAGTCGTTTCAGTTTTTCGGCCAGACTAAAACCCAGCACTGTGTCAAGGTTTTCCGCTGTCACTTCCAGCGTGCCGTCCGCGCTCACGGTCAGCCCCCGCCCGGGCTTTACGCCGCCCAGCACGGCTGCGGTGGCACACGGCAGTGTGTAACCCGTGCTGAATTTCCGGTCTGCCTCCGCCTTGGAATAAAACCGGTCGTCCGCACCCAGCTGCAACAGTGCTGCCGTCTTTTCCTGCGCCGACCAGTCCGCCGCGCCAAAGGCGCTGGTCAGCGCCTTTTTTACACCGTAGGGCAGCAGCGCCGGGGTCAGGGGCGCGTAGGCCTCGGTCATGCGGTCCAGCTGTGCCGCCGTGGCAGGCACGGTAGTCAGGGTGGCATCTGCCCGCACCGCAACACCGTACTGCCCGTCTGCCCGCACCGCGCCGGGCGTTGACACCGTGGGCACGGTCTCGCTGCGCACATAGGGGCGCAGGTCCGGCAGCGGGGTGGTGTCGGTCTGTACCGCGCCGGTGGCGGTATCCACACTGAGGATGCGCACCACTTCGCCGGGCAAAGGCTGTGCCGGAAGCGGCACCGCTGCCACATCCTGTGCGTCCAAATGCACTGCGCCGCCCTTGCTGTTCACGCTCAGCACGGTGCCGTCCTTGGGCGCGTAGCTCTCGGCACGCAGCGCGGCGTCCTCTGCCCGCTTTGCGCAGGCATCGGCATCGGTGCGGTCGGCCAGAATTTTGTCCGCCGCCTTTTGCGCCAGCGCCGCCTGTACGGCGGTGTCTGCTGCGCCGTTCTCGGCGCGGCGGGCGCTCTCCGCTGCGGCGCGGGCACTTTCCAGCACGCGGGCCACGAACTGCTCGTACACCGAGGGCGGCAGCTCCTCGCTGCCGCCGTCCGTAGGCAGGGTGGCGTACACATCGTAGCTGCCGGGGCGGGTGTAGGCGGTGTAGCCGCCGCTGCCCATGGCGGCCAGCATCCACTGTCCCCGCACGCTGCCGGTCAGGCGGCGGTCCACCGTCACGCTGCCGTCGGTGTCCAGCGGAATAGCCGCCAGCTGCACCCCATCACTGCGGCGCAGATACAGCGCCATGGTGCACCCCGCCCACGCTGCGGGCAGGATGAACTGCAGCCGGTCCACCCCCTCGGCGTTCTGTGCGCCAAGGTGCAGCCGGTGCGGCTGGGGCACAAATTCGGTGCCGCCGCACTGCTGCTTAAGGATCTCGATCTCCATGCAAAACCTCCTTTTCTGTTTGCTGTCCCGATTGTACCGCTGGAGGTGCAAAACTATCCAGAGTGTACAGAAAATGTGAAATTTTCTGCTCTTCGGCATTTTGCTAAACGGGGTTTTTGCGCCGCAAATACAGGCCGTTTTCCCTTGCCGGAAGCAGGTAATTCCCTTGCAGGTTTTCTATGCAAAACCCGCGATGTGGGGCAGCTTGTTTTGGGCGCAGCGGCCGCCGCTGCGGCCTTATTTGCAGGAAAAAAGCCGATGCAAATGTTAAAAATTCATGAACGAATCACCCGCAGAAAAAAGGAAAAAATCAGATGGAAACTACCTAAAAACCAAAATATCAAAGAAAACACTGTGGAAATTGCACAAAAAACAATGTTACAAATCTAACAAAGCACATGACGCAAATTTGACAGATGCTTTACGGTCTGGTAAAATAACGTTTGTGCAACGAACGTTGCAGCGTTTAAATTCTATCTGGATGAAGTAAAAAGCCGTCCTGCGTACGGCACGGCACGGGCAGATGCGGCCCGTGTCTGGGCAGTTTTGTGGTCTGCCCGAAGCGGATTCCAACCTGTAATACGATGCTCCGCTTTTTACCTAAAGAGAGCATCGTATTTGACTGTGCGGCACTTATATCCCCAGCCGCCGCAGTCCGGGCGGCCGGGGTGCTGATGCACTGCCCGCAGCCGCGCCAAATACGACAAAGAGAGGAGTTGTCTCGTATCGCTTCCGTTAAATTGAAGAAAGCAGTTACTGCCGCAAAGCAGGCAGTATCTCCCCGTGTGCTGGCATTTTGTGTCATGGTGGTATGTCTTGTGGCTACCCTTGGCGTCACCGCTGCAAATCTGCGGCTGACCTACGTCACCGACTCCAATGGTGCACGGCAGGTCCTTCTGACCGATGCCGATGCTTCCCCCGCACAGGTCATGCACCTTTCCGGCATCCGCTCTGAAGAGGGCGATGAGGTCTACTACACCGCGTTCAGTGGCAATCTTGCCTCCCTGAACATCGAGCGCGCATTCTCCGTCAGCATCACCGCCGACGGACAGGAGTACCCGGTCAAACTGGTGTTCGGCACTGTTGCCGATGCGCTGGAGCGCGCCGGTATCACCCTTGAAGGGGACGACTACACCGAGCCGGCGCTGGATCATGTTGTGACCGCCGGCAGCAAGATCGTGGTCCATCGCGTGGACTACGAAGAGCGTGTGGAGACTCAGGCCATCCCCTACGACACCCAGTATGTCTACACCAGCCTGTACTTCCGCAACACCGGCCGCACCACCACCCTGCAGCACGGCGCAGCCGGTCAGCAGACCGTGACCACCCGTGACCGCTATGTGGACGGCGAGCTGGAGAACAGCACGGTTGTGGATACCACCACCACGGTGGAGCCCACCGACCACGTCATCAAGACCTACGGCGCAGGCGCGCCGGTGTCCCCCCTGACCGGTGCGGACGGCACCACCAACGCCCCCACCTCTTATAGCAAGGTGCTTACCGGCAAGGCCACCGGCTACTATTCCCGCACCGGCAAGGGTTCTTCCGGTCTGGGTCTGGGCTACGGCACCGTGGCTGTGGACCCGGATGTGATCCCCTACGGCACCAAGCTCTACATCACCTCCACCGACGGCAAGTTCGTCTACGGCTACGCCGTAGCCACCGACACCGGCATCGCCGTCCAGAAGGGGCAGATCCTTGTAGACCTGTTCTACGAGACCTACGCCGAAAGCGTCATCAACGGCGCCATTCAGGTCAACGTCTACGTTGTGGGCTGAGCCGTAAACAAAACAGAATAACCACTAAAAATCGGAGCACTCGCGGGTGCTCCGATTTTTTATTTTCACAGGAGTTTAAACTCCCTCAGTCAAAACCTGCCGGTTTTGACAGCTCCCTCGGAGAGGGAGCCTTTGGCAGTGCGGGGCAGTTTGCCCTTCAGCGGAAAAGTCACCGGTTACGCCAGAGGCCCCATCCCAGAGGGGGCTGGCATCGCGCAGCGATGACTGGGGGAGTTCGCATTGCCATTATGAGCACCTTCTTTATTCACAAAAAAGCTCTGGCCGAAACCCTTTCCTCTTTTTCGCAACGCTTTCGCCGGAACCGTTTGGCAAATGAGCAGTTTATACGATGTCGAGCTGCAAATTTTGGATGGTATGCCCACAACATACAGAGAAGTCCAGAAAATTTGTGGTAATTGTATTTGAATTTTGGACAAAAAGTCTTGCAAATCTGGTCAAAACCTTTTAATATAAAAGAGTACAAAGCTGCGGAATCCGCTTTCGGCTTCCGCACGGGGAGGAGCAGTCTATGAAACCGACCGAAGAAAAGATTCAGAGCAATACATCGGATCTGCCGGTGTACCTGTTCAAGCAGGGCAATAACTGCGAGGCTTATCGCTACTTCGGCGCACATCTGGAAACGCGGGTCGGGGAGTCCGGCGTCGTGTTCCGTGTATGGGCACCGCACGCCGCAGCCATCAGTGTGGTAGGCGACTTCAACAGCTGGAAGCCCGGCAGCCATCCCATGCGCAAGGTTGATGGCGATTCCGTGTGGGAATTGTTCATTCCCGGCATGAAGGAATACGATGTTTATAAATATTGCGTGACCACCCGCGCAGGCGACCTTGTCTACAAGGCCGATCCTTACGCCTTCCACGCCGAGACCCGGCCGTCCAACGGCAGCAAGGTCTATGATCTGTCCGGCTTTGCATGGCACGACGCCGCATGGCAGGCCGCACAGAAAAAGGCGGACGTGATCAACGGCCCGATGAATATCTACGAGATGCACGCCGGCAGCTGGAAGATGAAGGAGGGCGGCAAGCCCTACAACTACTCCGAGCTGGCAGACGAGCTGATCCCGTACATCAAGGATATGGGCTACACCCATGTAGAGCTGCTGCCGGTGATGGAATATCCGTTTGACGGCAGCTGGGGCTATCAGGTCACCGGCTATTTTGCACCCACCAGCCGCTACGGCACCCCCAAGGACTTTATGGCCTTCGTGGATAAGATG
>ERZ827528.4272-NODE-4272-length-10722-cov-3.026437_pt1 | contig 10722 bp, 7 predicted proteins | sample MGYA00519768_ERZ827528 | MGnify/ENA primary metagenome ERZ827528 (study PRJEB31778, sample SAMEA3449343) | human gut metagenome | biome: human gut; feature: human-associated habitat; material: faeces | place: United Kingdom | collected 2010/2012 ...
GATTCAAGTGCCTCAGGACCTGATTTATCTGGTCAAAGGCGGCATCATTCTGTTTGCCTGCGCGCTGGATATGCGGAAGTACCTGGTCAAGAAATGAGTCCCTTTTCACACGAGGGATCAGATTTCACAGCTTGTATGTATGGAAACGATTTGACCTGAATGGTGCGGGACACTCAATTCCCCGTCCACATTCCGTCTTCCTGCTGCCTGGTTTACGATTTTTTGCGCACCAAACTGGGGGCACGCAGCCGCGTGCCCCTTTCTTTTCTAGTGAAATATGGTATAATAGCCGCAAAGCGGCTATTATACAGGATTTTTTCTTGATATACCACAACGTTGCTTTGCACCTGTGGTATATTGCCGCAAAGCGGCTATTATACAGAATTTTTCCATTGGCATACCACAATGGGATTTTACATTGATACCGCCGCTGATACTCCCATGAAACAGGTGGTGAATATCAGTTTCTTTGTCCCGCAGGCAAACAGGACAACACTCGCACAGCTACATCACCATAGCCATGTGCAGATATGAGGAAAGGAGCGCGCCATGGAGCCGTATAAGGTACTGCTGGCAGACGACGAGGAGGATATCCGGGTTGGAATCAGCCAGAAGATGGACTGGGCCGAGCTTGGCTTTACCTTGGTGGGCGAGGCCGACAACGGGCAGGATGCTTTGGAGCTGGCGGAGTCTCTGCTGCCGGACGTGGTCCTCACCGATATCAAGATGCCTTTCCTAGACGGCCTGGAGCTATGCCGTATTCTGACGGAGCAGCTGCCAGCATCCACGGGTCCCGAGGTTTCCTTCGCGGGGCGCTCGAACGTGGGCAAGTCGTCGCTCACCAATGCGTTGCTCGATTCCGAGCGCAATATCGTCACGCCGGTGGCGGGTACGACCCGGGACTCGATCCTGACGCGGTACAACAAGTTCGGCATGGACTTTTACCTGATCGATACGGCCGGACTGCGCAAAAAGACCAAAGTGACCGAAGACCTCGAGTTTTATTCGGTACTCCGTTCCGTGCGTGCGATCGAATCTTCGGACGTCTGCATCCTGATGCTCGACGCTTCGCAGGGGATCGAATCGCAGGATATGAACATCTTTTCGTTGGTGGTGCGCAACAAGAAAGGGTGCGTGATCGTTGTGAACAAGTGGGACCTGATCGAGAAGGACAACAATACGATGAAGGAGTTCGCCGAAGCCATCCGCTACAGACTTTCACCGTTCAGCGACGTGCCGATCGTCTTCACCTCGGTGCCGAATAAGCAACGTATCCTCGAGGTGTTGCAGACGGCCATGCAGGTGTATTATTCGCGAATCCGCAAAATCCCTACCTCTCAGTTGAACGAATACCTGCTGCCGATTATCGAGGAGACACCTCCCCCTGCGATCAAGGGGAAATATATACGGATCAAGTATGTGACACAGTTGGCATCGCCGACGCCGTCATTCGCCTTTTTTGTCAACCTTCCCCAATATATTAAAGAAGGATACCGCCGTTTTCTCGAGAATAAGATCCGCGAACGGTGGGATTTTACCGGGGTTCCACTCCAGATATTTTTCCGGCAAAAATAACGGACACTTTCGGATTATTGATCAGCGCGAAATTTTTTGCGCTTTTTTATTTTGTTGACATTAAGCCGATTGGGAAAATGAGTTGCGAGCCTCATTTCAACGGGAAAAATCTTCGTTGCGGATGTGCCGAAGGGGATGAAACCGGATGTTTTATGTGTATGTGTTTGATATAATGCTTGTTTTGGCGTTGTGTCAGTGAAAAAAGAAAATAATTCGCATAAATTTATGAACCGATATTGAACGTTTAAATTATTTATTCTATCTTTGGCATAGAGAAGATAAAGAAAGCGTTTTAGTTATCGTCCTCAGAAAGGCAGTCGGTCCGGTTTGCGTGGAGGGGAGAGAAGCATGGACGCTCATGTCGTGTAACTGAGTGTAACGTGTCCGTATTGAGAGGGCTTGTAGAAGCATAAGACATGAGTGGAGATGCCCCTTCAGGTGGTAATTCCGAATTTGACCTTCAGGTATTTTTGAGGTTTTAATTAAGCAGCCGCGCGCTTTTTTTGATTCCAGCTGTGAAAACTTTTTAATCTAAAATTAACTTACCGTCTGGTGGCTGGATGGTAACTAAACTTATTAATTATGAAGAGTAAATTTTTACTATTGGTGGGTGTACTCTTTGCTGTTGGCTCTGTATTGTCGGGTTGTAAGGATGACCCCAACCCCGATCCCTATCCCGACACACTGAAACAATTCTCCGCGGAGGCCGCTTCGGGAGCCAATGCAATCAATTCCAACGGCGGTACGCGTACGATCGCGTTCTATTCTCCGGTGACCTGGACGGCTGCCGTTACCACCAGCGACGGTGGCGACTGGGTTAAGCTCGAACCTGCCAGCGGCCCCGTGGGTACCTGCTCGGTGACGGTGACTGCTGCGAAGAACGAGTCGAAAGACAAGACCCGTTCGGCTACCGTTACGATTACCGCCGGTTCCGAAACGCTGACCTACACGGTCGAGCAGCGTTATCAGCTCACTTTCGACGTGACGAATGCCGACAGCAAGGCCATCTACCTTCCGACCGAAGGCGAAACCTTTGTGCTGAATCTGGACAACAACGCCGGGACTATCGGTTACACGGTATCGATTTCTGAGGCCGATGCCAAATGGATCACTTACGACAAGGGGTCGAAAGCCGTTGACAATCTTTCTTTCACGGTCGCTGCCATCGATAACGATTATTTCGGTACGATCCGCACCGGTTCGATCGTAATCTCCGAAAACAACGGCGGTCCGGGCAACATCACCATTACTGTGAAACAGGCCGGTACCAAGACCATGATGATCTGGCCGACCGCGACCCAGAGCGTTGCCGACATTATGACCGGTTTCGACAATACCAAGTATGAGACCCTGTACCTGGCCGGTAAACTGGCTGATGCTACGGCCGTTGGTGCCGTGGGTACTTATGTGGGCGGATCGGTTAACAAAGTCGACCTGACTGACGCTGTGGCCGAATCGATTCCGATGAACGCTTTCCAGGGGTGCAGTACGCTGAAAACCGTGACGATCAATACCAAGGTGACCAGCATCGAAGCCGGTGCATTCGCTAATTCGGGCCTGACGTCGTTCACGTTCCCGCTGAATTCGGAGAAGGTGAAGGTCGACGGCAAGGATAAGACCGTCGATATGCCGAACAAAATTGCCACGATCGGCGACAACGCTTTCCAGGGTACCAAGCTGGCTTCGATCGAACTGCCGGGTGCTTTGATCACTCTGGGTGCCAACGCTTTCGAGGGTTGCCCTGCTCTGAAAGAAGTAACGTTTGCTTTCAGCGGTTGGAAAGACAATGAAAAGTACGATACCAAGCTCGACAATGCCGTAACTTCAATCGGTAATGCTGCGTTTATGACCTGCCCGAGCCTCACTTCGGTTAAGTTGCCGGTGAATGCCCTGACGACTTTGGGTGACGACGTATTCAATGGCGATTTTGCACTGGCCGGCGCATTCGACCTGCCGAAAACCGTAACGACTATCGGTGCCCGCGCTTTCCAGCAGACGATCATCTCTTCGATCACGCTGACTGCGGTAACGACTTTGGGTGACAACGTATTCGACGGTTGCAACTCGCTTGCTTCCATTACTTCGAAGACCGCAACTCCTCCCGCCGTACCTTCTACGCTGGGCGAGATGAGCAACGGTAACCTGGTTATCAAAGTGCCGTCTGCCGATGCAGTAACAGCATATCAGGCCGCTACGGGTTGGAGCACTTATGCGGCATCCATTACCAAATAGGGTATTTGCCGGATAAGTCAACTAACTGACAAAGAAAAACCCGCACGGAATCCGTGCGGGTTTTTATATTTCGATTGTAAAGGATGCTTCCATCTTCCTTAGCTGTAATTTATCGTGCACGCTGTCCCGCTTAGTGTGGGGCCTCGCGGAAGGGAGATGCTGTCCTGTCCTGGGCCGTGATAATATCCGGACGGAGTCCGGTCTGAACTTCGCCGACACGGTTAGGAAAATACAAAACCGACCCGAATCATTGTTTCCGGGTCGGTTTGACAACTCTATTCGATTAACTATTTTCGGTTGTAAAACGGCATGTCCCCTGCACAAAGCCGGGAATTTTCGGGATGTTATGTGTGAAAATAGAACTTAGTTTGTCGGTATGTCCTCTGCCGTCAAGTCGACTTGCTGTGTGTACCAAAGCCAGATGGTAGCGAGTTGTTCGATGCGGATCGCCGCACCGGGTTTGATGACGAATTCGCTGACCCCGACCGAAGAGTAAGGGTTGCCCCAGTCGTAGGTGTAACCCAATTGCGTCCATGGATAAGGCGGGTCGGAAATGTAAGTCGTACTGCGCAGGTGCTCGATCCATTGCTTGTGTCCGGGATCGACCTGTTGCGGAAATTTCACCGTCGAGAAATGGTTGTGCACGTCGGGATCCGGTGTCGGGCGCACCAATTGTGAGACCGGCACCCAGAACTGGACGATGTATCCGTAATCTGCCTGCGGCGGTAAACCTAATATTTGCTTAATACGCATTGCGGCCGAAAGCGAATCGAGCAACGGTTGGTTGTGCATCACCATGCCCAACTCGGGAGAGAGGCTGACCCAGATCGCTTCGTTACGTGATGCAGGCGCCTGTTTGGCGGCTTTGCCCGTCCATTTCGGCAGGTCTTTCGTCTGGATGGCGGCTACCACCAGTACGAGAGAGTCTCCTTTGCGGTCCACCCACGGATCATCGACGCTCCACAGGCGGTCGGACATTTTACCCGGCGTGATTTCCTGGGCTTCTTTCACCGCTTTTTGATAGATATTTTGTAGCCGGGCATTTACCCTGCGGGCTTCTCGTACGGTCAGGCCGGAAAAAGGCAGGGACTCTCCATCCGGGATTTGTTCCTGTGCAAAACCGGGTTGGAGCAGCAACGAGACTCCCAAAACCAGTAGCGGCAGCTTTTTCATTTGCTTTGTTTTTAATTGTCCGTAGATACTTGTCAATACCTACAAAGAAAGGAAATATTTCGGTAGGGGCGTTCGTCCTTGGGAGATTCATTTGTTAAATTGATAAAAAAAATGGATTTTTGTATGATCCAAATCGCATACGTTCGCATGAAACATATCCTCAGCTATACTTTGCTTGCCTGTACCTTGCTGCCGGTTTCCCCGTTGGTTGCCCAAATGACTGTTAACGACATCGCTCCGGTATCGCCTGTTCCGGTTTCGGCGTTGCCATCCTGGGCGGATCCGTTGCATGCCTCTGAAGGAAAAGTTGCTCCGCGGCAGGAGTTTATCAGCTATTCGTCCCGGGAACTGGCTGAAAAGGACGATATGAACGATGCCCCGCACTACCTGCCGTTGGCCGGGAAATGGCGTGTGAATTATTCGACCACCGCCCAGGGAGGTGAAGCGGGTTTTTATCAGCCTCGGTTTTCGATTGCCGGGTGGGATGAAACCGACCTGCCCAATGCAGCCAAAGCCGCCGGAATCTCTCCGCTCGCCGGGTTGGTACCCCCGCAGTTGCCCGCAGAAAATCCGCTGGTGCAATACCGGGCGGCATTCGATGTGCCTTATTTGTGGCTCGACCGCGATATGTATATTCACATCGAAGGGGTTGGAAGCGCTTATGCCTTATATATCAACGGACGGCGTGTCGGTTACAGCAACGACAGCCGCACGCCGGCCGAGTATAATATTTCGGATGCCGTAACGGACGGGATCAACTCGATTGCGATCGAAGTGTACGGTTTTTCACAGGGGAGCTGGATGGAAACGTCGATTCCGCCGCTGGTTGCCGGTACCCTCGGCAATATTTATATCTATTCGCAGCCGAAACTGAGGATCGAGGATTTCGTCGTCCGGGCCAAACTCGATTCGGCCCGCGTCAACGGCATCGTCTGGATCACGGCCATCATGTCCAACAGCTACCGCAGTGCGGAGAAGATCACTTTCGGTTACGATATTTATTCGCCGGAAGGCAAGTTGTTAACCTACAATATGCTCGAAACCGAGGTGGAACCCGAAGGATACGACACGCTCCGCTTCAAAGAGTACATTTATCCGAGTGTAAAGAAAATGTGGTCGCCGCAGGCGCCGAACCTGTACCGTATGATGCTCTATGTCCGGCGCGACGGGCGTATTACCGAGTATATCCCTTTCAAGTTCGGATTTAACATTACCGAACTGGAAGACGGCGTGCTGGTGATTAACGGACGTAAGGCGGAGTTGAATATCGCCGCTTACAATGCCGCGGCCGATGAGGCTGCCACGGCAAGTGAGCTTCGCAGCCTCAAACAGCAGAAATACAATACGGTTTGCGTATCCTATCCGCAACCGCGCTGGTTCTACGAGCTTTGCGACAAGATCGGCATTTATGTGATCGACCAGGCCAATATCAACAGCGGTTACCGCAAGGACGACCGCAACGTGGGCGGTGCCGTGGCCAACGATCCGCGTTTCCTGCCCGATTTCATCGACCGGGTCGCATATATGCGCGGACGTTCTAAAAATTATACGTCGCTGATCGCGCTGTCGATGGGGGGCGAAAGCGGTAACGGCTACAACTTCTACAAGGCTTACCAGTGGCTCAAGGGGGCGGATACGCTGCATCCGGTTACCTACCGTGATGTGCAGGGTGAGTGGAACAGTGATTTTTCATTCCCCGGAGCCGAGGATGTACAGCGTTTCCTGAACGAGAACTCCGTGGTCAGGAAGAATCCCAAGAATGCCCGCCGCTGATGAGCATCGACCTGATTGTCGTCGGCAAAACCGACTCGCCGCAAATCGAGGCGTTACTGGCAGACTACCTCAAACGACTGAATTATTACGCCAAAGTTACCTTGATCGTCCTGCCTGATCCGAAGAACCGCAAAACGGTCTCGGCTGAAAGCCAGAAGAGGCAGGAGGGCGAGGCGCTGTTGCGCCGTTTCGGCGACGGAGACGGGGTCGTGTTGCTGGACGAGCGCGGCGAACAGATGCGGTCAGTCGATTTCTCCGCCTGGGTGCAGAAACGGATGAACAGCGGCCTGAAACGGCTCTGCTTCGTGATCGGCGGACCTTATGGCTTTTCCAAAGAAGTATATGCCCGCGCCGATGCGAAGATTTCACTGTCGGCGATGACCTTTTCACACCAGATGATCCGCGTGTTGTTCGCGGAGCAGCTTTACAGGGCTTTTACCATCCTGAACAACGAACCGTACCACCACGAGTAATTTTGTCCGCTTTCCGGCTATGGGGCCTGACCGGTTCGCTGGAATCTGTCCTGGCAATATTGGCCGGGCGTACCGAGTGTGCAATAATTTGGTGTACGATAATTAACCAGTGTAAGATAACTGAAAAGCCGGGATTTCAATCCCGGCTTTTAGTATACCTGTCGTTGGGAATTTTTTAAAGGGAAACTGCGTCGGCCGGTCCGAAACGGTGCGGTCGTTTTTCCTGTTTTATCTTTCTTGCTTGTCGGGTTCTGGGGATTAACGTTTTGCCGACGATTACATATCCGTTTCGGGATCCTCTTCGGGCGAAGGAACCGGTAATTTGCGGACATGTTTGGCCACATCCTGCTTTTGCTGGTTCTTTTCGATAATGAATTCCACCGGATCGCCTACGGCCAGGTCGGCGAAATTGCCCTCGACGTCCTGGCAATGGAAAAAGAGGTTGTTGTTGGGGTATTTGATGAAACCGAAACCGCTTTTAAGGCTGAGGATTTCGCTTACTTCTACCGTGTGTTCCGTCTCCGGGGGACACCCTTCGTTGCAGACGAACAAGTTGCGGACCACCGGGTTGTTTTGTTCCAGCCCCCGCTCAATCTCCTCGTGCATCGCAATAGGGTAGGTGGCCAGCGAGAGCAATTCGTGCGAAGTTTTGGTCACCATTTTGATCCCGTCGTCGGTGAGGTATTCGAACTCCCAGCTCAGCAGCATGATGGGTATGCCGGCAGCCCTGATTTTACGCATCAGCGGCGTGTAATCGGTATCCGAAACGATCAGTACGATGATGTCGATCGTCCCGCTCAGCACGAGTTCATAAGCTTCGAGCGCCAGCCAGACATCCACCCCGCGTTCTTCCCTGCGGCCCTGTACATTGCGCAGCGGCAGGTAGTGGGTATTGACTCCTTCGGACATCAGGATGTCGTCGAATACGCGGTCGTTGTACAGTTGGTTGCCTCGCATAGCTGCTTCAGAAGCATTGAGGCGCCCCCGGAAATAATGTGCGACCGAAATTTGGCATTTGACCGTTTCACAGCCCGCCTCTTCGGCTACACGGTGCCGGATGAACCGGTGCAGGCCATTCAGGCTCAGCCTTCGCCTTTCAGGGTGGATATAGTTATAGTAGTTGGAGGCGTGCAACAGGAAATTCCCGTCATAAAATACGCCGATACGGCAGGAGGTATTGATCGAATTCATTCTGACTAATCGCTAATATTGCATAAATCATGTGAAATAAACTCTTCTATGAACCTAGGAAACGCTATGCGCTATAAATTATACAAATATACAAATGAAATAGCTAAATATGCAACTTTAATCCGCTTTTTACTCTGTTTGGACATGAAATTCGCACAAAAACGCATGGAAATGTGCCTAAACCTTTTTTGCTGCCAAGCAGTATAAGGCTATTTGCATTAATCTTTAGAAAGATTAACTTTGAAAAAAATTAATTAACTTAGGATACAAGGATGGATTTGGATAAGTTGCTGGCGGAACTCGACGGCATCGGCCGCATCGCCCGGAGTTGGAAGGAACAGGATCGGGTAGCTGAAATTGAGCGGCAAATTATATTGGATAAGCTCCGGCATATTTATGAAAAGGTGATGTTTTCCGGTGGCGTTGAAGTTTGCGAAAGCCCTGCCGGGAAGCAGACGGCACCGCAAGCGGCAGATCGTGTCGGTGCTGCGGTTGGTGGAGCAGCCGGACCGTCTGAGTCATCTGTACCGATTGTTGAAGCGAATGAACCCCTCCCTGGCGTAGATGGGAAAATCGCATCCGAAATGTCTGCTGTGACGGATAGGTTTCCACACCCGGAAGTGTCAGATAGGACTGAGGATGCTCAACCGGTTTCAGAGCCCGAGGCGGAACAAGGCGAGTTTGTTCCGCAGCCGGAAGAACCTGAATCTGTTTCGGGAGAGGCCGAAGCAGGAAATATCGAGATTTCCATGACGGTCGACGAGCATAGCGTCGAACAAAAGCTCTTCAGCGATGAGCCGCTCGTGCGGACCCGGGTGGACAAGCGGGTGATCTTGTCGCTTTACGGCGATGACTCTTCTCCTCGCAAAACCGTTACCCAGGTTCCTTCCCAATACCGGACCGATGAGCCGCAATCATCCGTGCCGCAATTCCCGTTGCAACCGGACGCCGCCGCCCCGGAATCCGTTCCGGTACCAGATCCGGTGATCGAAACGGTCGGTTCTGTCGTGCTTGGGGGCGAAAGCGTTCCGCATGTCGAAATCCCGCACAAAAAGGTGCTCGGAGAAACCCTCGCCAACCAGACGGCGGCTGTCAACGAAGTGATCGGTAAAAAGGCCGCTCACACGGATGTTGCATCCCGCCTGCGGGCGAGCCAGATCACGGATTTGAGGCACAGCATCGGTATCAACGACCGCTTTTTACTGATTCGCGACTTGTTCGGCGGTAAAGCGGAAGAGTACGAGCGGGTGATTGATGAATTGGACGCCTTTACGGAGCTTGACGATGCGATGATCTATATTCAGGAAAATTTCGAGTGGAATCCCGACTGTGACGGTGCAACGCTGCTGGTGGAACTGCTTGAACGTAAACTCGACCGCTGATGGGCAAGCTTTTTCTGGTGCCTACGCCGATCGGCAATCTCGACGACATTACCTTGCGGGCGATCAAAGTGTTATCGTCGGCCGATATCGTGTTGGCCGAAGATACCCGCACTACGCAGGTGTTGCTGAAGCATTTGGGGTTGGACAAGAAGCTCTGGAGCCATCACAAATTCAACGAACATGCAGCGGTCGAATCCGTTGCTGCGACGATTGCCGCCGGTGAGACGGTGGCGTTGGTGTCGGATGCGGGGACACCGGGAATTTCCGATCCCGGGTTCCTGTTGGTGCGCACCTGTCTCGAACATGGCATCGAAGTGGAAACTCTTCCCGGTGCGACGGCTTTTGTCCCGGCGCTGGTCAACAGCGGTTTCCCCTGCGACCGGTTCTGTTTCGAAGGTTTCCTGCCCCCGAAAAAGGGGCGTTCGCGGCGGTTGCAGCAACTCGCCGATGAGGAGCGGACGATGATTTTTTATGAATCTCCCTACCGTTTGGTCAAAACGCTGGCCCAGTTTGCCGAGTTGTTCGGCCCGGACCGCGAAGCTTCCGTTTCGCGGGAGCTGACCAAAAAGTTCGAAGAGAATGTTCGTGGCACGTTGCGGGAACTGATCGTTCACTTTTCTGCCCGGGAGGTGAAAGGGGAGATTGTAATCGTCCTCGGAGGCAAACCCCGCAAAGCGAAACGGGAGGATGCCGATAATGGTGCGGTAGACGATGTGGAGGAGAACGGTTTACAGGAGGATTGACCGTGTTGACACGATTTATTATGGAACACGAAAGCAGCAATGACGGCGACAGAAGAAAAAAATACGACCGGAAATTCAGGAGGAAGCGGGGCTGAGGCCAACCCCACGTCCTCTCCCTCGTGGCGCGGCTTCCGCCGCTTCGTGCGCGGTCGCTTTGATTTGAGCGAGGACAAGGCATCC
>ERZ827528.4276-NODE-4276-length-10715-cov-4.183490_pt1 | contig 10715 bp, 10 predicted proteins | sample MGYA00519768_ERZ827528 | MGnify/ENA primary metagenome ERZ827528 (study PRJEB31778, sample SAMEA3449343) | human gut metagenome | biome: human gut; feature: human-associated habitat; material: faeces | place: United Kingdom | collected 2010/2012 ...
GGCCGGACGGAGATCGCGGGGCTGATCGGCCCCAACGGCGCGGGCAAGACCACGGCCTTTAACTGCATCACCGGTGTGTATCAGCCGACCAACGGCCGGGTGGAATTCATGGGCAAGACCATGATCCGCAACCACCCCACCGGCAAAATGAAAAAGAATTATCTGGGCACCAACGGGGATAAGTATGCAAATGAGCGCAACATTGACCCGACTCCGGATCATGTGGTGTCCTTGGGCATCGCCCGTACCTTCCAGAACATCCGCCTGTGGAAGAGCATGACTGTGTTTGAAAACGTGCTGGTCGCCAAGCATATGCGTGCCAAGCAGAACGTTTTTTCCGCCATTTTCCGGGCGAACGCCAAGGAAGAAGCGAGAATGCGGGAAGAAACCATGGAGCTGCTGAAAGAGCAGGGACTGGAGCAGTACAAGGACGAGATCGCTACCAGCCTGCCCTACGGCCTGCAGCGCCGTCTGGAAATCGCCCGCGCTCTGGCGACGGACCCCAAGCTGCTGCTGCTGGACGAACCGGCGGCGGGCATGAACCCGCAGGAGACGCAGGAACTGGCGGAGTACATCAAAGAGATTCGGGACAGACACCATCTGACGGTCTTCCTTATTGAGCATCACATGGATCTGGTCATGAAGATTTCGGACTACATTTATGTCATTGACTTCGGCAGTGAGATCGCCCGGGGCGTGCCGAAGGAAGTGCAGCAGAACAAGCGCGTGATCGAGGCGTATTTGGGGGTGACGGAGGATGCGTAACATTCTGGAAATTCGGGACTTGCAGGTGCATTACGGCGGAATCGAAGCGGTGAGGGGCATCAGTCTGGACGTGCCGGAAGGGGAGATCGTGACCCTGATCGGCGCCAACGGCGCTGGCAAAAGCTCCACCCTCCGCGCCATCGCGGGGCTGGTGAAGCCCTCCGCGGGAAAAATCTCCTTTCTGGACGAGGACATCACCGGCATGGATTCCAGCATGATCGTGTCCAAGGGCATCACGCTGGTACCCGAGGGACGGCGTATCTTCCCGGACATGACGGTGCTGGAAAACCTGAAAATCGGCGCTTACCTGCGCAAGGACGACCTGACCGAGGACTTGAACTGGGTGTTTGACCTGTTTCCCCGGCTGAAAGAGCGTTCATGGCAGGCGGGCGGCACCCTGTCCGGCGGCGAGCAGCAGATGCTGGCGGTCGGCCGTGCGCTGATGAGCCGCCCCAAGGTCATCATGATGGACGAGCCGTCTCTGGGACTTGCGCCCATCATCGTCAAGGGCATATTTGAGATCATCAAGGAGATCAACAAGCAGGGCGTGACGGTTCTGCTCATTGAGCAGAACGCCAACATGGCGCTGAAAACCGCCAATCTCGGCTACGTCATGGAGACCGGGCGTATCACCCTCCACGGCAGCGGCGAGGAGCTGCTGGCAAATGAAGCGGTGAAGGCGGCCTATCTTGGCACGTGATAAGTGAAGAATGCAGCCGGGCTTTCAGAGCGATACGCTCCGAAAGCCCGGCTATTTCTGCCTACGAATAAATTTCATAATGGGGATTGACTTTTCAGAGATATGTGCTATTATATCGATAGTAATATATCGGTAACAAAATACTGATAATTAATGTTCGGAAAGGTCGATTTTCATGGATAAAACATATGCACCCGTAACCACTGCCCAGGAACTGACCGAAGCATTGGCAAAGTGCCGCGCGGCACAGGAGAAATTTGCCACTTATACGCAGGAGCAGGTGGATAAAATTTTTTTGGCCGCCGCCACCGCCGCCAACCGGATGCGTATTCCTCTGGCCAAGCAGGCCGTAGCCGAAACCGGTATGGGCGTAGTGGAGGATAAGGTCATCAAGAACCACTATGCCGCCGAATATATTTACAACGCCTACAAGGATTCCAAGACCTGCGGTGTCATTGAGGAAGACACGCCCTACGGCATTCAGCGCATTGCCGAGCCTATCGGCGTCATCGCGGCGGTCATTCCCACCACGAACCCCACTTCTACCGCCATTTTCAAGACCCTGATCTCCCTGAAAACCCGTAACGGCATCATCATCAGCCCCCACCCCCGGGCGAAGGGCTGCACCATCGCCGCCGCACGGGTGGTGCTGGAGGCGGCGGTCGCCGCCGGTGCGCCGGAAGGCATCATCGCGTGGATAGACAAGCCCTCTCTGGAGCTGACCAATCAGGTGATGCGGGAGGCAGACCTGATCCTCGCCACCGGCGGTCCTGGCATGGTGAAGGCTGCCTACTCCTCCGGCAAGCCCGCTCTGGGCGTCGGCCCCGGCAACACCCCCGCCGTCATTGACGACAGCGCCGACATTCTGCTGGCGGTTTCCTCCGTCATCCATTCCAAGACCTTTGACAACGGCATGATCTGCGCTTCCGAGCAGAGCGTGGTGGTGCTGGACAGCATCTACGACCGGGTCAAGGCGGAATTCATCAAGCGCGGCTGCTATGTCCTGAACGGGGAGGAAATCGACAAGGTTCGCGCAACCATCCTGATTAACGGCGCATTGAACGCCAAGATCGTGGGTCAGTCCGCCCACACCATCGCGGCGCTGGCGGGTGTCGATGTCCCCGAGACCGCCAAAATCCTCATCGGCGAAGTGACCTCCACCGATCTCTCCGAAGCCTTTGCCCACGAGAAGCTGTCCCCCGTGCTTGCCATGTACCGGGCGTCCGACTTCACCGACGCCATGAACAAGGCGGACACCCTTGTCAAGGATGGCGGCTACGGCCACACAGCTTCCGTCTATCTGGACACGGTGAGCGGGAAGGAGAAGCTGGACGCCTTTGCGGAGAAAATGAAAGCCTGCCGCATTCTGGTGAATACTCCGTCCTCCCACGGCGGCATCGGCGACCTGTACAACTTCAAGCTGGCTCCCTCCCTGACGCTGGGCTGCGGCTCCTGGGGCGGCAACTCCGTTTCCGAGAACGTGGGCATCAAGCACCTGCTGAACATCAAGACTGTGGCAATTAGGAGGGAGAACATGCTCTGGTTCCGTGCGCCTGAAAAGGTTTATTTCAAGAAGGGCTGCCTGCCGGTAGCTTTGGCCGAGCTGAAAAATTACAAGAAGGCATTCATCGTCACCGACGCGTTCCTGTACCAGAACGGCTACACGAAGCCGGTGGAGGAGAGGCTGGACGCTATGGGGATCACCCACACCACCTTCTACAACGTAGCTCCCGATCCCACCCTCGCCTGTGCCAGAGAGGGCGCGGCGCAGATGGCAGCCTTCAAGCCTGACCTGATCCTCGCCATCGGCGGCGGCTCCGCCATGGACGCGGGCAAGATCATGTGGGTGCTGTATGAGCATCCCGAGGCGGATTTCCAGGACATGGCCATGCGCTTCGTGGATATCCGCAAGCGTGTCTACACCTTCCCCAAGATGGGCGAAAAGGCGTATTTCGTCGCCATCCCCACCACCGCCGGCACCGGCTCCGAGGTGACCCCCTTTGCCGTCATCACTGATGAAACCACCGGCGTCAAGTACCCGCTGGCGGACTACGAGCTGCTGCCGAAAATGTCCATCGTGGACGCCGACATGATGATGAACGCCCCCAAGGGACTGACCGCGGCCTCCGGCATCGACGCCGTGACCCATGCGCTGGAAGCCTACGCTTCTATGATGGCCACGGACTACACCGACGGTCTGGCGCTGCGGAGTTTGAAGCTGATTTTTGAGAACCTGCCCTCTGCCTATGAAAACGGCGCGAAGGACCCCAAAGCCCGCGAGAACATGGCAAACGCCGCCTGCATGGCCGGTATGGCCTTTGCCAACGCCTTCCTGGGCGTGTGCCACTCCATGGCGCACAAGCTGGGCGCGTTCCACCATCTGCCCCACGGCGTTGCCAACGCCCTGATGATCGACGAAGTCCTGCGCTTCAACGCCGCCGAAGTTCCGGCAAAGATGGGCACCTTCTCCCAGTACGACCATCCTCACACGCTGGCGCGGTATGCCGAGGTCGCCGACTATCTGAAGCTGGGCGGTACCACGGATGAGGAAAAGCTGGAGAACCTGATCGCGGCCATTGACGAGCTGAAGGTCAAGATCGGCATCAAAAAGACCATCCGGGACTACGGTATTGACGAAACCGACTTCCTGACCCGGCTGGACAGCATGGTTGAGCAGGCGTTCGACGACCAGTGCACCGGCGCGAACCCCCGGTATCCCCTCATGAGCGAGATCAAGCAGATGTACCTCAACGCCTACTACGGCACCGACGAGACGAAATAAGCAAAACAGAACCGACGCCCTCCGGCCTAAGACTTCTCAGGCTGGAGGGCGAACTGTTTTGATGAAATCGGAAGGACACGGTCGATACGGGCAGGTTGATTTTTCCCGTTTCCTTGCTATAATGTAGCGGGTAAACCGTGCATCAAACCATTTTCAGGAGGAAGAACATGCTTGAGTATCACAAAATGACCGAAGAAGAAAAATACTGCATCGCCCGGTGGAAATATCCCGGGGAATACGCGATTTACAACAGCCTTTCCTATGAGGAACAGAAAAAGCGGGGGTTTGGGTTTGCGAATCCGGAGAACCATTTGTATTCCTTTTATGACAGGAAAGATCTGGTCGGCTTTATCAATCTGAACGGGGAAGACCCGGAGGTGTTCTTCGGAATCGGGGTGAATCCCGATTGCTGCGGCAAGGGCTACGGGCAGCAGATGACCCGGACAGCGTGGGAAATTTCGCAGACGCTGTTTCCCGGGAAACCTATGTACCTGGAAGTCAGAACATGGAATCAGCGGGCGATCCGGTGCTATGAAAAGGCGGGATTCCGCATTGTCGGCGAGCCGATTCAACAGACAACATCCATTGGAGGAGGTGCGTTTTACCACATGGTACGTCGGGGCTGAACAGGAAAACGACGTGGCAAAGGGGATGCAGCGCTGCCCGGCCAATTCTATGGGGAAAGAAGCGGATTTTGCGGGTGTTGTCTGGATGGGCGAGGACGGATGCTCTGATCATCGACCACCCTTCCACGAAAAATCTGCGGGACGGCTGCGTATCTTTTACGACTTTCCTCTTGTTTTTTTCCACATGTGCGGTTATAATAGTCGCAGATAAAAACAAGGAGGTCATTATAATGGCTGTAAAAATTGAAAAGGATACTATCATCGGGGACATTCTGGACGTCGCGCCCCAGTCCGCACCCCTGTTCTTCGCCATCGGTATGCACTGTCTGGGCTGTCCCTCTTCCCGGGGTGAGACCGTTGAGGAAGCCTGCATGGTCCACGGTGTGGACTGCGAGCCGTTCCTCGCCCAGCTGAACAATTTCCTGGAAGCCTACGAGGCCAACGAAGCCGCGAAGCAGAACGGATAAAATACCGGCAGCGCCATCCCGGACAATTGCCGGGATGGCTTTTTTCGTATAGAAGGAGGGACGCCCGTGAAAATTCCCCTTTCCAACCGGCTGCTGGCCTGCTGCGGCTATGTCAAGCCCGGCGACCGGGTGGCGGACGTGGGCTGTGACCACGGATATCTCGGCATTTACCTTCTGAAAAACGGCATCGCCAGCGCGGTCATTGCCTCCGACGTCCGGGAAATGCCCCTGCAAAGCGCCGTCCGTAACGCGGAAAAATACGGCGTGGAGGAGCACATGTCCTTCTACCTGTCCGACGGCATCCGCAATGTCCCCCGGGAATTCGACTGTATGGTCTGCGCGGGGATGGGGGCGGACACCATGATGTCCATTCTGGACGCTGCGCCATGGTTGAAAAGCGAACGCTACCGCCTGATTCTCCAATGCCAGAGCAAGCGGCCGGAGCTGCGCCGGTATCTGTACCGTCAGGGCTACGCCATCCGTCAGGAGACGCTGGCGAAGGACGGGAAATTCATCTACCCCGTCATGGAAGTGGTCTACGCCCCCGGGGAGACGCTGACCGACGGTGAGTATTACATCACCCCGGCACTGCGCCGCAGCGGCAGCGAACTGCTTCCGGCTTTCCGGGAGAGTGTGCTTTCCGGCCTTCGCAAGACCGTTGAGGGCCTGTCCGGCGGGGACGGGGAAAAATACAGGCACTACAAAGCGATTTTGGAGGAACTGACCGATGACGACTGTAGCTGACATTCTCAAGTACGTAGAAACCCTTGCCCCAACCTACATGAAAATGGACTGGGACAATGTAGGGCTGCTCTGCGGCAGCCGGGAGACCCCCGTTACCAAGGTTCTCGTGGCGCTCGACCCCTTCGAGGGGGTGTGCCGGGAGGCGGCGGAGTGGGGCGCGGAGCTGATCGTCACCCACCATCCAATTATTTTTGACCCGCTCAAGTCCGTGACGGAGGAAACGACCGTCGGCCGGAGCATCATGACCCTTTGCCGTCACGGCATCAGCGCCGTCAATGCCCACACCAATCTGGACTGTGCCCCGGGGGGCGTCAACGACGTGCTGGCGGCTACGCTGGGACTGAACGACGTGGAGACCATCCCGCCCTTTTTCCGGGACGATCAGGGACGGCAGTGGGGTCTTCTGCGCCGGGGCAGGGTAGAGAAGCAGCCCCTTTTCCAATTTCTGGAAACCGTCAAGAGCAGCCTGAACGCCGAGGGACTGCGCTATGTGGACGGCGGCAAGCCGGTTCGCGTGGTGGCGGTGGGCGGCGGGCATTGCTCCGACGAGCTGATGAGCGCCTTCGAGGCCGGGTGCGACACCTTCGTCACCGCGGACATCAAGTACAATGACTTCTGGGACGCGCAGGCGCTGGGGATGAATCTGATCGACGCGGGGCATTTTGCCACGGAGAACCCCGTTGTGGCCGTGCTGGCGGAGAAAATCGCCGCCGCGTTCCCGGGCATTCAGGTGAAAATTTCCGAAACCCACCGGGACTGCATGAAATTCCGGTAAGAAAGTGTTGATTTTTGTCACGGATTCTGATAAAATAGATAGGATTTTTGAATATACTCGCTGAAGGGAAGATATACCTATGTCCGGACATTCCAAATGGCATAACATCCAGAAAACCAAGGGCGCGCAGGACGCCAAGCGCGCGGCAGCCTTCACCAAGATCGCCAAAGAGCTGATCGTCGCGGTGAAGGAGGGCGGCAGTGCAGACCCCGCCTATAACTCCCGTCTGGCCACCGTCATCACCAAGGCCAAGGCCGCCAACATGCCCAACGACAACATCAAGCGCTGCCTGGAAAAGGCGGCAGGCGCAGGCGGCGACAACTACGAGACCATCACCTACGAGGGCTACGGCCCCGGCGGCGTGGCGGTGATCGTGGAGACCATGACCGACAACCGCAACCGCACCGCCGGTTCCATGCGCCACCACTTCGACAAATTCGGCGGCAATCTGGGCGCGACGGGCTGCGTCAGCTGGTCCTTCGACAAGAAGGGCGTGCTGGTGATCGACAACGAGGACGGCGACTACGAGGAAGACCAGGTCATGATGGACGCCATGGACTGCGGCGCGGATGATTTCGAGGCCGAGGACGACGTGTTCACCGTGTACACAGACCCCGACGATTTCAACGCCGTGGCCGACGCCATGACGCAGAAGGGCTACAGCTTCGTATCCGCTCAGATCGAAATGGTACCCCAGAACTACCAGAAGCTCACCGACCCGGAGCAGATCTCCCTGATGGAGAAGCTGCTGGACATCATGGACGACGACGACGACGTCCAAAACGTCTGGCACAACTGGGACGAGGATTGAGGAAGAATGAAATGACCGCAGGTTCAGGCGATGGCTTGAACCTGCGGTTTATTATGTAGAAATGGAAAAAAGCGAACTGACTGACATGCGGCATCAGAGAAGCTCAAAAGCATATAAGACACCCATACCTCCGATTATTATGCCCAGCACAGCCCAAAATACTCCCTTTTGGTGCTTGTCAAGGCAGCCGAACACTCCTGATACGGACACAACAACGGAACGCTGAATGTTTCGGAATTGGCAAGGGTTTGTGATTTGAGCAGGACAACGGTTTACAAATATCTTTCCCTTTTGGAGGGGTAACGGAAAAGGGAGTGGACGAAAACCCACTCCCTTTTCCGTTACTATTTCAGCGAACATTATAAACAGCGATCGGCGCAGTACTACTTGAGGTATAGAAAATCACAGAAAGTGTGTTTTCTTGATTGTCTCGAACTTCTTCGGGGACAAAGAATGAAAAAACACTTCCAAATTTCGGGGTCAAAGGTTCAATTGTGCCCGTGTTCAGCCACGCATCCACACCGTTGTCATAAAACCAAATCCGCTCACTATAAAAGGTATATCCATCGCCATAGACTACTTCGCAGGAGAAGAACGGGAAGCTAATCGCTCTCTTTCCATTATATTTTACATCAAAGTAGATGTTTGCAACGGTTTCTCCGTTGCTTGGAATCAATGCTCCACCCTTGCCTTTTTGGGGATTTTCTGCTTTCGCAGTAAAATCAAAATTGGTGACAGTGATTTCGAAATTTTCGAACGAAGCGGTTTCACCCAGAACAAGATTCACGGCTTCGGGGGCCTCAGTTTCTTTGGGAGGCTCGGTCTCTTGGGAAGTCTCTGCTGTTTTGGATGCCTCATTTACTTTAGAGGGATCATCCTTACTTCCACAAGCACACAGGGACAGGCACATAACAGGTGCCAAAAGTAGAGAGATTGCCTTGTTCATTTGCGCTCCTTCTTTCTTGTAGTATGACAGTAACCGATATTGGTTAATATGATTATACACCATATTCGGTTATCATGTCAAGTAAGAAAGGGGGCTGCGTCCCGTGATTTCTTACGATAATCTATGGAATGTCATGAAAGAGAAAGGCATCACACAATACATGCTTATCAAACGGTATAATATCAGCCCCGGACAGATTACGCGGTTAAAACGAAACGAGAGCGTCAGTACCCATACCATTGAGATGTTTTGCAGAATTTTGTCCTGCGAAGTCGGGGACATCATGAAGTATATTCCGGATGATTAGAGCAGAGAAACCTGCTCTTTTTCTCTTGGGAAGCACATCCTCATTTTCTTCATCAAAAACACCCCTAAAACAGCAAAAACAGGAAGCACATCTTGCCGAATTTCTTCGGCAGGACGTGCTTCCTTGCTTCATTTTTGCGAAAAGTGGGGTTTGAACTTTTGAGGTTCAAAAGTAGGTGTTTAACCTTACTTCTTCAGCGCTTCCTCAACAGCAACGGCCACGGAAACGGTAGCGCCGACCATGGGGTTGTTGCCCATGCCCAGGAAGCCCATCATTTCTACGTGGGCAGGCACGGAGGAGGAGCCGGCGAACTGGGCGTCGGAATGCATACGGCCCATGGTGTCGGTCATGCCGTAGGAAGCGGGGCCGGCTGCCATGTTGTCGGGATGCAGGGTACGACCCGTGCCGCCGCCGGAGGCCACGGAGAAGTACTTCTTGCCCTGCTCGATGCACTCTTTCTTGTAGGTGCCGGCAACGGGATGCTGGAAACGGGTGGGGTTGGTGGAGTTGCCGGTGATGGAAACGTCCACGCCCTCGTGGTGCATGATGGCCACGCCCTCGCGGACGTCGTCAGCGCCGAAGCAGCGGACAGCCGCGCGCTCGCCGTCGGAGTACTTGTACTCCTTGACGATCTTCAGCTCGCCGGTGTAGTAGTCAAACTTGGTCTGCACATAGGTAAAGCCATTGATCCGGGAGATGATCTGCGCAGCGTCCTTGCCCAGACCGTTCAGGATGACCCGCAGAGGTTCCTTACGTGCCTTGTTGGCGGAGCGGGCAATGCCGATAGCGCCTTCGGCAGCGGCGAAAGACTCATGACCGGCAAGGAAAGCGAAGCACTTGGTCTCGTCCCGCAGCAGCATGGCGCCCAGATTGCCGTGGCCCAGACCGACCTTGCGGTCCTCGGCGACGGAACCGTCGATGCAGAAAGCCTGCAGGCCGATACCGATGGCCTCGGCGGCCTCAGCGGCGGTCTTGACGTTCTTCTTCAGAGCGATGGCAGCGCCCACGGTGTAAGCCCAGCAGGCGTTCTCAAAGCAGATGGGCTGAATGCCCTTGACGATCTCGTAGGGGTCGAAGCCCTTCGCCTTGCAGATCTCCCGGCACTCTTCCACGGAGGAGATGCCGTACTGAGCGAGGACGCCGTTGATCTTGTCAATTCTTCTTTCGTAACTTTCAAACAAAGCCATTGTTTCGTCCTCCTCTTATTCCTGACGGGGGTCGATGTACTTGGGCGCGTTGTCGAAGCGGCCGTAGTGACCCATAGCCTTCTTGTAGGCGGTGTTGGCGTCGTCGCCCTTCTTGATGAAGTCCATCATCTTGCCCAGGTTTACAAACTCATAGCCGATGATCAGGTTATCGTCGTCCAGAGCAACGCGGGTGACATAGCCCTCGGCCATTTCCAGATAACGGGGACCCTTGGACTTGGTGGCGAACATGGTGCCCACCTGACTGCGCAGACCCTTGCCCAAGTCTTCCAGAGAAGCGCCCACGACCAGACCGCCCTCGGAGAACGCAGACTGGCTGCGGCCGTAGACGATCTGCAGGAACAGCTCCCGCATGGCGGTGTTGATGGCGTCGCACACCAGATCGGTGTTCAGAGCCTCGAGGATGGTCTTGCCGATGAGAATTTCGGCGGCCATAGCGGCGGAATGGGTCATGCCGGAGCAGCCGATGGTCTCCACCAGAGCTTCCTCAATGACGCCCTCCTTGATGTTCAGGGTCAGCTTGCAGGCACCCTGCTGCGGAGCACACCAGCCGATACCATGGGTAAAGCCGCTGATGTCCTTGATCT
>ERZ827528.4282-NODE-4282-length-10708-cov-3.124847_pt1 | contig 10708 bp, 6 predicted proteins | sample MGYA00519768_ERZ827528 | MGnify/ENA primary metagenome ERZ827528 (study PRJEB31778, sample SAMEA3449343) | human gut metagenome | biome: human gut; feature: human-associated habitat; material: faeces | place: United Kingdom | collected 2010/2012 ...
CGGTGCCAAAGTTGCCTTTCAGATGAGGAAAGCGCTTTTTCAGCTCCGGGTAGCCGTGGGCAGGCAGCATCTCGGAGTGGGTGTAGACATTGATGCCCTTGCCCTCGGTCTGCTCCAACAGGCACTTGGCGTCGTAGAGGTCGTGGCCGGAGATGACGATGAAAGGCCCTTTCTCGATGGTCAGGGACACCTCCACCGGCTCCGGGTCGCCAAACGCGCCGGTGTTGGCCTTGTCCAGCTCAGCCATGACCCGGTAGGCCATCCGCCCGGTGTCCTCCACCAGCTGGAAGAGCTTGTCCTTGTCCCGCTCCTGTGCGATGGCCCGCAGCGCCGTGCAGAAAAACAGGTCGATCTCGCCATCGGTATAGCCCAGCACCCGCGCGTGGTAGGAGTAAGCTGCCATGCCGCGCAGCCCAAAGAGGACAAAGGAGCACAGGCTCTTCCGGTCGGGGTCCGGCTCCTGCCACAGCTTCTGCATATCGTAGTCGGACACTGGTGCAGGTGCAGGGCTGGCCGAGGCAAAGGCTTCCTGCTTGGCCTTCCAGACCTTATCGGTCAGCTGCGCCACCGTCTGGGGGTCGAAATCAACATTGGTGATGGTGGTGAACAATCCTTCCGTCAGCAGGAGTGCCTGCGGGGGCTGGATGGGTCTGCCGATGTCCAGCAGCAGGGTGGCAAAGCCGATGAGTGCCCCGGTGAGCTTGTCCTGCGCGTCGGCTGTCTCGGCTGATTTGCCGCAGACACCCGCTTTTCCGGTGCAGGCCGTGCAGTTTGCCGCCTGCTCGCATTGATAACAGAACATCATTTCGTCCATGCAAAAACCTCTTTTCGTTTGATGAAAGGAGTATGAGCGGGGCGGCAGACGGTTATGCAGGCAGGCGGGGCAAACCAAAAAAAGCCGCACCCTCGCGGATGCGGCCCTTGCAGATCAGGAAAAGCTTAGTAGGTGATGCCCTGAGCCATCATGGCAGTAGCGACCTTCAGGAAGCCAGCGCAGTTTGCACCGACCATCAGGTTGCCCTCGGAGCCGGCGGCCACGGATGCATCGTAGGAAGCGTGGAAGATGCCCTCCATGATGCCCTTCAGCTTTGCATCGACCTCTTCGAAGGTCCAGCTCAGACGCTCGGAGTTCTGGCTCATCTCCAGACCGGAGGTAGCCACGCCGCCGGCGTTGGAAGCCTTTGCGGGTCCGTACAGGATGCCGTTGGACAGGTAGACCTCGATGGCCTCGGGAGTGCTGGGCATGTTAGCGCCCTCGCAGACCACGGTGCAGCCGCCCTTCACCAGAGCCTCTGCGGACTCCTTGTTGATCTCGTTCTGGGTAGCGCAGGGCAGGGCGATGTCGCAGGGGACAGTCCAGACCTTGGTGCAGTCAGCAACGTAGGTTGCATCCTTGTGGGTCTCAGCATATTCCTTGATACGGCCACGGCGGACTTCCTTCAGATCCTTGACGTAAGCCAGGTCGATGCCGTTGGGGTCGTAGACATAGCCGTTGGAGTCGGACATGGTGATGACCTTGGCACCCAGCTGGGTAGCCTTCTCACAGGCGTAGATAGCGACATTGCCGGAGCCGGAGATGACCACGGTCTTGCCCTCGAAGCTGTCGTTGCGCATGCACTTCAGAGCCTCAGCGGTGAAGTAGCACAGGCCGTAGCCGGTAGCCTCGGTACGAGCCAGAGAACCGCCGAAGGTCAGGCCCTTGCCGGTGAGCATACCGCCCTGGAAGCTGTTGGTCAGGCGCTTGTACTGGCCGAACAGGTAACCGACCTCGCGGCCGCCGACACCGATATCACCGGCGGGGCAGTCCACGAACTGGCCGATGTGGCGGTACAGCTCGGTCATGAAGCTCTGGCAGAAGCGCATGACTTCCATGTCGCTCTTGCCCTTGGGGTTGAAGTCGGAACCGCCCTTGCCGCCGCCCATGGGCAGGGTGGTCAGGCTGTTCTTGAAGGTCTGCTCAAAGCCCAGGAACTTCAGGATGCCCTGATTGACAGAGGGATGGAAGCGCAGGCCACCCTTGTAGGGGCCGATGGCGCTGTTGAACTGCACGCGGTAGCCGCGGTTCACCTGGACCTTGCCCTGGTCATCGACCCAGGGTACACGGAAGGTGATGATGCGCTCAGGCTCGACCAGACGCTCGATGAGGGCGGCCTTCTCGTACTCGGGATGCTTCTCCACGACGGGCTGGATGCTCTCCAGCACCTCGCGGACAGCCTGCAGGAATTCGGGCTCGTTGGCATTGCGCTTTTCCAGGCCCTCGTAGACACGCTTCAGATATTCATTCGTCAGCATAATGATATACTCCTTTTCCCTTAACTCTATTGTGTGGAGGCTTCGGCTTTCCCGTTTCCCACGGCGGGGCTGATAAGCCTCTGACCACTTTGCTATTATAAAGCTTTATCTGCCGATTTACAAGATGGCCCGCCCCGCAAAAACCGGAAAATCTTTCAAAATACAATGGAAAAGATGAATGCACTTCACGAAAAAGACGGGACACATCAAAAAATTGCGATAAAACCTGCTTTTGTAAAGAAACAAAAAATCCCTGCACCGGCCCGGAACAGGCGGTGCAGGGAGGAAAAGTCTTACTTCAGCAGCTTCTCGCAGGCGTCAGCGGCACCCTCGAGGAACTGTCCGCCGTAGGTCTCGATCATGCCGGCGTCGGACAGCGCAGCCAGCTGCGGGTCGATGGGGCATTTGGCCAGAACGGGCAGGTGATGCTTTGCGGCCACCTCGTCCACATGGCTGTCGCCGAACACGTTGATGTGCTTGCCGCAGTCGGGGCAGACGATATAGCTCATGTTCTCGACGATGCCCAGCATCGGCACCTTCATCATCTCGGCCATGTTCACGGCCTTGGCCACGATCATGCTCACCAGCTCCTGCGGGCTTGCCACCACCACGATGCCGTCCACGGGCAGGCTCTGGAACACCGTCAGGGGTACGTCGCCGGTTCCGGGGGGCATGTCAACGAACAGATAGTCCACGTCCTCCCAGATAACGTCCGTCCAGAACTGTTTCACCGCGCCCGCGATGACCGGACCGCGCCACACCACCGGGTCGGCAGGGTTGTCCAGCAGCAGATTGATGGACATTACCTGAATGCCCGTGCGGGTCAGCGCCGGATACAGGCCGTGTTCGTCCGCGCCCTGACACTCCGTGACGCCGAAGGCAGTGGGTGCGGAGGGGCCGGTGATGTCGGCATCCAGAACGCCGACCCGCTTTCCCTTCCGTGCCATGGCGACAGCCAGCATGGACGTGACCGTGGATTTGCCCACGCCGCCCTTGCCGGAGACCACGGCAATGACCTTCTTCACGCTGGCGTTGGGGTTCAGCTCCGCCAGCAGGCTCTCGGGCTTGCGATCGGCGCAGTCAGAGCCGCATTCGGAACAATTTCCGTTACAAGAACTCATAATTCTGTTGCTCCTTTTTTCTTAATCGTTTCTATTATAGGCCGGGTGTCGAACTGTGTCAACCGTCAAAGCTTCATTCTTCACGTCTGCACCTGTTCCCACTGCTCCATCAGGTCCATGAGCGCCGCTTCGGCTTCTTCCTTTTCGCCAAGCAGACGGGTCAGCTCCTGATAGTCGGCGGAGGCCGCTTCGATCTTCCGGTCAAAGTCGGCGACGACCTGCTCCTGCTTCTCGATCTCCCGCTCCAGCCGCCGCACCAGCTTGTCCGCGTTTTTGGTTCCGCCCTTTGCCCGCTCCTTTTTCGGCTTCGGCGCAGCGGAAACGGCCGGTTTTGCGGCGGCTTCATGCTCCAGAATGGAGCGGTATTTCTGATAGCCGCAGGGGAAATCCCGGATTTTCCCGTCCTCCAGCAGCCAGATGCGTTCGGCAAACTTTTCGATAAAATACCGGTCGTGGGAGACGAACAGCAGCACGCCCTCGAATTCCTCGATGGCAGCCTCCACCCACTCCCGGGACGCAATGTCCAGATGGTTCGTCGGCTCGTCCAGAATCAGGAGGTTGATCTTCTCGTCCATCAGCATACACAGCCGCAGGCGGGACTGCTCGCCGCCGGACAGATTGCCCACGGTCTTGAACACGTCCTCCCCCTGGAACAGGAATGCGCCGAGGCGGTCTCTCGCCATCTGAGGCGTGCAGTTTTTCTCATAGAGCATGGTGTCGTAGAGGCTCCGCTCCGGGTGGTCAAAGTGGATGATCTGGGGCAGATATCCCCATTTCACCGTGGGGCCGAACTGGATTTTCCCCTGACAGTCCTCCTCACCCAGCAGGCACTTGATAAAGGTGGATTTTCCGGTGCCGTTGTCCCCCAGCAGGGCAATGCGCTCGCCGCCTTCCGCCAGCAGATTCACGTCGGAGAACAGCGTCCGGTCGCCGAAGGATTTCGACACGTTCTTCATCTTGAACACCACGTCTCCGGAGAAATCCCGCTCCCCGAAGCTGGCCTTCATCGTTCTCTCCGCTTTGGGGCGTTCCGTTTTGCGAATACGATCCATCCGGTGCTGAATGGACATGGCCCGGCGGTAGAGGGTGCGGTTGTTGATGCCCCAGCCCTTCATCCGCTCCACCGTGTAGCCCAGCTGCTTCAGCTTCGCCTGCTCCTGCTCGTACTGCTTCATTTGCAGGTCAAATCGCGCCTGCTTTTCGTCCATGTAGAACGAGTAGTTGCCGGAGTAGAATTCCGCGTGGCCGTCCGTGATCTCGATCACCCGCTGGGCGATCTGATCGATGAAATAACGGTCGTGGGAAATGGCAAGCACCGTCCCCCGGAAATTCTGAATATCCCCTTCCAGCCACTCCACGCTTCTCAAATCCAGATGGTTGGTCGGCTCGTCCAGAAGCAGGATGTCCGTCTTTTCCAGCAGAAGGCGGGCGAGATTCGCTCTGGTCTTTTCGCCGCCGGAAAGGCTGTCGAATTCCTGAGCGCGCTGCTCCGCCGGGATGCCCAGACCGTTGCAGACCTTGTCCACGTCCACATCCATCTCGTAGCCGCCCCCGGACTGGAAGCGGTTGGACAGGCTGTCGTATTCCCGCAGCTGCTCCGCCGTTGCGTCCCCCGCCATGTCCGCTTCCAGCCGCTCCATTCTGGCTTTCAGCTTCATGAGGCCGGCGTAGGCGGTGCGCAGCACGTCCTCCACGGTGTAGCCCGCCGGGAACTTGGGGATCTGGGAAATCAGCCCCAGACGCTTGTTAGGATTGACGTAGACCTCGCCGCTGTCATAGTCCATCTGGCCGGTAAGGATGTTGAAAAGTGTGGTTTTTCCGCAGCCGTTTCGGCCAAGGATCGCCACCCGCTCCCCTTCCTGAATTTCAAAGCTCAGGTTGTCCAGCAGATTTTCTCCAATTACAAAGAATTTTGTCAGATTCCTGACTTGTATATCAACCATATTCTCTCCATTTAATCGCGTTCGATTCCGGATTCATTCAGCATTTGCTCCAGCTCTTCCCGCGTGTATAACAAGTTCAGCGCCTGTAACATGGCGTTGGCGCTCATGTGTTCCGGCAGGTTCAGCTTTTTCAGAAGCGCTTTCCGCTTCTCCCCGGCGTTGCTTCCGCCGGAAAGCCCCAGCGCCATGAGATCCTGCTTCGTGATGCCCCCGGAGGAAGCCGTTTTCTCCCCCTCTATGGTGGCACCCGCATTTCGCAGGGCGGCGAGAATGACCTCCGGGGTCATGCCCTCTACTCCCAGCTTGCCTTCCCGGCCGGGGGCGGACTTCCGTCGTTCCTTGCCGGGAATGTCCGGGATGTAGGCGTGCTTCAGGTATTTTCCGGGAATGGCGCTTTTGATGTGGTTGCGGATGACGAAGCCCGCCCCGTCGGAATCCGTGAAGACGATCAAGCCCCGCTTTTCCGCCACACGGCGCAGCAGCGCCATCTGCTGCCTGTCCTTGAAAATGCCGAACCCCGCCGTTTCCAGAATGGGGGCATCCACCACCTGACTGAGGGTGTTTTTGTCGTAGCGCCCCTCTACCACAATGGCTTCCCTGATTTTAACCATTGCGCCCCTCCTGCGCCAACTGCAACAGCAGCAGCTCCAACAGGCGCTCCGGGTCGTCGTAGGATGTCTTTATCTTATAATCCGTTTCCAGCACCAGCTCCGCCGCCCGGCGGCAGAACTCCGGCGTGAACCGTCTGGCCGCCTCCATGGTCTTTCTCGCGGGATAGTCCGGGATGCCGCAGAGCCTTTGCAGGTCGGAAGCGTTTTTCCCGTTGTCCAGCAGCGTCCGCGCGGCGCTGACCCGGCGGAAGTGGTTGCCCACCGCGCCCAGAATCGCCAGCGGCTCCTGCTGCATTTTCAGCAGCTGCTGCAATTTCACCAGCGCCTGATCGAAGCGCCCGGCGCTGAGCATGTCCGTCATCTGGAACACCACGGCGTCCAGCACCGGCTCGGTGACGGCGTCGATGTCGGTTTTCCGAATCTCATTTGCGCCGGAATAGGCACAGATTTTGTCAATTTCGCCGCTCAGCGCCGTCATGGTGCCGCCAGTGATGTCGATGAGATACAAACATAAATCTGTGGAAATCCGTTTGTCCCGCGCCATAAAATGCCTTGTGACCCAAGCCGCCAGGTCTTTCTGATCCTGCTTGGCAAACTCCACGATCAGCCCGGCGCCGTCGATCGCCTCCCAGAGCTTTTTCAGGCGCTTGTCCGGCTTCCACGGGGTCGTCTCGTAGGTGAACACCACCGTGCAGTAGTCCGGGATATCCGCCAGAATTTCCGCCATCTTGTTCCGGTCGGACTCGCCCAGCTTGAATAAGTCCACCTCGTCCACCTGCACCATGGTATGCTCCGCCATCATGGGCAGGTTTTCCACGGCATCGGCGAATGTCTGCAAATCGAAGGTCTCGCTGTTCATCCGGTGGAAGTTGAAGGATTCCGTCAGCGCGTCCAGCAGCTGCTTTTTCATCTGCTCCAGATAGTGGTGCAGCAGAAAGACCTCTTCCCCATGGAAAATGTACAGCCGCCCCAAGTCCTTGTTTTTCAGCTGGGTTTTCAGTTCCTGTAAATTGCCCCCGGGGGCTGGTTTTTTTGCCATGGCTTCACCTTCTGATGGTAATGGTTCCGTCCCGGTCTGTCCGGTACACCGTGCAGCCAAAATGTTCCAGCCGCTGCAGGGTCTCCGCCGCCGGGTGTCCGTAGAGATTGTCCCTTCCTGCGCTGATGCAGACCGTCTGCGGTTGGGCAGCGGCAAGCATATCCTCGCAGGTGGAGTTTTTGGAGCCGTGATGTCCGGCAATCAGCACGTCCACCTCCGGGATTTTCCCGGCGTGGAGCAGCATCCGCTCGCCGTAGGCGCTCCGGTCTCCCGTTATGAGTATATCACAGTTTTCCGTATCAAACAAGACGCACAGGCTGTTTTCGTTTTCGCTCCTATTGGAATCGGTGGTGAAAATGTGCAGATTTGTCTTGCCGTAGGTCAAAAGCAAATCCTGTTCGGCGTATACCACCTCTGCATTGTCCGCCACCAAAATTCCTTCCTCCGGTGGGAGGATGAGGATGTCCGCTTTCACCCGGCTTAAGAGATTTTCCGCCGCGCCGGTGTGATCCCGGTCGCCATGGGTCAGAATCAGGCCGTCCAGCCGGGAGATCCCCTGACTCAGAAGCGTTTCGGCGGCAATGTCCGCAGTTTCGGTGTCGCTGTCCCCGCCGCAGTCCACCATGTATGTCCGGCCTTCGCTTTGCAGCAGAATGCACTGCCCCTGCCCCACATCCAGCACCGTTATCCGGGTGCTGTCCAGCATCGGCTCCGCCCAGGATGCCAGAAGCGCCAGACACAGCCCCAGCGTGCCGCAGCAGAGCAGAACGCCCGGGCGGCGATTCCGGCTCAGGAGGAACACCAGCAGCAATACATACACGGCCACCAGCCAGATGGTAATGTAAGGGCTTCTGGTATACACCGCCGCCAGCGGAAAGCCCGCCAGTAACTTTGCGATCAACAGAACATAGCGAATCGGCCACGCGACGATTTTTCCAAGAATCATCGCCCCGCCCGTCCAGAACGCACCCACCAGACTGACCGCCACAAGCCCATAGAAAATGAAGCTGATGACCCACAGAGTGAGCAGATTGGTCACCACGCCCACAAGGCTGACGGTGCCAAAATACCATGCGCTCAGCGGCGTTGTGAAAATCATGGCGCTGAGGGTGATGGACACGGAAGCAGTAAACCAGCGAATCAACGTGGGTCTGACGCCCTTCCCTTTGCTGTCCGGGAACAGAGAAACCAGCCACTTGCGGATGCCCGGCGCAAAGAGATAAATCCCCGCCACGCTGGCCACGGACAGTTGAAAACCCACGGACGTGATGACCAGCGGGTTGCCAATCAGCATCACCACGGCGGCAAAGGCCAGCGCCGCAGGGCCGTCGTATTCCTTATTCAGCAGCAGCGCCGCCAGCATCAGTCCGCACATGATGCACGAACGGCTGACCGACGGGGTAAAGCCCGCCACCGCCGCAAAAAGCAGCAACGTTGGAAAACCCACAAGGGCAGTCAGAAACCGCTTCCGGAAAGTAACGGCAGTAAGCAAAGCGAACAGAATCGACACATGCAGTCCGGAAACAGCCGCCACATGGCGAATCCCGCTGATTTTCAGACTGGTATCTACCGCATAACTCAGGCTTGTGGTATCGCCCAGCAAAAGCGCCCGGGCAAAGGGCGCGGCATCCTGCGGAATACAGGTCTGCAAAATTGCCTGAATCCGGTGCCGCAGCTGCGCAGGGATATCCCGCCAAGACGCGTCTGTATGGGGCGAAACGGAAACCTCGTCCACCTGATACGCCAGCAGGAAAATGCCGTTGCCCGCGTGATAGGTTCTGCTTTCCTTAGGCGTAGTGGCGCGGAAACGGAACTGGCCGGAGACGGTGTCCCCGGGTTCCAGCGTTTCGCCCAAATCCAGATACGCCCGAAGGCGGTAGGACTTTCCTTCCAGCTGCACCGTGCCGTCCACGCCGATACCGTATGCCGTCTCGTAGCTGTAGTCCGACACCCGGATGACTGCGTTTGCCGTTTTTCCATCCATCGTTCCGGCGGCATTCAGATAAAAGCCGTCGTACAGAATGAACCAGCCCACTCCCATGGCAAAGCCAAGAAGAACCGCGGCAATCCGCCGGAATAATGCGAACTTTCTCCCCGCAATCGCCGCGAAAAGCGTCAGAAACCCGACAGCTGCGGCCAAAATGACACGCGTACTTCCCGTAATAACATACGCGCACAGGCAGCAGGCCGCGCCGAAGCCCAGAGAAAACCATACCAGTTTACGCATCCTGCCGCCTCCTTATCGTTGGAAAAGGCGCCGCCTTTGCGGCAGCGCCTTTCTTATTACTTCAATTTGGAAACCACGTAATCGTCCACGATGGCGAGGGCGTTGTCCACCTTGGTGACATCCTTGCCGCCGCCCATGGCAGAGTCGGGCTTGCCGCCGCCGCTGCCGCCGCAGCAGCAGCATACCTGCTTCACCAGGTCGCCGGCCTTGATGCCCCGGGCAATGGCGTCCTTGCCGCAAACGGCCAGGAAGGTGATCTTGCCCTCGTTGACCGTGGCAAGCACGGCCACAACGGACGCGTCCTTATCCCGCAGCACGTCGCCCATCTGGCGGAGTCTGCCGGTGTCGGCGTTGGGAACGCTGGCGGTGATGACCTTCAGGCCGTCCACATTGTGGGAGCCGAAGAGAATCCGGTCGATCTCGCCCACGGTCTCCTTGGCCTTGTACGCCTCAATGGTGCGCCGCAGCTCCCGGAGTTCCTCCAGCTGCGCCTGAATCCGGGTGCCCAGCTCGATGGGCTTGGTCTTCAGCTTGGCAGCCGCTTCCAGCAGCATGGTCTGGTTCCGCTCCATTCTCTCAAGGCACGCCTTGCCGGTAATGGCCTCGATCCGGCGGACGCCGGAGGCGACGGAACATTCGCTCTCGATTTCAAAGGGGCCGACCTTGGCGGTATTGTCCAGATGGGTGCCGCCGCACAGCTCGATGGAGTAGTTGCCCATGTTGACCACACGAACCGTGCTGCCGTACTTCTCGCTGAACAGCGCGGTGGCGCCCATGGCCTTGGCCTCGTCAACGGGCATCTCCCGGGTCACGATGTTGTAGCCCTCCAGAATGGAATTCTGGACGATGGCGTTGACCTTCACCAGCTCCTCCGGCGTCAGCGCGGAATAGTGGGTGAAGTCGAAGCGCAGCCGGTCAGGCTCCACGTAGGAACCCGCCTGATGGACATGGTCGCCCAGCACCGTCTGCAGCGCCTTTTGCAGAAACTTGATGGAGTTCAGCGCCACGGCGATCAGCAGGGCCAGAATGGTGGAGATCGGCACCGTCCACAGGCACAGGAGCACCGTATTCTGCAGGCAGGTCAGAAACTTACGGTACTTGATGACCTTGACGAAGTTGCCAAGCCCGAACTCAAAGCTGGCGCCGCTGGCCGCTTTCAGACCGCTGTACCCTTCCAGCAGGGACATGCGCACCGTGTTGATGATGGGCCAAACGGTGAAAATCAGAAGCAGCACAATAGCCGGGGAAAGGTACAGCCACGCTTTCCATTGATCTTTGCTGTTGACCATATCACTTCACCTCAAACGCAAGCCGTTTTTCCGTCTCCTTGTGGAAAACAAAAAGCTTGTGGGGCTTGACGGAATAGCGGACAACTTCGCCGTTCAGGCCGCTGCGGTCGTCCGCGTCGATGATGGAGCGCACGGACGGCTTGAGCGATGCGGCATGGGTGGAGACCACGCTCACATCCCGGCCCA
>ERZ827528.4283-NODE-4283-length-10707-cov-2.505445_pt1 | contig 10707 bp, 10 predicted proteins | sample MGYA00519768_ERZ827528 | MGnify/ENA primary metagenome ERZ827528 (study PRJEB31778, sample SAMEA3449343) | human gut metagenome | biome: human gut; feature: human-associated habitat; material: faeces | place: United Kingdom | collected 2010/2012 ...
TTGCATCCAAACGCTGAAGGTGCCGGTATCTTGGCCCGCACCGTTTATGGGGCGCTAACCGGAGATTACGGAGGATTACAGCTTCCTGACATCTATTCGGACCGGATGGTCTTGCAACGGGATCAACCGCTTCCTATATCTGGCATCGCCAACCAAGGGGAGAAAGTAACCGTTACCCTCGCCGGACAAAGGAAGGAGACCGTAGCCGGTACGAACGGGAAATGGACTGTCACGCTCGACCCCTTGCGGGTAAGCGGGAAATCCTATACCTTAACGGTTTCTACCCCCAGCCGCACGCTGAACTATCGGGATGTAGTAGCCGGGGAAGTCTGGCTATGCTCCGGACAATCCAACATGGCGTTCCGGGTAAACGAGAGCGTAAAGGAAGAACAACAGCAACAATTGGATTACGCGAAACAACACTCGCAAATCCGTTTATTCGACCTAAAGCCCCGCTGGGAAACCTACGCCGTGGAATGGGACGCTTCCGTACTGGATTCATTGAACCGCCTGCAATATTACCACGACGCCCAATGGGAAGTATGCGACACGCGGAATACCGCACGCTTCTCGGCCATAGGATTTGCCTTCGGGCGTATGCTGGCCGATAGCTTACAAGTACCCGTAGGATTGATATTGAACGCTGTTGGCGGCTCGCCTACGGAGGCATGGATCGACCGGAAAACACTGGAATTCGAGTTTCCGGATATCTTACAGGATTGGACGAAGAACGACTTTATCCAAGATTGGGTACGTGAACGGGCGGCCTTAAACATCAAGCAAGCGTCCAACCCGCTCCAACGCCATCCGTATGAGCCTTGTTATCTGTTCGAGGCGGGTATCCAACCCCTTCATCGATATCCCATCAAAGGGATTATTTGGTACCAAGGAGAATCGAACGCCCATAATATGGAAGTACACGAACGATTATTCCCGTTATTGGTGAACAGCTGGCGCCAGAATTGGAACGCAGCCCTGCCTTTCTACTATGTCCAACTATCCAGCATAGACCGCCCGAGTTGGACTTGGTTCAGGGACAGCCAACGCCGCCTGGCGCAAACCGTATCGAATACGGGTATGGCCGTTAGTAGCGATCGCGGGGATTCTTTAAACGTTCACCCTACCCGAAAAAAAGAGATTGGCGAACGACTGGCACATTGGGCCTTGAACAAGACCTACGGACATAACGTAATCCCATCCGGCCCTTTGTTCCGCAGCGCAACGTTTACCGATAACGCCGCCTATATCACTTTCGATTACGCAAAGGGCTTGAGAACTTCCGATGGGGACCCCATCCGTACATTCGAGATCGCCGAGCAGGAAGGACTTTACTATCCGGCGCAAGCCGTGGTAGAGAACGGGAAAGTAAAGGTGTGGAACGATCAAGTGACTCACCCGAAGCTGGTACGCTACGGCTGGCAACCCTTCACGAGAGCGAATCTTGTAAACGAGGCGGGCATGCCGGCCTCTACGTTCCGGGCAATAAAAGAATAAGCTATGCATAATAAACAACAAATCACCGGCTGGTTGTTCCTCCTGCTACTCTGCGTAGCGGGATGCGGCCAGCCTGTATCTAAAAAACAGAACACCATGATAAACTGGACAAAATTACCGGATCTACCGGGAGCAGCCGATACGGCTTCCCTTGGCGTTTCCGCCCCGTTCGCCGGCATCCATAACGGCGTATTGATCGTTGCCGGAGGTTGCAACTTTCCGGACAAACCCGTCACCGAGGGAGGAGCCAAGCGATATTATAGCGAGATATTCGTCCTTCTTCCCGAAGGCTGGAAAGAGATCGACCGACTGCCTCGTCCCGTCGCCTACGGCGCTACGGTTTCCACCCCGGAAGGTATCGTTTGCATCGGAGGAAACAACAGTGATTCTTCCTTGGTCGAGGTCTCCCGCATCTCCTATAACCCCACGAAAGGAGAGGTAGCGGTTTGCGCCTTACCCTCCTTACCATCTCCAATGGATAATCTCTCGGCCGCATTTACCGGACAGGAGATTTACGTAGCAGGGGGAAATGAGAATGGACAGCCCTGCCATACCTTCTTACGCCTCAACCTCGCGAATATCGAAAAGGGATGGGAACAACTACCGGACTTCCCGGGAGCAGCCCGTGTACAACCGGTATTAGCGGCCGGAGAAAGTCCCAACGGCACACGTATTTATCTAGCCGGAGGCTTCCAGCCCATCCTAAACGAAGAGGAACCGATCGTCCCGACGGATGTATTGGTATTCGACCCGGCAACTTTTACCTGGCAACAAGAGACCGTTCTTCCCCCGTTTAAGGACGGAACGAACCGTACCCTAACAGGAGGCTGTGCCGTGACTTTCCAAACGGATAAAATCTTATTTATGGGAGGTGTGAACTACGATTGTTTCCTAGCCGCCATCGCCCGCCCGATCCATTTAGCGAAAGCGGAGGCGACGCAAGATTCGGCGGCCATTACCCGCCTGCAAGCGGAAGCCAAGGCCTATATGCACCATCCGGTAGAATGGTACCGATTCAATACCACCTTACTTCAATACGACCTATCCACGAAAGCATGGAGCGATCTGGGCGAATATGAGCAGTTGGCCCGTGCCGGAGCGGGAGCGGTTATCCAAGATGGCCGGTTAACTATCATCAACGGAGAATTGAAACCGGGTATCCGCACGCCGCAAGTGAATCAAGCGAAATTATAATAGGGATTTAGTGGGATCGCTGGTAAGTTTGCCAACGATCCCTGTTTACTTTTTCCACCCGATTTTAAGTATCCGGAGTCTATTTAGAGCATACGTATCCCAAGGTAAATCCTAGACAATAAGCACGTAAATAATGTTCTTATATAAATCATTGAACATAAACACCTTAAAAAGACAATTATACTTTCCGCGAAACACGTACGTGTTTTTGGAAAAAGTCGTACATGTTTTTCGGGAAACACGTACATGTTTTTACTGAATCACACGACAGGAAACAAGAGCGTATATGGAAATATACAATAAGCCTACCTTAAAAATAAGTATACGATAACCTACACATCCGGATACGCCTCAAATTGCAGCACATTATTGGCCATGATGGGAAAAGAAGATATCGCAATCATAGATATGCACTCCTCTCTATAAAGGGCTTACACAAACTGATTATGAATGCCAAGAGGGTGACAGTGGTGGAGTTGTATATTCTACCTCATATAAAACAGTGGGGATGCATGAAGGAGGGGGCTATTCCACCTTTACCTATAAATATATAGGTTACTATTGGCCTGCATCAACAGTCAATAGCAAACTTGGCGTAACAAGGTATTAAACTTATTTTCAATTACACAAAGGTACATAATTGCCATTAATTACATACCTTTGTGTAATATAATTTTGTATATGAAAATATATTTCGAAATATTCATTTTACTATTGATAAGTTGTTCAGGTAATCATCAACAACAAGAAAATGATATTCAACAAACAAATAATCAAGACAAGAAGAATTTAGCATATATAATAGACACAAATAAAGAAACAACTATTGAAAATAAGAACTTACAATTTCTCATAGAAAAAGATTCTATATTCAGAAAAGACTCTATATTCAAGATATTAGAAGAAAGGAAAATCCGTCTTGATCATAGTTTTTACAGGAAAACTGGAAATTTTGATTTTCCTCTATATTATGGAGGAAGCTATATAAATAAGAATAACCTATTATTCGTGAATATAGTAGATTCACTAGACAACATATATACAAAAAGTGATATTATAAACAGAATAGGTAATAAAGATTTCAAAATAAAGAAATGTTCGTATTCTCTAAAAATGCTCGGAGATACACTAAACCAATTAAATACAGTCTTTAATCGCAATAAGTACTTATTAAAGGAAAATCTAAAAACAAGTAATTTTGAAATTAATATAGAAAACAATGTTATATTAATATTACTAGAAGATTCTACTATGGAAAATATTCAAGAATTTAAAAGAAACATAATGGACTCGCCTCTGTTTCATTTCTCCCAGAAACCAATACTTTATTTACATTAAGTTTACATTTTTCTTTATCCTGCATCAATCAAGATCGTTTTCGTTTCTCCCTCGGCTAGATACGGGCTCTCGTTTGCTATTAAATTTCCTGTTCCAAATCATGTACGCTCATCAATCTGATGGAAAAGCACATCTTCATTCCTAAGTGCTTCTTTAAAACGACTAGCTTAAACCATCGTTTCAACTAGTCGTTTTTTTACCCTTTCATGCCGCAAATATATGAAATTCTTTTGAGACCAAAAATGCGATTCAACTAAAAGTTATTCAGCACTTTCACAAAATAAGAGATTCATCTTTTACCAATACTTCATCAAACAAACTTTTTGGCTAATATAAACGATCGTTTTAGCTATTCGTTTTCATCACTTACAATTCTGGTAGGTAAAAATACGCTCTTTAACAACGTACAATGAAAGATAATTACAAAAGTCGGATTATGAAGAACTTATTTAATTACTGGTTTAAGACAAACAAGAAAAGCTTGTATGATCAATTAGGGAAAGAATTCAATGTCAGCGGCTTCCGTGTATATAAGTTAGCACACGGAAAAACCGCTTACTCTCATATGGATAGATTAATATTGGAGAAATTGCTTGAATTGAAGATTATCAGTGAAATCGGGTTCAGAATCTAAAGGTCCCCTCATTTCATACTTTCTTCTTTATAATTTATACGGACACCATAATTCGTATACACCCGGTCTAACCCCAACATCCCACTCGGATTAGGTTCGCCTTGCACTTTTCCGAACAGGATATCCTCGCTCATCGTGATCATGTCTTTTACCCGTTGAGGGGTTTCCTTGTTCATTCCGAAATAATGTCCGGGGTAGAGGTATTTGATATCATATTTCTCGATCACCGCACTCATCTTCTTACAAGTAGATATGAGCGTAGAGAAGTCAACTCCCAGCAATAGATTACCGGAGCCGAACGAATCGCCGCTAAAACCATAAGCGGCATCCTTATCCACAAAAGTGGTTGAGCCGGGAGTATGCCCGGGAGTAAAGACTATCTCTAGGATACGCCCACCTAAATCTAGGATTTCACCGTCTTCAAGGAAACAAACTTTGCCTTTATAATTCGGCATAAATTCCGGTATACCTATCGTATCAGCCGGATTGATATAAATCTCCGGGAAATAATCGATAGCCGAGCCTGTATGGTCCGGATGCACATGCGTGGCGACCAGCGTAACCGGCTTATCCGTGATGGAAGCCACGAGCTTATCCAAATCCTTGATCTTTGTTCCGGCATCAATCAAGATCGCTTTCGTTTCTCCCTCGACCAGATACAGGCTCTCGTTCGCCATTAAATGACCTGTTCCAAACCATGTATGCTCATCAATCTGATGGAAAATCACATCTTCATTCCTAAGCACTTCCTTCTCCTCGATACCCGCCGTCTGTGCCTGGCAGAACAAAGCGATCCTTGACAGGAGCAACAACATCATTAATAAACCTAGTTTTTTCATTATCATATTCATTTTTAATTGTAGAGACGTAGCGTGCTGCGTCTCCTTTCGCCTAATAGTATTAAATCGCCGCGATCTTCCGAAGGCTTGCGTCCCATTTCGGCTCGGCGTGGATGAGACGGATAGCTTCTTCCGGCGTGTCGGCTACCGCCCACATCTTGGCGTGCTGGGGACGCATGAAATTCTCGTTCATGGCGTTCCTCAAGAGTTCCAACAAGGGATCATAGTAATGATTAATATTGAGGATTACGATCGGATTGAGGTAGAGACCGAGTTGTTTCCAAGTGATGATCTCCAGAAGTTCCTCTAATGTACCGCATCCACCGGGAAGGGCGATCACCGCATCCGAGAGGTTTGCCATGAGCTGTTTACGCTCGTGCATCGTCTCGACCTCAATCAACTCGGTCAAGCCTTTATGATACCAATCCTGCTCCACCATAAAATGGGGGATAACGCCCGTTACCGTTCCACCAGCCGCTAACGCAGCGTCGGAGACAGCGCACATCAAACCGATATTCCCGGCACCATTGACTACCCGTAGTTTTCGCTCTCCCAAAAGACGCCCCAATTCCTTGGCGGCGTCAAAATAAACCGAGGGAATCTTCGTGCTGGACGCGCAATACACGCAAACAGACGAGATGTTATTTATCTTCTTTTCTTCCATATCTTTTTATTCTTGATTTATATCGTAGCCAAATAAGGCGAAATCCCCCAGACAAGGATCATCGGGGAAGACTTTCGCCAATGCGTCCGTTATCTCACGGGCCGTACGAAGGGTAGCGGTTTTTTGGCCTGTCAAGCCCAAGCGCAAGGAGATCTGGTGCACATGCGTATCCAACGGGATGATTAATTGGCGGGGATGCACGGCTGTTCTCCAGATACCGAGATCGACGATACCATCCGTACGCACCATCCAACGCAAGAACATCGCCAGACGCTTACAAGCGGAAGTCCCGTGCAAGACCGGAATGCCATTGAGATCAGCAAAAAGTTGTCGCAACCGCAAGATAGGATCTTCGCAAGGACCGGCGGCGGCCATAGCGTCTTCCATACAGTCGTAGGTATCGTATATATCCTTTAGGCGACAACAAAGGAGATGCAGATCATGATAGGTATAAAAACGGTAAAAGGTATCCCGCCCACGAACCGGGCGGTTCCGTAGGGGAGCGAAAGAAGTCTCTCCGGTACGGATAAACTCGTAAGGACTTTCGCCCATCAGCCGGTGTAGCTCTTCCGCTTTTTGGAGAATATGCGCCCTGCGACCGTAAGAGATCCACGCCGTCAGGAAAGCCGATATCTCAATATCTCGTTTCTCCATAAACCGATGGAGGAATCGCACCGGATCATCCTTGATAAACGATTCCGTATTGTACGTTTTCGCCCATTCACGAAGTAAAGAGATGGTCTTTGTATCCATGTTATTTCTTCTTTAGAAAATATTGCCGCTCGGGTTCCGGATAATGCTCGATAGCGTAACGAAGCGCCGTACGAGGAAGACGAGTAGCGTTGCGTTCCAAGAAATCGGTAAGCGTCTGCCGCTCCTTTTTGCCGACCTCACGCAGCATCCACCCAACCGCCTTATGCATCAAATCGTGTTTATGATCGATCAACCGTTCGGATAACTCCAAGGTATCCCCAAAATCATTCCGACGGATAAATGCCCACGTAGAGACGATCGAGATCCGTTGTTCCCATAAATTCTCGCTTTCCGCCAAACGGTAGAGGAGGGAACGATCTTTGTCCACCAAATACTCGCCGACGATATCCCGACAGGTCAAGTCTACCAAATCCCAGTTATTGCAACGCCGCATATTCTTCAGATAGAATCGGAAGATGGCTTCCCGCTCTTCCGGCATCGCTTTCCGATCCTGGAAACGATAGACCAAAATCAGCAAGGCACATAGACGTGCCTCATGCCACGGACTATCCAGCAACAGCTGCAGCTCATCGAAAGGAGTCGCCTTATTAGCCTTCGCTATGCTGCGGGTTTGCGGGACAACCACCCCGAGAAACTGATCGCCCTCGCCATATTGACCGGGACCAGTCTTGAAAAAGCGGCTCAAATGAACCGCCTTCTCGGGTGTACCGACCGACTGTAGCTCGGATAGGATAAACGCCGCCGTCATGGCCGGAGTACCCGTGATACGGGACGATCGCCCTCCAAGAACCCGATCACGTTGTTGCATACCGTGCGTGCCATAATGATACGGGTTTCCGTCGTCTGGGTACCGATATGCGGGGTTAATACCACGTTGTCCATTTCCAATAACTCGGGGAGAGGATAGTCTCCAAACTCGAATACATCCAAACCGGCACCATGAATCGTACCTTCTCGCAAGGCTTTTACCAAGGCATGCTCGTCCACCAACGGGCCACGGGCCGTGTTGATCAGGATGGCGGAAGGCTTCATCTGCTTGAACTCTTCCTCGCCGAGGATATGATAGGTATCGGGGGTGTAAGGGGCGTTCAAGGATACGAAATCAGCTTTCGCCAGAAGCTCTTCCTTGGAGACGTAGGTAACATTCAATTTGGTCTCGTCCTCGATGCAAAGCTGACGGCGATTGTGGTAGATCACATCCATGCCCAAAGCATTCGCCCGTTTCGCCAAGGCCTTGCCGATACGTCCCATACCGATAATGCCCAAGGTCTGTCCGGTAACCGGCATACCGAGGTTCTCCAGTACACCGACCTTCATGTCCTTACCAAGCGTACGCAGCTTACGATCACATTCCGTGATACGCCGGGCGGTATCCAGCATCAAGCCTAAAGCGATATTGGCGGTAGGGGCCGTGACAGGATCAGGCGTATTCGCCACCGTCAAGCCTTTCTCGAGGGCGTAGGCCACATCGATATTATTATAACCAACGGCGTAGTTAGCGATCAGCCGCAATTTCGACGCATGGTCGATCAACTCTTTGTTTACCGGGAAATCGAACATGGAGCAGAGCACATCGTACTCCGGTATCATCTCGAAAACCTCCTCATACGTAAAATCTCTTCCTTCGGGAAAGGTTACCTCGTACTTACTTTCCAACTCGGTAAATCCCTCGCGGAACATGTCGTATGTCACTAATATCTTCATCTTGGATCTATTTGTTATTCAAAAAGCAAAAATACAAATCAATTGGCAATTAATTCCTAAATTTGTGACCAATATATATTTATTATGGTACTAAACTATATTTGGATCGCTTTTTTCTTAATCGCTTTTGTAGTGGCTATCGGTAAATTGGTCATAGGTGGGGATACCGCTGTTTTTACCGAGATTATCAACGCTTCTTTCGCCTCGGCCAAGACGGGTTTCGAGATTTCGTTAGGATTAACGGGGATCTTGTCGCTTTGGCTGGGCATCATGAAGATCGGCGAGAAGGGGGGGGTGATACAAGCGTTCGCACGATTGGCGGCTCCCGTATTCAGCAAGCTTTTCCCGGATATCCCAAGAGACCATCCCGTGACCGGTTCTATCTTCATGAACCTATCGGCAAATTTACTGGGACTGGATAATGCCGCCACGCCAATGGGATTGAAAGCCATGCAACAGTTACAGGAATTAAACCCGAATAAAGAATCCGCCAGCAACTCCATGGTGATGTTCTTATGCATCAATGCCTCGGGACTGACCTTGATCCCGATCACCATCATGATGTACCGGGCGCAGTTAGGAGCGGCGAATCCATCAGACGTATTCCTGCCGATCATGCTTGCTACATTCACATCAACCCTAGTCGCTATTTTAGCGGTTTGCGTACGGCAGAAGATCAATATCCTCCAACGGAACCTAATCCTGTTTTTCGGGGGACTGGGGTTATTTATCGGAGGCCTGGTATGGTTATTCAACTCGATGGAACAGGAGCAAGTTTCCTTGTATTCGACCTTATTCGCCAACACGCTTCTTTTTACCATTATCTGCGGATTTATCATCAGCGGCATGCGTAAAAAGATCAATGTATATGATGCTTTTATAGAGGGGGCGAAAGAAGGTTTCCAGACTGCTATAACGATTATTCCTTATCTGGTAGCTATCCTAGTAGGTATCGGTGTCTTCCGGGCTTCCGGAGCGATGGATTTCATCATACAAGGCGTTCGTTTCGGCATTGCTTCGATAGGACTCAACACGGATTTCGTGGAAGCGCTACCTACCATGTTGATGAAACCGTTAAGCGGGAGCGGGGCTAGGGGCATGATGCTGGACGCCATGAACACGTATGGAGCGGACTCTTTCGTCGGTCGCCTGTCATCCATCGTTCAGGGCTCTTGCGATACGACATTCTATGTAGTTGCTCTTTACTACGGTAGCGTAGGTATCCGTAATACCCGCTATACGGTACAATGCGCCTTGTTAGCGGATCTGGCCGGGGCGATAGCGGCGATAGCGATGGCTTATCTGTTCTTTTAACATTCTATACAATCAATAGATTTGAAATGAATCTATTTAAAATCGAATGATTACATTTGTAACGAAATTTCAATACGATAAATAGACCTTATGGCAATAGCATATTACGCCGAAGATATCGAGCTTCCGGCAATCAAGAAAAGAGTGGTTAGCGGCTGGGTCAAGGCAGTGGCCGAGACATACGGAAAGAAAACGGGAGATATCAGCTATATCTTCTGTTCCGACGAGAAGATATTGGAGGCAAACCGCCAATATCTCCAACACGATTATTACACGGATATCATCACCTTCGATTATACGGAAGGAAATAAGATCTCGGGTGACCTGTTTATCAGCCTCGATACGGTCAGGACAAACGCCGAGACATTCCACACGGATTATAACGAGGAACTCCACCGTACCATCATCCACGGCATCCTGCATCTTTGCGGTATCAACGACAAAGGCCCCGGCGAGCGGGAGATCATGGAGGAAAACGAGAACAGAGCGTTAGCGATCTTGCCGGAGGAATGTCGGTAAAGAGATGTTAACCAGAAACAAATTTATACTACAAATCTTATCTGAAGAAAATTATGGAGAAAATCACAGTCCAAAATACAAGTGTCATGATCATATCTATAAATAAGAATGACTATATCTCACTTACCGACATCGCAAAGTACAAAAGCGATGATCCGACAGCAGTAATTGGCAATTGGATGCGTAATCGTAATACCATTGAATATTTAGGTATATGGGAAAGTTTATATAATCCTAATTTTAAACCCCTCGAATTCGAGGGGTTTAAAAAGGAAGCAGGGTTAAATGCTTTT
>ERZ827528.4286-NODE-4286-length-10704-cov-4.010424_pt1 | contig 10704 bp, 9 predicted proteins | sample MGYA00519768_ERZ827528 | MGnify/ENA primary metagenome ERZ827528 (study PRJEB31778, sample SAMEA3449343) | human gut metagenome | biome: human gut; feature: human-associated habitat; material: faeces | place: United Kingdom | collected 2010/2012 ...
AGGTGGTGGTAGACCCGGACGTGGAGATGGACGTGGTAGCGCTGGCAGGCACGCCGGACAGCGTGTGCGCAGCGGTGCTGCGCTTCCGGGAGGGACGGCTGACCGACAAGCGGGAGTTTTTGTTCCACGATACCTCGGATATCGATGCGGTGCGGGAGGAGTTTCTGCCCCGGTATTATCTGGACGATGAGCAGATCCCCAAGATCATCGCGGTGGACGCGCTGCCGCCGGACATGGACGCTTTGCAGCAGGCGCTGAACCAGAAGCGGGGCAGCGAGGTGCAGCTGTATGTGCCCCAGCGGGGCGATAAAGCGCATCTGGTGGAAATGGCGCACACCAACGCGGTGGAGCGTCTGGCGCGGGAGAGCGGCCGCTACGCCCGGGAAGAAAAGCTGCTGGACGAGCTGGCACAGGTGCTGGGGCTTTCAAACCCGCCCCGCGCCATTGAAAGCTACGATATCTCCAACTGGGGCGATGGCAGCAGCGTCTGCGGCATGGTCACCTTCAAGGACGGCAAGCCCTTCAAGGCGGGCTACCGCAAGTTCAAAATGAAAACCGTGGCGGGCACAGACGACTACGCCTCGCTGGCAGAGACTGTCTCCCGCCGGGCGGCAGAGTACGAAAAATACGCCGCGCAGGCTGAAAACGGACAGCCCGGCGGCAACTGGTTCGGGCAGAAGCCGGATCTTTTGCTGATGGACGGCGGCAGGGGACAGGTGAGCGCCGCAAAGGAAGCGCTTGCCGGTACGGCACTGGCAGATGTGCCGCTGTACGGCATGGTAAAGGATGACCACCACCGCACCCGCGCCATCGTGGACAGCGACGGGCGGGAAATTGCCATCAACATGAACCGGGGCACCTTTACCTTCATCACCGCCATTCAGGACGAGACCCACCGCTTCGCCAACGCCTACCGCAAGCAGCAGATGAAGCAGAAAAGCTACTCCTCCACCCTGACCGAGGTGCCGGGCGTAGGCCCCAAAACAGCCAAAGCCCTGCTGGCGCAGTTCAAAAGCGTGGGCGCGGTGAAGGACGCCACCCCCGACCAGCTGGAAAACACCCCCGGTGTGGGCAAACAGCTGGCGCAGACCATCTACGAGTATTTTCATCAGGCATAAACACAAAACCGCCCCTCTTCGCCGGCGCAAGCCATGGAAGAGGGGCGGTTTCTGTTATGAGGGGCGTTATCTTTCAGTGTTCAGATCAATCAGCCCTTTGGCGTAAAGATTCAGAATCCCGTTGGAACCGGTAGAGGTATAGCGTTTATCGTATGTCTTGCTGCCGATGCGTACAACGTTATCCGTGCGGGCATCGGTCGTGTAGTCGGCGGGGTCGCCATCCAGATGCAGACGGATGCAGCGGGTTGCAGCGATACTGGCGTATTCCGCAATGGAAAGGTGATCGATCATACATTCGCCAGCAGGAAGTTCGACCAGCATGTCGCGGGTCACGGTCAGGTTTTCGGCACGCAGACTGCCATTGTTCAGCGCAACAGTCAGCGTTTTCAGCTGCATGGGCGCAAGGCGGACATCGCCGGTCTCCAAGCTGATGATCAGCCGGGTGAGGGCGTCTGCCGGGATGGTGACGGTGAGCATGGCTTCGGGGGCATTCTCGGCTACCTGCCAGTTTTCTGGCATTTCAAAGGTCAGGGTAGTACGGCCATCCCCGCCGGTGGTGCGCAGAACGGGAGAATGCGGGAAGTTGTCGAACTGGAAGGTGGCGTATTTGTCCGAGGTAAGGGACGGGTCGGTGACAAAGGTCACAGAGCCGTAGTTCAGGCTGAGCTTCAGTTCCTGATCCAGCTTTTCCAGCGGGATCTGCAGGGTGCTTTCCCCAAGGTCATCGGCGGGGATGGTGAGGGGCACGGTATCAGCCGGGACAGCGAGGTAGCTGCTGCTGGCATCCTCCGGGACAGAGCTGCTGTCTGCTGCCGGGGACGCAGGCTCGACCGGCTGCACCGGGGTGGCCTTGGAGTGCTGGAAGAAAAAGCAGGCCAGCACCAGCACCGCCAGCCCGCCGCCCAGCACCATGCGCCAGCGGGAACGCGGGGCAGGGGATGCCGGGGTGGCAGAGCTGCCTGCCGGGGTCTGTTCGTCCAGAATTTTGCGGGCGACCTCCTCGGGGCTGCCCAGCTCCGCAATGGCGCGGGCTTCGTTCTCCGGCCCGGCGGCATCCAGATAATCCTCGTAATAACTCAAAGCGTCCTTGCGCTCGGCCTCCGGCAAGGGAGCCAGAAGCTGCTCCAGCGCAGCAAGAAATGCAGTACGGGTCATAGATCATTCCACCTCTCTGAAAAATGTGTCAATGGAAGAACGGTAGTGGCTCCACTCCTGCGCGTAGGCGGCAAGCTGCGCCCGCCCGGCGGAGGTGATCTGATAATAGCGGCGGTTGCGGCCATTGAAGGGCGCATCGTAGACCGTGAGCAGCTGGTCCTTCTGTAACCGGCGCAGCACCGGGTACAGGGTGGATTCGCTTAGCTCCAGCGTGTGGGTGACCTGTTGGGTGATCTTGTAGCCGTAGGTACCTTCCGGCTCCTGCGCCACCACGGACAGCACAATGGCGTCCAGCAGCGCGGCACTGATGGGAAAACTCATGCAGGAACAGCCTCCTTTCGATATGGTACGTTTCTATAATATTATATATCATATAATATTGCATAAGTCAATAGGAAATTTACCCTCTCAGTCTCGCTGCGCTCGCCAGCTCCCCCGAAGGGGGAGCTTTACTGCACGGACTGGCAGATAACAAAAAAGCTCCCCCTTTCGGGGGAGCTGGATGCGAACGAAGTGAGCAGACTGAGAGGGTCGAGTTTCTCAGTTTTCAGAAGAGATGTCCTGTCCGAAGTACTTCTCGCTCAGGGTCTTTAAGGTGCCGTCGGCGCGCAGAGCTTCAATAGCGGTGTTCAGCGCGTCCAGATAGGCGGTGTCCTCGCTCTTGAGCACCGGGATGGCCACATGAGAGGCTTCGGCAGTCTGCGCCACCAGCTTGAAGTCTGCGTCCGGGTGGACATTCAGGTAGTCGTAGAAGGAAACATCTGCGTTCAGAGTGGCATCAATGCGGCCTGCGGTCAGCAGCTGGATGGTCTCTTCCAGCGTGTCGATGCCCTGCACGGTAGCACCGTAGCTCTCGGCCAGCTCCATGTAGGTAGAAGCCAGACTGTTGGCGGTGGTCTTGCCCTTCAGGTCCTCAAAGCTGTGGATGTCCTCGTTATCCTTGCGCACCGCCAGCGCAGTGTGGATGTAGCCGTAGGGGGTGGTGAAAGCGTAGGTCTTGGCGCGCTCCTCGGTCACCTCCACGCCGTTGCACACCATATCGTAGCGGCCGGCATCCAGACCGGCAAACAGGCTGTCCCAGTCGCTCTCCACATACTCCGGCTCCACGCCCAGCTTTTCGGCAATGGCGCGGGATACCTCCACGTCATAGCCCACCAGCGTGTCGGAGGAATCGTGGTAGCTCCACGGCTGCCATGCACCCTCCAGCGCCACCACCAGCTTGCCACTCTTCTGGATGCTGTCCAGCTTATTCAGCGGTGCGGGACCGGCGGTACTGGAGGCAGTGTCCTTGGAGGAGCAGCCGGTCAGGCCCAGCACCCCGGCTGCGGCCATAACACCCATCAGAGAAATAAAGGTTCTGCGTTTCATAAGTAAAAATTCCTTTCTGTCGTAAAAAATGCAAAAAGAGAAGTGGTTTTATTCCGTATGGGCGATCCTGCGCAGGAAGGCCCGGGTGCGCTCCTCCTTGGGGGATGCAAAGAACTGCTGAGAGGGTGCCTGCTCCACCACCACGCCGTTTTCCATGAACACGGTCTTGGAGGAAACGTTGCGGGCAAAGCCCATCTCGTGGGTGACCACCAGCATGGTCATGCCCTCCTCGGCCAGCTGCCGCATCACGCTGAGCACCTCGCCGGTCAGCTCCGGGTCAAGGGCGCTGGTGGGCTCGTCAAAGTAAATAATTTCCGGGTCGGCGGCAAGGGCGCGGGCGATGGCCACCCGCTGCTGCTGCCCGCCGGAAAGCTGGCGGGGGTAGTAGTCGGCACGGTCTGCAAGCCCTACCTTGGCCAGCATCTTCATGCCGATAGCATCCGCCTGCTCCTTGGGCAGCTTACGCGCCACAATGAGCCCTTCGGTCACGTTCTGCAGGGCGGTCTTGTTGCGGAACAGGTTGTAGTTCTGGAACACAAAGGCGGTCTTTTTGCGCAGCCGGGCAATGTCGGTGCGGCTGGCATGGGCAAGGTCGAAGCTTTCGCCGTCAAATACCAGCTGCCCGGCATCGGCAGTTTCCAGAAAGTTCAGGCACCGCAGCAGAGTGGTCTTGCCGGAGCCGGACGGCCCAAGGATCGCCACTACATCGCCTTTTTCCACGGTCAGGTCTACCCCGCGCAGCACGGGCAGCTCGCTGGTGACCTTCCGTGCACCGGGGCGGTGGAAAAGGCCGGGCTTTGCATAGGTGCGGAAGGTTTTTTGCACATTGCGGATTTCAAGCATAGCCATAGGTGTGCACCTCCCTTTTTACTGGAAGCCGCGGGCGTTGAGCTGACGTTCCAGCAGCGCCTGCAGCTTGGTGATAACGGTACAGAACAGCAGATACACCACAGCCACCTCGCAGTAGATGGGCAAAAAGATGTAGGTGCGGGCGGCTACCCGCTGCCCCGCCATGAACAGCTCTGCCACCGTGATATTGGACGCCAGCGAGGTGTCCTTGATCATACCGATGAGGGAGTTGGACAGCGCAGGCACGGCGGTGCGCAGTGCCTGCGGCAGCACGATGCGGCGCATGATCTGCCACCAGCTCATGCCCACACAGTACCCGGCTTCCAGCTGCCCTTGCGGTACGCTTTCCAGCGCACCGCGCATGGTCTCGGCGCAGTAGGCACCCTCGTTGAAGGCAAAGGCGATGACTGCCGCCGGAAAGGCGTTTAGCATGATGCCCACGCTGGGCAGGCCGTAAAAGATGATGAACAGCTGCACCAGCAGCGGTGTGCCCCGGATGACCCAGATATAGAACCGGGCAATCTGCCGCAGCACCGGCACGTTGGCGTACTGCACCAGCGCCACCGCCACTGCGATGATCATGGCAAAAAAGAAGGAGAGAAGGGTCAGCGGAATAGTCATGGTCAGGCCTGCCGTCAGGATGCGGGGCAGCGCCTCCACCAGCACGCCGACCGTGCGGTTGGATAAAAGTGCTTCAAACATCGGTTTTTCCTCAAAACTAAAAAATACACAAGTCGGCAAAGCTTTTGCCAACCAAAGCAGTATATACCTTAAAGTAGGGTCAAAGTCAAGAGACTGAATCACCAATCCCTACAAAACCTACCAGAATACTATAATAGCATGAAATGTCCCGCAGCGCAAACGGTTTGCACAAAACGTGTGATGTGACCGAAAAATTGCATAAACTTGTTAAATATTTGTGCAATGCGGCAGATGCTTGACGCTGTGGGCGCTTTCGTGTACAATGGTCATAGTAGTGCGCAGGCGCGGGGCAACGGCCCGGCACGGCGCAAATCCACCGGCAGGGGGCTTGCCCCTTGCCCGGTGCAGACACGGAGGATACGAACGTGAAAAAGTTTAGTATTGGTGTTCTGGGTGCAGGTACCTGGGGCATGGCTCTGGCACGGATGCTGACCGTCAGCGGCAACGATGTGCAGGTGTGGTCGGCCATTGAGGCCGAGGTGGACAACCTTTCCACCACCCGGGTACACCCCAATCTGCCGGGGATGGTCATCCCGCAGGAGCTGCGTTTTACCAAAAGCATAGAGGAAGTGTGCACCGGCAAGGACGTGCTGCTGTTTGCAGTGCCGTCGGTGTTTGTGCGCGCCACGGCGGCCAAGGCGCGGCCCTATATCCGCTCCGGCCAGATCATCGTGGACGTGGCAAAGGGTATTGAGCCCGATACCTTATATACCATGACCGAGATCCTTGCCGATGAGCTGAGCCACGAGAACGGCCCCCGCGCGGTGCGTCTGGTGGCGCTCAGCGGCCCCACCCACGCCGAGGAGGTGGCGCTGGATCTGCCCACCACCATCGTTTCCGCTAGCCCGGATCTGGAGGCTGCCGAGGTGGTGCAGGAGGTGTTCAGCAACACCTGTATGCGCGTGTACACCAACACTGATATCAAGGGCGTGGAGCTGAGCGGCGCAATGAAGAATGTTATCGCGCTGGGTGTCGGCATCTCCACCGGCCTTGGCTACGGCGATAACGCCCGCGCCGCCCTGATCACCCGCGGCATTGCCGAGATCGCCCGGCTGGGCGTGGCGATGGGCTGCAATGTCCAGACCTTTGCGGGTCTGGCCGGTATTGGTGACCTGATCGTTACCGCCACCAGTATGCACAGCCGCAACAACCGCGCCGGTATCCTGATCGGCAAGGGTGAAAGCCCGGAGCAGGCCGTGAAGGAAGTCGGCATGGTGGTGGAGGGCATCAACGCCCTGCCCGCCGCCATGGAGCTGGCCGAGAAGTACCATGTGGAAATGCCCATCGCCCAGACGGTGAACGCCATCGTCAAGGAGGGCATGAGCGCCAGCGACGCACTGCGCAACCTGATGTCCCGCGACCGCAAGAGCGAGATGCCGCAGGGCTATGAGAGCGTGTGAACCTGAATGATTAGAAAGGGACCTCCTGAAATGCCTACAGGCATTTCAGGAGGTCCCTTTTCTGTTTGGGGGAGCGGCGGGAAGTGCAGCAAAATTATTAAAACTTTTTACAGAAAACAGACACAAAAGGGTAGAAGGTCGGCAAACTTTCTGCTATACTGAAAACGATAGAATTTTTGGTCAGTGCAGCCGGAACAGGACGGCGGGCACTGGCACAGCAAGAAGGAGGAATGAGATATGCCCTCTACCTACGCACACCGCCGCTTTGGCGCAAATGTGCTGAATCACCTGCCCGCGCCGCTGCGGGAAAAGCTGGAGGCACACCGGGAGCTGTATGATATTGGTCTGCACGGGCCGGATCTGCTGTTCTATTACCATGCGGAAAAGTCCACCCCGGTCGCCGCGCTGGGCAATGCCATGCACGACGAGCCGGGCAGAACGTTCTTTGACCGGGCACGGCGGGTGGTGCACGAGGAAGCCGACCGCGAGGCTGCGCTGGCCTACGCGCTGGGCTTTGTGTGTCATTTTGCGCTGGACAGCACCTGCCACCCCTTTGTGGAGCAGTTCACCCGGGAGAGCGGTGTGACCCACTGCGAGATCGAGACTGAGTTCGACAATATGCTGCTGCGCCGGGACGGCTATGACCCGCTGACCTTCTTTACCGCCAGCCATATCCACCCCAGCGCGTCAAACGCCCGGGTCATTGCGCCGTTTTATAAGGATATTTCGGAGCAGACCGCGCTGGAAGCCCTGAAGGGGATGATCATGGTGCATAAGGTGCTGCAGGCCTCGAACCCGGTCAAGCGCTGGGTGGTGCTGACCGGCATGAAGGTGCTGGGCAAGTATGATGGGATGCACGGCCTTGTGGCAAACCCGCAGCCGAACCCGCAGTGCACCGAGAGCAACCGCAAGCTGGACGCGCTGTACGCCAAGGCGTTGCCGCTGGCAGAGCGGCTGATCTTAGAGTATGTGGCAAAGCTGGATACGGACGAGCCGCTGGATGCCGCCTACGACCACACCTTTGGGGAATTTTAAAAAGCGCGCCGCCCGGCGGTGCAAAGAGGACAAGGGAAATACGATGAAAACTGAAAAATTCAAGGTGACACCGCTGGAGCGGGCATGGATCTTATACGATGTGGGCAACTCGGCCTTTGTGCTGATGATCGCCACGCTGGTGCCCATCTTCTTCAATGCACTGGCCGAGGCCGGTGGGGTGAGCAAGGTGGATTATCTGGCCTACTGGGGCTATGCAAGCTCCATCGTCACGGTGGTCACCGCCATTCTGAGCCCCATTCTGGGCACGCTGGCCGACACCAAGGGCTTTAAAAAGCCCATCTTCATGCTCTGCCTTTTTGTGGGCGTCATCGGCTGCTGCGCCATGGGTCTGGCGGGCACATGGCTGGCCTTTCTGGTCATTTTTATCATTGCAAAGATCGGCTACTCCGGCAGTCTGGTGTTCTATGATTCCATGCTGGGCGATGTGACCACCCCGGAGCGGATGGACATGGTGTCCTCCCGCGGGTACGCGTGGGGTTATATCGGCAGCTGCGTGCCCTTTGTGGTCTGTCTGGCGCTGGTGCTGGGCAGCAGTGCGGTGGGGCTCAGCCAGATGACCGCGCTGTCCATCGCGCTGATCATTACCGCCGTATGGTGGCTGGTGGTCACCCTGCCGCTGCTGAAAAAATACCGCCAGATCAACTATGTGGAGGTGAAGCAGCACGCCATCCGCCAAAGTTTTGTGCGCATTGGGCAGACCCTGAAGCATCTGCCGCAGGACAAGCAGGTGTTCTGGTTTTTGCTGGCCTTCTTCTGCTACATTGACGGCGTGTATACCATCATTGATATGGCTACCGCCTACGGCACGGCACTGGGACTGGACACCACCGGCCTGCTGCTGGCGCTGCTGGTCACCCAGATCGTGGCTTTCCCCTCGGCGCTGATCTTTGGCCGCCTGAGCCAGAAATACGCGTCCAAGACCCTGATCCCGGTGTGCATTGCAGCCTATATTGGCATCGCCGTCTTTGCCTTCTTCCTGAAGAGCCAGTGGCAGTTCTGGGTGCTGGCCGTGGTGGTGGGGATGTTCCAGGGCGGTGTGCAGGCACTGAGCCGCAGCCACTTTGCCAAGATCATCCCGCAGGAAAAATCCGGCGAATACTTTGGTCTGTTCGATATCTGTGGCAAGGGCGCATCCTTCCTTGGCACCATGATCGTCAGCGTGGGCAGCCAGCTGACCGGCAGCGCCAACGTGGGCGTTGGCTCCATTGCCATCCTGTTCGTCATCGGCTTTGTGCTGTTCAGCATTTCCACCCGGACGGAAGAGACAAAGTCTGTCTAAACTATTTCACGGCGAATCGCTTAAATTCTCTTTATAACGATACGAAGGACTGCTGCACGGCATCTGGTGCAGCAGTCCTTTTTTGCTGTGAGCGCATTTCCTGCTTCCTGAAAACGTGCCGGAACATAGGCCTTCCCCCAGCCGGGGAAAGGTGGCGCGCAGCGCCGGATGAGGGTGCAGACGCCTGCTATGCCCGCAAAAGGAGCCGCTGTACAAAATGCTGTCGGGCGGGGGCGGCACGGGCAAAATTATCATGCAAAAAATACATCCTTGAAAAAAGTGGAATTAACCTATTGACAAACTAGGTAGAACGGGATATAATGCAAACATCCAATCCACCAGTCTTGTAGGGAAATGAAACAGAGGTTCCCCGGCAGGTGGTACATAGAGGAATGGAAAAGTTTTACCGGAAGGAGGGCACAAAGATGAAGCTGATCTGGAAAGAACTGCTGCACGCGAATTATCGCTGTGGGCGAATGCATACCAACCGGGCACAGGCATCGGATGTGTACTGTATGTTGCCCTCGGCTGTGCGAATGTGCACCCGAATGTGACAGCAGCAGCTCCGGTAGACCACACTGCCCGGTGCGTCTTTGAAAACGCATCGGGATTTTTTGTACACAATAATAATACTTTTAGTATATAAAGAGAGGCAAATAACAATGTCTGAATATAAATTTGAGACCCTGCAGCTTCATGTCGGTCAGGAGCAGGCCGACCCCGCCACAGATGCCCGTGCGGTGCCCATCTACCAGACCACGTCTTATGTGTTCCGCAACAGCCAGCACGCCGCCGACCGCTTCGGTCTGGCCGATGCAGGTAACATCTACGGCCGTCTGACCAACTCCACGCAGGATGTGTTCGAAAAGCGCATTGCAGCGCTGGAGGGCGGCGTGGCAGCACTGGCTACCGCTTCCGGTGCAGCCGCCATCACCTACACCATTCAGGCACTGGCACAGGCCGGTGACCACATCGTGGCACAAAAGACCATCTACGGCGGCAGCTACAACCTGCTGGCTCACACTCTGACCCAGTTCGGCGTCAACATCACCTTCGTGGATGCCCACGACCTTGCACAGGTGGAGGCTGCGATCCAGCCCAACACCAAGGCTGTGTATCTGGAGACGCTGGGCAACCCCAACAGCGATATCCCGGATATCGACGCCATTGCCGCCATCGCCCACAAGCACGGCCTGCCGCTGGTCATTGACAACACCTTCGGCACCCCGTACCTCATCCGTCCCATCGAGCACGGCGCAGACATCGTGGTGCACTCTGCTACCAAGTTCATCGGCGGCCACGGTACTACGCTGGGCGGCATCATCGTGGACAGCGGTAACTTCGACTGGAAGGCCAGCGGCCGTTACCCCAACATTGCTGCCCCCAACCCCAGCTACCACGGCGTCTCCTTTGCAGACGCTGCAGGCCCTGCCGCCTTTGTCACCTATATCCGCGCCATCCTGCTGCGGGATACCGGCGCGACCATCTCCCCCTTCAACGCCTTCCTGCTGCTGCAGGGCACCGAGACGCTGAGCCTGCGCATTGAGCGTCATGTGGAGAACACCAAAAAGGTGGTGGAGTTCCTCGCCAACCACCCGCAGGTGGAAAAGGTGAACCACCCCTCGCTGCCGGATCACCCGGATCACGCTTTGTACCAGAAGTATTTCCCCAACGGCGGCGCATCCATCTTTACCTTTAACATCAAGGGCGGCCGCGAGGAAGCATTCAAGTTCATCGACAACCTGAAGGTCTTCTCCCTGCTGGCCAACGTTGCCGA
>ERZ827528.4287-NODE-4287-length-10702-cov-4.204471_pt1 | contig 10702 bp, 10 predicted proteins | sample MGYA00519768_ERZ827528 | MGnify/ENA primary metagenome ERZ827528 (study PRJEB31778, sample SAMEA3449343) | human gut metagenome | biome: human gut; feature: human-associated habitat; material: faeces | place: United Kingdom | collected 2010/2012 ...
TTTAACGCTTCAACAAATTTATCTTTGGAAAATATGTAAGCAAGAAAATCGGACATTCTATTTTGCTTAATACAAAAATCCATGACTTGATCGAAATATTGCCAACGACTTAATGCACCACCCGACCATGAATAAGTTGAGGGTAGCCCAAAAAGGGAGGAAATTTCGCATATAGCTGGCCCACTAAGATATGGCATGGCAATTTTGATGTTTTTTTCATTTCCGTATTTATCTTCAAAGGTCATATCACCAAATTCTTTATCCCCATCTAAAATTGCAATTATTTCTTTGGAACGAAGCAAAGAAAACACACTTTTCCCCATAGATATATCTCCCAGCTAAGTTATTTTTTCTTTTATTATACCAGAAAAATAGGCCATGTTCCAATAAAAAGAGCGCCGGGCGCGGGGGCTACATGGCCTCTGCGTCCGGCGCTCTTTTTCTTATGCCTGCCCCATCGGGAAGTTTGGCAGTTCTTCCAGCAGTTTCAAAATAAGGTGCTGCTTCATATCTTCGTCAACGGCCAGCTCGTCGATCATGGGGGTGTAGTGTTCGATTACCTTTTCTTTGGCCCACTTCTCACCGGCGACGGCGGCCCTGATGGTATCAGTGTCCAGCAACATTTCCTGTTCGGCCATCGTGTCAACTCCTGTCGTTTTTTGTCTTATTCCAGCATACCACAGAACCGGCGGGAAAACCAGCGCCGGAAAGATTTTTCTACGCATTTCAAAGCCCGTTCCGACGGGTATTTGATAAATCATTCTGCCACCCCATCGACCACCGCCGAAAAGCCTTGATTTCCGTCAATGTCATTAACTTAAAAGCAGAAGATATTTATTCCGAAATGGATTAGATATCTTCTGCTTTTTTTGATATGCTTATATTGTAAAAAGAAGCCATGAACCTGCTCAAAAAAGGATGTGATTATGCATGAAGCATTCTCAGAAACGTATATTCATGGATATAGAAAAAATGACTTCTGATGAATTTAAGGCATTTTGCCGATCAGGTAATAAAAATTATTTTACCAGAATTCGAAAAATGCCTCTTCAGGATCTTCTTTTCACGATGATAAACAGAAAGGGGTTGACGTTGGCATTGGAACTGAGAAATTATATGAAACTTGCTCATCCTGGTGTGTCTATTTCAAAACCAGGATATCTGAAACAGCGTATGAAACTTAATCCAGATGCTTTTTTAGAATTATATAAATATCATAACCGTAACTTTTATGCAGATTCCACCTTTTCAACTTACAAAGATCATTTAATATTAGCCGCTGACGGCTCAGATATTAATATTCCTACCACTGCTGAAACACTGAAACTATATGGTTCTGCAAGCCGGAAAAACACAAAGCCCCAAGCTCAAATAGGATTAGGCTGTATTTATGATGTAATGAATCGTATGATACTGGAAAGTGACTGTAATAAGGTGAAATTTAATGAAATGCGCCTGGCCGAAAAACAGATGGAGCGAATACCGGAAACAATAGGCAGCATTCCCTATGTTATTATCATGGACAGAGGCTATCCTTCTACGCCAGCGTTTATACATATGATGGATAAGGATATTAAATTTATCGTACGTTTAAAAAGCAGTGATTACAAAAAAGAGCAAAACAGTTTAATAGAAAAGGATCAGCTAGTTAAAATAAAACTTGATAAGTCAAGAATCAGACATTACGAGGGAACGCCAGATGGAGAACGTATGAAAGAATTAGGTGAAATTTCATTGCGTATGGTAAAAATCCTATTAGAAAACGGAAGTTTAGAAGTTTTGGCTACAAATCTTTCACAAACTGAATTTCATACAGAAGAAATAAAAGAATTATATCATATGAGGTGGGGGATAGAGACTGCGTATGAAACGCTAAAGAGTCGGTTACAGTTAGAGAATTTTACAGGAACAAAACCTATTCTGTTATTACAAGATATATACAGCACTATATATCTGAGCAATTTAGTTGAAGATATCATATTAGATGCAGAGCGTGAACTGGATCAGAAAGAAGCGAACAGAAAACATAAAATGATGATCAATCAGACTGTTAGTATTGGAATCTTAAAAAATGATCTGATTTATATACTTCTTGAAACGGATGGTCAAAAGAAAAATATGTTATTTCAGCAAATATATGAAGATATCAGTAAAAATCTTGTTCCCATTCGTCCTGATCGGCATTATACCAGAACGAAAGGGCAATTAGCAGGAAAATATTCGAATACCCATAAAAGAGCGTACTGAGCTAAAAAATACGAGTACAAAGAGAAGGGGATAAGTATGCCCATATACAAACAAAAAGCAGGAATCATAGTTTTATAAATGCTTACGATTTCTGCTCTTTGCTAAAGTTAATGACATTGTGATTTCCGTGGGCTTTTTGCCCCCTAAATGCGTAGACAGGAGGGGCTTTTGCTGGCTTTTGGTTTCATATTTCCAGTGTACCCAGCAATAGAAATGTGTTCTTCTAACATCTAATAATTCATATTTTATGCCTTGTATTCTCTCCTGAAAGGAAATATAATTAAATCTATTAGAGATAAAAAGTGTAGTACAATGCTGACATAAGGCAGGTGAACATAGAACAACATGAAAATTTTGATTGTTGAGGATGATTTAGAGATCAGCAAATTGCTGGCTGATTTTTTACAGGGAAATGGATATGAGGTGCTTTGTCAGTATGATGGGCTTCATGTGTTAGACTGCATACAAGAACATCAGATTGATCTTATTCTGCTTGATATAATGCTGCCTTATCGGAGTGGTGATACTATACTTGCGGATATTCGTAAATTCTCAACGGTTCCTGTCATAGTAATTTCAGCAAAGGAAACAACACAGAACAAGATTGATTTGTTGCGGCTTGGTGCGGATGATTACATTACAAAACCTTTCGATATGGAAGAAGTTCTCGCCAGAATTGAAAGCAACTTACGCCGGATTCAATTTCAAAACAGCACGCCGTCATCTTTGAAGTGCAATGATTTGGTTTTAGATTTAGACGGCAACAGAGCTATGCTACAAGGGGCGGAGTTACCTTTAACTGCGAAAGAATTTGCTATACTGGAATTGCTTATGAAATACCCGGACAAGATCTTCTCAAAGGCGAATTTGTTTCAAAGTGTTTGGAATACAGAGTATATCAGCGAGGACAACACCTTGAATGTCCATATTAGCAACTTGCGAAACAAGATGAAAGCCATTTGCCCGGATAAAGAGTTTATAGATACTGTGTGGGGCATTGGATACCGTTTGCATAAAGCCGAGGGGTAAGCTCTTGGCTTTATGCTTTTTTTATGGTTTCCAAATAGAAATTAAGAAATTCTTTATGATTTCCCCTTACACTAAAATGTAAAGGAGGATGACAACATGAGTTCTGTTATTTTGGAAGCACATGACTTAACAAAAGAATACCGGCACACAGTTGCCTTAGATCATATTGATTTGAAAATTGAAAAAGGGAAAATTTATGGCTTCATAGGCCAAAATGGAGCAGGAAAGACCACCTTTTTGAGATTGGTTACAGGATTAGCGTTTCCGACAAGCGGTACCTTATCGTTGTGGGGGAAAACCGTCGAAAAGGAATTGCAGGAACAGAGAAAGCGGATCGGTTGCATGATCGAAACACCTGCGCTTTTTCCGACAATGACCGCTTATCAAAATATGGAGATACAGCGTATCCAACGTGGTATCCCTGACAAAGCAGTTATCCAAAAAACTTTAGACATGGTAGGTCTGAAAGATACCGGGAAAAAAGCTGTCCGTAATTTTTCGCTGGGGATGCGACAGCGATTGGGTATTGCAATCGCACTATTAAATACACCAGAATTTCTTATTTTGGATGAACCGATCAATGGGCTTGATCCTGCTGGAATTGTGGAAATTCGTAATTTGCTAAAGTCCTTGAATAAGGAATACGGAATGACGATATTGGTATCCAGCCATATCTTAGAGGAACTGTATCAGACAGCATCAGAGTTTATTTTAATAGACAAAGGCAAAATTATCGAAGAAATATCAGATCGAGAACTAAATGATCGTTGCAAACGGCATATCGCAATAAAGGCAACTGATCCACAAAAAGCTCTGATCGTTTTGGAAGAAACGCTACACACAGATAGTTTTAAGCTGATGCCAGATGGCATAATTCGCCTATATGATTATCTCGATGATATGGAAAAAGTGGCTGCTGCTTTGTCAGATGCACATATTCTCGTTACAGGTCTTTCTGTGGCCGGTGATACATTAGAAGATTACTTTTTAAGCAAAATAGGAGGGACAGGAAATGTCAAATCTCCTAAAAGCTGAATTTTATAAGCTGTTCCATAGCTGGTATTTTTGGGGGATAGGATTGTTTAATCTCCTTTTAAGTAGTGTGTTGTTACTGGATAGCGTTGGGGAAACATCCAACCTTTTCTTTGCTTCGATATACAATATGCCAATCCTATATTTCCTCACAATCATCTTTTCTGCCCTGTTTGTTGGAAATGATTTTGGCAGAAGAACATTACAATCATATATCAATGCCGGACATCGACGCGGAAAGATACTATTTGCGAAGCTGGTAGTTCATCAAATCGCCTGCATGGTTATCCTGTCTTTTCCACTGTTGTTACATAGCATAATTGGTACGTTTGTCACTAAAGGAGCATTGGCAAGCATCGGCATAGTTGTAATGGTGATTGCTTCGCAATTTGCAATGTGCCTATTACCTTTTTTCTTTGCCTTCATTTTCCGTGATATAGGAAAGAGTATGGCTGTGCCGATGGTACTCTTTTTCTTAATGGTCTTTTTGATGAATGGAGATCAAGTGCAGCTTATCTCACAAATATTGCCTATGGGCCAGCTTCGGCTTATGGCATTGCAACAATCCAACATATCCGGCGGGCAATTCATGTTTTCAGATTTTTTATGGGTACTGGCATTATGCTTAGGTACTTATCTGTGGTTCCGACGCTCGGATTTGAAATAACAAGGAGGTGTGGGAATGAACAACTTACTGAAAATGGAAAAATATCAATTATCACATAATATCTTTTATTGGTGCGGTTTAATAGGGATATTTTTGATTGGTTTTTTTACCGCAGATACTTATGTCCCGGAAGCTATGGGGCCTATGGGTGGGGCTGCTACATCCCTCGCAGATATTTTTAATGGAATGGTTTACGATTCAACCTTTCTCCTGATTATTATATCCAGTATTTTAGCTCTGATTTTAGGACAGGAATTTTCCAGTCGGACGATTGATCTTGAGGTCAATGCAGGACATTCGAGAAAAACCATTTTCTTTGCTAAAGTAATCTCATACTTAATTGCATTTAATATCATGGCTCTTGTTTATCCTGTGGCTGGTTGTATAAGAGAAAGTGTCCGCTTTGGTATTACCGAAGCAGGCAACCTTTGTTATCAGGTCAGTAAGGCGATTTTATATTCTCTGCTTTTGAACAGTGCGACTTTTCTTATTGCAATCTGGATTGTTTTTTGGTTAAGAAGCTCTGCAAGAGCAATAGCTGTTACCGCTTTAGTCACTTTTGTTCTTAGCCTTTATCTTGGGTATGGAATGATGTTTGATCTTCCTGTTGCATTTTTGGCAACCTATCAGATACGGGAAGCGGTTTTTTCTGTGACCTATTTTTTGCCATGGGCCATTTTAGTTGGCGTTGTTTGGATAGTTGCTTTGATAACCTTTTCATGGATTAGCTTTCGCAAATGTGAACTCAAATAACAAGGAGGGAGGTGTCTGGAATAAAGCTGTTGTTAATTTTAGTTATCGCAGTCTTGATAGTAGTGCTTTTCAAATATGTGCAAATCAAAAGACAAATCCGTAATCTATCGAAACAAATGACCGATCTTACAACTGGAAAATCGGAAAAGATGCTGGACATCTCTCTTGTTGATAAAGATATAGAACAACTGGCCGCAGTATTAAACCAGTATAATGAAAAGCAAAGACAGTCCATTGCAAGCACATTACGGCACGAAATGTATTTGAAAGAGTCCATTGCTAATATTTCACATGACTTGCGTACCCCTCTGACGGTAATACTTGGCCATTTACAATTATTAAAAAAGGAGAATTTATCAGCAGGTCAAACACAGCGTATAGAAACCATTTATAATAAAGCAGAAAGAATGAAAGCGCTGATACAAACCTTTTACGATGTTTCTGTAATAGACGCAAAAGAAGTAACTCCTGTGCGTGAAGATTTCAACTTAACAAATTTGCTGATAAATCTTATCACAGAGAACGCCCCAGCATTGGAAGCAAAAGGCATATCTCCTGTAATTGGTCTGCCAAATCATTCCGTTTATCTCCATTCGGACTATGGTATGGTAGAACGTATTTTTCAAAATCTTATTATAAATGCTATTCGATATTCCTCTGGCTCGATTAAAATTGACTTGAAGCAAGGCAAAGAAAAGAGTGCTATTTTTATCATTGAAAATCCCATTGATAGTAAGGTGGAAATAGACCCAAACCGACTATTTGAAAGATTTTATACCGGGGACAAATCAAGGCATAATAGCGGTACAGGAGTGGGGCTTGCTGTGGTAAAACTATTAACTGACAAGCTCGGCGGCAATGTGTTCGCTAAAATTGAAAATGATACACTAACCATTTCATTGGAAATCAAATAAACAGTATTGTTTCAACTGCCGGGCGACGGCAAAGAAAAAAAGCCGTCGTACAGCAGCCCTTTTGACACGCCCATAAAACCAGCGGCGGCTTTGAGAAATCAAGGCCGCCGCTTCTCTTTGCCCGGCGCAGGATCGGCGGCCCACGGAGGGAGCCGCCATGCTGATATACTGTCCCGTGACTATGAATTGGAACAGACTAACCTTACAAACCTTGTCGAATATCTTCGGCAAGAAGTCAAGGAACAGGAAAAGCAGAAAGTCAATGTCAGACAGTTTATTGCAGCGGTCAGGAAGTACACTGATATGCAGCAGCTTGACGCCTCTGTTCTCCGGGAGTTTGTGGAGAAAATTTATATCTCCGAGGTTTATACGCCGGACGAGAATGAGCCGCGCATCAAGGTCAGAGAAATCGAGATCGTCTATAACTTCATTGGTGCATTTGATTTTGAGGAAGCAAGGGAGCAATCCCAAGCAGCCCAAAAAGAAAAGAAAACCGGCGTAGCCTAAACTACGCCGATTCTCTCACATAAATGTTTTCTTACGTCACCGCCCCTAAGCAGGGCTTTGTCTATAGTCTGAAATCTCCCGGAGTTTTTCCGGGAGATTTTTTTCACAGGACGCCTTTTCTGATCAGAAAATAACGCTTTTAGATATTGAGCAGATCACTGAATACCTTCAGTGCTCCGTCTGTCTCATGAGCCAGAACGCGTTTTGCAAGGACTTTACCAAGCTGGACGCCTTCCTGGTCGAAGCTGTTTACGTTCCACAGGAATCCCTGGAACATGATCTTATTCTCGAAGTGTGCAAGCAGTGCTCCCAGCGTCTTCGGATTTACCTGATCTCCGATGATGATGCTGGACGGACGGCCGCCTTCGAAGTTTTTGTTTTTATTCTCATCTGCTTTACCGCAGGCAAATGCAACGATCTGAGCTGCTACGTTTGCGCAGAGTTTCTGCTGGCTGGTGCTGCCCTGGATGTCGACATCGGTCTCCATCTGGTTATTGCGGAAGCCTACAAACTGCAGCGGAACGATATCAGTTCCCTGATGCAGCAGCTGATAGAAGGAATGCTGTCCGTTGGTACCTGGCTCGCCGAAGAGAACCGGACCGGTCGGGTAATTGACCGGCTCGCCGAAGCGGTTGACCGATTTACCGTTGGACTCCATATCTACCTGCTGTAAGTGAGCCGGGAAACGGTTCAGTGCCTGGGAGTACGGAAGAACTGCAGTGCTTGGATAGCCAAGAACGTTTCTCTCGTAAACACCGATCAGCGCATCGAGCATCTCCGGGTTCTGTAATACGTCTTTGTTTGCAGAAAGTTTATCTTCTGCTGCAGCGCCCTCGAGGAATGCTGCGAATACTTCCGGTCCGAAAGCCAGGGACAGAACAGCGCCGCCGACTGCGGATGTGGAAGAATAACGGCCTCCGATGTAGTCATCCATGAAGAATGCTGCCAGATAGTCGTCACTCTTTGCCAGCGGAGAAGTCTCACTGGTAACGGCGATCATATGCTTGGATGCATCCAGGCCTGCATTTTTCAGAGCGTCTTTTACGAAGGACTCATTGGTCAGAGTCTCCAGTGTGGTTCCGGATTTGGATACCAGAACGAAGATGGAATGTGCTACGTCGATCGAATTCAGAACAGCTGCTGCGTCATCCGGGTCAACGTTGCTGATGAATTTTGCTTCCATTTTGAAGCAGCCGTTTTTCTTTGCCCAGTTTTCCAGAGCCAGATACATCGCACGCGGGCCAAGGTCGCTTCCGCCGATACCGATCTGCACAACGGTGGTGAATTTTTCACCTGCTGCGTTGGTGATCTCACCTGCATGTACTTTGTTCGCGAACTCTGCGATGCGGTTCTGCTGCTCTACGTAGAAAGCACGTTTGTCTACGCCGTCTGCCGTAACGGTGTTTCCGAGCTGGCCGCGGGTCAGCTGATGAAGCACGAGACGGTTCTCTCCGGTGTTGATGACAGCACCGTTGTAAAGCTCCTCAAATTTTTCAGAAAGCTGTGCCTCTTCTGCCAGTTTTACGAGTGCGGCAAGGACATCCTCATTCACCTGTTTTGCTGCGTAGTTATACGCAAGTCCTTCTGCCATCGGAACGCTGTAAGATTTTACGCGCTCTGCTCCGTTTTCACCGGACATAACCTCGGCAAGATTGACACGCTCCACTTTTTTCAGCTCCTCAAAAGAAGCCAGTTTATCAAGATTGTTCCAGGTAACCATTGTTAAGTTCCTCCTGTTTTTTATTTTGTCTCTCTATTCCGTCTGCGGAAACATTTTTATTCCCGCTATTATACCAATGAAACAGACTGCTTACTAAAAACAGTCTGTTTCGTGATATTTTTTTATTTCGTATAGTTATAAGAAAGAGCTCTTGCGATCTCCCACTGATATTCCGGCAGAGTCTTTGTCATGGACAGTGCCTCATCGATATCGTAATCTACATACTCACCGTTCTTGTATGCAACAACGCGGTCTGTTTTGCCTTCCAGAAGAAGGTCAACTGCGTAAGCACCCATGATGGACGCATATACACGGTCTTTACATGTCGGGCTTCCTCCACGCTGCATATGTCCAAGGATCGTTGCACGGGTCTCGATGCCGGTTGCAGCTTCGATTCTGCGCGCCATGCTGGTGGAATGGCCGATGCCCTCAGCATTTACGATGATATGATGTTTTTTGCCTTTTCTACGGTTCTCGATGATGTTGTTGATGATCTTCTGCTCATCGTAATCGTATTTCTCCGGAAGAAGAATATCCTCTGCGCCGTTTGCGATACCGCACCAAAGAGCGATATATCCGGCATTACGTCCCATAACCTCGATGATCGAGCATCTCTCATGGGAAGTGGAAGTATCTCTTACTTTATCAATGGCTTCCATTGCAGTGTTTACCGCGGTATCAAAACCGATGGTATATTCTGTGCAGGCGATATCCAGGTCGATGGTTCCCGGTACACCTACGGTGTTAATTCCAAGAGCTGCCAGTTTCTGCGCTCCTGCAAAAGATCCGTCTCCGCCGATAACTACCAGTCCGTCGATGCCGTGTTTTCTGCAGACATCTGCAGCACGTTTCTGGCCTTCCGGTGTACGCATCTCTGCGCAGCGGGCGGTATAAAGGATGGTACCTCCGCGCTCGATGGTGTCGGATACATCGCGGGCTGTCATGTCGATGATTTCTTCGTTCATCAGTCCGTCGTAGCCTTTCAGGATACCTTTCATCTGAACGCCCTTCTGCAGACCTCTTCTTACGGCTGCACGGATTGCTGCGTTCATACCTGGTGCATCACCACCGCTGGTAAGCACTCCGATTGTCTTTACCTTGTTAGTCGTTGCCATATGAATTCCTCCATCTCATCACACACATTAATAAACGAGTAGTTTTATTTATTAATCACACACAGTTTTATTTTAAAGCATTCAGGCCCTTTTTTCAATACTCTTTTCTACAACTTTCACGTTTCCGGTACCGAATTTTGCCTGAAGTGACGCCACCAGACGGGCATCTGCCTGCACATTGCGGCTCGGCGGCAGTTTTTTCATTGCTTTGATCGATTTGATGTAGAGAATCACGCTGTCCTTACCGTCGGATTCATGCAGCATCTGGTACAGATCCGCCACTTCTCTCTCGTACGTTTCCTTGTCCGGGAACTGGATCCAGAGCTCTTTCGGGATGCCTGCAAACGGGAAAATTTTCTCGCAGATCAGCTTGCTCGGCTTATCATCCTCCGCGGAAACACGGCCCTGGATGAAGACACGCGCATCGGTCTGCATCATCGCTGCGTTTTTCTCGTAATCGCGCGGGAATACGACGATTTCCATACTGCCGACGAGGTCCTCGAGTGTGAGAAATGCCATTGTCTTGTTATTCTTTGTATATTTGATTTTTTTATCCGTGATAATGCCGCCGACAATCTCTTTCGCGCCGTCGGTGACGGATGGGAAACCCGTCTCCTCATCCGGCTGGAAGTCTGTCGTTACCGCGGAAATGTTCTTCCGCCAGCACTCCTCCTGCTCCTCGAGCGGATGACCGCTGACGTAGATGCCGAGCACCTCT
>ERZ827528.4290-NODE-4290-length-10696-cov-3.558312_pt1 | contig 10696 bp, 8 predicted proteins | sample MGYA00519768_ERZ827528 | MGnify/ENA primary metagenome ERZ827528 (study PRJEB31778, sample SAMEA3449343) | human gut metagenome | biome: human gut; feature: human-associated habitat; material: faeces | place: United Kingdom | collected 2010/2012 ...
GACGGATCAAACGATGTATGTTTCGGGTATCAACTGTCCGAAGCAAAAAGCATACAAATATATGATGGCTACTAAGCGTCGTTACAGCAAGCTCGGTGGGAATGTTGCCTATCACGGATACCAAAGCTTTTGTAGCGGCGAAGTCACTCTCGCCGAAGCGCACCAAATTGGATTGGAAACGGCAAGGCGTATGTGGGGCATGGATTATGAGATAGTCGTGACCACCCACCTGAACACGGATAATATTCACAACCATATTGTGGTAAATTCGGTATCGTTCAGAACGGGCAGGAAGTTTGAAAACCATATCTCAGACCATTACAGGCTGCGGGAAATTTCCGATGAGATATGCCGTGAGCGTGGAAAGTCTGTGCTTGCGCCGAGTAAATTCACAGGCAGTAAAAAGAAAGACTATTGGATTCACAAAAACGGCGGTCTAACGCACCGAGATATTCTGAAACGGGATATTGAAAGCATTCTGCCCTATTGCGGGAATATGGACGATATTGAACGCCGATTGTTATCACTTGGTTATCAGTTTCCCCGCAATAGAGATTACGGGCATATTTCTATCATTGCTCCCGGCTGGAAACGAGCAATCCGCTTGGATTCGCTCGGATATACCAATGATGTACTTCGCAAGCGGCTTTATGAAAACCGCAGCGAAGAACGCTTTTATGTTCTCCGCAACAATAATCCGCTGTTCAGACCGAAGGTTTATCCGCTGCTGATTTTAGAAAAAAAGCTGGATTACGAGATAACACACTCAAAGGACACCGTCATTGTTTTGGTCGATGTCCTTTTTTATATCCTTTTGCAGCTATTAAATCTCACTCGTGACGAGCAGGAGATACAGCGCAGGAATCAACCGCTTTCACCCTCTATCCGTCAATCTCTGACAATAGAGAAAAAACTGTTGTCAGAATATGCTTTCCTAAAAAGCAACGACCTGCACTCAACGGAGGATATTTTGAACTTTATGGACAGCCGTACCATCGAAATCGCTTCATTGGAAGCGGAGCGTCAGAAAATCCGCAACAGCAACCGCCGACCGAAATCCGATGAAGAACGGCAATCGAAAAATACAAGTGCAAGGGAGCTTTCCAAAAAGCTGATGCCCTTGCGTAAAGAATTGAAACTGGCAGAATCCGCATTGGAGCGTTATCCGCAGGTGTGGAAGCTGCTGAAAACCGAGCGTGATATAGAAATAAAGTCACGTAACAGAAACAGAGAAAGAACGAGGTAAAACACAATGAACGAAATTAAAAGCATTAAAATATCCGACTTAATATCCGCACCCGATAATCCGTTTAAGGTAACATTGGACACAGAAATGGAGCGACTGATTGAGAGCGTTGCCGAAACCGGCATTATTGCTCCGATTATCGTAAGACCGGCTGAAAACGGTAAATATGAGATTGTCAGCGGACACCGCAGGAAATATGCCTGTGAGTATCTCGGTATAGAAACTGTACCGACAATCGTAAAAGACCTTGACCGCAATGAAGCGGTCATTTTTCTTGTAGACAGTAATTTACAGCGGGAAAATATCCTGCCGAGTGAAAAAGCGTTTGCTTATAAAATGAAATTAGAAGCTCTCAAACATCAGGGTAAGACTTCTGTTCAAGTTGAACAGAAGTTATCACGCACTATTGTGGCAGAAAGTTGTGGTGTAAGCGATGCCCAAATTCAGCGGTATATCCGCCTGACCAATCTTATCCCATCCATTTTAGATATGGTTGATGAGAAAAGAATTGCTTTTACTCCCGCCGTTGAGCTTTCCTATCTGCTCCCCGAAGAACAGACAATGCTGCTGTCCGAAATGGAATACAACGACTGCACGCCGAATTTATCTCAGGCACAGCGGATAAAAGACCTCAGTATGCAGGGATTGTTTACTGGTGAAAGGCTGTCCGCTATTATGAGCGAAGAAAAAGCCAATCAGAAAGAGCGTGTCAAAATCCCCGCCGACCGTATCCGCAAATACTTCCCGAAAGACTATACCACAGCACAAATAGAAGAAACCATTATAAAACTCTGCGAAGCGTACCACCGGAAACGGCTGCGTGACAGAGATTTCAGATAGGAGGTGCGCCGATGTCAGATACTGTGAAAGTCAATCGGAATGAGATCGAGTTATCCGAAGAAATTTTGACCTCATTCGCAAAATTCCTTGTCCCTGAAATTCGCAAGTTTTATCAGAGCGAGGAAGGCAAGGCGTACTATGAAAAGTGGTTGAAAAAGCATCCTGAATATGCCGCCTAAAATTCAAAGAAAGCAATCGGCGAAAGTCGGCTGCTTTCCATACATATGACTTTCACAATACAAGAAAGTATAATTTAGAAAGAGAAAATGGAGGTAAATAGAAAATGAATGTAGTCATATACGCTCGGTTTTCAAGCCACAGCCAGACCGAGCAATCTATCGAGGGACAATTAAAAGTCTGTTATGAATACGCCAAAAATAACGGATATACCGTCATCGGCGAATATATCGACCGTGCGCAAAGCGGAACAACAGATAATCGGCTGGAGTTCCAGCGCATGATTTCCGACAGCGACAAGCACACCTTTGAAGGCGTACTTGTCTATCAGCTTGACCGCTTTGCCCGAAATCGTTACGACAGCGCCATCAACAAATCAAAACTGAAGAAAAACGGAGTGCGGGTTATCTCGGCAAAAGAGAATATTGCAGACGATCCGTCCGGTATTTTGGTGGGGGGCGTTTTGGAAAGTATGGCGGAGTATTATTCTGCAGAGCTTTCCCAGAAAATTCATCGTGGTATGGCAATCAATGCAGAAAAATGCCTTTCAAACGGCAGCAATCCCGGACTTGGCTTTAAGGTGGATTCCGAGCGCCGTTTTTATGTTGACAACGACGAAGCGGCAATCGTCAGAGAGATTTATGAGCGATACGCCGCTGGTGAAACGAAAGCTGAAATTGTTCGAGATTTGCAGCGGAGAAAGGTAAAAACATCGCTCGGTAAAGAGTTCAGCACTAACAGTCTTAGCCGCTTGTTATGTAATAAGCGGTATATCGGTGTTTATCTTTACAAAGGTCAGGAGACACCGGGCGGAATGCCACGAATTTTGGATGATGATTTGTTCTATCGGGTGCAGGCACTTATGAATAAGAACAAATCCGCACCCGCCCGCACACACGGAGAGGGAGAATATCTTTTGACAACAAAACTGTTTTGCGGTTACTGCAAGGAAATGATGGTTGGATACGGTGGTACGGGAAAATCAGGGCGGCAATATCACTATTACAACTGCAAAAACGCAAGAAAAAAGAAATGTCAAAAGAAAATCGTCAGTAAGCAATATATCGAAGACAGAGTAGTTGCCGAATGCCTGAAATTGCTTACAGATGAAAACATCGCTTTTATAGCGAAAATGGTTGCAGAGGAATGCAATAAAAGCCCCGACAACATTTCGGTGAAAGAATTAAAAAAGGCGATCAAAGAAGTAGACACCGCAATCGAAAATCTTTGGCGGGGCATTGAACAGGGACAATCGGTTGAAATGCTGACGGAACGAATCAACAAAAGAAAAGCAGAAAAGGCAGAACTTGAAGAACAGCTTGCCATTGAGCAAAACAAAAAGATTTGCTTGACCGAGCCGCAAATTCACGCTTTTCTTGATTATGTATGTGATATGCCTGCGGACGATGTAAACAAGCGCAGAGCGATTATCAATATCTTTGTTCATTCTGTCTACTTGTACGATGACCGCTTTACGGTTATAATAAATGCAAGCAATCATCCGTTAAGCATAGACAACATCCCGCTGAAAGATATAGAAGCTGCTTTCAGCGGGGATACATATACTTTTGACGAGTGTTCATCTATGAAAACACCCGCTCCACCAAACTAAAAACGCCGCGTATGCGGCGTTTTTGCTTATTTTCCCCGTATATCGGGCATTTTGGGGTTTCAATGTATTATCAGAGTTTAAGGGTTTTGCTCATAAAAACAGCTGTTTTTGCTTAAAATGCAGCACGAATTTTTAAGAAGTACGATATATACGGGATAAGTTGTTTTATCCCCTCATTTTTACCATTCCGGAACGAATTATTTTCCTTCGGGTTTTTCTTTTATAATTCAGCTTTCTTATATCAGGCAGGGCACAGCTTAAAGGGCGCATAGCGGGGGCGGCTCTTGGCGGCCTAAGGCCGCAGCCGGGCCGCAGGCCCGGCCAGGCAGGCGCTTTGCGCCTGCCTAAGAGCCGCCCCCGCTATGCGCCCTTTAGGCTGCGCCTAAAATCACAATCGGTCATCATTTTAAAATGCTTTTACCGCCGTTTATTTAAATTGTGAGGTATAAATTTCTGAATAGAAGCCTCCCCGGCTTAAAAGCTCTTCATGCTTTCCGCTCTCTATGATGTCGCCGTCTTTTACAACCAGTATAAGGTCGGCATTGCGTATAGTGGTGAGCCTGTGTGCGATTACAAAGCAGGTTCTTCCCTGCATTAGGGTATTCATGGCGTCCCGTATGAGCAATTCTGTGCGTGTGTCCACGTTGCTGGTCGCTTCATCCAGTATAAGCATGTGTGCCGGAGAAAGCATGGCCCGTGCTATAGTCATAAGCTGCTTTTGCCCCTTAGAGAGGTTTTCGCCGCCGTCGGTTATCATTGTTTCATATTTGTTTGGAAGTGAGTTGATAAAGTCGGCGATATGCGCTGCTTGGGCAACTTTTTCCACTTCGCTTCGGGACGCGTTTTCCTTTCCGTAAGCAATATTTTCATATATGGTCCCCTCAAAAAGCCATGTATCCTGCAAAACCATTGTAAATGCTCCGCGCAGGCTTTTCAGGGTATATTTGCGGATATCCCGGCCGTCCAGGGTTATGCTGCCCTCCTGCGTATCGTAAAAGCGCATCATTAAATTAACCAGAGTGGTCTTGCCCGCCCCGGTCGGCCCTACAATGGCTATGGTCTGTCCGGGAAGCGCGGTAAAAGAAAGATTTTTGATTATGTCTGTTTTGCCGTCATAGGAAAAGCGCACATTTTTAAAGCGTACTTCGCCCTGAACGTTTTTAGCCTCAACGGCGTCAGGAGCATCCTCAGGTTCACGCGGAGCGTCTAAAAGCCTGAAAACCCTTTCAGCAGCGGCCAGCGCAGATTGGATTTCACCCATAATATTGGCAAATTCGTTGACCGGCCCGGAAAATTTGCGCGAATAGAGCAGAAAGGCCGAAATATCGCCTATGGATATAAGCCCGAACAGAAAGAAGAACGCGCCTGCCGTGCTTATTAATACGGTTCCAAGATTGTTTACGAAATTTACTGCCGGGCCAATAAGGCTGCCGTAATAATCGGCGTCGTAATACGCGTCTACAGCCTCGTCGTTTTTCAGGCGGAATTTTTCAATTATCTTTTCCTCCCGGCCATAGGCGCGTATTGTTTTAAGCCCCGAAAGCATTTCTTCAGAAAAGCCGTTTAATTGAGCCAGCTTAGCGGATCTTTTCCGGAACAGGGGCCGCACGGTCCTGCTCCTTCTTATAGCTATCATGATGGAAATGGGCAGGGTGATTATAAACACGCCCAGCAGGGGCGGGGAAGCGGCTATCATGCCTATCAGGGCGCCTATGACTGTTATAACTCCCGTGGCGGCCTGGAGAATGTCGTTTGAAAGAGAGGCGTTTACCGTATCGATATCATATGAAATGCGGTTTATTAAATCTCCTGCCTGGACGCGGTCCAGCGCGCCAACGGGCAGAGAGAGGATTTTATCAAAGACCTCCTGTCTCATATATCGTATGATTTTCTGGCTCAGGCTTATCATTAATACCGACAGAAGATAGGATAAAACGGCGGATACAATATAAAATACAGCCATAAGCAGGCAGTATTTGCCTACTGCGCTAAAATCCACCCCGCCCTCGCGGGCTATTGCGTCTATGGCCTCGCCCGAAAGATAGGGCCCAAGCAGAGCAAAAAGATTACTGCCTATCATTAACAGAAGAGCTGCCAGCACCCGGAATTTATATCTGAAGAAATAGCCCGCCAGCCGCAGAATAACGGCTTTTCTGTCCTTTTTTACATATTCGCCCGTTTTATTGCTGTTATTCATTTGCTGCTGCCCTCCCTTTAATGAATTCAGGACATATAATGCCGGCCGTTATCCTGGCGCTTTTATCCTTGCGGCTTTTATTGAGACCGGGGACGGCCGCGGCTTTAATATTACGCGCCGGCATCAATGATCCCTCCTTCAGTTTCGCTTTCGTGCTGCGAAGCATATATGCTGCGGTATACCCCGCAGCTGCGCATAAGCTCTTCGTCCCGGCCAAAGCCTGCGGCCTGCCCCCGGTCCAGGACCAGTATGTGCTTGGCAAAGCGCACTGAGCTTATGCGCTGAGCTATCATTATTATGGTGGTATCGGGAAAATGTTCGGGCAGCGCACGGCGCAGCTGGGCGTCGGTTTTATAATCCAGCGCGCTGGAGGAATCGTCCAGGATAAGGATTTCAGGATGAGCGGCCAGTGCCCTTGCGATAAGCAGACGCTGCTTTTGTCCTCCCGAAAAGTTGGAGCCGCGTGCGGTTAAAAGTTCGCCGTAGCCGCCGTGTTCCGAAATAAACGCGTCCGCCTTGGCATATTGAGCCGCAGTCGTCAGAGCCTCCTCAGGCAGTTCCCGCTCAAAATCAATGTTTTCCCCAATGCTGGCGGCCATAAGAAAGTCGTTTTGAAATACAATGCCGAATTTTCTGCGCAAAGCTGCCCGGTCATAGGTGCGGATATCCCTGCCTTCTATAAGGATCCGTCCCTCATCCGGGTCGTAAAAGCGGATAAGCAGGGCGACAAGCGTGCTTTTGCCGCTTCCGGTTCCCCCTATAATTCCCAGGGATTCGCCTTTCTTTATACTGAAGCTTATATGTTTTAATGCCGGTATGCCGTCATATGCAAAGGAAACATTCTCAAAGCGGATAAAATCAGTTTGGGAGCCTGTGCGGCTTTTGTTTATGTCTGAGGCGGCGGTGTACTCGCCGTTATCAGATTTATTTAAGTCTTTTTCCTCCATTGGCAGTAATTCTTCGGGGAGCAGAAGGATATCCTGGATGCGTTTAGCTGAAGCGCCGCCTTTGGAAAAATTAACAAATATTCGGCTCACCGAGATCACAGCGTTTAAAATGACGGTAAAATAGGAGGTAAAGGCGATTATATCCCCTACCATTGCGTGTCCGTTTGATACTCTGTACGCTCCTACGAAAATTACAGCCGTCATGCCCAGATTAAGCAGGGCGTTCATGGTGGGGGAGGTTATGCCAGTGGTAATGCCCGCGGCAGTTTCGTTTTTTACTACTTCCTGATTTATCTGTTTGAAAGTTTCGCTTTCATATCGGGTCTTGGAAAGGGCTTTGATAACCCTTATGCCGGTATAGTCGTCCCGCACCTTGCGGACCATTGTATCCACCGAGCGCTGTAAGCGCGCATAAAGCACTATGCCCTTTTTGGAGACCCAGATAACAATAAGGGTGAGAAAAGGCACAGAGACGAGCAGCACCAGAGCCAGAACGGGGTCTACGGTAAAAGTTAAGGCCACGCCTCCTATAAGCAGTATAGGAGCGCGCACGCCCAGGCGCTGCATCATTCCTATCATGTTATGCACATTGTATGTATCAGACGAGAGCCGGGAAACAAGGGACGGGATGGTGGCACGGTCGGTCTGGCTGGCTGAAAGAGAGAGGGTTTTGGCAAATAAATCGGCGCGCAAACGCTGGGTGGTATCATGCGCTACTTTTGAAGCCATGCGGTTTGCCGTGACGTTTCCGGCAAGGGCTGCTGCGGCGCACGCAAGCATCAGTATGCCCCAAAAAGCCAGAGCTGCGACGCTGCGGGTGGGCACTACGTTGTCAATCATATGCGCCATAATCAGGGGAAGCACTAATTCGGCCAGCGTGCCGCTGATTTTTAGCAGAAAGCCCAGCAGCATTCTGAATTTATACGCCAAAAGATAGGAAATTACCGTTTTCATTCGGGCCTGACTCCTTCCAGTACGCGCTTGGCGTTATCTGAGAGCAGTTTCAGATATTTTTCAATATCCTTCTGCTCCTGGGGAGTTAAGCCTTCCAGGATAAGTGCGTTCCATTGCGCGTGTACCTGGCGGATGACAGGCAGGGCATCCAGCGCTTTTTGGGTGGGGTAAACAAGCAGGCTGCGCTTGTCATTTGGGTCAGGAGTGCGAATTATAAAACCCTTCTCCTCCAGGGAACTTAGCTGCCGCGCCACACTGCTCTTATGCGCGTATATGAGTTTAGTCAGCTGTTCCTGTGCAATTCCCGGCTGCCTGCATATATTTGTAATATAGGAATCCTGATAGCTGCCTATTCCCAGCTGCCCATATTGGCTGGTGCGGTAAAGGTTGGCGCACCGCCATACCTCGCCCAAAGCCTTCATAAAATGTGTCATAGCTTCTCCTCTATTAAAAATTAGACTGGATTAAATTTAATGCTTGGTTGCAAGCGCAACAGTTGCGCATGCAACTATTTTATTATATTAATGAGTTTCCACTTTGTCAATGTTTTAGAGGCAAAATGATTAAAATGATTAAACTTTATTAATATCATAGATACCCTCAGTTTACAAGGAACTACACGCCTCAGAACGTGACAATTTCTTCATTTTCCGAGTTATCCTCAATGGGCATATTCTCCGGTACGCTTTTTTCGTCTGCCTTGACAATGAAAAATTCTCTCCGTTTGCGGCCTTAGAATCAGAAGACGTAAAATTTGTGCTGGGTAAAGCGCTCTTAAACGACATGTGCCTGGCGTACATGGAGTTAAAGTAGCGCAGCAGGACGCATATTTTATGCCTTCTGAAGGTCTTCCTTGTAACCTGAGGGGAAAACAGCTGGCAATATATTTTCCAGGCTGCACAGGATGTATATAGAGTTTTAATAAATTTATTAATTTTATAATTAAAGTAATTCCGTTCAGTAAAAAACAACCGGAGCTACTGAAGGAGCATGCTGATTATTAGATTTTCTGCATTGGGCCATGTCCGGGGCAACAGAGAAACCCTTTATATTTGCTTAATAGATACTCCCTGCATTTTCGTGCTTTTTCAGGGTGTAAGTCTACTCCTGTCATAAGAAAGGGAGCTAATTGGTTGAATTCGCGCTGCTCATCCGAAAAGCTTTTTATATTTACATATATGTCCCCGCTGAAAAGCAGTTTTAGCTCTTCGCAGATTATGATTGTTTCGCCATTTATGTGGCCGCCGCAGCCTTCATAGAAATCAAATTTCCATTTGCCCCAAAAGAGCGAGTTAATATAAGACAACAGGGAATCGTCTTGTTTAGAGCCTATGATGACGCAGCGGTCAATTTGAGGCGGCTTATATTCGGAAATTATTTTACTGAGAGCACAGTATGGTGCGTGCAAAGGATTCTGCTCTCTGAAATCAGGCCTGCCTTCCAGCTGGTTTTTAAAGTTGTCATAGCAGTTCTGGTTCATATATACTTTATCAAAAAGGGACAGCAGGCCGGTATGGTCTATATCTGCATGGGTTATAAATGCTTCCAGGCTTTTACTTGAAAAATTATTGAAAAGCTTTTCAAGGAGGGAGAGCATTTCATTTTTATAACATGCAAAACCACAGTCTATAAACAGCAGCTGATTTTCATATTCTAAAATATATATACTGCTGCCGCAGGGCGGTTCTATTGCATGTAAAAACAGGCTGTCGGCGAGTTTTACATATTGTATTCTTGCATTAAAGTTTTCATCTTTGTTGTCTGTGATCAATTTGGCAAAACGTCTTATGTAGTCAAATGTCATTAGCGGAGCTTTATTTTGTTCATCCAGCAGTTGCATAAGCTTATTTGCCTGTATCAGAACCTGATTGGTCGTTTCCTGATTCAGGTTTAATATTTTACGGATTTGATTGGCAAAAGTTACATAAAAGACTGTGCCGTCCAGCAACCTATCCGTGACGTTATAATCCAGGATGCTTATCTCGCATATTGTAGAAATATCTTCCACCAGACGTTTGAGCTCTCCGGTATTTTCTATTAACAATCCCATTTTAAAATATTGGTATCCAGTTCCATTTTCCTGGGAACTTATATATGATATATTTACTTTATAGTGATTTAAAATTTCCAACACGGGAGTAACGGCACCGGGGCTATCGGGCAGCTTTAATACTATCATTAAAAGCTCTTTGTCATCCGGGCTGTCTGAGAGATATCCGCAGTCAGACAGACGGCGGGCAATTTCTTCAAGCTGCTCTGCGTGTGCAGAAACTTCTATAAAAAGAGTATGAGTATCTATTGCCTTATTATAGTTTACGCGGGCTATATTGCCTCCCGCGGCCGATATAATATTGCTAGCCAGCAAAAAAGCTCCAGCTTTATCAGGCATTCTGGTTATATAAGTTCTACGCATTATATTGTACCTTTATGTATTTTCATTTCAACCTGCTTTTGAATCAGCATTTATTAATAAAGCCGTCGCAAACTTTAAAAGTTCGGGACGGCTTGGCGCGCCTGGCAGGATTTGAACCTGCGACCAACCGGTTCGTAGCCGGGTACTCTATCCACTGAGCTACAAGCGCGTTTATTTAGCTTGTTTATTATAGCTCTAAAGGCCGAGACTGTCAACAGATTTTATTGGGATATATCTAAAATTTTCAACGGCAGGGGCGCATAATAAAGGGGGCGGGGCGGCTCTTGACAGGCTGCGCCTGTCCGGACCG
>ERZ827528.4294-NODE-4294-length-10685-cov-3.803857_pt1 | contig 10685 bp, 9 predicted proteins | sample MGYA00519768_ERZ827528 | MGnify/ENA primary metagenome ERZ827528 (study PRJEB31778, sample SAMEA3449343) | human gut metagenome | biome: human gut; feature: human-associated habitat; material: faeces | place: United Kingdom | collected 2010/2012 ...
AACTTTTTTTGTACGGAATTCATCGTTTTTGGACTATTTACACCAAACTAACTTTCCAGTTAGTTCTTAAAGCTATGAATAGGTGCGGGGATGCGGCCGCCGCGGTTGACGAAAGCATCACAGGAGAAGGTATTCACGGGCATGATGGGTGCATAACCTAACAGGCCGCCGAACTCCACGGTCTCTCCCACGCCTTTTCCGATTACGGGGATGATTCTGACTGCGGTGGTCTTCTGGTTCACCATACCGATGGCCATTTCATCCGCAATGATACCGGAAATGGTGGTTGCCTTGGTGTCTCCGGGAATGGCGATCATATCCAGACCTACGGAGCAGACACAAGTCATGGCTTCCAGCTTCTCGATGGTGAGGGCTCCGGCATTCACGGCATCGATCATTCCCTGATCTTCACTGACAGGAATGAATGCACCACTTAAACCGCCGACGTAGGAAGATGCCATAACACCGCCCTTTTTCACCTGATCATTCAACAACGCCAGGGCTGCAGTGGTTCCGGGAGCTCCGGCATGTTCCAGACCGATCTCACACAGGATATCCGCTACGCTGTCGCCGATGGCCGGGGTCGGTGCCAGAGACAGATCCACGATGCCAAAGGGAACATTTAGCATCCGGGATGCCTCCTGTGCTACCAGCTGACCTACACGGGTTACCTTAAAAGCAGTCTTCTTGATAGTCTCACAGAGAACCTCGAAGTTCTCGCCGCGCACCTTTTCCAGTGCGGTCTTTACAACGCCGGGGCCGCTGACACCGACATTGATGATCTTGTCTGCTTCGGTCACACCATGAAAGGCACCTGCCATGAAAGGATTATCATCCGGTGCATTACAGAATACTACCAGCTTTGCACAGCCCAGGGAATCATCTTCCTTGGTATACTCTGCAGTCTCCCTGACCATCTCACCCATCAGCTTTACGGCATCCATGTTGATACCGGTCTTGGTGGAGCCCAGGTTCACAGAGCTGCACACACGCTCTGTGGTAGACAGCGCCAGAGGAATGGAACGGATCAGCAGTTCGTCCGCCGGGGTCATTCCCTTGCTGACCAATGCGGAATAACCGCCCAGGAAGTTCACACCAACCTCATGTGCTACCTTATCCAATGTCTTTGCAATACTTGCAAAGTCTTCTATCGTATGACATGCCGCACCACCGATCAGTGCAATGGGAGTTACGGAAATTCTCTTATTTACAATGGGGATGCCAAATTCTCTGGAGATCTCCTCTCCGGTCTTCACCAGATCCTTGGCTGCTTCGTAGATTTTGTTATAAATCTTCTCATTTAATCTGTCCAGATCGGAATCGATACAGTCTAACAGGCTGATACCCAGTGTGATGGTACGCACGTCCAGGTTCTCTTCCTCGATCATTTTGTTGGTCTCTGTTACTTCATATAAATTGATCATTACGGCTCCTATCTGCCCCTTCGGGTCTTATTTATTTCGAAATCGTGGGGCTTATCAGATGCGGTGCATCTTGTCAAAGATCTCTTCCTTCTGGCACTTGATCACTACGCCAATTTCTTCTCCGAGAGCAGCCAGTTCATCTGCCATATCACCAAAAGTTTTCTGCATCTGATTGGTGTCAACGATCATCATCATGTTAAAATATCCCTGTACGATGGTCTGGGAAATATCCAGGATATTGATGCCGTTTTCCGCAAGATAGGTACATACCTTTGCGATAATGCCTACTGTGTCCTTACCAACTACCGTAATAATTGTTCTTTTCATAATCGCCCTCATTTTCTGCATGAAATCATGCTATTATTTTTATCTATTAAACTACACTTTACTACAATTTGCAACCTCAAGTTCAGCCTATGAACATATTCAGACACAGAAATCATACTTGCATCATTTTGTGAGCGAATATGTTTCAGGCACCGAGCGCCAAACTATGGAGCAAAGCTAGTCATGAAATGACGCAAAAGCGTGCTATGATGCGGCTCCAACGAATAATGCTGGCTGATGCGCTGCGCATCCGCTACGCAATATTGATCACCGGAGATACATTGCTCCTGTCTGCCACCATCATCCGGAAGTCTTCCGCCCGGTAAGGGTTCTCTCCCATGGTGATTTCCATCCGGACCGCTTCATAGGCCAGCTCCGGAAGATTATTCTCCTTGCTGAGATGTCCCAGCACGATAGCCTGCAGCTTGTCATGCAGGATTCGACAGAGCAGCTTGCCGGAATTTTCATTGGAAAGGTGTCCTCTGTCCCCCAGAATTCTCTGTTTGAGATAATAGGGATAAGGTCCTACCTGCAACATCTTCACATCATGATTCGCTTCCAGCAGCAAGGCATCCATTCCCTTCAGGCACTCCACGGTGTAATCATTATAGACTCCTAAATCCGTACAGATTCCTACCTTTTTATCTCCGTAAGCAATACGATAGCCCACCGGCTGTGCCGCATCATGGGAGATTTTCATGGGATTGACAGTCAGATCCTTGATAGTCAGTTTCACATCTTCCTTCACTTCCCGAAACAGGGCTGGATTGATCTTGCCCAGATTCCCCATCTTCTGGATTTCTTCCAGGGTTCCCGTTGTGGCATAGATCGGCACTTCATATTTTCTCGCCATGACACCCAGTCCCGCCACATGATCCATATGTTCGTGGGTCACCAGGATGCCATCCAGATCTCTTCCGGTGAGTCCCAGACTGTTCAGCCCGGCCTCCGCCTTTTTGCCGCTGATTCCCACGTCCACCAGCAGATGCGTGGCCTCTGATCCCACATAAATACAGTTGCCGCTGCTGCCGCTGGCAATACTACATAATCTCATAACTTCTTAATCTCTTTTCTATCTTACTTCTGTCTTACTCTTTGCCGTTTTCCATCTTCGGCATTAATGCATACTAGTGCATGCTTTTCCAGTAGATCTCGATCACATCTCCCTCTTTCAAAGGTTCCATGAACTGTGCCGGGCGTCCATTTAAGTTCGTCACAATGGATCTGCCTGCGGATGCGGAGGATCCCAGATCAAAATCAATATAATCAAACACATCCACAAATACATAGGAAGCCTTACCCTGCATGGTGATGGGGGAATGGTTCACGATCACTGTTAACGGATGCGGTCCCTGTGGTGACACGCTTTGGCTCTGTGCCGTCTGTTCCACGCTTTCGTACTTTTCGTCCTGCTTCCCGGAAGTCCCCTGCGTTGTCACGGAAGCCGTCCCGTTTTCTGCTGCAGTCTCTGTCCCCTGTGTCATCGCCGCTTCTCCTGCCACAGCCTCTGCCTTCTGCATCACAGGCCCTTCTCCATAAACAGGCTCTTCTCTATAGGCATCCTCTTCTGTGTCCGCATCCGGCAGGTCTGCATAACTCCCTTCCGGCAGCGGGTTCTTCATATCCCAGCTTACGGTGAAATGCTCATAAACTCTGGTATCCGGCTGCGCCGCTGTATCATTGACCCTGATATCCGCACCGAGAGGCACATCCAGAAATTCTGCGATTTCCTTTACAGTATAAGAATTCCGAATCCGAATATCATCGTTCTGGCCGATCCGGTAGAATTCATTCTCTCTGTGACCGTTGACTTCCGCTGTCTTCGGCAGACTGATCTGTTTACCGTTCACATAGACCTGCAGTGCATCCCCCAGTTCAGAGAGTTTTCCCAGCTCCAGCACCGCCGGTTCGCCCTCCGTGGAAGGTGTTACCACAATGCGGTCCCCATTATGTACCTGGGTATACATATCCGCCTCGTCTCCGTTGACCCGGATGACTGCTGCCTCTCCCTGTTCGCCCCGCACCATACGGGTCTTACCATTGACAGTAAACAGAAGGGCTTCCCCTTTTCTGGGGAACAGCTGGTCATTGGGGAACTGCATCTGCATAGCGGCATCTGTCACGGATAATTTGCCGTTATCATAGAGCTTTACCCGCTCTCCGTTAAATTCCACGAAAATAAAATTATTGCTCTGTACATAATAGCTTAAACAGATACCGATAGGTGTTACCATCATGGCATCCTTTCTGGCATTTTCCAGTTCAAATGTAATGGTCTGCATGACTTCCTGTCCCCGGATTGCCACACGTTCCTTCACGATGCCCAGCTTCTCTGCCAGCTTCTCCGTGTAACCGGGCACCATTCCACCGCCGCCTACCACGAACACGGCACTGACCGGTTTGTCCCCGTTCAGTTCTTTGATGGTATCGGATACCAGCTGGGTCATACGTTCGATCTCCGGATCCAGCAGTTCCAGCACTTCGCTGGCTTTGATGGTCTGGGGCAGTCCCATGATATCTTCGTATTCGATAGTCTCCTGGGTTCTGCATTTTCTCTTGATCTGCTCGGCCACCTCGAATTCCACGAGACAATGCTGTACCAGAATATCCGTCAGGCTGTCTCCTGCTACGGGGATCATGCCATAGGCTGTGATGGTTCCCTCTTTGGTAATGGAAATATCACTGGTGCCTGCACCCACGTCCACCAATGCCATATTTAACATACGGAACTTCTCCGGAATTGCTACCTGAATGGCAGCAATAGGCTCCAGTGTCAGATTCGCCACATGCAGGCCCGCCAGTTCTACTGCCTTATACAGACCGTCCACTACATCATCCGGCAGAAACGTAGCGATCAGATCCACTGCAATGTTTTTTGCCTTATGTCCCTCCAGATTACCCATCTGGTAGCCATTCATGTAATACCGCATGGCCGTATAACCCACACAGTAGAATTTCATATCTGTATCCGTATTGCTGTTCTGGAATTCCTCGTAAGCCTTCTCCACGCCCATGGTACACAAGGAATACACATCTTCCTGCGTGATCTCCCGGTCGCTCTCAAAGCTGTGCTCCACATAGGTAGTGACGGTACGCAGCACACGGCCTGCAGCTGCGATACATACTTCCGTAAGTTCTCTGCCCAGATCCGCTTCCAGCTGTTCCTTTACCTGGGAAATAGTCTCTCCCACCTTGCCGATGTCATGGATCTGTCCGTCCAGCATGGCTCTGGTCTCATGCTCCTTGGAGCGCTGTGCCAGCACATGGAATTTCCCACCATTTAAGTATCCTACCGTACCTACGATGCTTCTCGTACCGATATCCAGTCCGAATACCAGCTGTCCCTGTTTTTCTTTTACTCCTTCCATGAATATGCCTCCAGTTTCTGTCTGATCTGTCTGTAGCTGTCTTCCAGACTGTCACTGTTATCAATGACAAAATCACAATGCTGCCGGAATTCTTCCTCCGAAAGCTGTGATGCTATGATCTTTTCTATCTTCTCCGGTGTGTAATTGCGGCTTTCCGAAAGTCTTCTTCTGCGTACATCTTCTCTGGCGTAGATATACCACATTTCATCCACTATATGTTCATACCCGCTCTCGATCAAAAGTGCCGCTTCCACAAAAAACAGTTCCACATCGCCCTTATTCTTTGCCTCTGCCAGACGATCCAGTGTCAATGCCAGATGCTCCGTCCGGTCACGGAACAGATCACATCCCACACTGGTCAGCACCCGTACATCTTCCAAAAATCTTTGCCGCCATTGCCGGCTTATCGATCTGTCCGTCCGGCGCAAGGATTCCGTCTCCCATCAGCGCTACCAGCGCATGATAGCCTTCGGTTCCCGGTTCCTTGACTTTATGCCCGATCTCATCCGCCAGATAGATCTCACATTTATAATGCTGTCCGATATATTTTAAAATCTCTGTTTTCCCGGCACCCACACCGCCGGTAATACCTATAAAACGCATTTATTTCGCCTCATACCAGTTATTGCCCGTGTGCAGATCGATTTCCAGCGTCACCGCCAGATCTGCCGCGGACTTCATATTTTCCGTAAGAATCTCACGGACTCTTGCCTCTTCCTCCTGTGCGGTCTCAACCAACAGTTCGTCATGCACCTGCAGGATCAGACGGGATTTTAACCCTTCCTCTTTCAATGCTTTCCATACCTTGATCATGGCGATCTTGATAATATCCGCCGCCGTTCCCTGAATAGGGGCATTCATGGCCACTCGCTCGCCGAAGGACCGTTGCATGAAATTGGAGGATGACAGTTCCGGGATAGGGCGTCTTCTGCCAAACATGGTCTCTGTATAGCCCTTTTCCTTTGCATCCGCCACCAGTTTGTCGATGAATTCCTTCACCTTCGGGTAAGTGGCAAAATACTGTTCAATGTACTGTGCCGCTTCCTTTTTGCTGATACTCAGATCCTGACTCAGTCCAAAGGAACTGATACCGTAGACGATACCGAAATTGACTGCCTTGGCATTCCGGCGCTGCAGATCCGTGACTTTCTCGAAAGGAGTATGGAATACCTTGGATGCCGTGATCCGGTGAATATCCTCTTCCTGTCTGTAAGCATCAATCAGCTGTTCGTCTCCGGACATATGAGCCAGCACTCGCAGTTCGATCTGGGAATAGTCCGCATCCATGAATTCATAGCCTTCTCTGGGGATAAATACCTTGCGGATCTGTCTGCCCAGTTCCATACGCATGGGAATGTTCTGCAGATTCGGCTCTGTAGAGCTGATACGCCCCGTGGCAGTAATGGTCTGATTGAAATTCGTATGGATCCTGCCGTCCTCTTCAATAAAAGCTGCCAGTCCGTCTGCATAGGTGGACTTTAACTTGGTCAGACCTCTGTATTCCAGGATATCTCTTACAATAGGGTAATCCGCCGACAGCTTTTCCAGCACATCCGCAGCTGTGGAATATCCGGTCTTGGTCTTCTTGCCGCCGGGGATCTGCATGGTCTCAAACAGTACCTCGCCCAGCTGCTTGGGGGAATTGATATTGAACTCTGTTCCTGCCTGTGTGTGAATGGACTGTTCCAGTTCCTCAATGCGGGCCACCAGTGCATCCCCATAAGCCTTCAGTTCCTCCCGCTTTACAGCCACACCTTCTTTCTGCATGTCATACAGTACCAGTGAAAGAGGCATCTCCATCTCCTCCATGAGACATTTCATGCCTGCTGCCTCCAGCTTGTCCTTCAGGACTTTTTTGCCTTTCCGGGAGACATAGGCTCCGTAGCACGCATACTCCATGGCTTTCCCGGTGTCCTCGGAAAGCAGTGTCCGGAAATCTCTCTTGCCGAATACTTCCGCTCTGCCCGGGATCAGAATTCCCAGATGCTCCGAAGCAATGGCCTCCATGTCATAATCATTCTTCAGAGGATTCAGCAGATACGCCGCGATCAATACGTCAAAATACTGTTCTGTACTGCTGCGGTCCAGATAGTCATACTGGTGCTTCACATCAAAGGTAGCGATCTGTGTATCCGTACCTGCGGAAAGTTCCTGTAGAGCTTCCGTGATCTCTGCGGTGTCATCCACAGATTCCACCTCTTCCGCAAACAGACTTAACTGCCCTTCCGGTTCCTTTTCATGGGTCAGGGCATAAAATACCGTCTCCTCATCGGACACAGACAATGCCACCCCCAGCAATTCTTCTTTTTTCGTAGTAGCATCCACTGGTTCCGTGATCAGCCACAGGCCGATCTCCTTCTGTTTCTGCGCTTTTTTCAGATATTGTAAAAATTCTTTTTTATCTTCAATCTGTCGGAAGCTTTCTGCGATCTTGCTGTCATTGGCGGCGGCATCTTTTTCAAATCTTCCCAACAGATTTTTGAATTCCAGACGTTTGCACAAGGTATAGGCTTCCGGGGTATAGAACCCCTCTGCTCTGGCCTGTTCGTAATCCAACTGCAATTCGCAGTCGGTCTTGATCGTTGCCAGCGTCTTGCTCAGATCTGCCAGATCCTTATGCTCGATCAGGGATTCCCGGATACTTTTTTTCGAGATTTCTTCCACATGGGCATAAATATTATCCAGAGAACCGTACTCCACCATCAGTGCCTGTGCGGTTTTCTCTCCCACCTTCGGCACTCCTGGAATATTATCGGCGGTATCTCCCATCAGGGCTTTCAGTTCGATAAACTGTAACGGAGTCACCTGATAGGCAGCCAGTACATCTGCGGCATAATAATCCTCGATTTCCGTTCTGCCCTGCTTCGTCTTCGGAATCCGGATCTTGATATGATCCGTGGCAATCTGCAGCAGATCTCTGTCCCCGGAGACCAGTGATACTTCCAATCCGGCCTGCTCTGCTTTTTTGGCCAGCGTTCCAAGAATGTCATCTGCTTCCAGTCCCGCCTGCTCCATAATGGTAATATGCATGGCCTTCAGGATTTCCTTCATGACGGGCACCTGCTCCCGCAATTCCTCCGGCATAGGCTTTCTCGTTCCCTTGTAAGCCTCATACATCTTGTGGCGGAAAGTCGGTGCATGAACATCAAAAGCCACTGCCAGATATTCCGGCTTTTCCTCCTCCAGAATTTTAAACATAATATTCAAAAAACCATAAATGGCATTTGTGTGCAGTCCCTCTGCATTACTCAGATCCGGCACTCCGTAGAATGCCCGGTTCAATATACTGTGTCCGTCGATCAATACCAGTTTCTGACTCATACTCTGTCTATCCTATCTTAATTCTATCCTCTTGATTCTATCAGGTGTCGCTAAGAGATGATCCATCCCAGAAATCCCATAAGAAAAATCACCGTCAGCACTTCCAGTACAGCCCCTGTCTTCAGAAAAGCCATATGAAATCTTACCTTGCGCTTTGCTTCCGCAAGTCTCAGTTCCAGTTCTCTCTGCAGGTCAAAAGCATCGCCGTCTTCCAGACGCTGCATACCTTCCGTTACAAGGAACTGAATCACCAATTCCTCCTTGCAGCCCGGGCATTCCCGCATATGCTCCCCGAATTCCTGCAAGGTCTGAAAATCCAGTTTTCCTGCAATGAAATCAGGAATATTCTTTTCAAATTCTTTGCAATTCATGCTTCCACCCTATTCCAAAACAGTTCTACAGATTGCGTTCCCATATACTCATACACTTCTACTATACAACATCTTGTGTAAAAAGACTAGAAAAATAGTAGCAAGATTCCAGAAAAAAACTCTTGTCAACTTTTTTAATCTATGATAAGATAATCTCTGTTGTGAGTGTTTGAATGCCGGCGTGTCGGAATGGCAGACGAGGCAGACTCAAAATCTGTTGGTGGCAACACCGTATGGGTTCAAGTCCCATTGCCGGCAGTTAGTGCAGAATCAAATCGGTTCTGCGCTTTCTTTTTGTATTTTTATAACCACATCGCATTTCCTGCTTTTTCTAATTTTTTTCCAATCATCTCCTATGGATTAATTGTTACAAAATTGTTACAATTCATTTGTGCTTAGCTAACACAGACGTAACCGAACACCAGGCAACAGGAAAAGGAGGAAGAAAGTATGTGTTTCAAATTCATTAACTGTTCTCAGTGGTTGAATGCATTCTGCGGCTACTTCAATTTTGGCTGCTAATATCGTTTTCGACGAATAGAGCGTTCCATAGACGCACGAAAAGGCTCTCCCGTTTGGGATGAGCCTTTTCTTATTTCTACACTTTTTCTATGAATTTATACATTTTACCGATAGTCATAACGGAGGGTGACATCATTGCCCTGTACCTGTACTTCCGCACAGCTTCCGGTGACAATCGGCATCATGGGTGCCAGATGTCCCAGATCCACATCCATGATCACGGGAACATTCTTCTCTCCCGCCACGGCCAGAACTGCCTGGTACTGATCCAGTCCCATCATCTCCTGTCCGAAACACAACGGTCTTCCGATGAGAAAACCTTTGACATACTGAAACCATCCGGCTTCCTCCATCTGCCACATGGCTCTGCGGATGGCAAAAACATTCAGGTCACAGGCTTCCAGGAACCAGATGATTCCGTCCTCTTTATACTTTTCCAGAAAATCCTGTGTTTTATCAAACCGGGTTCCCAGTAGATTCACCAGACAATCCATACAGCCGCCCAGCAACCGACCTGAAAAGCGGATCTCCGGTTCCTCTTCTGCTGTCTGTCTGCCAAGATACTTTTTCAGCACTCTGGATTCCGTGGTGTTATAGGGCAACAGAGGCTGTTCTTCATTTTTCAGAGACTCCTTTTCCCACTTGTCATATCCATGCACCTCTTTGGTCTCTCCGGTCAATATTCCGAAGGCATCTTTCAGGGATGCATGCCAGGGCTCCATGCCAAAAGCGGCCGCGCAGGGGCCGTAGACGGAGGCGGTATCACAGATGGTTGCCAGCAGATAGGTCATGTTGGTATTGTCAGAATACCCCAGATACCACTTGGGCTCTGCTGCCTGCAGACGCTCAAAATCCACATGGCTCATGGTCTCGCACATCAGTTCTCCGCCACCGCAGGAGATCAGACAGTCATTTTCCGGGCTGCAATAGTAATCCGTCAGCTCCTGCCCGCATTTTTCGGGGGTGTTACTGATACCGATGCCCTCTCCGGCATAACAGTTGGGGCCTAATTGTAACTGATAGCCCATTTCCCGGAATTTCTTCTGGGCATTGCCAAAGGCAGTGTAATAAGGTTCTATCTGACAGCCAAAAGAAGGGGCCACAAATCCAATGGTCCCTCCCCGCTGTATATGTTTCGGATATTTCATTGCTTCGTATCCTCCTATATCGCCCATTCGCATTCCGGGCTACCGCCCTTCTTGCTCATGTTCGTTCACTTCCCTCATAGGAGGTCTGCTTTGCCTGCAAGCAGTCACGCCAACCTCCTATGGGTACTCCCATTCGCATTCCGGGCTATCGCCCTTCTTGCTCATGTTCGTTCACTTCCCTCATAGGAGGTCTGCTTTGCCTGC
>ERZ827528.4296-NODE-4296-length-10681-cov-11.278562_pt1 | contig 10681 bp, 8 predicted proteins | sample MGYA00519768_ERZ827528 | MGnify/ENA primary metagenome ERZ827528 (study PRJEB31778, sample SAMEA3449343) | human gut metagenome | biome: human gut; feature: human-associated habitat; material: faeces | place: United Kingdom | collected 2010/2012 ...
ACGCCGCCCTCATAGACGCCCGGCTCGTCGGTGACGATCATGCCCGGCTTGAAAACGGTGGTGTTGCGGCCGTTCAGGGCGTGGGGGCCTTCGTGGACGTTGCCCACATGGCTGACGCTGTGGCCGGTGCCGCAGCGGTAGTTGATGAGGTGGCGCCACAGCGGCTCACGGGCGATGGTGTCCAGCATATGGCCGTCGCAGTAGTCCAGCCAGACAGCCCGGGCGATGTCGATGTGGCACTGTAAAGTCCAGGTGTAGAACAGGCGCTCGTCCTCCGTCAGCTCACCCAGCGGGTAGGTGCGGGTGATGTCGGTGGTGCCGTCCATATAGGTCGCGCCGCTGTCCACCAGCAAGAAGCCCTTCTTCTCGAGCTTTGCGTGGTCTTCCTCGGTGGCGTGATAGTGCATCATGGCGGCGTTGGGGCCGTAAGCTGCAATGGTGCCGAAGCTCTCAGTCAGGAACTTGTCCTGTGCGCTGCGGTACTTGTGGAGGATCTCGTCGATGGTCAGCTCGGTCAGCTCTTCGCCGGCAGCCAGACGGTTCTCCAGCTCGATCTGGAAGCGCACCATAGCCACGCCGTCGCGGATGTGAGCCTCGCGGGTGTGAGCCAGCTCGACTTCGTTCTTGACGCCCTTCATGGGCAGCAGGGGGTCGGCCTCGTCCTTGACGGTCAGAGCCGGGTTGGCCTGCAGGGTCTGGTAAACAGCGTAGTTGACGGAAGCGGGGTCGGCCAGAACGGTCTGCTCTTCGGTCTGGGCGGCGAGGAAGGTAAGCACATCGCCGTACTCAGCCAGCTCCACGCCGTTCTCCTTCAGCTCCGCAGCAGCCTCAGCGCTGACGCGGGTGGTGTTGATGAAGAGCGTCGCCTTATCGGGGGTCACATAGCAGTAAGCCATTGCGTAAGGGGTGCATTGAATGTCCATCGCACGCAGATTGAGCAGCCATGCCAGATTGTCCAGCTTGCCCACCAGCTGTGCGGTGCAGCCCAGCTCAGAGAGCTTCGCACGCAGCTGGCCCAGCTTCTCGGCAGGGGAGAAGCCTGCGTACTCTTTCGGCAGGAGCCATGCCGGGGTAGCGGGCAGGGCGGGACGGCCCTCCGTCCACAGCTCGTCCTCGAGGTTCAGCAGCTTGATGGTGCCTTTCTTGGCGTCCAGTTCTTTCTGCAGGCTGCGCACCAGACCGCAGGAAGCAGTCAGGCCGCAGAGGCCCAGCTTGCCACCCTCGGGCAGGACTTTGCCGCAGTACTGCTCGGCGGTCGGCACGCCCGGCTCGCCCATCCGCATCAGCTGGATCTCCGTGCCAGCGATCTCCTTCTCGGCCTGCACGAAGTAACGGCCATCGGCCCAGACAGCGCTCTCGGTCATGGTGACGACGAAGTTGGAGTTCTCGCCGTGGAAGCCGGAGAAGTAGGTCAGGGCAGTGTAGTGGTCGGGCATATACTCGCTGGCGTGCGGGTCTCCCACCGGGATGAGGTAGACGTCCACGCCGTTTGCCTTCATGGCCTCGCGCAGGGCGGCCAGACGCTCGGGAACGGTATTCATGCTCATGTCAAAAAGCCTTCTTTCTTTATTCTGCCGGAAAAACGTCCGGCGGCGATGGTTTGCTGTACCTTATTGTATCATTCCGGGACGCAGAATGCAATTCATGGGCGATGTTTTGACTTTTCGCGTTTTTCCGTGTATGCTAGGGTCGGAAGCTCTTTATAGAATGGAGGCGTTTTCATGGTATTTTCCATCATTATGCTCGTCTGCCTTATCGTCTGTGTTGGCATCGACTATCTGAGCCTGAAACGCATCGAGCGGAACGGCGCCCTACTGGGCGTCACGCTGCCGCAGAATGCCGCCGAGCTGCCCGAAGTGCAGGACATCGTACAGCGGTATCTGCGCCGGCTGCGCACCATCTGCCTGCTCTGTGCCGCTGTGAGTGTCGGGCTGTTTTTCGCGCCCAATTCGCTGTTTTATGTCACGGTCTGGGTCTATTTCTTTTTCGGAAGTCTGGCCCTGCCGTATCTGCCCTGTCTGTGGGGGAACCGCGCTCTGCAAAAACTGCGGGATGCCCACGGCTGGCCTGCCGCGCCCGAGGACGCCGCATGGAAATACGGTCTGCTCTATTATGACCCCGACGACAAGCGCATCTCCGTTCCCAAACGTATCGGCAAAGGAAGCACTGTCAATCTCGCCACCCTCCGGGGTAAAATCGCTATGGCGGTCAATGTCATTGCAATCGTCAGCATTCTGCTGGTTGGGCCGGTGCTGGGCGTTCTCGACCACACCCCCGCAAGGCTGGAACTGCAAGTGTCGCCCACGGTAGAGCTGCAATCCTACCATGGAAAGACTCAGAAGTACACGATTCCCATAGACGACATCACCGAGGTTCAGGTTTATTCCTCCCTGCCGGAGGCCGGCCGGATACACGGCCTCGATTTGGAGCACTACTGGCAGGGTTCTTTTGCCATGGTACACGACGGCACCGTGCATCTCTGCCTCGACCCCACCGCCGGGAAGTTCCTCCGGGTGGAGACGGAAGACGGCATTTTCTGGTTCACCGGCGAGACGGACGAAAAGACTGAGAAAATCGCCGAATGGATTATTGAAGAGATGGGGCAGACTGCCGATTGACACCGCATTTTTTGCTCCCTGCCTGCTTGCGGGGAGCTTTTGTTTTGCCCCTGCCGCCCGAAAACGCAAGCAAATTGCAAAAAATGTTACAAATTTCTCATCAAAAAGGCCGGTTTGCCATTGACAGCCTTGTTATAATAGGAGTGTAGGAATTTTACGGGTCAGCACTCAGCGGCCCGGACTGCTTGTAAGGCCCGACGGGCCTGCTGGGCAGCGCCTTTGCGGCGTCTGCATAAAAGAAAGAGGCATTTCAGACTATGACCAAGATCGATATTTTCTCCGGCTTCCTTGGCGCCGGTAAGACCACCCTTATCAAGAAGCTCATCAAAGAGTCCTTTGCAGGCCAGAAGGTCGTGCTCATCGAGAACGAGTTCGGCGAGATCGGCATCGACGGCGGCTTTTTGAAGGAGTCCGGCATCCAGATCAATGAGCTGAACGCCGGCTGCATCTGCTGCTCTCTGGTGGGCGATTTTGGCAAGGCGCTGAAGAAGGTCATTGCCGAGTACCATCCCGACCGTATTCTGATCGAGCCGTCCGGCGTGGGCAAGCTGTCCGACGTCATCGCCGCTGTGAGCAAGGTGACGAATGACGAGGTCACGCTGGGCTACACCGTGGCCGTGGCCGACGCGGGCAAGGTCAAGGTGTATATGAAGAACTTCGGCGAGTTCTACAACAACCAGATCGAGACCGCCTCCACCATCATCCTGTCCCGTACCGATTCCATCCCCCAGAGCAAGCTGGACGCGGCCGTTGCCATGCTGCGGGAGCATAATTCCGTTGCCACCATCGTCACCACCCCTTGGGGCGAGCTGACGGGCGAGCAGCTGATCGAGGCGCTGGAAGGCAAGGCGTCCGTCGCGGCGGAGCTGGCGAAGATGGAGATGGAGCGTCTTGCGGAAGAGGACGAGGAGGAAGACCATCACTGCTGCCATCACCATCACGACGATGATGACGAGGATGAGCACCATCACCATCATCATGACGATGACGACGAGCACGATCATCACTGTTGCCACCATCATCACGACGACGATGATGAGGATGAGCACGAGCATCATCACCATCATGACGAGGATGATGACCACGGCCACGAATGCTGCCACCATCACCATGACCATGATGACGACGATGACGATGACGAGCATGAACACCATCATCACCACCATGACGGCGAGTGCTGTTGCGGCCATCATCACCATCATCATGACCACGATGCAGACGAAGTGTTCACCAGCTGGGGCCACGAGACTGCCCACAAGTACAGCCATGACGAGCTGGAGAGCATCCTGACCACGCTGGATTCCGGCGAGTACGGCGCTGTGCTGCGTGCCAAGGGCATTGTGGACGGCGGCGACACCTGGTACGAGTTCGACATGGTGCCCGGTGAGCATGAGATCCGCACCTGCGGCCCCGATGTTACAGGCAAGGTGTGCGTGATCGGTTCCCAGCTGAAGGAACATGAGGTGGAAGAGCTGTTCCACGCCTGATTTGTAAAGGAGTAAAACATGGCGCAGAAAGAGATTCCCTGTTACCTCTTTGTGGGTATGCTGGAAAGCGGCAAAACCAAGTTTATTCAGGAAACAATGGAGGACCCGCAGTTTGATTCCGGCGACAAAACGCTGCTGTTGATCTGTGAGGAAGGCGAAGAGGAATATGATTCCGAGCGATTTGCCTTTGGCGGCGTGACCGTTGCCACCATTGAGGACAAAGCGGAACTGAACCGCGAGCACCTGCAGCAGCTGGCTGAAAAGTCTGACTGTGGGCGTGTGATCATTGAATACAACGGCATGTGGCTGGTGCAGGAGCTGTACGATGCCCTGCCGGATAACTGGCTGATTTACCAGTGCCTGGCCACCGCAGACGGCACTACCATCAAGACCTATGCCAACGACAATGCCATGCGCGGCCTGCTGCTGGACAAGCTGCGCGGCAGCGAGCTGCTGGTGGTGAACCGTGCCGAGGCGGTAAACGATGACGAAAGCCACCAGCTGATCCACAAGCTGGTGCGCCAGGCCAGCCGCCGCTGCGATATCGCCTATGAGTTCAAGGATGGCAGCGTTGCCTATGACGATATCCCGGACCCGCTGCCGTTCGATGTAAACGCCCCGGTGATCGAGATTCCCGAAGAGTTCTTTGGCGTGTGGTATATGGACTGCATGGATGAGATGCAGAAGTACGACGGCAAAACGGTGAAATTCCTGGCTCAGGTGTGCCAGACCAACCGCGCCGGCAAGGACAGCTTTGTGCCCGGCCGCTTTGCCATGACCTGCTGTGTGCAGGATATCCAGTTTGTGGGCTTCCCCTGCAAGTACACGGAGTACAAGAACCTGAAGCAGCGTGACTGGATCACGGTAACGGCAAAGGTGAACCTGAAATACCACCCGATTTACAAGGGCCAGACGCCGGATTCTGTCGGCCCGGTGCTGACGGCCATCAACGTGGAGCCTGCCGCGGCCCCGCGTGATGATGTGGTGACCTTCAGTTGAGCGGGGAACACCGCAGGGCAATCGAAGCCCGCGTGGCAGCCGCAGCCGCCCGGCTGGAAAAAGAGGGCCGCTACACGGCAACCCGGCGGTGCATCCAGCACGGCAAGGTCAGCGTGTATGCCCACTGCGTCAGCGTGGCGGATACCGCCTGCGTCTTGGCGGAAACGCTGCACCTGCGCGTAAACGAGCGGGCGCTGATCCGCGGTGCATTGCTGCATGATTACTTTTTGTATGACTGGCACGATAAAGCCAACGGCCACCACTGGCACGGTTTTACCCACCCAGGCACCGCCCTGCACAACGCAAGCGAGGATTGGAAGCTGACCCCGGTGGAGCGGGAGATCATCAAAAAGCACATGTTCCCCTTAACCCCCATCCCACCCACCTGCCGTGAAGCGTGGCTGGTGTGCCTGGCAGATAAAATCTGTGCCGCCAAGGAGACGACCGGCGGAATCTATGGCAAGCTGCCGTTTGCCGCGAAGCATAACGCGCAGGATTAAGTAAATTAACGTTTTATATGCAGAAAATCCAAAAGCCCGATGCCGTGTTGACATCGGGCTTTTGGCATTTTACGCAGAGAAGGGAAAAATTAGGAATTCGGAATGGGACGGCGGGAAAAAGTTCGTGACAAGGGTTGAACCTGCTGTAATTCCGCATAGGCAGGGATCATAAACAGGAACAACAAAAAACAGGCGCACCACAGAATAATCCCCGTGGTGCGCCTTATTTATACGATTGTACCTATTGGATTAAAGGTTTTCGCCGAAGCCTTTTTTCAAAAAGGTTGGAAAAATCCCCCGTAAATCCAAAAATCACAGCGTATCGCAGATGGTGCTCATCATGGAACGGATGTCGATGTGCTGGGGGCATTTGGGCAGGCAGGCACCGCACTTGATGCAATGCTCGGCGCGGGTGGCGGCGGGGGCGTCCTCATATTCCTCTTTTAGGGTGGCGAGGCGGTCACCACACAGGCGGTATTCGTTCCAGGCGTGCAGCATGCCCGGAATGTTGACCCCGGCGGGGCAGGGCATGCAGTACTTGCAGGCCGTGCAGGGGGCAAGCTTTTGGGCCTTGAACACATCCAGCGCACGGGCGAGGGTATCCAGCTCGGTGGTGGAAAGCGGAATAAAGGGATCCATGGAAGCCACGTTATCCTGTACCTGCTCCAGGGTAGTCATGCCGGAAAGTACGCACAGCACATTGGGCAGGCTGGCAACCCAGCGAATGGCCCAGCTGGCCAGGCTCTTTTCCGGGGCGGCCTGATGCAGCAGGGCGGCGGCTTCAGGGCAAAGGGTGTTCAGCATCCCGCCGCGCACCGGCTCCATAACGATGACCTGCAACCCGGCAGCGGCGCACAGCTCGTATTTTTTGCGGCTCTGCTGATAGTCCCAGTCAAAATAATTGAGCTGCAGCTGTACAAAATCCCAATCGCCTGCAGCAAGGATCTCTGGCAGCTGCTCAGCGCTGCCATGGAAAGAAAAGCCCAGCCGCTTGATTTTGCCCGCCTTGCGCAGCTCGTTCAGCTGGTCATAGGCGTGGTACTTGGCGTAATTGGACCAGCTGCTTTCATGCACAGAGTGAACGAGGTAAAAATCAAAGTAATCAGTGCGGCAGTTGGCCAACTGCTCGTTAAAAATACGGGGCACATCCTCATCGCATTTCAACAGCCAGCCGGGCAGTTTGCTGGCAAGGTGATAGCTGGCGCGGGGATACTTGGCCAGAGCTTTGCCGCAGAACTTTTCGCTCATGCCGCCGTGGTAGGGGTAGGCAGTATCGAAATAGTTCACGCCGTGGGCATAGGCATAATCAAAAATCTCCTGTGCCTTTTCCTCGTCAATGCTGGTCTGGTCGGCGGCGTCCCGCAGGGGCAGGCGCATGGTGCCAAGACCCAGCAGGCTGATTTTGCCGTTGAGGTCATTATAGGGGGCAGGGTTATTGCGGCAGACACGGTATTCCATACAAGTTACGCTCCTTATTCCGGCTTTGCCAGATGAATTTGATGGAAGATTTGGTGCGGGGATAAACAAGAAACGCCGATTTTGCTGGCTCGGCGGTTAAGGTGTATCTGAAAACAAAGAAACAGCCGATATTTTCGACTTTTCAGATACACCCTGGGAAAAGGAAATTATTCGCAGGAGGAACAGTCGCCACAGTCCTCGTCGGTGGCAGGAGCTGCCGTTGCGGCGCGGCCTGCCAGCTCGGGATCAAGGCTTTCGGCTACTTTGATCATCAGGGCACATTCAATGCGCTTGCGGAACACTTCGCAGCCATATTCATACACACCGTGGATATCGCCGGTGGCGTGCAGGGCGTTGGCGGCGCAGCCGCCCGCGCAGTACAGGCGTGCCCAGCAATCCTTGCAGTCGGGGCGGGCGTACACGTTGCAAAGCTTGAATTCATCCCGCAGTTCGGTGTTGGTAACGCCGTTCCAGATATCGCCCAGCTTGTAATCCGGGTCGCCGACAAACTGATGGCAGGGGTACAGGTCGCCCCAGGGGGTAACGGCCATATATTCGGTGCCGGAACCACAGCCGGAAATGCGCTTGTAAATGCAGGGACCATGGGCCAAGTCGATCATGTAATGGTAGAAAGTGATGGGATGACCGGCTTTTTCACGGCGGAGCATATCCTTGGCCAGCAGCTCATACTGGTCAAACAGGATGGGCAGGTCGGCTTCGGTCAGGGCTTCGGGACTGCCGGCCTTGCTCACGACCGGCTCCATGGAAAGCTCGTCAAAGCCGAGATCATCCGCCATGTGGAACAGGTCGTTGGTGAAATCGGTGTTGTAATGGGTGAAGGTGCCGCGCATGTAGTAGCCCTTACCGCCGCGGGCCTTGACCAGCTGCTGGAACTTGGGCACAATGCGGTCATAGCTGCCGCGGCCTGCAATATCCTTGCGGAAACGGTCGTTGACCTCCTTGCGGCCATCCAGAGAAAGAACCACGTTGTAGCACTCTTTGTTGGCCCACTCAATGACTTCATCGGTGATGCCGATGCCGTTGGTGGTCAGGGTGAAGCGGAAGTTCTTGCCTTTTTCTTTTTCAATGCTGCGAGCATAGGCAACCAGCTGTTTGCAGACCTCAAAGTTCATCAGCGGTTCGCCGCCGAAAAAGTCAACCTCCAGGTTGTGGCGGGTGCCGCTGTGCTCCACCAGGAAATCCAGCGCACGCTTGCCGGTCTCAAAGCTCATCAGGCCGGACTGGCCGTGGAACTTGCCCTGGGCGGCAAAGCAGTATTCGCAGTTCAGATTGCAGGTGTGGGCCACATGCAGGCAGAGTGCCTTGACAACGGTGGAACGATTCTTGAAGTCAAAGGCATGGTCAGCGTAAATATCTTCGGCAAACAGCTTGCCATTGGCCTTCAGTTCTTCGATATCGTCAAAGCAGTCGTTGATGTCCTCGGCGGTCACTTCGGGATGGTCAGCATATTTCTTTGCCAGCAGGTCGGCAGCTTCTGCGCGGGGGTGGCCGGCATCGACCAGAGCGATGGCGGCATACGCCAGTTCGTCTACGGCGTGAACGCTGCCGCTGTAGACATCCAGCACAATGTTGTAGCCGTTGAGTTTATATTGATGGATCATACTATTCCTCATATCCGAATCAAAGTGGGGTTACATAAAAAGAACCGGGAGCGCCTTTTTGGTAAAAGGCAGTCCCGGCAGAAAGCCAGTTCAAGTAAAAATTACTTCTTCTCGCAAGGCTGGTTGGCAATGCCGCAGCTGGTCTTGCAGGCGCTCTGGCAGGAAGTCTGGCATTCGCCGCAGCCGCCGTTCTGGAGGCTCTTAGCCATATCGCGGGTGTTCAGAGTCTGAATGTGCTTCATGAAATTTCACCTCTTCTATAAATATAGATTATATTAAATATACACGGAAACCATAGGGTTTGTCAAGCAAAAGCGGGGATTTTTGCGGGGAGGCGGGCAGTTTTTTGCCCACAACAGGAATGGTGCTATGGCAGAACATCCAAAGTGGAGCCACTGCCAAGGCCAGTGTGGTGCAGGTGGGTGCCGCAGGCAGCAAGGGCGGTGCAGGCCGCGATGAATTCCGGAGTGATCACTTCGCCCGGTGCCAGCAGCGGAACGCCCGGCGGATATGCCCAGACATACTCCGCCGAGGTGCGGCCAACGGCATGTTGCAGCGCCAACGCGGTGTGCGGGGCAAAAAGCGCCTGTGCGATGGAACAGGCGGCTGGGCCGGGGGTGGGCAGCACCTGCGCCGAGGCGGGCAGGGGAGCGTTCTGCGCCGCCGCAGCATCGATCACCAACAGGGCAGCGGCAAAACGGTCAAGGGCGGTTTCTTCATCGCAGGGGGAGGTCATGGCCAGCACGTTGGCACCACAGGACATCTCGGTTTCAAACTGCCAGTCCCGGCGCAGCAGTTCCGCCAGGGCGGGGCCGGTCAGCCCGGCAGTAGCACCGTTGACGAGGATCTTGCCGGAATCGTGGGCAAAAAAGCCGGGGTGGGCAGAAACATCATCCATCCCATGGCAGAGCACGCGCAGGCGGCGCAGTGGGCGCACAGCGCCGCTGAACCGCTGCAAGCGGGCACGCCAGGCGGCAAACCAGGCATCGCCGTGTTCGGCCAGCAGGCCGGTGCAGCCGTCCAGGCTGGCCATTAACGGATAGGAGGGGGAACTGGTTTCAAACACATCCAGCTGGCGTTCCAGCTCCTGCGGCGGAATGAAAGAACTGTTCCAGTGCAGCAGGGCGGTCTGGGTCAGGCTGGGCAGTGTCTTGTGCGGGCTTTGAATGATGACATCCGCCCCGGCAGCAATGGCACCGCCCTGCCAGCCGTGGGCGGCGGCCAGTGGCAGATAGTGCGCGCCGTGGGCTTCGTCCACGATCAGGGGAACGTTGGCGGCGTGGCACAAAGCGGCAATGGCGGCAAGATCACTCAAAACACCCTCATAGGTGGGGCTGGTAAGGATGACCGCAGCGGCATCCGGGCAGGCGCGCAGGGCATCCGCTACCATGGCGGGGGTGATGCTGCCGTAAATGCCGAACGCCGGGTCCACGGGGGGCACCAGCCAGTGTGCCGTTAAGCGGTTGAGCTCAATGGCGTGGTAAACGGATTTGTGGCAGTTGCGCGCGCAGATGACGGCGGTGCGGCCGGAACTGACGACAGCGGCCCGGATGGCGGCCAGAATGCCGCAGGTGGAGCCGTTGACCAGATACCAGGTTCGCTTTGCCCCCCACAGGGCGGCGGTGCGGGCCATGGCATCGGCCAAAATGCCGTCTGCATCGTGCAGGTCATCTACGCCGGGAACTTCGGTCATATCCCACCCGGCGGGCAGGCCCGGTGCCGGCACCACCCGCCGCTTGTGCCCCGGCATGTGCAAGGGGTAAAGCCCGGAGGAAGCATAGGATTGGAGTTGAGATTGGAGAAGATGGTTCATAAGTTAGGAGGTAGGAGTTAGGAGTTGAAGGACGGAATTTTTGGAAGCGGCAATAATTAGAAGTGAGGAAACGGAGAGAGTATAAGAGTGTTATGATTTTAATACGCGACGCAAGCCGCACCATAAACTCCTAAGGCAACACCGCACAATTCCCGCCTTACGGCTTAAGCACCGCTCCGGCGGC
>ERZ827528.4300-NODE-4300-length-10674-cov-3.099068_pt1 | contig 10674 bp, 8 predicted proteins | sample MGYA00519768_ERZ827528 | MGnify/ENA primary metagenome ERZ827528 (study PRJEB31778, sample SAMEA3449343) | human gut metagenome | biome: human gut; feature: human-associated habitat; material: faeces | place: United Kingdom | collected 2010/2012 ...
GCACAACTTTCGTATGTGTGTTTTTCCTTACCTACTTCTGCAACAATCTTATCAATAAATTCGATAATTGTCTGGTTAATGTCATGAGCCATGTAAATAGCTTCAATCATCTTTGCTTCAGGGATAATGTTTGCACCTGCTTCAATCATAATAACTTTCTGTTTTGTTGAAGCAACTGTAAGCTGCAAATCACCATTGTCCCAAACTGCCTGACTTGGGTTAACAACAAATTCTCCATCTACCATACCAACCTGTGTCATTGCACATGGTCCGTCAAATGGAATATCTGAAATACATGTTGAAATAGCTGAACCTAACATTGCAACTAATTCAGGTCTGCATTCAGGATCAACTGACATTACTAAGTTGTTAAGTGAAACATCATTTCTGTAATCCTTAGGGAATAAAGGTCTCATAGGACGGTCAATAACACGTGCTGTAAGAACTGAATTTTCTGATGCTTTTCCTTCTCTTTTATTAAATCCACCAGGGATTTTTCCTACTGAATACATCTTTTCTTCAAACTCTACTGAAAGTGGGAAGAAATCAACACCTTCTCTAGGCTTATCTGATGCTGTTGCTGTTGATAATACTGTTGTATCACCGTAGTGCATAAATGCTGCACCGTTAGCCTGCTTTGCTACACGTCCTACATCAACTGTAAGTGTTCTGCCTGCAAGCTCCATACTAAAACTCTTATACATAACTCTCTTTCGTTACTTCCTATAGTAACTTCTCCTTTTTATTTTCTCTCTGCAGAAGAATCCGAAACTACTGTAAAAATCACTATGTAACTAATAATTACAATAACTAGCTTAAATCATAATAGTCTTTACAGTGGCTTCGGCTAGGTTCTTCTGCAAAATGTGCATTGCTTTCATAAAGTATATTTTCATAAATATACGCAATCCTTTACATTATAAACAAAACAATAATAAAAAGCAAGTACGCATAACTGTACTTGCCTTCATTTTTTAGTATTTTTCTATATTTTTATTGTTTTATTTTTATCTTTTACTCTATCTTCCAAACAAAGAAAACTTCTTCTTATCCAAATAAAAGAAAAACAGAATATGTATTTCTACACATTCTGTTTCTTTGTTCATAAAAACTCTCAAATAAAATTTATTATTATTTACGAATTCCTAATTTTTCAATTAAAGCACGGTATTCTTCAACATCGTTTTCTTTAATGTAGTCAAGTAAACCTCTTCTCTTACCTACCATCTTAAGAAGACCTCTTCTTGAATGATGATCTTTGTGGTTTGTCTTTAAATGTTCAGTTAAATCTTTGATTCTGTATGTTAAGATTGCAACCTGAACTGCTGGTGAACCTGTATCTGTAGGTGTCTTACCATATTCTGCTGTTAACTGAGCTTTTACTTCTTTTGAAATCATTTATATTTCCTCCTAAATTTTAAAATATCCCCATACACTGAAGTATCGGATGGAGTATCCAAGTACTGCGTGTAGGTTAAACATACTCGTTTATACTAACAAAGGTAATTGCAAATGTCAATAATTTTTATATGATTTTACAATATTTTTTTTGCATAAATTTTTGTATTTTTTCAAATATCAATTATTAGATATTAATCTATTTTTCAAAAATCACTCTAACACATTGCTTCTATATTCCCTATGTTCTTCCTTTACTTTTTCAAGTAAACCTTTCTCAAATGCCATTTTTTCAATTATCCTTGCCATAACTTTTGCTCCGGTAACCATTACGTGTGTACCCTTTTCTGTCTTCATTAATTCCGCAAACTCTTTTGAATAAAGTTTTGTTTCCGACACTTCTGTTGCTATAACAGGATTAAACACAGGTATTATTGTATCAAGATTTCCAACATCACTGGAGCCTCTTGGTTCATCTGCTATTTCCCAGTTAAGATTTAACTCATCCATTATATCACAAACAATTTTCTTTTCAGTATTTCCAATAAATACTTCTGCATAATCAGGATTATTCTGTGAATAATCATACTTATTATCAACAGCCATTGCACACCCTTTTGCGCATTGTTCCACTTTCTTTTTCAACTTCATAAGTCTGTTAATTGTTTTTGAACGAAGATAAACATAGGCTGTAGCCTTTTCAGGTATTACATTTGGAATTTTTCCACCATCTAATATAACTCCCTGAACATCATCGCCCTTTTCAAGACCCACACGAAGCATATCAAGTCCGTGGAAAAATAATTGAACTCCGTTAAGTGCACTTACACCTTCCCACGGATTCATTGACGCGTGAGCCTGCTTTCCATAAAAATTAATAAGCATATCACTTGATGCTAATGTTCTAAAATATGGCTGATTAACGGAGTTTGCCTGAATCACCACTGCAAACTCATAATCATCAAAAGCACCATGCTCCATCATTTTTATTTTTCCACCACTTATTTCCTCATCAGGTGTTCCTATTAAATCTATTTGAAATGGAAAGTCCTTATATGTTTCTTCCATTGCTAACGCACAAATAATGCTTGCTGCACAACTTGCACTGTGTCCACATCCGTGACCTATATCTTCCATTGCATCATATTCACATATTATTGCAACTTTTGGAAGATTAAGCTCTGATTTTTCTTCTTTTGTTGCATAAAAAGAATATTTCATTCTAGCTCTTGGTGATACAATTTTATATCCCTGTTCCTTTAGAATATTAATAAGATATTCGCTGGTTTTCTTTTCATTGCCTGAAACCTCTGGATTTTCGTTCATCCAGTCAAGAATTCTCTGTCCTAACGGCTTATACTTATTTAATATTTCATCAAACCTTGTTTCTTCTAAATTATTATTTAATTTTTTATTCTCCATTTTATCCCCTCTTTATTCTAAAACAAACCCGAGAGGCAGGGGCGTTCCTGCTATTCCCGGGTTTCATATTTATTTTAATTATTTATTTGCCTTTCTTACAGGTTTAACATATTTTGCATAAAGGTATGAACAAATTACAACTACGATTACACAAAACGCTGCAAGTATACCAAATATCTGGAAGTATCCACTTGCTCCTGCTGACTTATCAAGAATGTTACCAAAAATTGTGTTAAGGAACATATCAGGAAGGTAACCTACGATTGATGCAATACCAATTGCCGTACCTGCTACTTTTACAGGAATGTTTATTTCATGCATTGTAGAGAACATTACTCCATAAAGACACATACTGAATAATCCAGGAATTAATGTTAATACTGCAATTAACATTGAAGGTGCACCTGTTCCTACTAATATAACAAGAATAATTGAAATTGCCAAGATGACTCCACCACATCTGAACCAACCAAGTGTTGATTTAAATACTTTATCTGCAAGAATGCCACCAAGAGGTGCTGCTACAAGCATTACAATGTACTGACGAAGAATTGCACAAACACCTGCTGCTGTTGTCGATAATTTTACTATGTCTGTAAGGTATGGTGTAAAGTATGATGAGCAACTATATACACCGTATACACAGAAGAATACTACTGAAATCATCCATACTGCCGGATTCTTTAGTACTGTAACTACATCTCCAAAATGGAACTTATCTTCCTCTGCTGTTGATAAATCCTTATCTGACTTTCCTTCTAAGAATATTGCTATTAAAATTGTTGCCAATAATGTAAATGCTGCCATTGAAACTACTGCCCAGAAGAAGCCTGACTTCATATTGGAATCTCCACCACCGGCATTGTAAGCCCATAAGTTTACTGCTGCAATAATTGCTGCTGTTGTACCATTTGCAGCATAATAAATTCCATACATTGTACCCTGTTCTTCTTCAGTTCCTATTATTCTTATAGCTTTAAGAATTGCTGTCCAGAATACAAATCCTGACGCAAAAGCTATAAGCAACCATATTACTAATGAAATACCATAAGCAACGCTTCCTGGTAAATCTAACAAAATTGTTACTGCAAATGCACCTGTTAATATTGTTGCCACTGCCAACGACAACATCAGTGCTTTTTTAGGATTCATCTTATCTGCTAAAATTCCTCCTGGAACATAAAGAATTACACATCCTATTGCATACATTGTAAGTAACAAACCAGACTGTGTATCTGAAATGTGCAATACCTGAATTAGTGGGTCATAAAATACATATTTTAAATAGGGGAATATATAAATTGAGCCACCTGCCAAACCAAGTATTATAAGGGTTAAATACTTTTTTAAATTATTGTTCATAATTTCAGTCCTTCCTTTCTTTTTGTACTCTACGTACTTTTTTTATTGTGTACCTAATTTATTAAAAGATTTTATGCTTTCTGGCATTTCATCTTTTTAATAGTTTTCTGTTCCTGTTTTTAATCTCTTGTTGCTTTTGATTGTTTACTGTTTCCATTTGTACTTTTTGCTAATTTAATCTCTGTCTTTTCTTCTGTTTCATTTGTTTGTGTACTTTCACCTGTGCCCTGACATACAGCTATAATTTCTTCTTTTGTCATCTTCCCAAAATCCTTTTTCATGGCTTTTATTGCCGAATATGATATTAAGAAAACTATAAATATTAGTGGAAATCCCAGTACTATGGCAAACTTTTGTATAAGTTTTAATCCTCCAACTGTTGACAATCCGATGGCTATGGCAAATATTGCTATTGCCCAGCTAAAACGATTAAGCAAATGAGGATCTTCCTCAGAATCTAAGTTTTTAGACGTTGCCGTTCCAAGTACCATTGCTGTTGAATCTATTGTTGTTGCCAGAAATACAAAACAAAGTATTACAAGAAGTACTATCAATATTTTGCTAAAAGGTAAAGTCTGCATTATTGCAAGAACAACTCCTTCATTACCTTCTTTTTCAAGAATTGAAACTAAGTCTACAATTCCGTTTTTCTGAAGATATAATGAATATCCTCCAAGGATTCCAAGGAATGTGCAACATCCAAGACTTCCCCAAACCATTTGTCCTAAAATAACCTGTTTTAATGTTCTTCCTCTTGAAACCTTGGCTATAAAAATTCCCATAATCGGTAAGAAAGATAACCACCATCCCCAGTAAAACATTGTCCAATCATGAACAAAATTCTGATTGCCAAATGGGTCTGTATAAAATATCATTCTTGGAAGATTCTGAACATATAAGCCTATGCTGTTTAATTCCATTTCAAAAATTTTTGATATAGAAACAAGCACTCCTACAACTCCAAGGAATATGAAAATTATTAGCATATTTACATCTGTTAATTTCTTTATTCCTTTTTCAAGTCCTCTAAAAACGCTCCAACCGAAAATCATAAACCATATAAGATATACAGCTATCTGTAATGATAAGCCATCCTTTATATGTAATACGCTTGAAATAAGTTTTGACATTACCGGAACTCCCAAACCTAATGAAGTGGTTATTGATGCAATAATTCCGAAAACTACTACAATGTCAATTATCTTTCCAATTATTCCATCTTTAAATTTTTCTCCAAATATTGGAGTTAGTGTTCCTGACAATTTTACATCTCTTGTTTTTCTTACATATAACATATATCCGATTGCGGTAACTGCCGGGATATAAAAAGCCCATGCACTGAATCCCCAGTGAAACTGTCCATACATATGAGCATATTCATAAGCCTGCGTTGACATTGCCTTTATATGAAATGGTGTATTTTTTAGGTAATATATTGGCTCTGCAAATCCAAGAATTACTGTACTAGATCCTGCTCCTGATGTAAAAATCATTGCTGCCCAGCTAAACGTTGAAAATCTTGGTTTATCATCAGGATTTCCAAATTTTATGTTGCCATATTTTCCAAAATAGAGATAAAAGAAAAGTCCGAAACAAAAAACACTTACAAGTATATACATCCAACCAAAGTGGTTTATGCAAACATTAAATGTACTTTCGATTGCAATTTTTACTGTGTTTGGTATGAAGATTAAAGCCAAAACCATTAAGACAACAATAGCCAGACTTGTGAAATATACTTTTTTATCCATTTGTTCCAATGCTTTTCTTATCTCTAGTTTCTTCATTGTCTTTCGTATGCCTTTCCTTTATTTTGCAAACTTTGTAACATCTACATCGTTAACCATTCTAAATACCTTGTCCTGCTCACCTCTTAAGATGTAACATAAGTTTTCTGCACCTATTCTCTGACATTCATATAATGCAAAGTCTGAATAAAATGCTGTATGTGGTGTTAATACTACATCTTCACGTCCAACAAATGGACACTTTAATGTATTTTCATTAGTTTCTTCAACCAAAACATCAAGTCCTGCGCCGAAAACCTGACCATCATCTAAAGCTTCAAGCAAAGCCTCTTCGTCTATCATGCTTCCTCTTGAAACATTCACAATAATTGGTTTCTTTTTCATCATTGCAAAGGCTTCACGGTTTAACATATTTTCATTTTCAGGTGTAAGTCTCATATGAACACTAATTACATCGGACGTTTCAAATAATTCTTCTTTGCTTACAAGTTTTACTCCTAAGCTTTCAGCTACTTCCGGTTTGCAGCTTGGACTATAGGCTATAACATTCATTCCAAATCCCTGTGCTCTTCTGGCAACTGCTTTTCCGATTTTTCCTAAACCTAAAATTCCAAATGTTGAACCTTCAAGTCTAATCATTCCTGATGTTGAGTTGTAATCATATACATGTTTGTATTCTATTTCTCTGTCATAATGTTTTAATTTTCTTGCAACTGCAAGCATTAATGCTATTGAATGATCTGCAACTTCCTGTGTACAATATTCTCCGATAACCGCTACTGCTGTTCCCTGTTCTTGTGCTGCATCCGCATCTACGAAGTTGTAACCTGTAGCTTCAATTGAAATTCCTTTTAAATTCGGATTGCTGTTTATTATTTCTTTTGGAAACTCCAAATATGATGTAAGTATTCCATCTACATCTTTAATTGCTTCTTTAAATTTCTCATTATCACCTTCATGTACATAAAGAGAAATTTCTGTGTCTTCTCCAAGGAATTTTTTAAAAACCGATTTTTCAATTTCCAAGTCTCTGTTAAGAGGTTCTTTATAATCACAAATTGCTACTTTCATATTTTTCTCCTGTTTTTTGTTGATTGAATTTTTCTACGATAATTCAATTTTTAATGTAAGTCTAATTCCAATTTTCATATGTTTAATATGGATTTTTATTTGCTTAATGTTTCAAGAACCTTCTTAAATTCTTCAAGGAAAATCTTGTTCTGTTCTGTTGTACCAATTGATACTCTAAGATGTTTGTTGTATCCCCAACCACCGCAAGGTCTTACAATAACACCAACTCTTAATAACATTTCTGCGATTTTACCGGCATCATATGGTGTACTGAAGAATACGAAGTTAGCCTGTGATGGGAAACATTCACATCCTAATTTTGTAAGTTCTTCATTTAACATTTCTCTGTCAGCAATCATCTTATCGCCATATTTTTTACATTCAGCCTGTCCTTCTTCGCTCATTAATGCAACTGCTCCGGCAAGACCGATTCTGTTAGCATTAAATGGTTCGCTTACTGTGTCATACCAGTTTACAAATTCAGGATTTGCTACAAGGTAACCAATACGTCCACCTGCTAAACCATAATATTTTGAAAATGTTCTAATGTTAATTACCTGCTTACCTGCTTTAATATATTTCATTACATCAGGTAAATCATCAGGATTGGCAAAATCAGCATATGCTTCATCAATTACTAACCAACATTTTTCAGGAAGCGCCTCTACGAAATCATCAAATGTATCTTTGTCAATTACTGAACCTGTTGGGTTGTTTGGATTACAAATCCATACGATTTTTGTTTTATCTGTAAGTTTTTCCTTAAAATCTTTTAATTCCATTGTGTAGTTATCATTTAATGGTACTTCAATTACTTTAGCACCCATAATTTTTGAAATTTCACGATACAATCTGTATGACTGCTGTGGTACTAATACTTCATCTCCATCTTCTAATAATGTCTTTGCAACTTCATCAAGCACATTTCCTGCACCATGTCCAAGGCTTACCCAATCACCGTCAACACCAAATTTCTCTCCTACAACTTTTTTTAATTTTATATAATTCTTTTCTGGATATATATTAAGCTTTTTAACTTCCTCTCCCATTGCATTAAGTGCAATATCATATGGTCCATACATATTTTCATTTGAACCTAACTTTACAACACTTGTAAGACCATAGTCAGCCATTACATCTTCCATGCTCTTACCTGATACATACTTTTCACAATTAAATGCCTCATGTCTAATACCTTTTACTTCCATCTCGTTTCTCCTTTGTCCTAAAATATTTTTCAGTAAAAGAAAAAGGCGCGTACAAAAATCTCTGTACGACGCCTTTGTCTTATGTGACCCATTATAAAAAGTCGCAAAAAAATGTCAATGTATTTTCTTTGTTTTTTTAACTTTCTAAAGTTGAAAATTAATTATTTTAATTTTGTTTGCTCTTTTTATTAATATAGTTAATTTTTTGTGAATTTTAAAATAGCATTTTTGATTACAGTGTGCCAAGGTCATGGATGTGTCTGTGCTTGCACAAAGGCACATCCATGACCTTGGTACACGCCCCACAAATGAGCATAAAAGCAAAGCTTTGCTTTGCGATATGCGAATTTGTGGGTGGATTGCGAGAGTGCGTAGCACGTAGCAATCCGTGTAATCAAACTTTAAACTATATCATTAATTCATTTTATGTTTCTCTTAGAAACACATTACAATTCCTAGCATCTGCTATGGACAAAAGAAGCTACGCATTACGCGTAGCTTCTCACAACATTTTATTATTAACTTGTTATAATCTATTTACTTATTATTCCCAACAATTCTTCTGCAGGTTTCTATATCTGCTTCGATTTGCTGTTTCAATTTCTCTAAGCTGTCAAATGTTCGCTCTGGTCTTATGAAATCATAAAACTGTACCTGAACTATTTCATTGTATATATAGTTCTCATAGTCAATTATGTGGGTTTCAACTTTTATCTTTGTACCTGTTTCAACTGTAGGATTTACGCCTACGTTGCTTATGGCATTAAAAGTCTGACCTTCAACTACCACAACTGTTCTATAGACGCCATTAGGAGGCAATAACTTAGTTTCATCAGGAATGATATTAGCTGTTGGAAGTCCGATTGTTCGTCCCAAGTGCTTGCCCTGCTCAACCTTACCGATTATCCTGTAAGGATGTCCAAGCATTTCATTTACATCCTGCATCTTACCTTCTGTTATTTTTTTTCTAATACTAGTACTGCTTATATCTTTGTTGTGATACTGTTCCTTCTCTACAACTATAAGATTATAACCATATTTTTTCTGATTGTCCTTCAAAAACTTAACATTTCCGGAAGCCTTTGTTCCAAAATGGAAATCCGGTCCACATACAATTGTTGTGGCACCTATTTTATCTTTTAAAATTTTTGATACAAATTCATCCGGAGAAAGTGCAAGAAACTCTTTCTTCATAGGCATTTTCATATACACATCAACGCCCTGCTGTTCACAAAGAATCTGCTTCTCCTCTTCTGTCACAATTGTTTTGTTGGCATTATTATTAAGGAATGCTGAAGGTGTCGTTTCAAAAGTAAGAACTACTTTCTGTCTACCATTAGCATTGTTAACTATAACTTCAAGAAGCTTTTCGTGTCCCTTATGTATTCCATCAAACTTTCCAATTGTTACAATTGTATTTTTTAATTTTATGTTATCATCTAAAGAAATGCGTTGCATAATTTCTCCATTTCTATAAGAAAATCTTAATTGGTTTGTATATCTGTTTTTCTGCAATATACATATATAAACCAATGAATTTGCCATCGTGAGTATATACTCTTACTGTCTGACCATCCTGATGATTCATCTTTAACAATGTGTTTCTCGAAGTAAAAATATTACCGTTATAAAGTAACTTTTCAGCTTCCTCTGAAACCATACATTTTGAATACATATCCAAAATCTCGTCAACAGGAGTAATATACTGTTCCAAAACTCCCTGGTCCCTAATTTCTTCTATCTGAGATAGAGAAATACTGTCCTTTATGTCAAATCTTTCAACTCGTGTACGTGTAAGTTTTTCCATACATGCCCCAACACCTAAATCCTTTCCTATGTCGTAGCAAAGGGTTCTTACGTATGTGCCCTTAGAACATGTTACGTGAAAACTTACTCTTGGCAAATCAATTTTTGTTATTGTAATGTCTATAATTTTGCAATGTCTTGGAGGTCTTTCTATTTCTTCTCCCTTTCTTGCAAGATTATATAATTTCTGACCATTTATTTTTATTGCTGAAAACATTGGTGGAATCTGGTCATATTCGCCTATATAGCTTTTAATCACATCAAAAACCTTTTCTTCGGAAAGCTTCATAACTTCCTCTTCAGGTGTCTGATTAGTAATCTGACCTGTTGTATCCTGAGTATCTGTCTCTGTTCCAAGCAACATTGTAGCTGTATAAGTTTTGTCCTTTTCAGACAATAAATTGCAAAGCTTCGTTGCTTTTCCAAGACAAACCGGCAACACTCCTACAGCATTGGGATCAAGGGTTCCCATATGGCCTATTTTTTTCTGTTTTAGGATTCCTCTTAACTTTGCCACTACATCGTGAGATGTATAGCCAGGTTCCTTATAAACATTAATGACTCCATTAATCATTTATACCATCAACTCCTTCAACAGTTTCATTTTAAATGTCCTGTTTTATTCTGTTAAGCAGTTTGTTTATTATATCGTTAAGTTC
>ERZ827528.4308-NODE-4308-length-10656-cov-4.335723_pt1 | contig 10656 bp, 8 predicted proteins | sample MGYA00519768_ERZ827528 | MGnify/ENA primary metagenome ERZ827528 (study PRJEB31778, sample SAMEA3449343) | human gut metagenome | biome: human gut; feature: human-associated habitat; material: faeces | place: United Kingdom | collected 2010/2012 ...
ACCAGAAACAATAGAAGGAGGAGCCCATGAGCCGTATCAAGGATTCGCCGTAGAAACGGCAAAATTTTTTCATTGTCGGTTAGTGAATTCTAACCAAAAAAGGTACGCTCCCACAAAGGGAAGAAAACGAAATGGAGGTAATCAAAACATGACAACGACAAAACAGTCGTGGCGCAGCCGGGGGCTTTCTCTGCTGTTGAGTTTGGCTCTTCTGTGCAGCCTATTCACCGTTGGTGCTACAGATGCCTTTGCTGCCACGCTGGAACCCACTACGCCTATCGAGAAAATTGACGTGCCGGTAGAGGATGGCGTCTATTACGCAGACATTGACCTGTGGCACGCCACGATGAATCAGTCTTCTATGGGTAACGCGGCCCTGAGAGGCAGCACAACCTTTGAAACCAACCATCCGGAAGATACGGATTACCGTGCCATTATTGTGGTAAAGGACAACACCGCCACCGCAATTGTGGAGTTTATGCCTATGGGTTTCATTGGACAATACGGCTTTATGATGGAGCTGGAAGGGGTAGACGCCAAGTATTTGACGCAGTTCGGTGCTGTTTTTGACACGGTGGGGGATCCCGATGCCGCCAGCTTTAGTGCTATGGACGTCCTCACCCGTCATTTGACCCAGGAGGGAACCACTGTCTATGACAGCTATAACGATCCGGATTCTCCGAACGTTTATGACGGCAGCACCAATCGTCCGGCGGGATTTGGTTATGACTACGAGCGTCCTTTGGATATAGAAGATGTGCCTTACGCCCATCTCATTGCCATTGACGTGACCCCCGTTTGGGTACAGTTTGAGGATTCCGTCAAGCCTACTACCGCAGCAGAATATACTCATGAAAATGCGGCCTATGTACATGTTTTCGTCCCGGTGATGTATTCGATTATGCCAACCTCCGGCGACCAGTACGCCAGAATGAAAGTAGATTGGACATCCCTGGAAAAAATCGAAAACCCGGAAGAAAATTTGCAGTACCGCCTGTGGAGCGCAAAACAGATCTCCAGTACCGCATATACCGGCGAATCCTATGAAACCCTGCAGAACGCCATCAGCGAAGTAACGGCAGAGATGGAGAAAATTTGGCCCTCCAGCCAGATTTCTATGTCGGGCAGCGGCAGCAGCAAGCAGCCGATCCTGGCGCAGAAGGAATTCACTGCAGAGGAACAAGCCGCTATGGTACAAAAGCTCAATGATGCCATTGCTGGCTTGGAGCAAATCGGCGATAAGACCAACCTCAACGCCGTCATCGCGGAAGCGGAAACCAAAGCGGAAAAAGATTATACCCCTAACAGCTGGAAGGCCTTTCAGGAAAGCCTGGAAAGTGCCAAAACCGTTCAGGCAGATGAGGATGCCGGCGTTTCTCAGGTGAATGCCGCCGCCCAGGCTCTTACCGAAGCAATGGAGGCCCTGATTCTTCGGGCCAACACCGCCGAATTGGCCGCTCTGGTCGCTCAGGCTAAGGAAATCCAGCAAGGGGACTACACAGAGGAATCCTGGGATGCCCTGCAAAATGCGATTGCCTCTGCAGAAGAAGCACTGGATAACCCCAACCTTTCTCAGAATGACATCAGCGGCCAGAAATTAAATCTCCAGAATGCTATGAATGGCTTGGCTGTGGAAGGTACTCTGGACAAAAATAATCTGGAAGACGGCGTGTACTCGGTTTACGGCGAGATGATTAAAACCAACCGTGAAGAAAAATCCATGAGCAACGACGCCATCAACCACTATATCAAGCTGACGGTGGAAGACGGCAAATATTACCTCAATATGGATTTCCACGGTCTGGCCTATCTCAACAAATTCGGCTATCTGGCCGAGCTCTCCTACTATGACGACGGCTACACCTACGGTCAGTACGGCACTGTTGAAGGCACCTTGATTCCTGCTACTGTCCTTTCTACCCAGAAAAACGCCGACGGCAGCGACCTGTACGACGAATTCAACCAGGCGGGCGGCTCCTATGAAGGCAAGCTGTACCCCGACCAGATCAAGTTCCCGCTGGTAGCGGACGCCCTGGCAGATGAAGAGGGCTATGTGCCGCTACATGTATTCGTGCCGGTCATGGAGGATATTTCCGCAGGCACCGGTGACCAGGATGTACTTCTGAAGCTTGACTGGTCCACTCTGAAGGAAACAACGGAAGATGACCCGGCATTTGAGCCGGAAGAACCGGTAGAGCAGTCCCCGGCTGTAGATTACACGGACGCCGTCACTGGCGTAAAGGTGAATGCGGACAAGGGCGTGTTTGATGAAGGCGTGCAGATCGTGGTTTCCGAAATCACCAAAGGCGCTGACTACGACAACGCGGCTTCTTCTCTCAGCGATGTAGGCAAGAAGTTCAAGCTGTACGATATCAAATTCATGGATGCGGACGGAAACGAAGTAGCTCCGAACGGTACGGTGAGCATCAGCCTTCCGATTACGACGGGCTATGATTTTGCAAATGCGGCAGCCTATCGTCTGAGCGACGGCAGTAAGATTCTGGTGAAGGGTACGGTAGAGAACGGCTATTACACCGTTATCACCAAGACCGCCGGAACCTACGCTCTGGTGGAAAAAGGCAGTACCATCACTGATGCGGAAAACACGACCAACATCCCGCAGACGGGCGACACTTCCAATATAGCGGTATATGCGCTGCTGGCTCTGGCAGCGGCAGGCATGATGGGCGTCACCCTGGTCACCAGAAAGCGCAAATCCGAAGAGTCCTAAGAAGGAGTAAAACATATGACAAATACTGCAGCAAAGCTCAAGCGGGCACTGTGCAGTATGGTAGTAATGCTCGCCCTCATGGCGGGCATTACTTCTATACCGGCATTAGCAGCATCTAACGGCATCTATACCGCAACCGCAACCTCCCATTATAAGCATCCCACCACCGGGGTCATCGAAGATTCCGGCGGCGAGGGCTCGTATGTGCTGGGCCAGTCCATGACCGACAGCGCCTTGAACAAGGCTGCCTTGGTTGAAGTGGATCCCCAGGGAAATACCTATGTCACCGTGCGGCTCAACCTTATGGACAATATCCAGAATCCGCAGTTTCAGGTGGACGGTAGCCGAAACGGGAATTTTTCAGCGGTTTCCGCTACGGTCATGCAGGAGGATTTCACCGAGAACACCACCGACTTTCGGATGCAGGTGCCAGACGAAAACGCCATCATCCGATGCAATATGTATGTCATTCCTATGGGTCGGGACGTCATTTTTTATATCACGGTTGGTGATTTGAAATCCGGTTCCGGGGATTTCATCGCCAGCATTACGGTGCAGGAGCCTGAGCCGGAACCGGAGCAGCCTGCGGTAACCACCCCGCAGACGCAGACGCCATCCAGCCAGGTCCCATCGGAGCAGGCGCCCTCTTCCAGCCAGACACCAAACTCTGCAGCCCCTTCCTCTTCGGAAACATCCGGCAGCGAAGATCCCGGCAGTGATGCGTCTTCCGAAGATTCCTCCGGCGAAGACAGCTCCTCCGAAGCCCTTGGTCTGGAAGAGTTCGACGCCTCCGGCAACAAGGTGAGCGATACTTCCACCGAAGCGGAGCAGGACAGCAGCACCGGCAATCCGGTGATCTGGTGGGTCATCGGTGGCATTGTGATTGTTGCCATTGCGGGAGGCTGTGTGTGGTACTTCTGCTTCTTCCGGAAAAAGAAGTAAGGGAGGCGGAGGCATGAAACTCAAAAAAATCCTATCCCTCTGCCTTGCCGGCATAATGGCGCTGTCCGTCACCGGCTGCGTCAACCAACACCCGGAGGAAACATCCAGCACAAATGAAAGCAGCGAAATCCGCTTGGTGGCTACTTCCCCGGCAGTGGCGCAGATCTGCAACCGGTTAAATCTCGACCTGGTGGGCATCTGCCAGTCTACCAGCGATCTGCCGGAGCGGTACGACGGCGTTACCACCGTGGGCATGGCGATGAATCCGGATCTGGAAATCATTAAATCCCTCGACCCCGACTACATCCTGTCCCCCAGCTCTCTGCAAAACGACCTGCAGCCCAAATACGCTTCCATCGGGGTCAGTTCCCTGTTTTTAAACCTCAAAAGCGTAGAAGGCATGTACGCCTCTATTGAAGGGCTGGGCGAGAAATTCGGCCGGGAGGAAGAAGCGGCCGTCATGCTGGAGGAATTCGATTCCTTTATGACAGAATTTGCAGAAAAAAACGCCGGTAAGGAATCCCCCAAGGTGCTGGTGCTCATGGGCCTGCCCGGTTCGTATATCATCGCAACCGACAACAGCTATGTGGGAAGCCTTGTAAAACTGGCGGGCGGCACGAACGTCTACGGCGACGGGGACGGGCAGGAATTCCTGTTCGCCAACACCGAGGATATGAAGACCAAGGAGCCGGACGTGATCCTCCGTGCAGCCCACGGCCTGCCGGATGAAGCCAGAAAGATGTTTGCGGAGGAATTTTCCACCAACGACATCTGGCAGCACTTCAAAGCAGTGCAGGAAGGCCGGGTGTACGATCTGGACTCCAATCTGTTCAACATGAGCGCCAACTTCAGCTATGAGGAAGCGCTGAAAGCGCTGCAGCCGATGCTTTACGGCGAGGAATAACCCTCAAACAAAACACAAGGCGGCCGGGCTTTTCCTGTCGGGGGAATCCCGGCCGTTTTTCCAAAAGGAGATTTTGCTTATGGTAAGCAGAAAAAAGAAAATCCTCTCCTTTGTGATTACTGCTTTGGGGCTGCTGGCGCTGTTCCTGGCTGCCGTCAACACCGGCAGCCTGAAGGTGACGCCCCTGGAGCTGTTCAAAGGACTCTTTATCGAATACAACGAAAACGTGGCGACCATTTACGATCTGCGGTTTCCCCGCATCCTCATCGCCATCTTCGGCGGCGCGGCAACCGCCGTATCCGGCGTACTTTTGCAGGCCGTGATGAAAAACCCGCTGGCCGACCCCGGCATCATCGGCGTCAGCAGCGGCGCCAGCCTGACGGCGGTGCTGATTACCGCCTTTGTGCCGACCCTCTACTTTTTCACGCCCCTGTTTGCGTTCCTCGGCGGGATGATCGCCTTTCTGCTGGTATACAGCCTCTCCTGGAAGGGTGGGCTGTCGCCCCTGCGCATTATCCTCGTAGGCGTGGCGGTCAACGCCATGTTTACGGGGCTCATGAGTGCGTTTAACAGTGGCACAGGGAGCAACTACTCCGGCGTCGCCAGTATTGTCAACGCCAACATCACCATGAAGACCTGGGACGATTTCCAAACCCTGCTTTTGTATGTAGTGATTGGCCTCATCGCCTCCATCTTTGTACTGGGGCAGTGCAACCTGCTGGCGCTGGAGGATAAAACGGCCCGTTCTTTGGGCGTGAACGTCACCCGCAGCCGGATCATCATTTCGGTGATCGCGGTTCTGCTGGCCTCTATCAGCACAGCCATCATCGGCCCCATCAGCTTCCTGGGCCTGATTGTCCCTCATATTGCACGGTTGCTGGTAGGCTCGAACCATAAGGTGCTGGTGCCCTATTCCATCCTGCTGGGGGCGTTCACCCTGCTGCTGGCGGATACCCTGGGGCGCACCATTGCGGCGCCCTATGAGATCAGCGCGGCCATCATCATGTCTGTGGTAGGCGGCCCGTTCTTTATCCTGCTGTTGAGGAGGTCGAAGCAAAGCTATGGACAATAACGTGTTTACCGTGAAAAACCTTTCCTTCGCTTACGGCAAACAGCAGGTGCTGAAAAACCTCGATCTGGAGCTGCACGAAGGAAAAATCACCACCCTCATCGGGGCAAACGGCTGCGGCAAAAGCACTCTTTTCAACCTGATGACGAAAAACCTGAAACCGGATGAGGGAGAGATCCTGCTGCGGGGCGGCGATATCGCCGGAATGCGGCTCAAGGACTTCGCCAAAGAAGTCTCTATCGTCCACCAGTACAACACCGCGCCGGTGGATCTGAGCGTGGAAAAGCTGGTGGGCTACGGAAGAACACCTTACCATATGATGGGGCTGTCCCCTGACCCAAAGGAAGACGAGGAAAAAATCCGCCGGGCACTGGAGATCACCCATACCTACAAGCATAAGGACAAGCCGGTTTCCGAGCTTTCCGGCGGGCAGAAACAGCGGGTGTGGATCGCTATGGCGCTGGCGCAGGATACGAAGGTGCTGTTTCTCGACGAACCGACGACGTATCTGGATATCCGCTATCAGCTGCAAATCTTAAAGCTGATCCGGCAACTCAACCGGGAATACGGCATCACCATCGTCATGGTGCTTCACGACATCAATCAGTCGCTCTATTACAGCGACGAGATCGTGGCCATGAAGGACGGGAAGATGATCGCCCACGGACTGCCGGAGGAAATCATCTCCGGGGAACTGGTTCAGGAAGTTTATGATGTGAATCTGGATATCCGGACCGTAGACGGCAAGCCCTTTGTCATTCCGGTGTAAGCGGAAAGGAAGGAGGATGCGGCTTCGATGAAGCTCAGACGCACTACGGAAGATTACCTGAAAACCATTTACCTGTTGTCCCAAAAGACGGAAGTCCACGGCGCACATATCGCGGAGGAGCTGGGCGTATCCAAGCCGACAGTCTCCGTTTCCCTCAAGGCGCTGGAACGGGAGGGATACCTGACGAGGGACGAAAACCACGCCGTTTGCCTGACGGAAGCGGGATTGAAAATCGCAAAGGCCACCTACGAACGCCACCAGACCTTCCGGACGCTGCTGGAGGATCTGGGGGTAGACGGGAAAACGGCGGCGGCAGACGCCTGCCTGATGGAGCACGCCGTCAGCCCGGAAAGCTACGAGGCCATCAAGGGGCTGGCAAAAAGAAAGAAGGCGGACGGGGATGAATGACGCGATGCAGTCTTTGGGATACGGCCTGTTGGCCTTCCTGTTTTCAGCGGCCATCCTTGCGCTATGCGCGGTCATCAAAAAGGCTGCAAAAAATTTTTTAAAGGGCGGGCGAAACCATGATGATCAACAAACGGCTCATCGGCACGGTAGCTGAGAGCAAAAAATACATCGCCGGGAACGTCGTTTTGCAGTGGTGTTCCCTGGCGGCGAACATCGCCATGATGTTCAGCATTACAAACCTGTTTGCCGGGCTTTACTACGGCAATACTGCGTCCCATACCCTGTGGACAACGGCAGTTGTGGTTTTACTGGCGCTTTTTATCCGGTTCCTGTGTACCACCGGGGCCAGCCGGATGAGCTACCTTTCCTCCAAAGCGGTCAAGAAAACCCTGCGGGAGCGGATTTACGGAAAGCTGCTGCGGCTGGGCGCCTCCTACAGCGAACAAGTGAAAACCAGCGAAGTGGTGCAGGTGGCGGTCGAGGGCGTCGATCAGCTGGAAACCTACTTCGGCGCCTACCTGCCCCAGTTTTTCTACGCCATGCTGGCTCCGCTGACCCTGTTCGCAGTGCTCTGCTTTGTAAATGTACCGGCGGCTATTGTGCTGCTCATTTGCGTGCCACTGATTCCCATAGCCATTGCCGCAGTGCAGACCTGGGCAAAAAAGCTGCTCTCCAAATACTGGGGGCAGTACACGGCGCTGGGGGATACCTTCCTTGAAAATTTACAGGGGCTGACGACCCTCAAAATCTATCAGGCGGACGAGTTCAAAAACAAAGAGATGAACGCGGAGGCCGAGAAATTCCGCAAAATCACCATGAAGGTACTCACCATGCAGCTTAACTCCATTACCATCATGGATTTGATTGCATACGGCGGGGCGGCGCTGGGGGTCATCATGGCGGTGACGCAGTATATGGGTAACCACGTATCGTTAGCCGGCTGCCTGCTGATCATCCTGCTGGCAGCGGATTTCTTCCTCCCCATGCGGCAGCTCGGCTCCTTTTTTCACATCGCCATGAACGGCATGGCCGCCAGCGACAAAATCTTCCGCCTGCTGGATCTTCCGGAACACAAACAGGAGGTTTCCGAGAGCTTCCCGTTACAGCATGACATCGTCTGCTCCGGCCTGCGGTTTTCCTATGAGCCGGACAGGGAGATTCTCCACGGCGTGGAGCTGCGGTTCCCCCAGGGCAGCTTTACCGCACTGGTGGGAGAGAGCGGCTGCGGGAAATCCACCATCGCCGCTATCCTCATGGGGCGGAACAGGGGATATGCCGGCTTGGTCACCGTCGGCGGTGTGGAGCTGAAGGACATCAACGAAAGCTCTCTGCTGCGGAATATCACCTATATCAGCCATCAGAGCTATCTGTTCAAGGGCACGGTGCGGGACAACCTGCTGATGGGCAAGCCTTCCGCAACCGACGACGAACTGTGGGCGGTGCTGGAACAGGTCAATCTCGCCGGATTCCTGAAAGCAGAGCAGGGCTTGGACACGCCACTGCTTGAAAAGGCGGGGAACCTCTCGGGAGGGCAATGTCAGCGACTGGCCCTGGCCAGGGCGCTCTTACACGACAGCCCGGTCTATATCTTTGACGAGGCCACCTCCAACATCGATGTGGAAAGCGAAAACGACATCATGGCAGAAATCCATGAATTGGCCAGGATGAAAACTGTGATACTCATTTCTCACCGGCTGGCGAATGTGGTCCAGGCAGACAGCGTCTATGTGCTGGACGGCGGGAATATCGCGGAGTATGGCAGCCATGAGGAACTCTTGAAAAACCATGGCTTGTACGAAAAACTGTGGAACGCCCAGCAGACGCTGGAAAACTACGGAAAGAAGGGGGAAAACGCATGAATACCGGCATGAAGAAACGAAGCGGCTTTCAAGTGATGGCACGTCTCATCGGGCTGGTGAAGCCTTTAACCGGATTTATGCTCCTAGCTGTCTTTATGGGCCTCATCGGCCATCTCTGCGCCGCCTTTATCACCATCTTCGGCGGCTATGCGGTGCTGGAGGCACTGCACTTTGACACGCCTTTTACCCTCACCGCCCTGTTCGTCTGTGTGGTGGTATTTGCCGTCGTGCGGGGGTTCCTGCGGTATGCGGAACAGGCCTGCAACCACTTCATCGCCTTCAAGCTGCTGGCCCTTTTACGGGATAAGGTGTTCCGTGCGCTGCGGCGGCTCTGCCCTGCCAAGCTGGAAGGCCGTGACAAGGGAGACCTCATTTCAGTGATTACCTCCGACATCGAGCTACTGGAGGTCTTCTACGCCCATACCATCTCCCCGGCAGCGATTGCGCTCCTGTTCACCGTCGTCATGTGCCTGTTCATCGGCTCCTTTCACTGGCTGCTGGGTCTCATCGCGCTGGCGGCGTATCTCACCGTGGGAATTATCATTCCTTTGGTGACCTCTAAGTTCAGCGGGGACGACGGGATTCGGTTCCGCACCAAATCCGGGGAGCTTTCCGGCTTTGTGCTGGACAGCCTGCGAGGGCTTTCGGAAATCCTGCAATATGGGCAGGGCAAAAAGCGTTTGGCGGCGATGAATGAGAAAACCGATGACCTTGCTAAGGACGAAGAACGGATGAAACGCACAGCCGGCCGCAATTCGGCAGTGACCAACACGGTGGTGCTGGCCTTTGACCTAATCATGCTGTTTGTTTCCGCCCTGCTCTGCCAAAGCGGTGCCGTGGGCTTTGAGGGAGTGTTAATTCCCACCATCGCCCTGTTCTCCTCCTTTGGGCCGGTAATCGCCTTGGCGGCGCTGGGCAGCACCTTACAGAACACCTTTGCGGCGGGCAACCGGGTGCTGGATATTTTGGACGAAACCCCAGTGGTGGAGGAAGTCATTGGAAAGCCGGAAATCGCCTTTACGGGCGCGGCGGCGGAGCACGTTACCTTTTCCTACGGGAGCGAAACCATCCTGTCCGATGTGTCGGTGGAGATACCGGAACACGGTGTGGTCGGCATTGTGGGGCGCAGCGGCAGTGGAAAGTCCACTCTGCTCAAGCTGCTCATGCGCTTCTGGGACGTGCAGAAAGGCAGTGTAACGCTTTCCGGCACAAGTGTTGCGGATATTAACACGGCAAATCTTCGGCGCATGGAAAGTTTTGTCACCCAGGAAACCCACCTGTTCCACGACAGCATCAAAAACAACCTGCGGATTGCCAAACTGGACGCCACCAACGAGGAAATCGAGGCCGCCTGCAAAAAAGCGTCGGTGCATGATTTCATTCTAACGCTGCCGCAGGGCTATGATACCCCGGTGGGCGAACTGGGCGACACCTTATCCGGCGGGGAGCGGCAGCGACTGGGACTGGCGAGGGCCTTCCTGCATGACGCCCCCTTCTTGCTGCTGGACGAACCCACCAGTAACCTGGACAGCCTGAACGAAGCGGTCATCCTAAAATCCCTCCATGAAGAACGGGAGGGGAAAACGGTGGTGCTGGTGTCCCACCGTCAGTCCACCATGCGGATTGCGGACACCGTCTATTCCGTTGAGCATGGGAGGATGAGCTGAAAACAAAAATACATAGATTACAATAGGGGGATTTTAAATTCCATGAAACTAAAACGGCTGATATTTTTGATTTTGGGCTTTCTCTGCCTGGGGCTGGGGTGCGTCGGCGTGGCGCTGCCTATCCTGCCCACCGTGCCCTTTTTCCTGGTGACGGTGTTCTGCTTTGCCAATTCCTCCCAGAAGCTCCACGACTGGTTTGTGAGCACAAAGCTTTACAAAAAGCATTTGGATTCCTTTGTAAAGAAGAAGGGTATGACGGTGCAGACCAAGCTCGGCATCATCATCCCGGTGACGCTGGTGATGGGGA
>ERZ827528.4309-NODE-4309-length-10656-cov-3.260541_pt1 | contig 10656 bp, 10 predicted proteins | sample MGYA00519768_ERZ827528 | MGnify/ENA primary metagenome ERZ827528 (study PRJEB31778, sample SAMEA3449343) | human gut metagenome | biome: human gut; feature: human-associated habitat; material: faeces | place: United Kingdom | collected 2010/2012 ...
ACAGACTTCTTCGTGAATTTAAGGTAGAAGCTAACGTTGGTGCTCCTCAGGTAGCATACAAAGAAACATTTACTAAGGCTGTTGATGTTGATAGCAAATATGCTAAGCAGTCAGGTGGTCGTGGACAGTATGGTCACTGTAAAGTTAAATTTGAGCCTATGGATCCAAACGGTGAAGAACAGTTTAAGTTTGAATCTACAGTAGTTGGTGGTAACATTCCTAAGGAATATATCCCAGCTGTTGGTGAAGGTATCGAAGAAGCTGCACAGTCAGGTATTATTGCTGGATTCCCTGTACTTGGTGTACATGCTACAGTATATGATGGATCTTACCATGAAGTCGATTCATCAGAAATGGCTTTCCACATCGCTGGTTCTATGGCATTTAAGGATGCTATGGCTAAGGCAGATCCAGTATTACTTGAGCCTATTATGAAGGTTGAAGTAACAATGCCTGAGGAATACATGGGTGATGTTATCGGAAGCTTAAATTCAAAGCGTGGACAGATCGAAGGTATGGACGATATCGGTGGTGGAAAGATTGTTAAAGCATTCGTTCCATTGTCAGAAATGTTCGGTTACTCAACAGAACTTCGTTCAGCTACTCAGGGACGTGGTAACTATTCAATGTTCTTTGAAAAGTATCAGGCAGCTCCAAAGTCTGTTCAGGATAAGATTGCATCTGCAAGAGCAAAATAATATATGGATTTAACCATTAATTTAATATAAAGGCTTGAAAATCTTCCCATTATAAAATATAATGGGAGATAAGCCTATGTAAAAGACCACAAGGTCTGAAATTTTAATTTTATTATTTTTAGGAGGATTATCAAAATGGCAAAAGCTAAGTTTGAAAGAACAAAACCACATTGTAATATTGGTACAATCGGACATGTCGATCATGGTAAAACAACTTTAACAGCAGCTATTACTAAAGTACTTGCTGAAAGAGTTGAAGGTAATGAAGCTACAGATTTCGAAAATATCGACAAGGCTCCAGAAGAAAGAGAAAGAGGTATCACAATCTCTACAGCTCACGTTGAATATGAAACAAAGAAGAGACATTACGCTCACGTTGACTGCCCAGGCCATGCTGACTATGTAAAGAACATGATCACAGGTGCTGCTCAGATGGACGGTGCTATCCTTGTAGTTGCTGCTACTGATGGTGTTATGGCTCAGACAAAGGAACATATCTTACTTTCACGTCAGGTAGGTGTTCCAAAAATCGTTGTATTCATGAACAAATGTGATATGGTTGATGATGAAGAATTACTTGAATTAGTAGAAATGGACGTTACAGAAATCCTTGAAGAATATGGTTTCGACGGAACTCCAATCATCAAAGGTTCAGCTCTTAAAGCTCTTGAAGATCCATCATCAGAATGGGGCGATAAGATTATGGAATTAATGGATACAGTTGATGATTACTTCCCAGATCCAGAAAGAGATACAGATAAGCCTTTCTTAATGCCAGTAGAAGACGTATTCACAATCACAGGTCGTGGTACAGTTGCTACAGGTAGAGTAGAAAGAGGAACACTTCACTTAAACGATGAAGTTGAAATCATCGGTGTTAAGGAAGAAACACAGAAGACAGTTATCACAGGTATTGAAATGTTCAGAAAGCTTCTTGATGAAGCTCAGGCTGGTGATAACATCGGTGCTCTTTTAAGAGGTATCAACAGAGACCAGATCGAAAGAGGTCAGGTTCTTGCTAAACCAGGTTCAGTAACATGCCATAAGAAATTTACTGCTCAGGTTTACGTATTAACAAAGGATGAAGGTGGACGTCATACTCCTTTCTTCAACAACTACAGACCACAGTTCTACTTCAGAACAACTGACGTAACAGGTGTTTGTGAATTACCAGATGGTGTAGAAATGTGTATGCCTGGTGATAACGTAGAAATCACAGTTGAACTTATTCACCCAATCGCTATGGAACAGGGTCTTGGATTCGCTATCCGTGAAGGTGGTAGAACAGTAGGTTCAGGTAAGGTTGCTACAATTATTGAATAATCAACGTTATCAATGAATAGAGCGCAAGCTCACTATAAATAAAGAAAACCACGGTCGTGTTTACACGAAACCGTGGTTTTCCTTTGTTTATAGGGCTCGCAGGCATTCTATGAATGACGCGAGCTTATTGATTACGGAGTAATCAATAAGATATGCTTGTGCAAAAATATAGGCATTCCCGAAATTTTCGGGGATGCCTTTTTTTCGTACTTATGAAGGATTTTTTGTAAAAGTGTCGTCATAAGTGTCGTCAAAATTCACCTAAAAGTAAGAAAGGGGACTTATATAAGGCTCTATGTCAAGAATGGGATGACGCAAGTTTATAAATTGAGATAGACAAATGTTGACAATGGTAACATTCACTTATATATTTATGAATGTCAGAAATATGTTACTGAAGAATTTACCTTATATTTAAAGTCAAAAGAAGCTGAGAAAAAGAGGAATGCATTGGAGAATATTAGGACACTTTCATACGCTTATATTAATTTTTATATTGAACACCCGACATATTATAGTTTTATGTATCGCAATACATATATAAAAATAGAATTTACAATGGAAAAAAAGGAGGAAAATTATCCTCCATATAATGTTTTTCGTGAGCAGTATGGGCGATTGGCAGAAGAAATTGGAATATCGTTTGAGGAGTCACTTACTAGGTTAACAAGATTATGGGCTTTATTGCATGGACTGACAGCTTTTCTTATTTCTGATAACGTACAATGGAACAATGAGTGGCAATCATGCCTGGAAAAAGAATTTAACTAAATGTAATGCAGAAAGAATTAGAAATAATAAGAGAGCGTCGTAAAATGTGGGAACAACGTCTTCCAGATGTTTATGATATATTGTATCAAGGAAGTATGAAAGCTAAAACAGTAGCAGCAAATACACTTGAAGAAGTAAAACATTCTATGAAAATTGATTATTTCGAAAATAAAAATCTTCTAAGTAAAGAAAATGAAAGATAATACATTTTTCTTAGGAAAAAGTGGATTGTTACAGAAATTCCTTTACAAAAAGGCTTACAGTAGTAATAATAATTCAAATAATAGCATTTAAAACGTATAAATGGTATAATTTGAGAATGTATGTTAGAAAACATAATGATTTTTTTTATTATGGATTGCAAGATTCAAGCAGATGAATTGCAAAATAATATTATAAAAAGTATTAAAAGGGAGTTTATAATGAAAAAATTAACAAAGGAAGAGAAGCATAAGCAGTGTCTTAAAGAGATTAAAGCTACAATGTTAGTTGTGGTCGTATGCTTTTTGTGGCACGTGCTTACAGCATTTTTACTGAATTCTAAAGGAGGCACTTTATTCCATATGCCTTTATGGTTCGTGGTTTCTGTGTTTGGCACAATAATTTTGGCAATTATTGGGGTGTTCTGGTTGTTAAAATTTGTGTTTGTAGATTTCTCTTATGATGAGGAGGAATGCGAAGATGAACAGTAATCAGATTATAATTTTATCAGTTTTTCTGGTCTACTTATTATTTAATGTTATAGTAAGTTTTGTTTATAGCAGAAAGGCAGAAAAGAGTTTGAATACTTCTGAGGAGAAGAAGTATTTTATTGGTGGAAGAAATATGAATGGTATAGTTCTTGCCATGACTATTATGGCAACTTATACTTCAGCAAGTTCTTTTATTTCAGGACCGGGCGCAGCAGGACTTACATATGGCTATGCTCAGGCTTGGATTGCAGCAATTCAGGTGCCGGTTACTTTTTTAGTGCTTGGAGTGCTAGGAAACAAGTTGGCGCTGGTTTCAAGAAGAACAGGAGCAGTAACTGTAGTTGGATATTTTAAGGCAAGATACAAAAGTTCAGCTCTTGTAATTATTACAAGTGTTGGTCTTATTGCTTTCTTTATTGCGCAGATGATAAGCCAGTTTACAGGTGGAGCCACACTTATTGCTTCAATAACAGGATTGGACCACGTAACTTCGCTTTTGATTTTTGGAACCGTTGTTGTATTGTACACAGCTGTTGGCGGATTTAGTGCTGTAGTAATTACAGATACAATTCAGGGAATTGTAATGTGTGTGGGAACATTTTTATTTATATTTTTTGTTCTTAAAGCAGGTGGAGGCTTGGCATCAATTGATGCAGAACTTGCCAATAATTTGCCTAATGTTTATAATGATATTTTTTCAAAATACACACCGGGAGGATTGCTTAGTTTCTGGATTTTGGTAGGTTTTGGAACATTGGGACTTCCACAGACTGCAGTTCGTGCCATGGGATTTAAGAATACGAAGAGTATGCATCAGGCAATGTGGATTGGTGTATTAACATGTAGCTTTGTAATTGTTGGCATGCATCTTGCAGGAACTTGGGCAGGAGCATTTGTTGATGTGAATAACCTTCCAACATCAGATTATTTTATCCCATATATTGTTCAAAAAATTATGCCAACAGGAGTTGCGGCAATTTTCCTTGCAGCTCCAATGGCTGCAGTAATGTCTACGGCTGATTCGCTTTTGATTCTTGCCACAGCCTCAATTGTAAAGGATTTATGGAAGAATTATGTTGTAAAAGATGATCCTGAAAAAAATAAGTCATACGAGAAAAATGTTAAGTCGATAAGTACAGTTATTACAATTATATTAGGTATAGTAGTTATGGTTCTTACAATTAATCCACCTGATATTATTTTCGTACTTAATATGTTTGCATTTGGTGGTTTGGAATGTACTTTCTTCTGGCCACTTGTTGGCGGTTTGTTCTGGAAAAAAGGAACAAAGCAGGCGGCAGTTTGTAGTAGCGTAGGCGCAATTGCAACTTATATTTTTGCAACATATTTTATTAATATTGCAGGACTTAACGCAGTTGTTTGGGGACTTCTTGTAGGTGGAATTTTGTATTTTGGAATTGGAATGGTAACAGGAAGAAAAGGTTTGGATCCTGATATTTTGGACAAATGTTTTTAATAAAGCCATAGGAGTTTTGACACTCTAATTAAATAAGAAAAAGCAGGTACAAAAAATGAATAAAGTAGTGAAGAGAATTTTAAAGATAGTTGGCATTGCCATAGCAGTAATTGTGGTTGTATTAATTGGATATATTATTTACTTATATGCAAGTTATCATCGCATTGAAGACAATAAGAAATTAAAGGTTGAAAGCCGTATTGAGCAGTCTAAAGCTAGCGAAAAACTTTCTACAGGAAAGGAATATTCAGCACTTACTTATAATATTGGTTTTGGTGCGTACACACCGGATTTCAGTTTCTTTATGGATGGCGGTAAGTCATCATGGGCAAAGAGCAAGAAAAGTGTTATCTCAACTGTTAACGGTGCAGGTGAACTGGTTAAGTCATATGATCCTGATTTTGCCTTAATCGAGGAAGTGGATTTAAACTCTACCAGAAGTTATCATGTAAATGAGTATTCATTATTAAAAAATGTTATGAAAGATTATGATTGTGTGTTTGCACAAAATTATGATTCAGCATTTTTGTTTTATCCGTTTACCCAGCCTCACGGAAGCAGTAAGTCAGGACTTGCGTTGTTTTCAAAATATAGCATTACGGATTCTTTAAGAAGAAGTTTTCCGGTTTCAACATCTTTTAGCAAGTTTTTTGATTTGGACAGATGCTATAGTATTTCAAGGGTTCCTGTAGACAATGGAAAGGAATTAGTTATTTTTGAACTTCATATGTCTGCTTACGGAAACAGTGATGAAATACGTGAGGGACAGATTAATATGTTGGTTTCTGATTTGGAAAAAGAGTACAAGGCAGGCAATTATGTTTTGTGTGGCGGAGATTTTAACCACGATTTGAAAGCCTCTGAAGATGATTCAGAAAACAGGGAATCATGGGCTTATCCTTTTCCAAGAAAGAAACTTCCAAATGAGTTTTCTTTCTGTATAGATCAGTTATCTGATGAGGAAAAAGACAATCTTTGGAATAGTGCAAGAAATGCAGATATGGAGTATAAGCCGGGAGTAACTTATACAGTTACGCTGGATGGTTTTATTATTTCAGATAATATAGAATGTGTAAAATACGATAATATTAACACAGGCTATACTTATTCAGACCATGATCCGGTTTATGTAAAGTTTAAATTGAAATAAAAAATAAAAGTTAATAGAAAACTAATTTAAAATAATATCAAAATGATTGGTAAATTTTTAACGAGATTTTTAAATTAAATAATCTTGACATAGTTAGTGAAAGTTGTATCATATTAACTAGTTTCATATGCCTAACTTGATTAGAGTATATATAAAAACTAAGTTAATTAGGTTCGGCATAGCAGTTTACTTATTATTATTTCAATATTTGATTATGGAAGGGAGATTAATAATGTCAGAAATTAACAGTATTGATGTGGAAGAAGATCAGTTTGCATATCGTTACGATACACAGCTTCTTATAGATAGAAGAGATGAAGATTTGGATGAAGATGAAATATCAGATTACATTACAGAGCATTTTGAAGGAAACTGTTTAATAGCAGTTGGTGATGAAGATTTGATTAAAATACATTTTCATACAAATGAACCTTGGAAGGTTTTGGAATATTGCAACAGCATAGGCGAGATTTACGATATTGTTGTTGAAGATATGATAAGACAGTCTAATGGATTGCAGGGCTAGAATTACAAGAATAATAAATATACAGAAATTGGAGATGCGTTTGCGTTTCCGATTTCTTTTTTTACGGATTCACATTTTTTCTTTTGAACCATATAAGTTTTTTTACGTATATATATAGTAGAAGATTAAATCGGAGATTAGTTTTATGTGTAAAAATACAAAAATATGGATGAAAGCGGCAATAATGCGAGCAATCAGAACCATAGCCCAGACCTTTGTTGCAACAGTGGGAACAGCAGCAGTTATGTCAGAAGTAAACTGGAAAGTTGTAATTTCAGCTACAGTTTTGGCAGGATTTTTGAGCATAGCTACAAGTTTAACAGGATTGCCTGAATGCGAAGAAAAAGAAAAATCTTAAAAAGATTTATATTTGTAAATGAATATTTAGAAAAAAAGTGGTAAAATAAGCAAAGGTGTTATTAAAAAACGAAAGAAGAAAGGATGTAGAATATGAGAAACAAAATCAAACAGATTTTAACTGTGTGTTTTGTTATTGCCGCAATGGCAGTTGTATGGAATGCACCTGTTTGGGCAGGCACAGCAACACAGGCGGAATTAACCGGCACACAGGAAGACATTGAACTTAACAAAGAAGTTACAATTAATTGGGAAAAGAATGGTAGTACAGTTGACTATTACTTTACACCAACAGAAAACAAGAGATATTTATTTGTTTTAACAGATAATGATGACAGATTTCCAGGTTTATATCAGGGAGATGACAAGTTAAGTTGGTTTAGTTATTATTCAACAGTAGATGGAAAGATGTATCTTCAGACACCTGTGTTAGAAGCAGGAACAAAATATGATATTTATTTTACATCACGTGAAGGTGAAACAGAAATTCAGTTTGGCTTCTACGATGATATCTGGCATGGAGCAGAAGAAATGGACAATTCTGTAACAGGCATAATGAAAAAAGGATATATCGATGATGGAACTAATTATTCACGTTGTAAAATTTATAAAATAACAGTTCCGGAAGATGGAGCATACGAATACAGAGTATCAGGATTAAACCCTACAGGTATTGCAGATGACGACTATGATTTTGATGTGGATATTTATGATGAAGATGGAAATTGGAATAGTAATCAGGACAGTGTACCTAACTGGGGTGGCAGTAGTGATGCATGTGCATTTGCCAACTTAGAAGCAGGAAAAACTTATTATCTTGTTTTGGCAAACTATTCAGTTGACAATGCATATGAGTATACATTATCGAGAACAAATTTAGGCATAGAATTAAATAGTGAAAAACGTTAAATTGGAATGAAATAGGAGATTATTTCTATTATCATTTTATACCTGAAAAAACACAGTCATATCTTTTTACAGTTTCTGACAATGGTGATAGAGTTCCACAAATTGGAAGAACTGATAAAACATGGAAAAATATGATGTATGATGTAGATGGCAAAATTAGATTGGTAACACCAGTATTAGAAGCAGGAAAGGAATATACACTTTATGTGCCTATTGCAGCAGGTGAAAATAGCGTACGGGTTGGTTTCTATGATAATATATGGGAAGATGTAAATACTCTTGAAACACCTTGTTCAGGTACAATAGGAAAAGGAACGAAAGATTTGATGGAAAAGCTTGGTATCCAAGTAACAGACTTTACAAAGTAACAGTTCCAACAACTACAAATTATGTATATAAGGTAACTGGTTTCAATAAAGAAAAAGAATATAGTGCTTTACTAAGATTTTTAAATGAAGACCTTTCAGAAGTTGAAGGACAAAGAGAAATAAATGACATTAAGCTTACCGGTTCAATTTATACAACAGTAAAATTAGAAGCAGGAAAGACATACTATTTGCGATTTTCAAATTACACGCTAGATAGTGGAGTTAATTACAAAATAGTTATTAATAATCTTAATATTGAGAACGCAAAAAATTTAGGTGAAAGCGCAGAAGGAAAGTTAAGTGCTTCAAGTGACACAACATACAAATTTGTTGCCACAGAAGATAAGGTATATAACTTCACAGATACAAAAGTATCAGAAGATGTAAAAGAATTTTCAATATATGATAATGATTTAAATAATATATCTACTAATAGTATTAAAAAATCAAAAGTAACATACAATGAAAATAATGAACCTAAAGTAGATTATGTTACTTACAAGATTTATCTTAAAAAAGGAACATATTACATTAATCTTAATAACACTTCTGATAAAGAAATAGAATATAATATTAAAGTAGAAAATGAGGAACTCGTTGATATAGACAGCATTAATTTAGATTCTAATTACATTGAAATTGAAGAAGGTGTAAAGAAAGCTGTTAAGTACACTATAAATCCTGATAATGCTACATTTACAAGTGTTGATTGGAAAGTTTCAGACACTAGCATTGTATCACTTGGATATGTAGGTAATGTTATGAATATTGAAGCTTTAAAAGAAGGCGAATGTGATATTACAGTAACAACTAAAAATGGCAAAAAAGCAGTTTGTCATATTGTTGTAAAAAAAGCCGGGGACCATAAGTATGACAGCACAATTGAAAAAGCTAGCACATCTAAGGATGGAAAGATAATTGATAAATGTAGCCGTTGTGGAGATGTAAAAGTTGCACAGATTATTTCACATCCAACAAAGGTAGTTTTAAATAATAGCAATTTTGTTTATGATGGCAAGGTTAAGACACCAACAGTTACTGTTACAAGTGCAGATGGCAAAATAGTTGATTCTGCTAATTATGATATTTCATATGCTAATGGCAGAAAAGATGCAGGAGCATATGATGTGAAAGTTACTTTTAAGGGCAACTACACAGGAAGCTTAACAACTAAGTTTACAATAGCAAAGGCTAACCAGAGTTTAAAAATTAAATCACCTAAGAAGAAAATGAAGGTTGGTGCAAAGGCTAAAATTAAAATAAAAGCTAACAAAGGTCATGGAAAAGTTACATACAAAGTATCTAACAAGAAGATTGCAAAAATCAAGAAAGGCAAGTTAGTAGCCCTTAAAAAGGGAAAAGTTAAATTAACAGTAACTTTAAAGGCAACTAAGAACTACAAGCAGAAGAAAGTTACAATAACAATAAAAGTTAAATAGTAATTTAAAGGGTGCCACCTTTCAACACAATTAGTTGAAAGGTGGTATTTTTATACCCCCAACAGCCAAATGTTGTGGCATTTCACGTCACATAACAATAAGCACAACGTTACAATCAATATCAAACCACAACTTTTGAACTGTTTTTACTTACAAAATAGAGAAAATGCGAGAGAAGGGAAGGAAAGTGAATTGAAAAAATCGCGTTTTAATGAGAATAAAGCTTGGAATCTACCCCCATAGTATGCATAAACTTGCTTCTATGGGGGCATTACTTATTTGTTACTTGAATTCAATTTGTATATTTACACAGCCTTAAATCCACATTCAAATTTTGTTTTTGCCTCCTGCACTTTTTTTGCTTCAGCGGCAGGTGTAGGATAGTAGCCCATTGTATGCATCTGATTAAAAACATCAACCTGGATGTCATGTTCCTTGGCAAGTAAGTCTAACATTGTTTCGCGAAGATTATCGTGAACACATTCGTTAGCTCCAAGGTTATAAAGTGTAGTCGCGTTCTTTTCTGAATTAAGAGCGTCGCCTAAAATTTCTTTTTCTGTATATACTTCATTCATGGTTAAACCTCCTGATTTTCAAAAATCAAATTATTTTACATAAGAATAAATTGAGTTAAAGTGTCCCTGATGTTTCTGTGAAATGTCAAGCATTTGCTGTTTTATTGTTTCGTCCTGACTATGCTCAGCAAGCATCTGAAACTTTTTGACCAACAACTCCTCTTCAGTTAATAAATCCTGAATAACTAAAAGTTCTTTTTCTGATAAATCCATTATAAAAATCCTCCTAAATTATTTTTCCTAATTAGTATTAATATAAAGCCTGAAAATAATGCTTTGAAAAATATGGAAAAGGGTAGAATATGATTTTTAAAAAAACCTTAAATGAATTTCGAAGTTCTGTTTTTTACAATCAACCCATAAGTTAGTCC
>ERZ827528.4313-NODE-4313-length-10643-cov-2.874103_pt1 | contig 10643 bp, 8 predicted proteins | sample MGYA00519768_ERZ827528 | MGnify/ENA primary metagenome ERZ827528 (study PRJEB31778, sample SAMEA3449343) | human gut metagenome | biome: human gut; feature: human-associated habitat; material: faeces | place: United Kingdom | collected 2010/2012 ...
ATCACGGGCAACAGATTATGCGAAATAGCAATGAATCATAACAGCAGACGAAAGACCAGCCCTTGTCGAAAGACGAGGGCTTTCTTTTATTAAAATATGTTGATTGCTGAGAGGATACGGGGAAGGAGAAAGACGATGAGTGAACAGATTAAACGTGTGAACAGAGAATTGAAATTTAAAGGAACGATTATTGATTTCTATCAAGATACAATGGAAATTAATGGGGATCATACAGTTGTATGGGATTTTATCAAGCACAAAGGAGCTGCGGCAGTAGTTCCGGTCACTGAAGATGGAAAGATATTTATGGTACGTCAGTATCGAAATGCACTTGAGAGATATACTTTGGAGATACCGGCAGGGGCTCTGGATGAGGAAGGAGAGCCGGGGTTTAAATGTGCTGCTCGGGAATTGGAAGAAGAAACAGGTTATAAAAGTGAGGAATTGGAATGGCTGATCACCTTGAGGACAACGGTTGCTTTTTGCAATGAGAAGATCGAGGTGTATGTGGCGAAAAATTTAATCCCTTCAAAACAGCATTTAGATGAGGATGAATTTATTGATCTGAAAGCATATTCTCTTGATGAATTAAAAGAAAAAATATTTACAGGAGAGATTGAAGATGCAAAAACAGTTGCATCATTAATGGCATATGCAGTAAAATACGAAGCCTGAAAATGATGTAAGAAACGGATCGTGAAAAGTGATAATGAAAAAATTCCGGCATATAATGAAATATCAATAAAAAGTAAAGTGCAGAATGGCAAAAGGATCAGCAACTGCGCGATACAGGGAGGAATAATGAAGGTATTTCATGTGAAAAAGCAGTTAGCGGCTTTGTTTATGCCGGGATTTTTAATTGGAATTATTTATGTCAATTTTCTTGCTAAAAAATATGTGGCAGCTCCGGATCTGTTCAGTGAATATTTTTTGGATCAATTCAGGGGTGTGCAGATAGACGAAAAAGAATATTTATGGTATCTGCTTCGCATTCGCTGCGTTCCGTTTTTTATGCTTTCAGGGTTGGCTCTTACGAAGTTGAAAAAAGTAAGCGCCGGGTTATTTCTTGGGTGGACAGGCATATCTGTGGGGGTGCTTGTTTCGCTGGCGGCATCGAACTTGGGAATGAAAGGCTGTCTCTTGTGTCTTATAGGTGTTTCTCCACAGTTTCTTTTCTATATTCCTGCGTATTTTATGATCCTGAAATATTGTTATGAGTCAGAAGATGGCAGATGGAACAGACAGAAAACAATTTTTGTCGGTTTGATGATGAGTTTAGGAATTATTACCGAATTATATGTGAATCCTGTATTAGTGAAGTTGTTCTTGAATTATGTGTAGTTGTCTATAGACTATGTGCTGCGCACATAGTCTATAGATCTTTTGCTCCTTTTCGGAGATGAAAAAATAAAATAATAACGGCGATTCCGAAAACAAGAAACTGACTGGTTAAAAGTCCGATCAGATAACCGTATATTCCAAACTTGGGGATTGCAAAAAATACTCCGGCAATACGAACAAGAAGACCGGCAGTGTTGACGAGAAGTGTGCAGAATGTTTTCCCAAGTCCGTTAATTATGCTTGTAAGGGCGGTATTTGTGTAAAGAAACGGGCAGATCCATGAAAGTGTTAAAATGAAACTTCCGGCAGCAGAACTATGGAACAAAACTCTTCCGAGAAAGTTTCCGAAAATCAGAAAAAACAGACAGCATCCAAGGCCTAAAATGAAACAGCTTCCTACAGATTGTTTCAATAAACGAATGATTCGTCTGTTATCATCAGATGCCTGGGCAGCGCTGACGGCAGGCATAAGCACTGTTCCGATAGAAGTTGTGAGCGCCGAAGGAAAAAGGATGCATGGCAGAGCCATTCCTGTCAATACTCCGTAAAGGCGAAGCGCTTCCGAAGAAGTCATTCCGTAGATTTTTAAAAAAGTCGGGATGGAGGCCGCCTCAATGCTTTGGAGTAAAGTAACTGCCGTTCGATTTGCTGTAAGAGGAACAGATAAAGCGGACAGTTTTCTGAAAGTTTTTGAAATGGAAGAAATCGAAGCGGCATAACAAAGCTGCTTTTGCCGATTCAGCATCTGTATCGAAAAAAGTGCGGCAGCCGTCTCGCCTGCGGCAATGCCGGCGGCGGCAAGTTTGACAGAAGGGATTTCCCCGGTTTTTTTAACAAAGAGAAAAAGCAGGACGACGAAAAGAATTCGAGCGGATTGTTCGATAAGCTGTGACAGGGCAGGAATTTTTGTCTGCTGAAGCCCTAAACTGTATCCGCAGATACAACTATGTATTGCGGCGAACGGTAATGCATAAGAGACGATAAGAAGGAGATTTTCACACCTGGCATCTCCTAAAAAAGTTGTTGCTATATAAAAGGCGTTTTTTTGGAGAAAATATAATTCTATAAGTGAGAGAAAGAGTGTGAAGCCAAGAGAAACTGCAAGAATGTTTCCGGCTTCTTTTTGCCGTTCAATATGCGGGGAGGATGAACTGGCGGCAGAGTAAGTAACAACAGATGACATTTTTTCTGCGACCATGTGTGAGACGGCGGTTTGAATCCCGAATGTGCTGACTGACAGACAAAGTGCATAGACCGGGAAAATGAGCTGATATAAACCGACGTTTTCTTCTCCGAAAGCATGACTTAAAAAAATACGAAAGAAGAATCCCATAATGCGAGTGATCAATCCGGCGGCAGTTAAAACGGCGGCGCCGCGAAATAAATTGCGGGAAGAAAAGGAGCGGAATTTGTCAGAACGGAATAACATAAAATCACCTCGATTTGTAACAACAGACATATACTTGTTAAAACATATGTCATAAGGAGACTTGACAGAACCGGGGATGAATGCTATGCTACAAAAGAAATCCCTAGTAAAATACTGGGGAATCCATTCTGCAATATTAAGAATAAAGAAATAGAGTATTTTTATTAAGGAACGGAGCGTGAGAAAGTGAAGTTATCTACAAAAGGAAGGTATGGACTTCGTGCGTTGATCGATCTGGCGCAAAATGGAGGTGAACAGCCGGTATCTATTACAAGTATTTCAACAAGACAAGATATCTCGGAACGATATCTTGAGCAGTTGATGTCTATGCTGAAAAAAGCGGGGATTGTAAGAAGTGTAAGAGGAGCCGGAGGCGGATATGTGCTTGTAAAAAGACTGGAAGATATTTCTGTGGGAGATGTGCTTCGCGCATTGGAAGGCAGTCTTGAGCCGGTGGACTGCGCGGGTCTTGAACCAAATGGAGGATGCAGTGTTTCGGACAGCTGCGTGACAAAATATGTTTGGAAGAAAATTAACGACAGTATTAACCAGACGGTAGATGAGATTAAACTTGATCAACTCGTAAAAGAAAACGGAAAAAACTGTAGAAACTGATTACAGTTTATTTAATGAAGAGATGGAGGAAAAAAGATGGATAAACTGATATATCTTGATAATGCGGCTACGACAAAAACTTCACCTGAAGTTGTGGAAGCAATGCTGCCTTATTTTACAGAACATTATGGGAATCCGTCCAGTATATATTCGTTTGCGGCGGCAAATAAGGAAGTGATTTCAAAACAAAGAGAGACGATCGCAGGTGTGATCGGAGCAAAGGAAAATGAGATTTATTTTACGGCGGGAGGAACGGAAGCCGACAACTGGGCATTGACGGCGACAGCAGAGGCGTATGGCGCAAAAGGAAAGCATATTATTACGACGAAGATTGAACATCATGCCGTTTTGCATACATGTGAATATCTTCAAAAGCGAGGGTATGAGGTTACTTATCTCGATGTGGATGAATATGGAGTTGTAGATCCGAAGTCGGTAGAGGCGGCGATCAGACCGGATACGATATTGATCTCGGTCATGTTTGCGAACAATGAGATCGGTACGGTAGAGCCGATAAAAGAGATCGGCGCGATCGCTCATGAAAAAGGAATTTTGTTTCACACGGACGCCGTACAGGCGTTTTGTCAGATACCGATCGATGTCGATGAATGTCATATAGATATGCTCAGCGCCAGCGGACATAAATTAAACGGTCCGAAGGGAATTGGATTTTTATACATCAGAAAAGGAGTCAAAATCCGCTCGTTGATCCACGGAGGAGCACAGGAGAGGAGACGTCGTGCAGGAACTGAAAATGTTCCAGGAATCGTCGGTTTCGGGAAAGCAGTTGAAATAGCTGCAGCGTCTATGGAAAGAAGAATGGAAAAAGAAAGTCAGCTTCGGGATTATTTGATCGAAAAGATTGAAAAAGAGATACCATACTGCAGATTAAACGGCGACAGAGAAAGGCGTCTTCCGAATAATGTGAATTTCAGTTTTCAATATATAGAAGGCGAGTCGCTTCTTATCATGCTCGACATGAAAGGCATCTGCGCTTCCAGCGGATCTGCGTGTACATCGGGATCGCTGGATCCTTCACATGTTCTTTTGGCAATCGGGCTTCCTCATGAAATTGCACACGGATCTTTGCGTCTGACGCTTGGAGACGATACGACAAAAGAAGATCTGGATTATGTGACGACCTGTTTGAAAGAGATAGTAGCTCGACTAAGAAGCATGTCTCCTCTTTATGAAGATTTTTTGAAAAAACAAAAAAATAAGTAAAGGAACAGGGAAAAGAAATTGACTTAAGTCAAAAGAAAAATATCGTTTGAATAAGCGGAAACAGAGAATAGGAGGAATTTATTTATGTATACAGAAAAAGTAATGGATCATTTTCAGCATCCGAGAAACGTAGGAGAACTTGAAAACGCCAGCGGCGTCGGAACAGTGGGAAATGCAAAATGTGGAGATATCATGAGAATTTATCTTGACATTGATGAAAACCAGATTATTCGGGATGTGAAGTTTAAAACTTTTGGATGTGGGGCGGCTGTAGCAACAAGCAGTATGGCGACAGAACTTGTAAAAGGGAAAAATATTCAGGAGGCAATGAAAGTAACAAACAAAGCTGTGATGGAGGCTCTTGATGGTCTTCCGCCGGTAAAAGTACATTGTTCGTTGCTGGCAGAGGAAGCAATTCATGCGGCGCTTTGGGATTATGCTGAAAAGAACGGGATCAAGATTGAAGGGCTGGAAAAACCAAAGACAGATATTCATGAGGACGAGGAAGAAGAGGAATATTAATGAAGAAAGTGGTTGTAGGAATGTCAGGAGGCGTGGATTCGTCTGTGGCGGCATATCTGCTGAAAGAACAAGGCTATGATGTGATCGGCGTTACGATGCAGATCTGGCAGGATGAAGAAGAAGCCGCGATGGAAGAACATGGCGGCTGTTGTGGACTCAGTGCAGTGGATGATGCCAGAAGAGTGGCAGCAGCGCTGGATATTCCGTATTATGTCATGAATTTTAAAAAAGAATTTAAAGAAAATGTCATTGATTATTTTATCGATGATTATCTGCATGGCAGAACGCCGAACCCGTGTATCGCCTGTAACCGATATGTGAAATGGGAATCATTGTTAAAGCGAAGCCTTGATATTGGTGCGGAGTATATAGCAACGGGACATTATGCCAGGGTAGAGAAGCTGTCGAATGGAAGATATGCAATCCGTAATTCTGCGACTGCGGCAAAAGATCAGACATATGCACTTTATAACCTTACACAGGATCAGCTTTCGAAGACACTGATGCCGGTTGGAGAATATACAAAAGATCAGATCCGTGCAATGGCAGATGAAATAGGCCTTCTTGTTGCACATAAGCCGGACAGTCAGGATATCTGCTTTGTGTCAGATGGAGATTATGCGTCTTATATCGAAGAAAATTCAGATGCAAAGATTACGCCGGGCAATTTCGTGCTTTCGGATGGAACGGTTGTCGGAAAACATAAAGGAATCATTCATTATACGGTGGGACAGAGAAAAGGTCTGGGACTGTCTCTCGGACATCCGGTGTTCGTATTGGAGATCCGCCCGGAAACCAATGAAGTTGTAGTGGGATCAAATGAGGAATCTATGTCCCGTTATGTGCGCGCAGATCAGGTGAATTTCATGACAGTAGAAGATCTGACAGAGCCGAAAAGAGTGTGGGCGAAGATTCGTTATAATCACAGAGGTGCATGGTGTACTGTTGAAAAGACGGGAGAAGATGAGATCCTCTGTACATTTGAAGAGCCGCAGAGAGCGATCACACCGGGACAGGCCGTTGTATTCTATGATGGAGATATTGTTGCAGGAGGAGCTACGATCCTTCGTGCGGCAAATGAATAAATAAAAAAACAAGGAAGTTTTTATATCTCAAAAAAGGTATAAAAACTTCCTTGTTTTCTATATTTTTCTATTTCAAATAAAAAAATCATGTTATAATGAAAAAAGTAGTTCATGATGATAAGGGGGGAATGATATTATGAAAAAAGGGTTTCTGGCCGCACTGATGGCATGCATGATGATCACATCATTATTGACAGCATGTGGCAGTTTAAAGAAAGATGAGGCAAAGACGGTCAAGCTAGACCCAGATAATCCAGTGACGTTAAAAGTCTGGCATTATTATAATGGAAACCAGCAGGCAACATTTGACAAACTGCTAGAGAAATTTAATTCAACCGTTGGAAAAGAACAAGGAATTTATGTTGAAGGCTATGGACACGGATCAGTTGCAGATCTTGATAAGGCATTGACAAGTTCGGTAAACGAAGAAGTAGGTGCAGAAGATATGCCAGATATTTTTTCAACTTATGCAGATACGGCATATTCCATCCAGAAAAAGGGAAAATTAGCAGATCTATCACCATATTTTACGAAGAAAGAACTTTCAAAATATATAGATTCCTACATCAAAGAAGGATATTTAAATAACGATAAAAAGCTGTATTTACTTCCAGTTGCTAAATCAACGGAAGCAATGCTTTTAAATACGACAGACTGGGAACCATTTGCCAAGGCAATGAAAGTGACAACGGATGACCTGAAGACAACAGAGGGAATCACAAAAGTAGCAAAGAAATACTATGAATGGACAGATGCAAAGACACCGAATACACCAAATGATGGAAAAGCATTCTATGGAAGAGATTCCATGTCAAATTATTTTGTGATCGGAATGAAGCAGATGGGTCAGGAATTATTTAGAGTCAAAGATGGAAAAGTAACAGTGAATGTAGATAAAAACTCCATAAAACGTTTATGGGAAAACTATTATGTACCATATGTGAGTGGCTATTTTGCATCTTACGGAAGATTCAGATCTGACGATGTGAAGACAGGAAATATTATTGCATATACAGGTTCTACGTCTTCTGCATTTTATTTCCCGGATAAGGTAGAAGAAGATAAGGGTTCTCATAAGATTGATTATAAAGTATTAGAAGCACCGATCATGAAAGGTGGAAAAAATTATAAAGTGCAGCAGGGTGCTGGAATGGCAGTGACGAAATCAGATGATAAACACGAATATGCAGCGACTGTATTTTTAAAATGGTTTTCAAAGAAAAAACAAAACCTTGAATTTGTTTGTGAATCTTCTTATCTGCCAGTTTTGAAAGAAGCCAACAATATGAAGAGTGTGGATCAGATGATCAAAGATAAGAAGATCAAAGTAGATGATAAAACCTACGATTGTCTGAAGAACACATTGGATAATTTTGATAAAACAAAATTTTACACAACAAAGACATTCAAGAATGGATATAGTATGCGAAAAGTCTTGGACTATAATTTATCCGATCAGGCAACTGCGGATAAAGCTGCCATTGATAAAGCGATCAAGGCAGGTGCATCCAGAGAAAGTGTGTTAAAGCAATACACATCAGATAAGAATTTTGAAACATGGTATCAGGGATTTTGCAGTGCACTTGAGAAAGCACAGGAAGCAAAGGAAACGAAATGAAAGTTTCGTAGTAACAGGGGAGACAGAGCGTGAAAAAGAAGAGATCATTATTGCAGATCATGTTAATACCGATGCTTGTGATCATATTGATCCAGGGGAGTATACCGTTTTTGACACTTGTACTGAGCGGGATCAAGAAGAGTCTGGAAGATAATACGATACAGATGGATACGCATATGATAGAGAAAAACCAGTTGATCCTGCAAAATGATATGAATGAGAAATGGCGTACGATCTACAAAGAGAGTGATGGGCTTTCACTGAATCTCGAGAATTTATTAAAAAGTGATCATAAAACGATAAAGCAGTTTTTGAAATCAAAAGAATTACAGGGGCAGTATCTGGAAAAGGTATTCCCACAGCTTTTGAGTACACTACAGTATAATACAACATCTGGTGTTTTCCTAGTACTGGCGAATGACCAGGATATTTCAAAAGAAGCAGATTATCAAGGAGTTTTTGTAAGAGATTCTAATCCACAGTCTAAGACAGTTTCGAATACAGATTTACTAATGGAACGTGGCAGTAAGAAGCTGTCTCATAATGAGAAGATTTCCTTAGATAGTCCGTGGGTAACCAATTTCCATTTTTGTGGAAATGGACAGCGAAGTGCCGATGATTTTTATTATCAGCCATACATAGCGGCACAGAAATATAAAGACAGTAAGATGGTCGATCTTGGCTATTGGGCTAAGCCATTTATTTTGGAAGACAGTTATTTGGATGATCATAAGATGATCACTTATTCTGTACCTTTGAAGTATGATGGAGAAATCTATGGAGTTTTGGGAGTGGAGATTTCCTTGGATTTTTTAAACAGTTACTATTCTGTACATGATCTTGATACTTCAAGAAATGCAGGATATGCATTGACGATCGATCAGTCGGATGATTCTGATAAAACTTATGAGATCATCAGTGGAAAAGGAACACTTTATGATGCAGCAGCAAGAGTTGGAAAGACTTTAAAATTACAACAACAAACAGGAAAAGAATTATATAAAGTGAAGGATGCTTTTGTTGGAACGCAAAGAATCTATGCGATCACAAAACCTCTAAAATTATATAGTAATAATGTACCATATGAGGATACGAAGTGGACATTGTGTGGATTTGTTACAGAGGATTCTATCTATGGACTTGGGAATCAGGTATATATGTGGATCATTGCAACAATCATAGGAAGTACATTATGTGCAGTTATCCTTTTATATATTTTGATACGTTATGTGACAAAACCAGTATATACGCTTGCTGAAAGTGTAAGAGGCGGGGTTAAGAAAATTCATCAGTATGGATCATCATCGATCAAAGAAATCAATGAACTTCATGAAGTGATCGAAACATTGACAGATGCACAGCAAGAAGCAGAAGATAGGCTGTTGGAAGAAAAAGAACGTTATAAGATTGCAGTAGAGACATCCAATGATTTGTTCTTTACTTATCGTAAGAAGGATAAGATCCTTGAAATTGTAAACAGCAAAGAATTTGATGGAGTCTGGAAATGCAAAGACCATCCAGAATATTTAAGAAACGAGTGTATCCATCCGGAAGACCGCAAGAAAGTATTTGACATTTTTAAGACAGACGAGAAGAAATTGAATATTGAATGCCGTTTAAGAGAGAATGTTCATAAAGACTATAAATGGGTAAATCTGACGGGAAGTGTGATGAAGGATGAGAATGGAGAATATGATCGTGTGGTTGCCTGTGTACATGACATTCAGCAGCACAAGATGTTAGAAGAAGCACAGAAAAATAAACAGATTCTTGATTCTACAACGAAGTTTTACCGTTTGGAACATGGAATTAATGAAATCATGTTACGAATGAAACAGGTTCATAAGTCAGTATTCACAGAACTTGAGATTGATCAGTTTACAAAATTAAACCAAAAATATGGTCTGGTATTTGGAGACCTGATACTGGAACATTTAGCAAAGATCATTCGTAGAGAATGTATAGAGCAGAAGATCAACGATGCTATTTTTATTCGTGGAAATGCAGGAAAGATTGTAATCTGGATTCCACACAAAAGTGTAGATGATATGAAACAACTTCTTGATCTGATTAGAGAAGATTTTGAAAATATGATTCATAAAGATTATCAGGAATTAAGCTTTAAGGCAGGAATATCTATGATATCAAAGGATGATGATATATGGGAAATGCTAAAACAGACAGAAAAAGCTTTACAGCTAGCAAAAAGCAAGCAGATGAAAGAACTTTGTTATGAAGAATTATCCAAAGAAGAACAGATCATTCCTAAAGATATGAAGATTGAAGAACGCCCAATTTTTGAAAAGCTAAAAGAAATGAGTCTGTCATCATTGGCATTAAATTTATTTGACCGTAGTAGTGATATGAAGGTTGCAATGGATGTACTTGCTCTGAAACTTCAGGAAGTTTGTCATCTTAAAAATCTTGAGATCATAAACTTTAGCAAAGAATATCTGGTAAATAGCTATTCCTATCAGTGGAAACAGGAAGATACGCAAAAATGGAGCGGAATCGTACATTGTAATGCAACACAATATACAGATTTCATAAAAAATAACATTAAGCAAAAGATTCTTCCAATCACACAAAAGCTGCGTCAGGAACCATTACTGAAAGACTTTGTCAAAGAACAAGATGGTATGATCTTCCATATGCTTGATGATGGAGAATATTCTGGAAGTGTATTATTTATTGGAGTAGAGCGTCAATATATTTATGAGGAGAAAGAGCAGAAACAGTTAGAAGAGATTAGTGCGATCATCCAAAACCGAATGAACCTGCAACGTCACAATCTCCTGGCTCAGGCAAA
>ERZ827528.4318-NODE-4318-length-10627-cov-3.244135_pt1 | contig 10627 bp, 4 predicted proteins | sample MGYA00519768_ERZ827528 | MGnify/ENA primary metagenome ERZ827528 (study PRJEB31778, sample SAMEA3449343) | human gut metagenome | biome: human gut; feature: human-associated habitat; material: faeces | place: United Kingdom | collected 2010/2012 ...
TTCCACAAGATTCAGATCTGTAAAAAGTTTCGCACTTGGAAGTCCTCTGTGTGCCGACAAAATACAATGGGTACTCTTGCCGCCAACCGGAAGACTGCTGCCAAACAGATGTCCGGCACCTTTTTCCAGCGATTCATCTGTTGTGTAATGATAGATCGGGATCTTTACATCGATCACAGGGATCTCTATATATCCCATCATTCCATCACCATTCAGGTTCAGAAGAGACTCATATGTACTGTCCGTCTGTCCATCCCTCACGGAAAAAGCATCCGGCACACTTTCCTGCTTGATCTGTTCGTTATACTCCTGTGCTGCCTTCCACATACTGTCAATCTTCTCCGAATTATCATCCGAAGAAACACTGCTGCTATAATTACTGATCAGCAGGCTGTCCCTGTACCGGTTCCAGGCATCACTGACCATTGGATACAGCAGTATGGACACCCCTATCAGAAACAGCAAACCAAGTCCAATATAATTTTTCTTCTTATTCTTTCTCATAGGTTTCTCCATACTGTTGTATTTACCACTCCCGGCCCCCGAAAGGGCCGGGCGGTAAAAGATTTACTACTTTGTTTTAATACTTGCTTTGTCGTTGCTTATAAATAATTTTTGAATTGAATCGATCCGGCAATCAAACGATTACTCCTCAGATCCTTTTCTGCGGCTGATGAAGAAAGCACCAGCAGCGCCAGCCATAACTACAACACCGATGATAGTGAAGAGATATGTTCCCATGCCACCTGTGGATGGAAGGGAGTTGAGTTTGGTATCTTTCATCTCTGTTGTAGCTGTAAGAACTTTACTTGCTACTCCATCTTTTCCATTGTCAGCTGTTACTTCAAGTGTAGCATTAACAGAATCCTGACGTACAGAATATCCCTTAGGAGCTGTAATCTCTTTGAAATAATATGTTCCAATATCAAGACCTTTAATTTTTACTGTACCATTTGTATTAGTTACAATTTCTGTTGTTGTTATTACATTTCCTTCGCCATTCGTAATTGGTGCTTCAACATATAAGTATTCACCTTCAGCAGTTTTTTTGAAGTTTAATGCTGTAGATCTTTCACTATCTTTTCTGACTTCAAATCCTGCTCCTGCAAGTAATACTTTTTCATCTTCTTTTTTATAATCATTTGTTTTAGTTAATGTGATATTACCTTCATAAAGATCAACTTTATCACTACCATAAGTATCTTTGCCCTCATGTCCTGCTGTTGCTTTATTGGTAATCGCATCATTTTCAGCCGTTACTTTTACCTTATAAGTAATTACTACTTCTTTTCCAGCATTGCTGTTTGCATCGTTGATCATGCCAGTTAAATCAACATTGAATTTTCCAGATTTTGGATTATTCCAATTAATCGTATATCCTGTTGTTGCCACTCCAGCAAGAGTAATTGTTGCGCTCTCTGTCTCAGTATACTCAGCACCTGTTAATTCATCATATACCCAGAATGTTTTATCAGTATCTGTTGGTGCAATATACGGAACGTTTGTCTTTACCGTATAAGTAAGAATATCACCATTTGCAACTACATGGTCTCCTGCATTATCTCCATCTGTAAGCTCTTTCGTTACTTTAATTGGTGTTTTCTTTGCGTCAAGTTCTGTATCTACTAAGGATGGATAATCATACTTTACTACTTCTCCACCCTCTATTGTCTTAGTAACTTCACCAAATCCAATATAAGCACTCATCAGATTATAGGTATAACCTTCTTCTGTTGCTTTGATTAAATAAACACCTGCTGCATTTACAGTCTGCGGATTGGTCATAGTTACAAAGTTGTTTACCTGTCCTGCTGCCTTGGCCTGTGCCGCACCTAATTTATTTGCATCTACATTGTTTGCCGGAATCATTGCCTCAATAGCAGCCTGAGCATCAGCCACACCAAACGCATCCACATATGCTTTAGCAACTTTATCATCTACAAAATTCCAACCTGTTTTTGTTGACTGATCAGCTTTAATTACCTGCGCGTAAGTTAATGTTGCATCATCCGCGTTTTTAACTGTAATTGTTGCAGAAGTCTTTGTTTCTGCAAATACCGCTGTGCACATAGACAGTACCATAACCGCTGCCACTAATAATGCACCAATCTTTTTAAATAAATTTTTCATAAGGTTTGCTCCTTTCTTTCTCTGCATTTTTCTTTTTCGCCCTTCATCGGCCATTTACAATTAATGTGTTACGATCTCTTTGCTTCTTCCTCCCTTCGTTTATTATTTATAAACAACAGGAGTGCAGTTGCAAGAATCGCTACACCACTGATTGTAAATCCATAGGTTCCCGGTCCACCAGATTGTGGTAAGGAATATACCTTTGCGTTTTCAAGCTGATATACTTTCTTATTATGATACTCTGTAAGATTAATTAGAGTGCTGTTTGTCTTAGTTACCGTAACAGTTCCTTTAGAATCTACTTTAATTCTCCAAGGATCTTTTGGTACAGAATATCCTGTAGCTGCTTTTGTTTCTACTAACAGATAATTGCCTGGCAGTAATTTTTCAAGTTCAAATGTTCCATCTGTACCAGATTTTACATTATCATTTACAAGATTTCCCTGCTCCCACTTATCATTAGCCTTATAAAGTTTAAACTCGACACCACTAAGCGTAATCGTATTGTTATTCAAATCTTTTGCCGCGTCAATCTTTACAAAGCCAACATCTGCTACTATTTCCTTATTAGTGAAATCGGCCACGCCAACACATCCCGGTCCTGCATAAGTTTCATAAACAACATTTTCAGCTTTTAACTCATCAGCCTCTAATGCATTCTTATTTCCTGTGTCAGTACCAATTGTAAATGTAACATCCTTAGTAACATTATTCACTGCCAAACAGTTTGTTTTTCCTTTGTTATAAACTGCTGACTCTAATGTATAACCATTATGAGATGTTTCTCTTACAATATAGTCACCTCTGGATAAGCCTGTAATTGTAACCTTCGTATCATTACCGAACTTAGCTACATTCTCACCCTCTTTAATAGTTGCAGTTATTATTTCTGGATCAGTCGTAAGTTTATCTTCGACCCTGTTTCCATCTTTCGTTACGACTTTATAAATTTCAAATGTAAATGTTGCATCCTGCTGAGCTGTTTCATTACCAGAAAGTTTCTTGGTAATTTCAATCTGTCCAGCAATTACATTTACTGTGTAGGTTCCTGTAACAGGTGCAATATTTTCAGAAGTAACTTCTGTACCACCATTTTTTGCCGGTACTTTTATTTTACTAAGTTCCGGTATATTTTTTCTTGTTTCTTTAGAATATGGATGATACGTTACTACAAGCTCATACTTCTCTACTGCAGTTCCTACTGTTGTCGCTTTATGTGGAGTCATATTTCCACCTGGTCTTTCTGATACCTTATACGTATAGGTGAAATATCCTACTGCATCCGTAGTACCAGGATAAATATATTCATATGGATAAGTTCCATCTGAATTCTGTTCTCCAAGTATTATTGTATTTCCATTACATAATGCTGTTTTCTGATCAGGTGTCAATGTTAAATTTACTGCTGACTTATCAGATGTTAATGGACTAACACCTGTAAGTGTATTTGTCTCTCCATCCAGCTCTATAACCTTTAATTTCTTGGCAAGTTCACTCACATATCCTGACGGATCAATTAGGTCGCCTTTGAAAACAGTTGTTTCATCGTTTCCAATATTCAGACTTAAAAGTTTTACATTGACCGATGGCTGTTCAAATTTTCTGGTCGTATCATCATCTAAGTAAATACCAGAATCTGAACCGTTGGTTGGAACCATGTTACCACCAATGAAATCGTCTTTTGCCTTAATCTGGAAACTAGCCTTCCAGCCCTGATTTTTCGTTTCTGTAGCTTCCTTGTTTCCAATCTTCGCTGCACCACCGGTCCAGGTAATTGTAGTTGAACCATTTTCATTTTTTACAATTGTTACTTTACCCAACTCAGCCTTTGTTTCACTATCTTTCCAAGTGATTTCTTTCGAACCATCTTGCTTGGTTTCAATAGTTTCTTCTCCAAGATGACAATTATCAGCCAACTGCTTTAAACCCGTTTCTGTGAGTTCAAACCGTGGATCAATAATATCTACGATTTCCTTCGGCTGAACAGTAAACAAATCACCAATCTTACCAGCAATATCTGTGAAAATACCGGTTAACTCACTTAAGTTATCTGTGCTATAAGCGTATTTCTGACCTTCTTGCTTTGTTGCAAGTTTTTCAAGGAAATCTTTTCCGCTCATTTTATCATGTTCCCCATGCTTCCAACTATTAGAAGAACTTGCTGAATCTGCATCATTCCAATAAAAACTGTCCTTACCAAGTCCAACACCTACAGTATACAATACAGCCTGACTCTTTATTTTGGTCGCATTATCAACTGCATTGTTAGCAACCATACAGTTTTTATTATTATTATCAGACCAATGTCCTGGTAAACCATCCGTCATTAGCAATACATATTTATTCTTGTTTTCCTTATTTGCTGAACCTAGTTGCTTATTTGCCGCTTCCAATGCAGCTCCCATAGGTGTTCCACCATCTATGCTTCTTCCTGGAGTCGTAATATAACTATTTAATGTTTCTACTCCAGAATCATTCAGTGTAACAAAAGATCTAACTGTTGTCAAATTACTTTCTTCTCGTTCAGAGCCGCTATACCAAATTATGGAGATCTCACTTTTCGGTGATTTTTCATGCAGTGTACTAATAAACTGTTTAGCAGCTGTCTTTAATGTATCAATTTTTTTTACACCGTCTATTTTATCATTCATTGACCTACTTGCATCCAGTACCATTACAACACTCGCAGCCTTAGCCTCTTCACCGGCTTCTCGTCCTGTCACCTCAGCACTCAAATCAATCTGATAAGTTCTCTTATCATCATAATTAACTACACTAACAGATTTACTACTCTTCAGATTTTTTATTGCCTCTTCTTTTTCTGTATAGTTAACAATCTGCTTAACAACTTCCTCTTTGTCATTGTAGATTTTAGCTACTGCAGTATTACCGTCTGATGTAACTTTTACCTTATATGCAGTTTTATCAGAGACATAATCCTTTGGTGCAGATGTTTCTGTTAATGTATATTCACCTTCTGCTAAACCGACAAATGATACCGCACCGCCAGGTACTGATGTTGCAGTTATTGTTTCATTTGTATCCTTATTAACAAGTGTGAACTTTGCTCCTGCTAATCCTCGATTTCCAGAATCTACTTTCGTAAAATCCAATGTCGCAAGCGGTTCTTTTGTGGTATTTACAATTCTTGCATTCGGAAGTGTAAAGCTCATAGAACAGTTTGATACACCAGCACCTCGTTCCATATACAGAACTGTTAATCTATGCTTTGCATTCTTCTGTTCTTCACTCAGATTTTCCTTATCAGTAATGCTAAGTTCTTTCCAAATATCAACACTTCCTGACAAAGCATTATGAATTCCACCTAAATCAAGAACACGTTTTCCGTCCAATGCTACCCATAAATCATCGTCACCTGTAAAATTATACGTCAAAGGTCCTACATAATCATTAATTGAAAATTCTACATCGTATCTCATTCCAAAATAATAATTATGCTTTGTATTATCAGTATTTGAAACATTTGACTCTACTTTTGTTTTCTTTCCCTGTTCATAATTCTTAATAACTCCATCAAGTGGGAAAAAGTCCGCTCCAGCTCCACTAACCTTTGTTCCACTCTCATTTTGAACCTCAGACAATGTATAAGTATCACCCTTCTGAGCAAAAATCAATTTATACTTATCTAAATACTGTCTAAGATATCTGGTTTTTTCATCCTCTCCTGTAAAAGTAATATCACTGTCAGTGAAAAATCCAGGGTCTGCATACTTAAATACAGGTGAACCTTCTCCATTATCCGAAACATTCATAAGTAATCCGGTTGCTGCTGATGGATTCTTATTTCCTGTCCATTTATTTCCATTTTGATTATTATCAGCAGGTGCGGAATAACGATACGGAATTGCCCCATCATCATTATTACCTACCATTAATTTGTTAGTATCATTTCTATGACTTTCAGCATAACTATTACTTTCATTAATTGAACGCGGATTTTTGTTCTGATCAAGTCCCGCATTTACTGTATAATCATAAAACTTTACATTTCCCTTTGTTGTTATGTTTTTCGGCAAATAATAGACTTTAACCAGAGTATCCTGTGCTACTTCAATTTCACTATAATCAGCTTCTTCTGTATATGTGTTATTTCCAACAACAACTTTTTCAACTGTCCAGTTTGTAGCTTTTACATAATTATCTATTCTGCCGCTCTTGCCAACTTCGAAGTTTACTTCATCATCAGAATATATCTTTACCGGATATTTTGGATTCGAATCATCGTAATGCTTAATTGTAACTGTAACTGCTTCATTTCCTTTTTTCACAATTACATATGTCGAAAAATGCGTTGTGTCAAATTCGATATTTCCTTTTTTGTTAACGCTTCCATCCATATTTTCAACATTGTCATCTGCATCAACATGATATACGTCTGCATCCTGTCCGGCCTTTATATCTGGAAGTGATACTTCTACCTTCACCGTAGCACCTGGCTGAACCTCTTCGCCGTCCACCAGGAATTTGATATCGTAGGAATGGATCTTCTCGATGGCTTTCTTTTCTTTGATCGCTTCTTCTGTGATCTGGTCTTCGGCTTCCTGGCTGAGCTCTACCGGTGTTACGGAAAGCTCTGCGTTGTCCGGAAGGTCTGCCGGGTCGGTAAGAGTAACCTTGACATTGACCTCGTCACTCTTGTAATCATATCTGGTGATCTCAGGCTGAATTTCTTCTTCCTGCACATCCTCAGGCTCTTCTGCCTCATCACTGCTGTCAACAACCTGTGCCATATCACTTCTTATGTAAGCCTCGGTTCCTTCCCAGGAAACCTTGTACCAGGTTGCTCCGTCCTCTGCTGTTACGGTATCCAGAAGTGTGAGCTGTGTTCCTGCGTTTACAGTTGCCAGAACCTCTGCCTCGATAGATGGGCTGACACGAAGATTCGTATCGTCTCCCAGAACCTCGATCAGGCTTGTCTCACCATTCTCATCTGCTGCCGGAACCTCATCCGGGCTCGCAATATCCTCTGCCGGTTCTTCCACCACATCCGGATCCTCTGCCGGCGCTTCGGTAGGTTCAGCATCCGGATTCTCCGCCGGAGCCTCAGAAGGCTCTGCATCAGGAGTTACCTCCGGATTCTCTGCTGCCGGTGTCTCAGCTGCATCCTGCTCAGGCTCGTCCGAAATATCCATTCCGTCCGTAAGCTCCTCTGATGCGATAGACACCTCGTCCCCATTACCGGAAACAGCTTCCGCCTCTCGACATCTGCTGTCTCAGGAGAATCCCACATAACGGCAAAAACAGCTGCGTTGCCAGTCTCAACCTGAAGTGTCTGGATCTGTTTGCCCTCGTTGACATTCAGAACCTTCAGATCCTCGTTGGCCTGTAAGGTGTTAACATCAGTATCACCGGTACTGCTGTTATAATGAAGCTTCTCAACGGTTACACTCGTGCTAGCTGCATCGGTAAGCTCCGGTGCTGCCGGTGTCTTGTACTCAAAAGTTACTCTGACTCTGCCGTTCGGCTCGACTCTGTTTCCGTCGCCATCAGCAAAATACACATCATACGCAAAAAAACCTCTCAGGCTGCTGCCCTTGTCTGTAGCTGCTGCTGAAAGCTTCTGAGAAACTGTATCATAAGATACGGATGAATTCTCGTTTACGCTGTCAGCCTTCAATGCTGTATTCTGCGGAAGAGCTCCGTCCTCCAGTGCCTCTGCTGTTACTTTAACAGAATCATTTTCATATGTAAGCATAGTTTGCTGCGCCTGTTTTTCCTGGTCTGCGCTGCTTACATCCGGTGTCGATTCTTCGGCCGCTGGTTCAGATGTAATTTCGCCATCTGTAAATATATCCTCCGTTCCATCTCCGAACGCCTCACTCGCGGAGATCGTATATGCACTCGGCATACAGGATACCATCAACGCCAAAGCCACCATAAATGCCAGGAGTTTTCTGATCTTATTATTCCTTAATTTTTTCATACCTTTCCCGCTTTCCTATGTGTGCATTAACGTGTACTGTATTTCTTATTACTTTACTTCTGTTTATATTCCTTTCTCTTAAAAAAGCTTCATGTTTTTAGCCGGTGAGTAAACAGGTTACACCTTTTCAATATTTTACCCTTATGTGATTGTAATATCAATATACCAGGCATTTTTGGTAAGGATATTGACATTATCAGATGTTATCGAGAATCAGTCTTCAACTCCTCCTTCTTAACTTACTCGTTCACTGGTTCTTTTCGTCTGATTTCCCAATAAAATCTGACTATTTGTGGTATTTATTATACAACACTACCAGTTGTTTTGTAAGGCACGTTTTTTCAAAAAAAAGTGCCTCTGTCACTATTTTAACATGAATTTCTTCAGCTCATCCCGCTTCTTGACATTCAGCTTGCAAAAGATATCCGTAAGGTAATGCTTAACAGTATTAATGGAAATCCCCAGATGCTCTCCGATCTCCTTATTGGTCCATCCCCCACTTGCCAGCATGGCAATAGAAAACTCCATCGTCGACAGCTCCCCCGTAACCTTTCTCCGGTTTTCAGGATTATGAAGCGCCATCCAGCCCCTGCTGAAAGAAAGCACCCCTTTCGTGATCCGCTGATACGCCTCCGGATCCCGGTTCCGGATACATGCCTCGATCAGCCCCCGCAAAAGCCCATGATGCTCAATAAAAGGCTCCAGAAACCCATCCATCTTCGCCAGCTCCCAGCTCCGGAGCATCTCCTCCTGCGCCTCCTGCTTATGCTTTCGGTTGATCGCACACACCGCCATCATACAGTGGATATACGTCATACTGATCGGATACGACCTATCCGCCATAAACAAAGCAGCCTTCCCCATCCCATAAGCACTCCATATCTCCCCGTTAAGATAAGTATGGTGCGCCATCACATACGTGGCAAAAAGCCTCAGCCCCTCAGGAAGCATCCTGCTGTACTCCCCAAAAGCAGGCATCCCATCCGTAGGCAAATGAAGCAAAACCGCCCCCACATACCCCGCCAGAAGACAGGACGCATAAACATCCTTAGGAACCTTCTTCTTCATAGCAATCTTCACACAGGACTGGATCCCCTCCATCCCCCGCTTAGCCGCCGCCACATTCCCCAGCGACAGATTAGAATACCCATACAAAATACACGCCGAATGCTTCAGCTCAATAACCCTGCTGGACAGATACCTCCTCGTGATCTCACAACACTCCTCCGCCTGCCCCGTAAAATAAAAAAGCTCAGCCCGCGCAATATTCCTCAAATCCACATCTACAAACCCCTCAACAACCTCCCGAGCCCTCCCAGGCTCAAAAGACGAATTCAAAAGCGGCAAAACCACATAATCACACATACAACCCACTCTCCTCCAAAACCCAGGCAGCCCCCAAAAGACCGCCCTCAAAACCAAACCACCAAACCTCCGAAGCCCTCACACAAGCCACATCAACGCACATCCGAAGCTCATCTCTCAACCCTCATCAGCACACATCCGAAGCTCTTCTCTCAAGTCCCACATCAGCACACATCCGAAGCTCATCACACAACCCTCATCAACACACATCCGAAGCTCTTCTCTCAAGCCACATCAGCACACATCCGAAGCTCATCTCTCAAGCCACATCAGCACACATCCGAAGCTCATCTCTCAAGTCCCACATCAGCACACATCCGATGCTCATCTCTCACCCCTCATCAGCACACATCCGATGCTCTTCTCTCAAGTCCCACAAAACAGTCACCAAAACTCCGGATATCAATCAACCAGTCAATCAGTCAACCAATCAGGCCAACCATCTTTTTCCATAATTATAATCCAAAATACTCCAAAAATAAATTTAAATATTACACAAAAACACCACACCCTATCCAAAACAGCCTCTATCCCCCAATCCCCTCACGACAAATCGCAAAAAACTCACCCCACCCACATCCAACGCAGCGCCGATGCCACACCACCTCCCAGCACATCACAAGGAAACTCAGCCCCTGCAGCCATCCAGCGCAGCGTTGATGACCCACCACCCTCCCGTCAGACCACCACACCTCACACCCCCAAAAAACAGAACGGACAGACTGCCAGCGGGACGGCTGTCTGTCCGTTCGTCCCTCCATTCATCCCACAAAAAAAGAGCCCCCAGGCCCAAACACCCAGGAACTCTCCCAAAACCAAACAACATCATCTACCCCTCCGCAGCTTCCTCAGTTCCCTCTCCAACCGATCCGCACGCGCCTTCTCCCTCAACGTATTCACCCTCTCTTCACTCCGCCCCTGCTCAATCCCTTGAGCGATTCCCTGGCTGATTCCTTGGCTAATTCCCTGTTCAATCCCTTGGGCGATTCCTTGACTAATCCCCTGTTCAATCCCCTTATTAATCCACATCTGCTCAATCTCAAAACTCTTCATATATGCCACCGTAACCTTTCCATCCTCTTTAACAACCCTGACCATCTCCAGCAACTCCCTCAAAACATCATTTACCGCATTCACCTCCCTGGTATCCGTTACTGAAAACTTATAAAAAGTTATAAACTTCTATGT
>ERZ827528.4342-NODE-4342-length-10580-cov-2.655962_pt1 | contig 10580 bp, 10 predicted proteins | sample MGYA00519768_ERZ827528 | MGnify/ENA primary metagenome ERZ827528 (study PRJEB31778, sample SAMEA3449343) | human gut metagenome | biome: human gut; feature: human-associated habitat; material: faeces | place: United Kingdom | collected 2010/2012 ...
ACAATCGACTTTTGGAGGAAACGGTCAAATACCTTGCAGATAAGCATTCTTATTATCCGTATGTTCTGGCGGCGGTTCACGGGGCAACAAGAGCTGATTATGATGCCTGCATGGATCATATTCTTGAGCTCGAAAAAAAATATTCCTATTCTTTCTGGGGATTTGCGTTAGGAGGGATCGCAAGCTATAGACAGGCGGATCCTTCCTGGTATCAGGACATAAATTTCAGACAGATTGGGAAGCGCGGATTTGTTGAAACCGTGACGCCGGCTCGCGCTTGTAGAACGGTAAGAGCAAAAGCCGGCGCAAGGCCGATTCATGCGCTTGGCTGCGGCGGATATCCCAATATCGCGATGAACTACTTTTGCGGGGCAACCTCGTTTGACACGGCATCGCCGGTACGTCGCGTCGGCGACGGCAGCGCGGAATCCACGAAGCTGGTATACGATGCCAGACCTCATGACAAAGTCGCATTCAGCAAATATTTTGTGGGCGGTATCAACGCAGACGGAACGCTGCGCGCCGAGCCGTGCTCCTACGTCAAGCTGAACGAAGTAGCAGACACCATGCCGCTTTGCGGCTGTCCCGCTTGCGCAGCGGCCGGGAGTATAAAAAATATAAAAGATTTATATGCCAAGAAGGAATCAGATAGCGAGGCAAATTATTTCAGCAGACAGCTGATGGGCTTGCACGCTGTTTGGCAGCACAGAAGGCTTTGCGAGATTCTTCCACAATTTTCCGATCTGAACGATTTTTGTGACGCATATCCCAGCAATTTAAACAAAGGATTAAAGCAGCTCTATAAACAGCTTTAGCGTGTGCCCATGCAAGATTTTAACAGGCAGTGCGGTTGATTTTAGATGAAAACAGCGCTACAATTGAAGCCGTTCAGCCGAAAGACAAGCGTGCTGTTGCAGATCAGGCCACGGAAAGGCAGCGGAAAACTTCAATGAAGCTCGATGAAATATATAACGGTTCCAGCGAAAACATGACGGAAATTGAAACGGGAACGGTAGATCTCGTAGTAACCTCACCGCCTTATAATATTGACATACAATACGGAAATAAAACCGCTAAGGGGAAGGTGCTGGAGAGCAAGGGTATCAAATATCGCGATAATATGAAAGAAGAGGATTACCGAAGAATGCTTGCGTCGGTATTTTCCGAGTGCAAGAGAGTCTTGAAGGACACCGGTTCGATATGGATCAATATAAAAAACAGAGTTGTCGGCGGAGTGGTTCTGCCGCCCTTTTGGATTCAGGATTTCTTTGATGACCTGTATTTAAAAAATCTTATTATTTGGAACTTCGACTGGGGCGGTTCTACCAGCAGAAGATTTGCCCCCAGGTATGAATTTGTTTTTTGGTTTGTAAAAAACAAAGACCACTATACCTTCAATCTGGACGACGTTAAAGTTCCGGCATTAAACTACAGGCCGGACCGGTATAAAAGCCAATGGAAAAATCCCACAGACGTATGGAGGATTTCAATGGTTTCCGGAAATTTCGAAGAAAGAACGTCGCATCCGGCGCAATATCCGGAAGAATTAGTAGAAAGAATCCTTTTGGCGGGAACGAACAGGGGCGACGTCGTGCTGGATCCGTTTATGGGAAGCGGGACGTCGGCAGTCGTTGCAAAAAAACTAGGAAGACATTATCTCGGCTATGAAACAGTAAAGGAATACTGTGATATTGCACGGGAGCGACTTGAGAAAACGGAGGCAGGCCAATGATTGAATATAAAATAGGAGACTGCAGGACGCTCCTGAAAGAAGTACCCGACGGCTCCATTCAGCTTGTCGTGACTTCACCGCCTTACAACATCGGAAAGCCATACGGAAAGTATAAAGATAAAATTGCATTAAACGACTGGGAAGAACTGATTTCCGATGTAACGCGCGAGGTGTATCGCATTCTGACGCCGGACGGCAGCTTTTTTCTGAATCTGTCTCCGGTGCCGGTTGGCAAGGATAAGGAAATTCTTCCACTGCCCTATCTCGGATATAAAATTTTCAAGGACAACGGCTTCTACCTGCGCAATATAATCACGTGGACATTTAATAATATGCAGAACTGCACGAATCGCCTTTCCGGGCGGTATGAAAATATTTTGTGGGGCGTAAAGGATCTCAATCATTACGTATTCAACCTGAATGCAATCCGGATTCCCTATATAACGAAGAAGGATAAGCGGCTCGAAGGCGGCAAAGGCAGGAATCCAACGGATGTCTGGTATTTCGACCGGGTAAATAACATGACCAAGAAAAAGCTGAACCTTTCCCATCCTACCGTCTATCCCCTGCCGATGATTCTTCGGATATTAAAAATGTCCAGCAATCCCGGAGATACCATCCTGGATCCATTTGTCGGAAGCGGAACGTCGTTAATTGCGGCCAAGCTATTGGGGCGAAACGGAATTGGCTTCGAGCTGGACGGAAAATATGAAAAAGAATTTCAAATGCGCCTGGAACACGAAGGACTTCCCGAGGAGGAAAAATGCTTTACGAAGAATTGTTAGATAATTACGGAGAACACTTTAAAAGTTTTTTCAAAAATGTTCCCATTTTCCAAAATCAGTTTACATGGGAACCGCTGAATCAGCAGTGTTATGACTGTATGTATACCAATAATTCCTGCAGTAAGATTGCCTCTGTTAAAGATTTGAAGGAGCGGATTCCTGGGCTTAAAGAGCTCTGCCGTCAATGCGCTGACTTTTATATTCCTGCCAGAAACAAAAGCATTCCGAAATATGATATCATTCTGGGGAAGCAGCATGAGGAAGTTTTGATGGACTTTTTAGAAAAAAAGCTCGGAGCGAAAACGGAGAGAGCCGATCTGGAAAACAGAAGCTTTCCAGACTGCAAAATTTTGAAGCCGGACGGCTCAGTCGCAGCCTACTTTGAGGTAAAATTTCATGGCGCGCCCTTTGTAAGGGCATACAATTTTACGGGACGCTACTGCTATGAGGGAAGCGCAACTTTAGATCATAAAAAAATAGAAAAACAGCTCGCTTTGATCGATGGGGGCCTGGATGCCCCGGTTTTTTATGTGCATTGGCTCGAGTACCCCTGTTTGAAAGGAATTTTTTATGAAACCAGCGAGCAGGTAAAGGAATACATACATTCCCAGCATGAAGTTTTTGAAAGAGAAAAACGCGAGGGCGACAAGCAAAAATCAGCAAAAAGCGTATATCTCAAAAAGCTGTATTCGCCGCTGCTGACAATGAAAAGCTTTGAAGCATTTGTCGAAGAGCTTCAGACATTAATTAAGGGGCAACCCACGAATATCGCTTTATTCGTAGCCCAATGCTGCGCGGACAAGGAACCTTTACAGAAATCGCTGCCGCCTGCGCGGCAGGGCGGATTCGACGCGGACGCAATCGCCGCTGAGTTTGCCGCCTATATAAAAAAATCGTTTCAATACAATCTCTGCGAGTGGGAACCGGATAACAAATATTATCCCAAATATTTGCTGCTCGGCGGAGATAAGGGCATCCTTGCATATGTCGTATTTAAATATGCAGAGGGAGATACCTTTCAAAAGGAAGATCTGGCAATGCCGCTGCACGATACGATAAACATTGTGCGTTATGCCAGCTCGCGTCTCGACCGACCAGTTTTCTTCCTTAACTTTTTGAATTATGCCGATCAGGCGGGCCTGTACTTCGAAACGAGCGATCAAATCAAAGATCGCCTGTTTCACGACACGCATTGTGCCGATCAGGAAAAGGGCCTCTATTATCCGGATTTTTCTCTTATGGGCGGGTTTGACGATTTGAGAAATCTATGGGAGGACCTGAAAAGAAACGGCGTCCGTCAAAGATAAAACTGCACCCGTGCAGAAAACGGGAAAGGAGCTGAACGCGAATTGATTTTTCGGACAAAGCGCCTGCAGCTTCGAGAGCTGCAGCAATCCGACTTCTGCGACCTTGCAGAAATTCTGCAGGATTCTTTGGTAACGCACATGTACGCGCATGCTTTTACAGAAAAAGACGTGCAGGAGTGGCTGGATCGACAAAGAAAAAGATACCAGGAATCCGGATTCGGCCTATGGGCGATGATTCTGCAAGACACAGGCGCCATGATCGGCCAGGCCGGGCTAACGCTTCAGCCCTATAAAAATACCTGGATTCCGGAAATCGGATATCTGCTGAAAAAGGAATACCGGCACCGCGGCTACGCCAAAGAAGCTGCGGCAGGCTGCAGAGATTATGCCTTCAGGCAGCTGAACTGCGGAAAGGTGTATTCCATTATTCGAGCGGACAACATACCGTCCATTCATGTTGCAGAAAAGATCGGCATGAAAAAAGAAGACGAGTTCGTTCCGCGATATTACGGCAGCGATGCGCTGCACTTTCTTTACTCGCTTGCAAAGACAGATTTTGAAGCGGCGCGCATAAAAATCAGAACCTACCGGCAGGAGGACTGCGAAGAAATTTCCCGTTTATTTTACGATACGGTTCATTCGGTAAACGCACGCGATTATACGGAAGCACAGCTGTTTGCCTGGGCCGACGGGACGCCGGATCTTGCAGCATGGAACGAATCCTTCCTTGCGCACTACACTCTCGTTGCCACAGAAAACGAAAGCATCACCGGATTCGGCGACATCAGGCCGGACGGTTATCTGGACCGGCTGTATGTGCGAAAAGACCGGCAGGGCAGAGGGATTGCCGGAAGGCTCTGCGATTCACTCGAGCAGAAATTCCCGGTCCGCAAAATCATAACGCATGCATCCATAACTGCAAGGCCGTTTTTTGAAAGCAGAGGGTATCGCATCATCCGGGAGCAGCAGGTAGAGCGAAACGGCATCCTGCTCACTAATTTTGTTATGGAAAAATATTTATAGCTTCTCCGGCATATTTTATTCGCCTCGGTGCAATATATATCACAGAGGTGAATTAAAATGTCTCCCAACACAAAAAAAAGGATCAAAATTTATTGCATTTCCATTTTGATTCCGCTTGCCGTAGGCGGCCTCTCGGCACTGCTGACCAGGAACGGGATGGAAAAATACGCCGCGCTTTCGCGGCCTCCCCTTTCTCCTCCGGCCATTCTGTTTCCGATCGTATGGGCCGTGCTTTATATCCTGATGGGGATCAGCGCAGCAAGGATTTTTGAAAATTCAAACGGACCGGAGCGAAAAAAGGCGCTCTGGCTCTATGCGGTACAGCTCATTTTCAACTTTTTCTGGAGCATTTTTTTCTTCGGCGCCGGGCTGCGGCTGCTGGCGCTCATCTGGCTCTTCCTTCTGCTGCTGATCGTAATTCTCATGTATTTTGCTTTTGATAAAATATCGCATGGCGCGGCTTATCTGCAGATTCCCTACGTGCTCTGGCTCTGTTTTGCAGCGTACCTCAATTTCGGCACGTGGTTTCTGAACCGCTGAGAAGCGCTTCCACGGCCTCCAGGGAAGGCAGCGCGGGGATTCCGCCCCGTTTCCGGATGCAGAGCGATGCGGCCGCATTTCCCCAGGCGGCAAAATCCGCCGCATCCGTCACCGTAATTTCCTGCGGGGATTTTCCGCTTTTGACAAAGCGGTATAAAAACGCGCCCCAAAAGGAATCTCCTGCGCCCGTAGTATCCGTCGGTTTTTCTACGGGGAACGGCGGAATCTGTCTGGCTTGGCCCTGTGCCGACACCAGCGCGCCGCGGCCTCCAAGCGTCACCGCCACACAGGCCGCGCCGCCGTCATGCAGAATGCGGGCAGCCTCCTCCGGATCGTTTTTACCCGTGATCAGACTGATTTCTTCCTCCGAAATTTTAATGAGATCTGCGTAGCCTGCGATCAGCCGCATATATTTTACGGCCTCCTCCTCCCCTTTCCATAATGAAGCCCTGTAATTGGGATCGTAGGAAACCGTTTTTCGTGTGCGCTTGGCGTAATCGAGGACAGACAGCACCGCGCTGCGGCATGGCTCGTCGGAAAGAGCCAGAGAGCCCGTATGAAGAATGCTCGTATGCTCCAGTACGGTATAGTTAATCTCGTCCGGCGACAGCAGAAGATCTGCGCCAGGCTTTCTCGCAAACGAAAACATTCGTTCTCCGTCAGGACGGAGCGCGACAAATGCCAAGGTCGTAAAAGCATCCTCAGTACCCACCAGGCCGTCCGTATTTACGCCCGTTCCAGCGTGCCGCGCAGGAACTCTCCGTGCATGTCCTTTCCGATTTTACCGAGAAACGCCGCAGAGCCTCCTAATTTTGAAACAGCAGCCGCTACATTTGCTACTGCGCCGCCGGGATTCTGTTCGAACAGACGCATTCCGTTTTCTGATACGCCGCATTCCGTAAAGTCGATCAATAATTCTCCAATTGCCGTAACATCAAACATGGATGATGCTCCTTTTTATATGATTTGCTGCGATTGTAGCGGATTCGCAGACCTCTGTCAACCGGAGCCATGTCCGTTTACATCGCCGCGATTTCCTGTTATACTTTTCCAAAATAACTATTATGGAGGAATCCTGTATGAAAATATACCGCAAACTTACCGAACTCATAGGCGCTACGCCGCTCCTGGAATTATACGGCCCCGAAAAAACCGGAAACGGCGCCGCCGTATACGGGAAAATGGAATGCTTTAATCCCGCAGGAAGCGTGAAGGACCGCGTCGCCCTGGCCTTGATCGAAGATGCGGAGCAGCGTGGAATTTTAAAGGAAGGCTCTGTCATCATAGAGCCTACCAGCGGAAATACAGGCATCGGTTTGTGTGCGGTTGCTGCCGCAAAGGGATACCGTACGATGATCGTAATGCCCGACACCATGAGTGTCGAACGGCGCAGGCTTATGGCCGCATATGGAGCTGAGATTGTATTGACCGACGGAGCGAAAGGGATGCAGGGAGCGATTGATAAAGCGGAGGAGCTCCGCAGCGCCATCCCCGGCAGCTTTGTCGCCGGTCAGTTTACAAATCCAGCGAATCCCGCCGCGCACCGAGCGTCAACAGGGCCCGAAATCTGGAACGATACCGACGGGAAGGTCGATATTTTCGTTGCCGGTGTCGGCACCGGCGGTACGATTACCGGAGCCGGCGAATATTTGAAGGCCCAAAATCCTCAGATTAAAGTCGTTGCTGTAGAACCGGCCGAATCCTCCGTTTTGTCGGGCGGCGCCGCAGGTCCGCACAAAATTCAGGGAATCGGCGCAGGCTTTGTTCCGGAAATCCTGAACACCGCAATCTGCGACGAAATCATTCCCATATCCTCCAACGACGCATATGCGGAATGCCGCGCGCTTTGCCGGAAGCAGGGAATTTTCGTAGGCATTTCGTCCGGCGCCGCGGCGCTGGCTGCCCGCCGGATCGCACTCCGTCCCGAAAGCGCCGGTAAAATCATCGTTGCTCTTCTGCCGGATTCCGGCGAGCGTTATCTCTCTCTTCCGGATTTCTGCTGAAGGGGCTCCGGAATGCAATGCCATGTAAAAAAGCCGCCGCGGAATATTGCCGCGGCGGCCGCTTCTTTTTTTCTTTCAAAGCTCTTATTCTTCCCCGTCTGCTTCGGCGTCTTCTCCTTCGCCGCAGCTGCAGCCGCAGCCGCAGCAGTCCCCTTCACAGTCGTCAAGCCATTCGATTTTGATTTCCTCTTTACAATTCGGGCAGACAAGGACGTTGCGATCTTCCTCGATCACGGCTCTGTCAAGCTCGATTTCCGCTCCGCAGTTCGGACATTCCAGTTCAGCATATTCCAGCTCCTCCGGATTCTGCATTTCATGTTCCTTATAAATGCAGCCTTCTGCTTCGTCCAGGCGGTCCTCGATTTCATCTACCGCGTCAAGGATTTCATTCTGCGTGTCTTCCGCATCTTCTACAGAAACGGCAATATCGTCGATTACGTCGATGATCAGCTTCAGTAATTTACCCTCGCTTGTTTCCTCGTTTATTTTAAGACCGTCTGCGACGCCTCTCAAATAACTGACTCTTTCTGATAAATATCCCATCTCAATGTTCCTCCTTTTCCGAGCGGCCCCGGCTTGTCTGTCAGGCGCGCTCCATGTACTCCTCTGTTCTGGTATCAATCCGGATTTTGTCGCCTTTATTCACAAAAAGAGGCACGCGTACGGTCGCGCCCGTCTCCACGACAGCAGGCTTCGAAGCCCCGGTCGCCGTATCTCCCTTAAAGCCCGGCTCCGTGTCGATTACCTCAAGCTCCACGAAGATGGGCGGCTCGATCCCGAAAACATTTCCCTTAAAGGAAAGGATCTTACATACATCGTTTTCTTTGACAAACTTCAGGGAGTCCCCCACCGTTTCGGCGCTGATCGGAATCAGCTCAAACGTTTCCAGATCCATAAAGTAATACAGATTGTCGTCCTGATAGCTGTACTGCATATCTTTTCTTTCAATATGCGCTTTCGGCAATTTATCGGAAGGGTTGAAGGATCGCTCGATCGTCGCCCCCGTTATAACGTTTTTGATTTTTGTCCGTACGAAAGCCGCGCCCTTTCCCGGCTTCACGTGCTGAAATTCTATAATTTGATAGACGTTTCCGTCCATTTCAAATGTAATCCCGTTTCTGAAATCTCCTGCAGAAATCATGTGTTAACCTCCAAAAATAAAATAACAATATTGATCGGTTTATTTTACATCATGATACAAAAAAAGACAACCATTATTTTTATCCTGCCAGCTCTTTCTTTATAAAATCAAATATTTCTGCGGCATAATTATTGCATTTGCTGAATTAATATGTTATTATTATTAAAATATTTTATCGTACGAGGTGAAATCATGTTCAAGTGTCAATTTCCCGCCTTAAAATATGGGAAGCGACTTGCGATCCTGTTCCTTACGGCTGCCCTACTGCTGGGAGCATTCGCCTGCGGCGGGCCTGGTCCTCTGCAGACCGGCGTCATCGAGGACGAGGAAGAGCTGCATATCGAGGGCGAAATCATGTTTACGATCAGCAATGAAAGCGGCACAGCGTCCGAGGCGGCGGCTCCGAACGCGATTGCAAATGCTTTCATGCTGAAATATCCGAATGTTAAAATCATTATCGACGATGCAAACCGCACCACATACGCGACGCGAATTTCTACCGGAGAGATCGGCGACGTTTTCTGGTGCGATGCCAACGACGCCCATAACTATAAAAAGAATCATAACGCTCTGATGATGCTTGATTACTACAGAGATCGTCTGGGAATTGATACGCAAAATATATTTTCCGGCGCGCTTGCCAGCGGCATGATCGACGGACGCCTTTATATGGTGCCGCGAAATATCGGCCAGCAGATATTGATCTATAACAAGGACGCCCTAAGAGAGGCGAATGTCGAAATTCCTTCGGGTGGAACCGCCATAGCATGGGAGGAATTTAAAGATATCTGCCGACGCCTGACGCTGGACGAAAACGGCACCTATACACAGGTAGGCGCAAGCTTTAAAATCTGGTGGGCTCCCGTGTGGCAGGCATTTGCGGAGGGATACGGCGGAACCTGGATCGATACAGTTCAGAAGAAAGTCAGCTTTGTCTCCGATGAAAACGTTATGAAAGGCATTAACGAAATCGTAGATGCCTGCAACGAGGGCTGGCTGAGAGGCGACAACATTAATTACACCGGTCAGAAGGGCCAGAGCTATTCCAAGCTTTCAGATCTGGATTACGTATTCCGGACCTTCGGTGACATGCAGTGGATCACAGCTTACGGAAATTCCTATGATAATGCCGATATTGATTGGGATTTCTGTTCCTTCCCTGCTTTTCCCACGCATAAGGTCGGAGCGGGTGCGACCGGCTATGTTGTTTATAACAGAACCAGAAATGTCGATACTGCGGCAGCGTTTGCGCTTTTCTTCCTGACAGAAGATGGCCAGCAGGCCTATCACAGTGCGACAGGCGGCAATGTTCCTCTATTAAAATCGCAGGCGTCGGCAGATTTCTGGCGCTTCGAGGGAACTCAGTGGGAGGGCAAGAATTTCGATGCCTTTGTTTCCTATCCCGAAGCGAACATTCCTGCTTCTGTTATCGTCAGAGCGCCTTCGGAAATTTCCGAAATTTTATCGAATGACAATCTGATCTCTGCGTTCGGCAGCATCATAAACGGCCAGAAAGATGTCCAGACCGTATTTGCCGATCTGGAAACGAGGTGCAACGAGACGTGGAGCAAATTAACGTATTAATACGTATAATTACATTTCCCCAGGAACGATAGATAAACGGCCGTCTTGGACACGGCCGTTTCATTTATATAAATTCAATTTCATTTCTTATAAAAAAGAATGTCTTCGAACATTTAAATGATTGCTACAAACAAGTATTGCGTCAAAATAAAAGATATGATATGATCTATTTTGCCAATTAAAAAATATGAGGTGAAGGATTTATGTTGAAAAGTTCCTGGCAGGCTCGCGGGCTTGCAAAACGTATTATTATCATTTTGATCGTATCCGTTTTGCTGCTCAGCGCCGCAGCCTGCAACAGAAAAGGTCCGCCCCAAAGCGGTATTCTTGAGGACGATTATGATTTGACGATTGAAGGCGAGGTCGTATTCACCATCAGCAACGAGAGCGGCGCCGCTTCCGAGGCGGCGGCTCCCAGGGCTTTTGCAGATGCTTTTATGCGGAAATACCCCGGGGTAAAAGTAA
>ERZ827528.4352-NODE-4352-length-10560-cov-3.716611_pt1 | contig 10560 bp, 11 predicted proteins | sample MGYA00519768_ERZ827528 | MGnify/ENA primary metagenome ERZ827528 (study PRJEB31778, sample SAMEA3449343) | human gut metagenome | biome: human gut; feature: human-associated habitat; material: faeces | place: United Kingdom | collected 2010/2012 ...
CTGCCAAGAGCCGCCCCCGTTCCGGGGATAATCTGCCCTAACGCCGGCCGCCCTGCAAAGCACCCCTTAACCCGCCCGCAGGCGCCAAACTATTAAAAAACCGTAAATTCTGCGCGCGAAAAAGGTTTTTTCTTTACATTGGCCAATTCAGGCTGTATAATATAAAAAGCAGATTTGCTGTCTGCTTCCTGAGGCCATAACCCGCCTTAAAAACTAAGCTGAGAAATACTTAAGAAACGGTATTTAAAATAATAAAAGGAGCCCAAATGGAAACCCAGGCCGCTCAAATCCTGCCCAATGACATAGACGCCGAACGCTCATGCCTCGGCTGCATGCTGTTATCGGGAGATTGTATAGCGCCCGTTTTTGAGCGCATAAAAAATAAAGACTATTTTTACCGCCCCAATCACCAGGAGCTTTACGAAGCTATTGGCGCGCTTTTCCATGCCGGAAAACCGGTAGACGTAATAACGCTGATGAACGAGCTGGTTAAAAGGGGCACCCTTGAATTGATAGGAGGCGCTCAATATATAACCGAGCTTTCAGGCGCCGTCCCCAGCACGGCCAATCTGGCCTATTACATAGATATAGTCATAGAAAAATATAAGCTGCGGCGGCTGATAAGCGTTTCCAGCGTTACCGCTACCGACAGCTATGCGGCTGTAAAGGATTCTAAAGACATAATAGAGACAGCCGAAAAGGAAATCTTTAATATCGCCATGAACAACGAGGCCTCTGCCCTCGCCCAGATGAAGGACATCCTGCCCGATATTTATGAGCGCATAGACGAATACTACCGCACCAAGGGCCAGGTCCAGGGTATAGCCATGGGCTTTAAGGAGCTGGACAGGCTCCTGGGAGGGCTCCAGCCGGCCAGCCTTGTTATAGTCGCCTGCCGCCCCTCCATGGGTAAATCCTCTTTTTCACATAATGTTGCAGGCTATGCTTCTATTAAAAACAATCAGGCCACGGCCATATTTTCTCTTGAAATGTCCAAAGCGGAAGTCGCTATGCGCATAATCAGCTCAGAAGCCGCCGTGGACTCGGAAAAAATAAAGCGCGGCGAAATAAGCGAGGAGGAATTTGAACGTCTCAATTCCACAATGACCCTGCTTGAGCGCGCTCCTCTTTACATAGACGACACCGCAGGCATATCTGTAGCCGAAGTGCGCAGCAAATGCAGGCGCATTAAAGACTTAAAATTAGTTATCATCGATTACCTTACCCTTATGAGTTCCCCCGGACGAAAGACCGAGAACCGCCAGCAAGAGGTAAGCGAGCTTTCCCGCCAGCTTAAAGTGCTTGCGCGGGATTTAAACGTGCCTATTATGGTGCTTGCCCAGCTCTCCCGCGGCGCCGCGACTCGTTCGGACCATACTCCCGTATTGAGCGATTTGCGCGAATCGGGAGCAATAGAGCAGGATGCAGACGTGGTAATGTTTATACACCGTCCCGCATATTATACCGACAGCCAGGAGCAGGATAAGACCCTGGCCCAGATAATAGTGGCAAAGCAGCGAAACGGCGCTACAGGCAGCGTTGAGCTCACCTGGAAAGCCGAATTTACCCGCTTTGTGGACCGCTCCTACCGCTAGGACGTGCGCGCTCCCTGGGCGCCGGGCGGGGGCGGGTTTTATATAAGCGGGCGCCCGCTGTAAAAAAATAGAAAGTGCGCATAATTCATCAATCTTAAAATGTGCTGAAATTGCTTATAAAGCTGGCGGCGCCCTCCTTTTTTGTCCCCGGCAGTTAATGAAATTAACTGCCGGGGACAGGGGGCGGGACGCCCGGCTTAAAATATAAACGGCACACCTATATATCTATATATAATATCAGGAGGCAGCTAACAAAAATGATTGAGGTCAGAAATCTAACCAAGCGATACGGCGAAAAGCTGGTTGTGGACAACGCAAGCTTCACCGTAAACGCCGGCGAAATTGTCGGCTTCCTGGGCCGCAACGGCGCAGGAAAAACCACAACCATGAACATGATAACGGGCTACATCTCTTCTACCAGCGGCACAGCTCTTGTAGACGGCCACGACATCCTTAAAGAGCCGGCCGAAGTAAAAAAACGCATAGGCTATCTGCCCGAACAGCCTCCGCTGTATATGGATATGACGGTAAATGAATACCTCGCCTTTGCTGCGGATATCAAAAAGGTTCCCCATAAAAACCGCAAAGAGCATCTGGACCGCATAAAAGAATTGGTTCGGATTACCGACGTCAGCGCCCGGATAATCGGCAACCTCTCTAAGGGCTATAAGCAGAGGGTAGGCCTGGCCGAAGCGCTGGTGGGCAATCCTCCCGTTTTAATCCTGGACGAACCCACAGTCGGCCTGGACCCGACCCAGATTATAGAGATACGCCATCTTATAAAGGGCCTGGGCAAAGAACATACCATAATCCTTTCCTCTCATATTCTTCCCGAGGTAGCCGATGTCTGCGAACGGGTGATAATTATAGACCACGGCCGCATAGTGGCGCAGGACAGCCTGGCCGCTCTTCAGCAGGGCCTGGGTGAAACGGCCAAACTTACCGTAAGGATAGCCGGTCCCGAAGCCGCCACGGCCCGTACCCTGCGCGCCATTGAAGGAGTTATCAATGTAGACAATCTGGGGGTCAGAGAATCAAACAGCTACGATTTTCTTATCACCGCCAACAAAGAAATAGATGTGCGCCGCGCCATTTTTAATATAATGGGCAAATCAGGCACGCCTATATTATTAATGCGCTATTTGGATTACACTTTGGAGGACATATTCCTCCAATTAACCGGAACGTCAAAGGAGGACTTTTAAATGAACGCGGTATTCAAGCGCGAACTGCGCGCATACTTCAGCTCTCCCATGGGCTATGTGTTCGTGGGCATATTCATGCTGGTGCTGGGCCTTGTATTTCTTATAGGCAACATAAACGGGGACGGCTATAATTCAAACGCCAATTTCGCCATGACTCTGGGAACTATGGCCACGCCCTTTGCCTTTTTGGTTCCCCTGCTGACTATGCGCTCCTTCTCTGAAGAGCGCAGGCTCAAAATAGACCAGCTCTACCTCACCTCCCCCCTTCCTATATATAAAGTAGTGCTGGGCAAATTCTTCGCCGCTTCATGCGTGCTGCTTATAACCCTGCTGCTCAGCGTTATTTATCCGATAATCCTGGCCGTGCTGGGCTCTCCCCGCGCAGGCGAAATTTTTACAAGCTATGTCGGATTCTTCCTTATGGGCTGCACTGCTATGGCCGTAGGCCTTTTAATTTCAGCATGCACCCAGAGCCAGGTAGTGGCCGCGGTAGCTACCTTCGGCGTGTTCTTCCTGTTAATGATGGGTACTCAGGCGGTTTCCATGATAAGCGCCGGCTTTTTAAGAGACGCCCTTAATGCCCTGGCCCTTTTCGGACGGTTTACTGAATTTACAAGCGGCATATTGGGCCTTTCCCCCATTATCTATTATATAACCGTCACAGCGGCCTGCTTATTTGTAACAACCAAGCTCATTGAAAGAAGAAGATGGAGTGGTAATTAAATGAAAAAAGACGTAAATAAGCCCCAGGAGGCTAATAATAAAGAAATAATTTCGGCAAAGCCCCGCCGGGAGAAAAAGCAGCGGGATTACGGCAAGCTGCTCAGATACGGCGGCTTTAATACCGCGCTTATAGTCATCGTAATAGTAGTTACCGTCTGCGTAAACATAATTTTCAGCCTGGTGGAAAAAAACGCGGGGCTTAAGGCAGATTTAACTCAGGAACAGCTCTACACCCTCTCTGAACTGTCCAACGACGTTATAGGCCGCATAGATGAAAAGCTGGTTATATATTCCTTCGCGGATGATAACTCCCAAAGCACTATAGTGGAAAAAACCCTTGAAAGATATACTGCGGCCAATAATCAGATAGAGGTCAAGGTTGTGGACCCGGCCACTAATCCCGCCCTGCTGCGCAAATTCAGCACCAGCAGCGCAACCGTTTCGGACGGCACCTTAGTTGTTACCAACGCAGCCGAAGACAAATTCCGCGTTATAACCTATTCGGACTATTACCGCACCACTGATGACGGCGTTGAATATGTCGTGCTGGAGCAGAGGCTTACCAACGCTCTGCTGTTTATGATAGACGAAGAGCCCACGACAGTTTATCTGCTCTCCGGCCACGGCGAACAGACAGACGACCCTGATAACGCCTCCGCCGTTCAGAACATCACCGATTCCCTGGAGGGCGCCAATTTCCAGGTGGAAAAGCTCAACCTTATTACCGACGGCTCCAATTTGCAGAAAGGGGACGTGCTCATGGTTGTAGGCCCTTCCAGCGACCTGAGCGAAGATGAATTCAACACCCTTCAGGCCTTCCTTAAAAATCACGGCAAGCTGGTTATGTTCTTCGACCCCTCGGTGCAGGAGGATTTAACCTACTTTAAGGCGCTTCTGGATTACTACATGATAAAAGTCGGCTCAGATGTAGTTTACGAGCAGGATTCCTCCATGCGCACAGAGCTCTCCGGCGTGGAGCTGGTTCCCGAATTATCCTCTCACGACATTACCGACCCGCTCATTGAAGGCGCCGTAAATGTATATGTGCATGAAGCCCTGAGCCTGGATTATTACGCTCCTTCCAGCGACAGCAACGAGCAGGCCGATCTTTTAATCACCTCTGAAAGCAGCCTCTCCGTGCCCATAGAGGATTATCTCAACGGCTCATATTCCAATCAGCTGGACAGCTACCTGGCCGAGCCCCGCTGCGTAGGCATGGCCCTCAGCGTACACGACCCCAACTCTATCGCAGGAGACGCTTACACGCGCATAGTAGTTTTCGGCTCCAGCGAAATAATCATGGGCGCCCGCCAGAACAGCGAAGGCAACCAGAGCCTTATGGTAAACAGCGTAAGCTGGGTGGAGAATAAATTGGACAGCCTGTCCATAACAGCCAAGGCCATAGCTGATTATTCCTTTGTAATCTCAGACCTGGCCTCGGTGCGCGCCGTAGTAATAATAGTAATAGTGGTTCTGCCGGTAATTATACTGGGCACCGGCTTTATAATCTACAGAAGGAGGAAAAATCTATGAGCGCTAAAGCGGATAAATCTTTAACAAGAATGCTCATAGCCCTTATCCTCGCAGTAGTTATACTGGCCGGCTCGGTAATTACAGCCGTAGCCATGATAAAGCAGGACGAAATAAACAACGCGGACGAGAATAACACCAATGCGGACGGAATGATAGATTTAATTGCCTGCGAAGAAGAGGATATAGAGCGCGTCACCATAGATTCGTCCAGAGATACCTATTCTATAATCCGGGACCCCGCCGACACAGACAGCGTAAGCTGGATGATAGAGAACCGGGACAATACCGATATAAGCCAGTACAACCTTATGCTGCTTATCAACCGCTGCACCACGCTGCGCGCGCTGCGTGATTTAGGCAGGGCGCCTTCTTCAGAGGAAGATTTAGCCCTTTACGGTCTGGACAGCGCGAGCAATCCCGTGCGCGTAAGCATAACAATAAAGGATAAAGGCGTTTACACCTACCTCATAGGCAGCCAGTACGGCACTGAGAACCAGTACTATTTTATGGACGCTTCTTCCTCTGAGCTTTATCTTGGCCATCAGACCATCGGCACATACTTCACCAGAACTGTGGACGAATGGAGGGACCTGCCTACTCTGGATGTACAGACGGGCGCTATGAACTATTTCACCATAGACCGGAAGAGCGACGACGGCCTGACCATGATTTACAACAGCGACCTTATTTCGGGCGAAAATGTATGGCAGATTATCTCCCCCTTTCTCTGCGACACCGACGCAACCAAGCTGAACACCTTTTTTGAAAGCCTTGCAGCTATAACAATGTCGGGCTATGTGGCTGAGACTGCCGGGGAAGATTGGGATAAATACGGCTTTGAGGATTATTATCTGCGCCTTGCCATGTTCCAGGCAGAACTGACTGAAGAAGGCGAACCGGTAATCAAGGAAAATTATCCTTCCCAGATTCTGATAGTAGGGAACCCCGTTGAAGGCTCTGACGACCGATATGCAATCCTCTATTCCATGCACGACGACAGCGGCAAGCTGCTGGAATCAGTGGATCTTAAAAGCCTTAAAGTATATACCATCAGTTCAGCTTCCATCAATCTGCTGCGCACCGACGCAATGGATATCGCCAACCTCAGCTTTGCAATGCAGCATATAGACAATATGAACAGCATTGATATAACCATACGCGGCCAAAAAGAAACCATAGAAATAACCAGGAAAAACAAGCTGGACGACGACCACAATCCTATACTGGACGCTTCAGGCGAAAATGTTCTGCTCACAACCTTTACCCTTAACGGCGAAACCCTGCCCGAAGCCTCCATGCGCGCCTTTTATGCCAAGCTTATAAGCATCAGCCTGGCCGCCCGAATACAGGAAACAGACCCGCAGGAATACGGGGAAGAGGTATTTTCCTTCAGCCTAAACACCACCTCGTTTATAACTGATGAAAACGGAGAAAATATCCCCTATTCGGTAACAGCCAGCTTTTACGAAATGGATATGAATTACTATATGGTGGATTATAACGGCTACAGGGTATGCAAGGTGAGAAAGGATTACATAGACGATATCGTTCAGTCTTACTATCTGGCTAAAGAAGGAGAACTGCCTCCTCTGAGAGAGAGCTAAAGGCCGCGCCCTCCGCCCATTGGGCTGCCGCCGGGCTGTACCGCATAAGGCAATCTGCTCTTAATAATTGCCTGAACACAGCAAGGACGCTCTCTTTAAAATTATCTTTGCCCGATATAGCCATGCCGCATGCTTAATTGAAACGTGTATCATTACCTCAGCAGGCATTATCCTATGGCATGAAGGCATACCTGCCCTTTTTCAGGGAGAAGTGCGCAATTTTATTTGACAGAATGCCCTTGCGTACTCTATAATGTTTAGCGTCTAATTCAACTACCAGGCTTTATACGCCTTAATCAGAAAGGAAGATATTAATGTTAAGAACCTATCAGCCCAAAAAGAGACACAGAAGCAAAGTGCACGGCTTCCGCAAAAGAATGAGCACCAAAAGCGGCCGCAACGTACTTGCCCGCCGCCGCAACAAGGGCCGCAAGCGTCTGTCCGCCTAAAAATACCGGACAGGCTGGGGAAAACGCATGCTCAAGCAATACATGCTTAAAAAGAACAAGGAGTTTGCCTATGTTCACCGCAAGGGCGCCTCATGTTCGGGCAGATACCTGGTTCTTGTGTATGTAAAGAACCGGATGGGGCTGCGTTTGGGCTTCTCGGTCAGCAAAAAGCTGGGTAGCGCTGTAAAACGCAACCGCATAAAGCGGCTGCTGCGCGAATGCGCCAGGGCTAATCTGAATAGTATGCATCAGGGATACAGCTATCTTTTTATAGCGCGCTTCAGCGCCCGCAGCGCATCCTATTGGCAGCTGCTGGCCGATATGCAGTCCATATTAAAACGCGCGGGGCTGTCCGCGCCAGATATCCCTGCCGAGGCGGACAAGCCATGAAACGCCTGTTTCTAGCAGCTATCCGCTTTTATCAGAAAAATATTTCCCCGGCCCGGCCGCCCTGCTGCCGCTATTTGCCCACTTGCTCCCAATATGCCTACACAGCCATAGAGCGCTTCGGCATATTTAAGGGTTGTGCTCTGGCTGCATGGCGCATAATTCGCTGCAACCCGTTTTCCAAAGGCGGCTATGATCCTGTGCCCGAAAAAAAGCCGCACAACAAATCTTCAAAAGAGGAAGATTTATTCCCGAAGGAATAAATCGCGGATATTAGAATGACCGAATGGTTAATTAATCTTTTCACCTGGATGAACGATGCCATAACGGGTAATTTCGGCCTTACAATAGTGCTGTTTACCCTGCTGCTCCGTTTAATCTGCCTGCCCCTGGATATCTATTCCCGTAAAGGGCAGCGTGATTACACCAGGAAAATGAAGCTCATCCAGCCTGAGATGGACAGAATCACCAAGGCCTATAAGAACAATCAGGAAATGCTGTCGCGCAAAACAATGGAACTGCGCCGTCAGCATGGCATAGGGCTTATGCCTAAAGGCTGTTTCGCGCCATTTATTGCCTATCCGCTGCTGATAGCTTTTTTTGCGGTCTTTAATTCCATGGCGCAGGCTCAGAATCAGCTTTTGATGGATAATATCAAAACAGCTTTAAGCGGAGTGCGCATAGGAGATGTCAACGCTGCCGGATACCTCGCAGCTTCTGCTTCTTCAGGCATAACAAATTTCCTGCCGGCTGCCGAGCAGGTGCTCAGCAGCGGTTCACAGGCAGTTTCAACGGTCACTACGGACTGGCTGTCTACCAACAGCTTTTTATGGGTAAAAAACATATGGCAGCCTGACGCGGCGGTATCGCTGTCCGTCATCAACCGCTACGTTGCCATAATAGGCTCTCTTTTCAGCGGCATGAGCAGCGATATAATAAACCCGGCAGTCTTTGCCGGCGATTCGGCCTGGATGTGGGGGCTGCTCCCGGAAAGCGTACGCACGGGCTTTAACGGACTGTTTATTCTCCCGATATTGACCGGCGCCGTACAGTTCCTCAGCTTTAAATTCAATCAGAAGATGAATCCCGTGGCCGCTGACCCGGCCAATCCCAATGCTGGACAGGGCGCAAATAAATTTATGGGTATTTTCTTCCCCATATTATTCACATATTTTGGCCTTTCCTCTTCCAGCGCCATCGCCATATACTGGGTAACCTCCAGTCTTATTATGATGCTGGCCAACTATGTTATAAATAAAGTGCTGGATGCGCTGGATAAACGCAAGGAAGCCAAAGCTCAGACAGCAGTAAAATAATAATTTATCCTGGCGGCATATCCTGCCGGGCGGTTAGGCGGTAATATATTTCCGCCTGCTGATTATTTAACGGAGGCTTTATAATGAGCAATACCGAAAATTTCTTAGAGATTGAAGCCAAAACTATAGACGAAGCCATATTCAAGGGGCTGGAACAAATGGGGCTCGCCTTTGACGAAGCCACTATTGATATTTTGGACGAAGGCAGCAAAGGCTTTCTGGGCCTGGGCGGCCGCTTGGCGAAAGTACGCCTGACAAAGCGGGAAGCTCAGGAAGAAAGCGAAAATCCTGCTCAGTCCCAGCCTAAAGAAGAGAAAAAAGAGGCTGTCCATGATGAATCCAAAGCAAGCCGCCGCGCTAAGGCCGCTCCTCAGCCCAGAACAAGCCCTAAATCTTCTCTGCCGGAGGGTCAGCCCCTTTCAGAAAGCCACCCGGCCATGCACTTCCTGAAAGGGCTTCTGGATAATATGCAAATAGAATGCGCTTTAAAGGGCGTAGAAAACGCCGACGGCTTATATATAGATATAAGCGGGGAAACTATGGGCAAGATTATAGGGCATCATGGAGAAACTCTGGACTCTATGCAGTATCTTGTTTCCTTAGTCGTAAACCGTGACAGGGATGAATATCTCAGGGTTACATTAGATACTGAAGGCTATCGGGGAAGAAGAGAGCAGACCCTTATCCGCCTCGCGCACCGGCTCGCACAAAAGGCCGCGCGCAGCGGACGCAGAATGCGCCTGGAGCCCATGAATCCCTATGAACGCCGCATAATTCATTATGCGCTGCAAAATGACGAAAATGTAACTACTGCCAGCGAAGGAGAAGAGCCCAACCGCAGGGTTGTCATTACTCCTAAGCGCTGACTCTTAAATTAACACGCTTATTAACCGTCCTTTGGGAGCAATCTAAAGGTCGGTTTTTTGTTTTATTCTGCCTTCAGGCGATTAAGCGAAGAGAACCAAGCATAAACAACCGCACGCTATGGGAGTGAAAAAAAGAATTTTACAAAAAGCTCACCAATCAATACGATAATGGCGTCCTGGTCTATTGCAACAGAAAAGTGAGATGTAAGGCAGAGCAAACGAATAGTTTGGTGCATACCAAAAGGATGCGCAAGTAACATAGGGCGTTCTTGTCCGAAATACATAAGAAAGATCTTATACAAGGAGTAACTGAAGGACTTGCAGGAATTATCAAAAAGCTGTGCAGGTGCAAGGGCGTAGTGACCATATAAGAGAACATGCTGCCCAACCATATATTTATATGTAAATGTAACGCCGAAAAGGAGCATATCAAGTTCCATGGAGCATCTGAAAGGGAAAGGCTGCCTTGATGATGTTCTGCACGCAAACTTGAAGTGCAAATTTAGGAACCGGCATTACTTGTCCGCGGAAAACCAAGTATCGACAGATAGACTCAACCAAGCCTCGATCCGGAAATATATCCAAGCTCAGGAGAAGCACAACAGGACAGGTTAAACGCAAAGGGAAACGAAAGCCCTTTTAAGGACGGCAAGCAATACGAGCACCCCTTAAGGGGTAGTAGAAGAGGCACGGGCAATAAAGAGATTGAACCTTTGTTAAAAAGGTGAAATCCAGCGCCTGTAGGCGCTGGCCGGTAATAATAAGCTTTCAGCCTTTGCGCAAACCGCCCGTCTGACGTGCGGTTGTACTTTTATCCCCTGGCTTCTGCGGGGGGATTACAGCCGGGAAATATCCAAAACTCACTGCGGTGGCTTCGTGGGG
>ERZ827528.4361-NODE-4361-length-10554-cov-3.102962_pt1 | contig 10554 bp, 5 predicted proteins | sample MGYA00519768_ERZ827528 | MGnify/ENA primary metagenome ERZ827528 (study PRJEB31778, sample SAMEA3449343) | human gut metagenome | biome: human gut; feature: human-associated habitat; material: faeces | place: United Kingdom | collected 2010/2012 ...
TAGAAGCTGGACAAATTTTTGACCGCCTGCATCGTCTGTTTTCCACCTTCCCGCATCGCCAGTGCTGAAATAACCGCAAGTGCATTGTAAAGAAAGTGCGGATTGATCTGTTCCTGCAGCAGATTCAGTTCGCTCGTCTGAATCCGGATTTTCTTTTCGTAATTTTCCCGAATTAGCTCCTGAATCTGATCACTGAGCTGATTAAACGCCAGCCCGATCTGTCCGATCTCGTCTTCTCCCATATTTTCCAGACGGTAATCAAATTCTCCCTGTCCCATCCGTTTTGCTGCATACACCACTTTCTGCACCCGCGCGGAAATCCATCTTGTGTAACAGATAATGCAGAGAAATACCATAGCCGCGCTGCAGAGGATCAGGAACATCATCCTTCTTGAAACAGCTTTTGCGTCTTTTAAAACCGTCTCCTTATCCGAAATCACAAGAATTTTTGTTCCGAAAACTCCGCTCTGGATATTTCCGATTTTTGAAATGCCGTCACGCTCAAACTCAATCTGCGCTTTCTGCTCCAGATCCTCTTCCGGCATTCTGGTCCGGATCGGAAGGCCTGCCATTTCCGGTTCGGAAGCAGCCAGAATATATCCTTTTTGATCCACCAGATAAATTTCATCGGTGGAATTTATTGTTTCGAGGAGGGGCTGTATCTGCTGATTTTCAATCTGTAACGACAGTACGCCCTTCATCCCGCCCTGTGGATAAAAATTCATCAGACGATTCATATGAAATGCTTTTCCGTCTCCAGATGTCCCACAGAATACCGTTTCCCCTATCGCATCAAATGTCAGCACACGTTCCCTCCGATCTAGATCCTGCATGGAATAAAAATAATAATTATCCTGCGGAAGCGTTTCATTGTTGCTGTAAAAACAGATTTTGTAAATTCCTGCATTCATCAGACAGATTTCGCTGAGCTTCTTATCAATATAGTAAAACATATCTTCATAAGAATCGTTGCTGTAATCCTGAAACAAATATCCGCTCAGCATCTGATCCACATACAGCACATCCAGAATTGTTTCGTAAGGCTCGACCATCGTAGAAAAATTTTTTTCAATTCGTTCTGCTTCCTGTTCTGCACTCTGATATGCTTCAGTAAGAAGCACATTCCTTGTTTTTCCATAACTGTACCAGGTAACACACAGCATTGGAATCAGTGCCAGTACCAGATAGCCGATCACCAGTTTAAACTGAAAACTCCGATTTTTATACCATTTTACGATATTCATTTGGTGTCACTCCAAATCTTTTCTGAAAAACAACGCCAAAGTAAGAAACATTTTCATATCCAACCGCCAGACTCACTTCCCGTACTTTATTTTTCTTATTCTTTAACAGTTCCGCCGCCCTCTGCAGACGCATTTCCGTATTGTATTCCAAAATCGTTTTTCCTGTTGCCTCTTTAAACAGGCTCCTCAGATAATTCGGAGACAAACCGACCTCCGTAGCCAGCTTCTCGATATCTGCGCTTTCCGAGCAGTGCTCCTGAAGATATGTTTTTACCTGATAAACGGCATAGTAATTTGGATTTTGATTCTGTTCTTCAAAAAATGCCAACATCCGTTCCAGATACTGCTTCATCTTTTCCCGCATCTGATAACTGTTGTTTACTTCAAAAATTTCATTTTCTCTCAAAATTTTTTCTGCTTCCATCCAGTTTTCCAGCAGTTCATCGCTCAAAACAAGACGGTTCCATAGATACATATAGAGATTGTAAACTTCTCCCGCAAATGTTTTCGGCGCAAGCCCCTTTAGCTGTTGAAAATAATCTTTCATGGTCTGCAGCGTTTCCTGCTTTTTCCCGTTGCTGACCAGACGACAGATTTCTTCTCTCCGCTCCTTCTGTTCTCGGAAATGATATGCTTTTTCCTCTTCCGTTTCTTTTTCATCTGCACAGAAAAGTTCCGGTGGATCCATATGAAATGCCAGAACACAACAGTTCCGAAGTTTTTCCGCCTTTTCGTACAGGCAGTCAGCTGTCCATGCTCCACTGCACCATCCAACGGCTCTCGGTGCGTCTTCTTTCAAATCATTCCAGATCTGAAATGCCGTATCTTTCACCGACAGATACCCCGCCAGCAGCAGAATGCTGATCCGTTCCGTTTTGCTGATGTAACGGATGCCCTTGTATTTTTCCTGAATTTGGCTACAGATGTTTTCTTCCGTTTTTCCATAAACCGCTATGATTCCAAACCTGCACTCTTCCAGTTCTTCTCCAAATACACCACGGAAATTTTTCCGTAAAAGCTCTGTTTCCTGTTTTTCCCGCAAAGCCATTTCCAGCAACTGCTTCGCCGCCGTTTTCCGCGACCAGTCTGCTATCTCACTTTTCTCCAGTTCACTTCTCACTTTTTTCAGACATGCTTCTACTTCTTCAATCGTAAATGGCTTTAAAAGGTAATCCACGGCATTCACCTGAAAAGCGGAATGGATATAGGAAAAATCATCATATCCTGTCAGAAAAACAATTTTGCATGGATATCCCCGGCGTACGATCGTCTCTGCCAGTTCAATTCCACTCATTCCTGGCATCTGAATATCCGTAATCACAATATCTGCCATATTTTCTTCCAGGCACTCCAGTGCCCTTCTGCCATTGCGCGCGGTAAATACTCTGGAAATCCCGTTCTTTTTCCAGTCAATATAATCCCGCAATGTCTCCAGTTCAATTTCTTCATCTTCTACAAGAAGAACGCGATACATTTTCTCCCTCCTGTTTCCAGTTGCTCCTGCAGTTTTCTTCTCCTGCTGCTTTTCATTTCTGTCTTTTTACTGCAGAAGTTCAATCATATACGCCTCATACGGCTGTAACTTCCACACTTCTTTTGTGAGACTTTCTGTATCATTATGAATCAGAACCGTTCCTTTTGTCAAATCATATCGGGCTTTCATCTCTGCCGCGGTATCCCGGAAATTGCAGAGCACAATCAGCTTTTTCTCTCCCAGATTTCTCTCATAAGCAAAAATATCCGGATTTTCTTCCTCAATCAGACGGAAATCCCCATAAACAAGAGTGTCATTTTTCCTACGCAGCGCAATTAGTTTTTGATAGAAATAGAAGAGGGAATCCGGATTTTTTCTGCTGTTTTCCACATTGATCTCCTCGTAATTCTGATTTTCCGCCATCCACGGTGTTCCCGCTGTAAATCCGGCGTGTTTTTCCGCATTCCACTGCATTGGCGTCCGCGCATGGTCCCGGCTGTTCCGTGCAAGATAGGTACGAATTTTTTCTTCCTCCCAGCCTTCTTTTTTACGGTCTTCGGCAAAATTTACAGACTCGATATCCTGATAGTCCTCGATCCGAAGCCCTGACACATTTGTCATACCGATTTCTTCCCCCTGGTAAATATAAGGAGTTCCTTTCATCCCATGGAGAAGGACAGCCAACATTTTTGCTGATTTTTCCCGATACGGTTCCCTGTCATTTCCAAAGCGCGATACGACACGCGGAAAATCATGGTTTCCCCAGAACAGGCTGTTCCATCCTTTTTCTTCCAGTCCCGTCTGCCATTTTTCAAAGAGCTGCTTCAGTTGCGGCAGCGTATACGGTTTCGGATCCCAGTTTCCACTTCGGATGCCGTCGATTCCCATCAGTTCAAACTGAAAAATCATACTGAGCTCCTGGCTTTCCGGATCAGAATACTGCTGTGCCATTTCTACCGTAGCACCTCCGGTTTCCCCCACTGTCAGGATCTGTTCTGATTTTCCATACGTATTCTGATTCATTTCCATTAAGTATGTATGAATCTGCTCTGAATGAGTATCATTTCCTCCATGTCCATCTTTTACAATATTGTCAATTGCATCCAGCCGGAAACCACGGATCCCTTTATCCATCCAGAACTGGATCATCCGGTACAGCTCTTTCCGAAGCGACGGATTTTTCCAGTTCAGATCCGGCTGCATTACACTGAAACTGTGATAATAATATTCCTGAACTTCCGGCACCCATTCCCAGGTGCTTCCTCCAAAGAATGCTCCGCCGCCTTCTGGCGGCTGCTCCTTCGTTCCTTCCTTCCAGATGTAAAAATCATGGTATTTACTGTTTCGATCCTTTCTGGCTTCCAGGAACCATGGGTGCAGATGGGAACTATGATTTAAAACAAGATCCATCATGACCACAATTTCCCGCTTTTCACAGGCTGCGATCAGTTCTTCCAGCTCTTCCATTGTGCCCGCTTCTTCCATTACTTTATAATAGTCACTGACATCATATCCATTGTCATAATTAGGAGAATCGTTAAAAGGCGAAAGCCAGATGGCTCCAACACCAAGCTCCTGCAGATAGTCCAGCTTCTGCAGAATCCCTCCAAAATCGCCGATGCCGTCTCCGTTGCTGTCACAGAAGCTTCTGGTGTAAATCTGATATACGGTTAAGCTATGCCACCACTCTCTTTTCATTTTCTGTCCTCTCTTTCTTTTTTCCTATAAGAGCAGTATAATGATATTATCTTATATTTTCTAACCTGATTTTCGTATTTAATGAAAGGATTTTGACTTTTATGAAAAAAGAACGTTCAAAAGAGCTCTTTTCTCCTGAATCTTGTTCCCCTGTTCTTTCTGGCGGAATCCGGGATTTTACCGTGCATGGAACCGAACCTGTTCCGCTCCATATCTATCATCAGGATTATGCGCATGGCGGGCTCTCTGTTCCTTTTCACTGGCATAAAGAATTAGAATGGATCTGGGTTGAAAAAGGTACTCTCACTCTGACACTGAAAACTGAAACCCGGACAATTTCCGAAGGTACTTTTCTTTTCATCAACAGTCACGAACTGCATCAGCTCTGCAGCATTGGAACTACCCCTTCGGTTCACCATGCCCTTGTATTTCTCCCAGAAATTCTCTCATGTGCCTATCTGGATTCCTGTGAAGCAGACTGGATTCGTCCGCTGCTCTCTCATCAACTGCTTCTTCCGGCTTTTCCATTGGAAGAGCTTTCTGCTGCTGAAGCCTCCTCTCAGACACAGAAAACATTTGTACTGACATTATCTGAGCTTTTCCAGGAAATCCTGTATGCATACGATACCAAACCCATCGGCTGGTTTCTTCTGATCAAAAGTGACATGTATCGGATTCTTGCACTTCTGGCGCAATACCAGCTTTTTCTTCATCCGGAACCCCTCTGCACTCGTAAAAAAGAAAGATCTGATCAGTGTAAAAAACTCTTACGTTATATTCAGGATAACTATGATTCCAAAATTCGTCTTTCAGATCTTGCTGCTATACTCAATATGAATCCACAATATTTTTGTCGTTTCTTCAAAACGCACTTTCACACAACGCCTATTTCCTATATCAACCAGTACCGCGTAACCCAAGCCGCAGATCTTCTTACCGGCAGCTCGCTTTCTATCTTGGAAATTGCTCTGCATACCGGATTTGAAAGCCCCAGCTATTTTGCCAGCATTTTCCGCCGGACTTTTGGTATGTCACCGGAAGAATATCGAAAAGCTATGCCCTGACCCGGCAAATTTTTCTGTTCCCTTTTTATATCTACGCAAAGATAAATCACTTTCTTATACAGCGAAACATCAAATTTTTTCCTTCTGAATGCACGACAACACAAATCTCAAAAATTTTTGATTTTTTTTCAAAAAACACTTGCCAAACTCGTTTTCTTATGATAATATACTACTTGTCGCTGAGCAAAAATCACGGCAGACAAATCAAAAACTTCGGCTCCGTGGTCAAGCGGTTAAGACATCGCCCTTTCACGGCGGTAACACGGGTTCGATTCCCGTTGGAGTCATTTAATTAAATATGGCGCAGTAGCCAAGTGGTAAGGCAATGGTCTGCAACACCAGTATCCACCGGTTCAAATCCGGTCGACGCCTCTATTTTCCCGGAAACAGATAGTTTCCGGGATTTTTCTTTTTCAAAATTATTTCAAAAAAGCTGCCGGTTCTGTTTGCTTCGGCAGCTTTTTTGAAAATATCATTTTTTTAATTTTCTTTTTCTTTCACATAGTCTTCGTACACATACGCCGTTTTTCCCTCATACGAAATCTTGTACCATCCGTTCTCTTTTCCGAGCATTTCCACTTCTTCCCCTGTCGTCAGAGCTCCGAGGACCTGGCTTGTGCTGATGTTGGGTTCCGTGCGTACATTGACCGGGGAGATACAGGTGACTGTTTTCTTTCCTTTCTGCTTTTTCACGCCATCCGAATTATTTTCTGCTTCCAGCGCTCTTTTCTGCTCCTGGCAGGCCGTCTGAAATGTTTCTGTCAGCAGCTCATTGTCCGGGAACTGCAGAGACTCCAGTATTTCCGGCACGATTTGCTGTGTATCGTTGCTGCCGCTTCCTTTTTTCCATATGATCTGATACCCTTCATTCTCCGTTTTCACCCCGCAGAAAAATGCAATCGGAATCTGCAGGGAATTTTTTACCTGGAAACGATAAAAGGAACTCTCGTTATCTTTTCCTTCGTTAGCTGTTTTCACCATAAAATCGCTGATGCTGTTTTCCCCTGTTATTTCATTCGGGTAGAGCAAATTTTCAGCGCTCTCTTCGTCCTCCGGAAAATCCATAAGCACTACTTTTGCCATTCCTTCCCGATACGATATCTCAAGACTTTCCCCATCTTCCGATATGAAACTACATTGGATTTTCTCATCTCTCATTACATTCCAGCCTTCTGGAAGTGTGATTATAATATTCTGGTATGTAGAAAGAAACTCTTTTTCACCATCTTCTGACTCATCCTGGACACTGGATGCTCTTTCGTAGACAGCCGATGGATTCTCCTTTTCCACCTGCTGATTTCCACATCCCATTACCACAATAGTTGTCATCAGAAGAACAGCTAAACAGTTTTTTCTGTTTCTCATGTACAATTTCCTTTCTTGACAGTTCCGTCTTTATTTTCTGTCAGAAAATTTCTTTTGCTTATTGTATCACAACTATTTTTGCACTGTAAAGAGTACGTTTCTTCCCTCCTGCTTTGATTTTCTTTATGCAAAAAAAATCTCCAACCAGATTGAGGTTCCCTCCCCCTCAAATCCAGTTGAAGATTTTTCTTATCTTTTTTATTTTACTTCTGTAAATTCGACCCGGATACTCTCATACTCTCCCAGCACCTGATGCAGGGTCAGCCCCGCACGGTTCCAGGTACGGCCAAGGCGAACTTCCTGGTCCAGGCTGCAGCGGTACAGCTTATCCTCTGCAAGACCGCACACTTTCGTGTGAACCGGAAGCATATTTCCTTCTGCGTCAGTCTTTACGATCGTAAGCAGTGCGCGGCTCTGATCCTTTGCCACGAACTCCCATGCCATGAAATCCTGTTTTTTCAGTCCGGTCAGACGGTAATACAGGCCTTCGTGTGTGAGCTCGTAATATTCATGCATCGCAGCAACCTGCTCTTTTACCATCTCTTTTTCTTCCTCTGAAATCTTATTCAGATCCATCTCATATCCAAAGCTTCCTGCCAGCGCCACATCGCCTCTTGTCCGGAACGGTGTCACACGGCCGGTCTGATGGTTCGGGCATACAGAAACGTGGGAACCAACGGTACTGATCGGGTAGAAGAACGAGCTTCCGTACTGGATAGAAAGACGGTTGATCGCATCGGTATTATCACTGCACCAGATCTGCGGGGAATAATACATCATACCGGCATCATATCGTCCGCCGCCTCCGCTGCAGCCCTCAAGCAGCAGATCCGGGCATGCGGCAAGGAAACGCTCGAGCAGATCATAAACGCCGAGTACGTAGCGGTGATACAGCTCCCCGTTTCTGTTCTGAGCTGCCACATGGCTGTAAACATCGCAGACGCTGCGGTTCATATCCCATTTGACATAATCGATCTTTGCATCATGAACAATGGTTGTCAGACGCTCCAGCAGATACTCACGCACATCCTCACGCGTCATATCAAGTACAAGCTGATTTCTGCTGTGATTCGGCACACGGCCAGGAATTGCAAATGCCCAATCCGGATGTGCACGGTAAAGATCACTGTCCTCGGAAATCATCTCCGGCTCAAACCAGAGACCGAATTTCATGCCCATCCTATGGATTTTTTCTGCAAGCTGCGCCATGGAGCCGTTCATCTTTTTCTCGTTGACGAACCAGTCGCCGAGGCCACTGTTATCATCCTCTCGTTTTCCAAACCAGCCATCGTCAAGCACCAGCATCTCAATGCCAAGCTTTTGCGCCTGCTCTGCAATTTTCAGAATTTTTTCTTCGTTGAAATCAAAATAGGTTGCTTCCCAGTTGTTGATCAGAATCGGTCGTTTGGCATGCTTGTATGCGCCGCGGCAGATATGCTCGCGGATGATCTCATGATACTGCTGTGACAGTTTGGTAAGGCCGGTTCCGGAATAGCTTAAGATTGCCTGCGGGGTATCGAACGCCTCTCCTTTTTCCAGATGGAAGCAGAAATTGGTCGGATGAATACCCATCTGAAAACGGGTCTGATTTTTCTGATCCTTCTGTGCTGCCGCAACAAAGTTTCCGCTGTAAACGAGGCATGCGCCGATGCAGGAACCGTGTGTCTCACCCGCACCCTCCTCGCAGAGGATCACAGCCGGATTGTAATGATGGCTCGATGTACCGCGGGTGCTGCCGATCTCGACTTTTGCATGCTGCACCGGAATCCGCTCTGCCGTGCGCTCCATCGCATGACGACCCGAGAAATAAATCATCTCATAATTTTCATACATCAGATCCATGCTGAATGACAGCATTTTTTCCAGCTCAATCGCCGTTTCTCCGTGATTTTCGAGTCTTGCCGCTCTCGTAATTACATTTTCATTTTCAAATACACCGTAAAACAGCTTCAGCACAATATCGGAAGCCTTCTCCGTCATTGTAATAACAAGAGTCTCGCCTTTTTCTTTCTCTGTATCGTACAGCGCCGGCATTCCCGGAATGGCATAGGAATGATCCAGAATTTCGAACGAATCGAAACGAAAATCTGCTGCAAAGCTGCCGTCCGCGTGGCGGATATCAATCATATCATCACGGAAATCACCGACACCACTTCCCGGAATTTCCTGCGGAAGTGTATCAAGAGAATATTTCCGGTTAGGGCCTGCTTCCTCCGGATTTCCTGCAAATCCCATATCCGTACAGAAAATCAGACCGGAAAGATTTTCCTCACCGATTTTTTCTCCATAGTAGAGATGCAGAAGCACATTTTTCTCATCTGCGAACATCTGGTAACTGCTGTCTTTTGTCTGGAGGGTAAATAACCGTCCATTTTCACTTACTTTGATTGCCATGATTTTTTCTCCTTTATCTTATCGCATTTTTTCGGGCTGCTCACACCAAAATCACTTTCTTACATACCCGAACAGCAAGTGTTCCGGTGCTGTGTGAACCGCAAAGGCTGCTACTCCGGGCCTTTGATTTCCTACAGCGGCTTGCAGTATCCTGCAAAACACGATATAATTTTACTGATATTTCGGAATCTCATCCTTTGTGACATTCCAGCTTTTCTGATGATTCATTTTGTGAGGTATACTTATGGAAACTTCCTGGACACTTCCCGTCCAAAAGCATAAATTTTCGGATCTTTATCTCTGCTTCTGCGGCTACGAAGCCTGCCAGCCGTTCCACAGCTACGGCCCGGCTGTACGCCCCAATTACGTGATCCACTATATTATTTCCGGGAAAGGCACTTTTACCATCGGAAACCGCACTTACCGTTTAACCGCCGGACAGGGCTTTTTCCTGATGCCAAATGTCCGCACCTACTATGAAGCCGATGCGGATGATCCCTGGACATATCTCTGGATCGGTTTTGACGGCGAAAAAGCTGCCTCTTATGTACAGGAACTCGGTCTTTCCGAGGAGCACCCTGTCTACCAGTGCAACTTTTCCGGTGAACTGCAGTCCCTCTTGTTTCAGATGCAGAAGCACAATACCTATGACACCTCGGACCAGTATCTTCTGGAAGGCTGTCTGTACCAGTTTTTCTCAATTCTTTCCCGCGAAATCACGCTTGCCGATCCTTCTGCACGGGAGAGCGGCAATCTTTACGTGGAAAAAGCTGTTGAGTTTATCCGAAATAATTATTCCAATGAAATTCTTGTCTCGGATATTGCCAGATATGTATGCATCAACCGGAGTTACCTTTATACCCTGTTTCAGAAATATCTCCATACCTCACCGCAGGACTATCTTTCTTCCTGCCGGATCACGCGTGCGCTCGAGCTTTTATCGTATACGGATCTCTCCATCGAAACGGTCGCTTTTTCCTGTGGTTACCGGAATGCCGAAGTTTTTACCAAAGCCTTCCGCCAGAAGCAGGGCATGACGCCAAGTGCCTATCGGAAAAAGTTCCGCCTTGACACGACTCCTGACTCTGCACATATTCCGTGATCTGTCTGATTTTATTATAACGAAATCTTTCTTCCATGAACAGGAAGAAATGTTATGGAAAACCGTTAAAATGTTAGATGGCGTTTCTTAATGGCTACAGACAGCAAAAAAGCGATACAGCTATGATTTCTCATTTCTGTATCGCTTCTTCATCTTAGCTCCCCGAGTTGGGCTCGAACCAACAACCCTTCGGTTAACAGCCGAATGCTCTAC